>WNFU01002567.1_pt1 | contig 38655 bp, 35 predicted proteins | sample 5400121 | NCBI WGS metagenome assembly WNFU01 (sample SAMN13153360, study PRJNA577476) | soil metagenome | isolation source: 100 cm soil or saprolite under grassland replicate 1 | place: USA:California | collected 2016-06-15
CTATTGCATACCTTCGGTGATGTATTGAATTACATATCCTGCCGGATCATCCATGTAAGTTCCTTGGGTTCCGTCGGGTGTGCGGCCTTTAGCCGCTTCGCCCCGGTCTCCATTGGGAATGCCTAGCCGGTCGAGCTGGGCAAGCGCATCCTTCCACTGCGCGGGAGCGACGTAGAAACCCAAATGCGGCCCGGGAATCAGCCGGCTCATAGGATAGCCCTTGGGGCCGAAGAGCGTTTCCGTCAAGATCAAATACTGGTCGCTCGCCATCCGCATGCTCGCCTGCGGTTTGTTAGATTGCGCATCGCGACCGCGTTCGAGAACTTTAAAGCCCAGCACCTGCTCGTAGAATTTTATTGACGCGTCAAGGTTGGGCGCTTCCAATTCCAAATAGCCGACGCCGGTCAGGCGTTCCGTCGTGCCGTTGTTTTCCTCGACGGTGGGCACATAGACCGCAAAATTGTTGCCCGCCGGATCAGCAAAGAAAATAGTCGAGGCGGCAAATGAATGGGTATTCTTGACCGGCCCGGCAAACTTGATTTTCCACTCCTCCAGCGCCCGAATGACGTCCTGCAAGCCTTGCGCCGTGGCGGTAAACGAATAAGTCGGTGTGCCTTTCGGCGTGATCGGCGTGCCCCGCTCTTCTTTTTGTAAATACACACCGATGCGTTTTTCCGCGATGGTGATAAACGTATGCGGTCCCAGGCTCCGCGAGCGCACAGTAAGACCATGGCGCTCGACGACTTTACCGCCAAAAACCAAGGAATAAAAATCCTCAGCGACAACGATGTCGTTGACCGGTACCACGAAATGATCGAAGCCTTGAACTAACACTTCGCTCTCCTTCACAAACTCTTGTTATTTGCGATTGCTTATTACCGCGTCTCTCGGGTGTCAAGAAAGATTCCTCGCTTTGCGCTCGGAATGACACGTAAAAAGTGATTCTGCCCTTTTACGTGTCACTTTCTGCCGATTTCCGCCAGCGCCTGATTGAGATAGCTCTGATCGATGTACTTCGAAGGCTCGGGCAGGGGCTCTTTAAGAATCCCTTGCTCAGCAACGAGTTTGATCAGCGTGCGTACGCCTTCCAGGTTCAAGTCGGCGTTGCGGTCCCAGATACGGCTTTTCCAGTTATAATCCGCGGCATAGCGGCAGTGTTCGATGCTGATCGCCATTTCCTTCGACAAATAGCCGCAGGCGGCCACGCGATTGTCCATCATCCAGCGCATCGTCGAAGCCATCGCTTTCATGAAGCGAACGGCAAGCGCCCGCTTTTTCTCGGCCCAAGAGCGCTTGACGAAGTAGCCGTTGAACTGAAAGTTCGGCTGGTCATCCGCGAAATAGCCGATGATGTTGAAACCCTGCTGTTTGGCCACGAGGTCGAGCGGCACACCCACCGGAGCCGACGAAATTTGCCCCGACGTCAACGCTTGAAAGCGATCGGAAGCGCCGCCGATGTTGAGCAGCTTATAATCGCGCGGATATTCCAGACCATGCGCCTTGAGCACCAACCGTAAGGCAAAGCCGGTGCCTGAAGTGATCGTTTGCGTGCCGATCGTGGTGCCACGCAGATCGGCGTAGGTTTTGTACGGTTTGCCGCCGATCAAACTCAAACCGAGACCGTTGATCAGACCGCCGATCATGGTGATATCGGCGCCTCTCTCATAGGCGCTGATGAGGGTGTCGACTCCCGCGCTGGCCACAAAGATGGAATCGGTGGTCAGAGCTTGAATGGTCAGCGGGGAGCCGCGCATGGTAATGATCGGCACGTCCAAGCTTTCTCGTTCAAAGAAACCCATCTTCGCCGCAACCCATAGCGGACCGTAGCTCAAAGTTTTCGACGACTCCCCGATGGGAAAGCCGAACTTCTCCTGGGCCGCACAAGGAAGGGCAAACATGACCACAAAGACAAGGAGCGCAATCGCGTGCGCGATCTTCGCTCCTCGATCATCAATCGTCATGGCCACCATTTCATCACTCCATTACTCCAATCCAGCCATTTACCGTATCGCCTTATCACCGACAATCCATTCCGCCGCTTCTACATCTGGAGTTAGTCAGGACCGGAGGAGAGCCCCTCCGGGCAAACCACGCGAGCGCTACTTGGCGATCGGTCCTAGAATCGTGCCGCGTCCATCTTTGGGCGGGAAGTTCGGGCCTCGAAGCTGAGCCATTGTCATCTTGTTGACGTTGTCGATGATCGAAGCGAACGCGCGGATCGAACGGCTCATGCCTTCGGCCGGAACAAGGTCGGGAGTGTCGAGGCTAGTATGATAGATGACGTGGTTGATGATGTGGAAGGATGGGGCGTAGTTGCCGTTCTTAGGGCCGTCTTCGACGCCGTAGACCGACACGCCGAAGTCACGCAGCTGGTCGAAGGCCATCCGCTCGAATTCACGGCTGCCCAAGGCGTTCCAACGCGAAGAGCTCATCTGGTTCGTTGCCGTCAGGTCGGAATTGTACATGTAAAGGAGCGTCTCGGATGGATGCTCCATGGTGAGTTTCAGCACGACCTTGCTCTTGTTGTAGGTGGCGTCGATGCCAACGTCCTTACGGCCGCGGGCGACTTGGCCGTGGTGATGATCCGGAAACTGGATGAACACCATGGTACGCGGACGTTGGGCCTGTGTATCGCGGCGTAGTGGCGCGCCAGTTCCAGGGTGCCGGCCATGCCTGAATTGTTGTCCGTCGCCGCCTGGAAGTACCCGTCCGTGTGGGTCATGACTACGATCTGCTCGTCCGACGCGCCTGGCAGGGTGGCCATCGTCCACGCCGTCTCGACATTGGTCACTTCCGGCGCGTTGAGGTGCAGCGTGAAGGTAACCTTCTCGCCGGCGCCGAGCCGATCGCGCAGGGCGAAGCCCTCGTCCTGGCTGACGGTTATCTGCGGGATTTTCCTGAGACCGCCCTCTGGCTGGAATTGGCCGTTGCCGGGGACCGCCATGACGTTGATGACCATGGCGGCGCCGAGTTCCTGCGCCCGGGCGTTCGCATTGAACAATCCGGCGCGATCGGAAGCCGAATGGCTCCGGCCGCCGGGAACGAAAGTACTATAGATGATGACCGCCTTTCCCTTGACGTCGCGGTCAAGAAAGTCGGGTTCGGCACCGACGCCAACCCATATCGCATCCGCGGTAAGACCGCTCGGATCCGTGCCCTTGGTCCCCGAAACGGGGAAGGCAGTGGCGAGGTTGATCTTGTTGCCGTTGGACGTCGTATAGGTGGCGGCCCAGCTTTGCGGCCGCCAGTCTCTCGGTAGAACGTATGGAAAGGACGCGACCTTTAGGCCCAGCCGCGCGAACTCATCGGTCATGTACTTCATGCCGGCCCTGTCGGCATCGGTGCCAGGGAAGCGACCCCACCACTGCTTGTTGACGGTGTCGCGGTAGCGCAGCGCGATCTGCGACAGGGTGATGACGTCCTTTTTCATCCGCGCGCCATCGATGTCCTTGTAAGCTTCTTGCCCCGGCTTCAGCGGGAATACGGGATAGTCCTTGTCGGAAAACAGCTGCGACGCGTGATCCCGCGGCAGTCCGATCCCGTAAATCTTTTCGGTCTTGGATCCGTGGTCCATCTGGGCCATGGCCACGCTAATCGCCAAAATGCCGGTCATCAGCGCAGCAATACTCGCTCCGACTCCCTGCCTCGATATCGATCGTTTCTTCATTGGGTCCTTCCTTGAGCGAAGATTTGAAGACGAAGGACTTGTTGGGGGCCGCGCCTTTACTTTTGATAATCGGAGGCGATGACGCATCCCAAGCTACAGCTGGGTTCAACCCGTTCCAGCCGTTCAACCGCTTCGCTCAGTTCAAATCGTTTAAGAAGAAATAGAGCGTGGAACTTCCAACTTCGGGAAGTCTCGAAATGCGTGACCGCCGTTAGCAGCATCGGCTAGCTGTTTACAGCGGCCCTCTTGAGGTCGGCGGCGAGCTTGATGTTTTCCGACCGAGTAACACTGACGTTGAAATTATACGCGGGCGAGCGGAACTGACTGAGAGCAAACTCCTGACCCTCGGCGCGGCTGGCGTGGATACAATCCTCCGGCACGTAGACGAGGTAGTTTCTTATGTGAAATCCGATGACCGCGTGATACACACAATTGTTTGAGCCGATTCCCGTGACGACGATATGGTCCCGGCAAGGGCGTAGATCGAATTTCTTTAGCTCCTCTTCCATGAAAGTCTGATAGAAGCAATCATGCGAATACTTTTTTACGACAACCTCGTTAGAATCGGGTTTAAGCTCCTCGACAAACTCCACCGCCGGGCTGTCCTCGATGAGGGAGTACTCTTTACCGAAGAAGGTGAATTCGGGATGATCCTTGGTTCGCACTGATTGAACGTGGATGATCTTTCCATTGGCCTGGCGAAATCGGTTCAACAAAGCTCTAATGTTCCGGATGACGGGTTTAACTCCAGCACCATGCCTTTCACAGCCTTCAGCCTGCATGTCGACAATGATGAGACCGGACCCTTGTGGAGAAAGCTCGATTGCCCGTTCAGCGTCCATGAGAACCTCCGAAGAATACATCACCTGTTCTTTACCGAGGCCCGATAGCCCGCGTCAAGTAGGTGTCATCGAAATATTTCTGCGGCGCATCTGAAATATCGATTTGTTTCAAAAGAGCCGCGATGTTTTCCTTCTTGAGGCGGATGTCGAGATCCGCCACGTAATAGTCCAGGGCTTTCCTCTCAATGGCAATGTCGCCGCGCAATCCGTGCCGTATTCCAAGCGCAATCGCTCTTTCCTTGTCGCGGCGGATAAGGTCCGTAGCTTTATCGAGCGCCCTCAGGAATCTCACCGTTTTATCAGGGCTGGAGCCGGCAAATTCCCGCGTCGATGCGACGATCGTCGACGGAATCTCAGTCAGTGTTTCTCTGGTGTCCAACAGCATTGTAAATCCGTCGCTCTCAGCTTGCACGCGTTGTCCGGGCGTTAGCGGAACGGCCTGCACCTTGCCGGTTTTGAGCGCGGCGATACGCGCCGCCGGTCCGCCTTCGATATTCAGGACGGAAAAATCCCGATCCTTAACCAGCCCGTGTCGGCGCAGAGATTCTACAACTGTAAATTCTCCCATCCCGCCGATCCCTGTGATCCCGATCGTTTTTCCCTTCAAGTCCGCTACGGTTTTCAATCCCTTGCCAGTCATGAGCGCGTAGCTCATTCGGTTGAGATGCCCGCTGACGACCACCACGGGAGCGCCGCGGGCAATCCCGCGCAAAATAGCCACGGCGCCTGCGATCACGATGTCAGCCTGTCCGCTCATAAGCAGCGCCATCATGATCGGGCCGCTGCTGGACAGCGTCACGGTTCTGACGTCCAAACCTTCTTCTTTGAAGAAGCCGGCGCCCCGAGCAACTGCGGTAGGCAGCCCGGTATTCCAGCTCGGCGACACCAGGGCCACAGTGACAACTTGGAGATCCGCCGCGCTTGAGAAACCATGAACGAGACCAAAGAGCGATATACCCACTGCCAAAAGGATGTTTTTCATATGGCCACCGGGCATCTCATAAATCAGAGGAAATAAATTCTTAACCTCCCGCACCGGGCGATATTCCGGCAACGATCATAGAAGAGCTGCCGACGCACTGTCAATCATTCGCGCGATCGTACGGCACATCGCGCTGGTTTTGGAACAAAAACACTATGCGATCGGGTAGTGGTTCAATTTCAATTCGCCATGAGGCTCAACATCGAGAAAGATTCCTCGCCCATGCTCGGAATGACAACTAAACACGCGATTTGTCATCTCGAACGAAGTGAGAGATCTTTCCCAAGCTGAAGCACTACCTGCGATCGATTGCGATTGACGACTCGCTGGCTTAGCGATAGCGTGAGCGCAAATTCAATCGATTAGCGCAAGATCTTCGTCGCAACCGCGCCAGACCTGAAACTCATCTCGGAAGAGGAAAACAATGACGCAATCCGATCGATTACGCGTAGGCCTCATCGGAGCAGGCGGCAGATGGGGGCCGCGTGCGCATGTGCCGGCACTGAAGGGCGTGTCCGAAGCCGAGCTCTATGCCGTGTGCACCGCGCATGCGGATACCGCGCAGGCAGCGGCCGATAAGTTCGGCGTGACGGGCGCGTACGGCAACGACAAAGCACTGCACGCCGATGCGGAGGTCGAAGCAGTGGTGGTCGCGGTGCGCGTGCCGGCGCACTATGAGCTTAGCAAAAACGCCATTGAAGCGGGCAAGCACGTCTACTGCGAATGGCCCCTCGGCGCGAATACCAAAGAGGCCGAAGAACTCGCGGCGCTGGCGCGCAAGAAAAACGTGCGCACCATGGTCGGCTTGCAGCGTCGTGCGTCGCCCGCTTATCTGTACATGCGCGAGCTGATCCAACAAGGTTACGTCGGACGGGTGCTAGCGGTGAACCTGATGCTGATGAACAGCGGCGTATTGACCCGCCCCTCAGATCGCACCTGGCAGCGCGATGTGACCTTGGGCGCGAACACGCTGACGATTACGTTCGGGCACGTGTTTGACGCCATGTGCATGGTGGTCGGCGAGCTGACCGATCTGTCCGCGATCGTCGGCACGCAGGTGCCGCAGTGGTTCGAGACCGACACGAAAAAATACGTGGAGGTTACCTCGCCCGACAACATCGTGGTTCAGGGTCGGCTCGAAAACGGTGCGATCGTCAACGCCTACTGCGGCGTACATCCGTACCACGGCAGCGGCCACCGCTTCGAGATTTACGGCACGGAGGGCACGCTGTCGATGATCGGCGGCGGCGAGGGTGGCCAGGAGCTCCGGCGCAAGATCATGGGGGGACACAAAGACGACAAGGCGCTGCAAGAGTTGTCCGTGCCGGAGCGATTCAAGTGGGTGCCCGAAGCCGTGCGCAACGACGGTCCCGCGTACGACGTGGGCCAGATGTGGGTCAAGTTTGCCGAAGCGATACGCACCGGCTCGAAGATCGATCCCGACTTCGATCACGCGGTGCGCCGCCACCGAACGCTGGATGCCATCGTGCGAGCGTCACAGACGGGGCAACGGCAGAAAGTTGTGTTGTAGGGCTCCTCAAGAAACGAAGCCAGTTGCAAACGTTCCAAAGGTTCCAGTGGTTTTGCTGGGTTCAAAACGTTCGGCCGCTCCGCTCGGATGCAGGCGAAGTCGGTTCCAAATGTTCCAGGCGTTCCCCTTTCCCTGATCGCTTGCCAATCATCAGCAAACACTCGAGCGATTGATAGCGATTGACGATTTGCTCGCTTAGCGATAACAGAGAAAATAGATTAGCGAGAGGAGCGATGATCATGGACAATCGAGCGGCAGAAATACACGATAAGCTGAACCACCCGGTGATCGACGGCGACGGCCATTGGATGGAGCCGATACCGCTCTTCCTTGAATACCTCAGCGAAGTGGGCGGCGCGAAATCGGTCGATCAGATCAGAGCGCTGTGGCGTGGAAGGGACGCGTGGTACCGGGCCACACCAGAGGAACGCCAGCACAGCCGCCTGCGTCGCGCCATCTGGTGGGGTGTGACGAGCAATACCTACGACAAGGCCTCGGCGCTGCTGCCCGCCTTGTTGAACGAGCGCCTGCCCGAGTTGGGCATCGACTTCGCGCTGATCTATCCGAGCTTCGGTCTCACCATCAACGGCATAGCCCAGCCCGATCTGCACCGGGCCGCAGTCCGCGCCTACAACATGATGACGGCCGACATGTTCGCGCCGTATGCGAAAAGATTTGCGCCCGTAGCGATTCTCCCTTGTCAAACGCCGGACGAAGCCCTTGAGGAGCTGGAATACGCGGTCAAGCAGCGTGGTTTCAAAGCGATCATGCTGCGCGGAAACCAGGAGCGACCGATTCCAAGCGCAGCGGAAGGAATCGATCGGCAGAAGGCCGCCTGGTATTGTGATACCATCGCCCTCGACAGCCCCTATAACTATGAGCCGCTGTGGCGGCGCTGCGTCGAGCTCGGCGTGGCGGTGACCCAACACTCAGGCAGCGGGCGCTGGCAGGATCGCTCGTCGATCAACAACTTCACTTACAACCACGTCGGCCACTTCGCCGAATCGAACCACGCCTTCGCGCGTGGTGTTTTCCTCGGCGGTCTCGTGCATCGTTACCCAAGCCTCAATTTTGGCTTCATGGAAGGCGGTGTGAGCTGGGCCTGTCAGATGTGCCTCGACTTGATCGAACACTGGGAGAAGCGCCGGCGCGCCGGGTTGCAGTATCCAAACGCAACCAGTGTCGCCGAGATGCACCAGCTCATCGACCGGTATGGCGATCAAAAACTTAAAGCCAACGCCGACGCGATCATGAACAGCCTGGATGTATTTCGTCCGGAATGCAGTCTCGAAGAACTCGCACGGCCCGAGCATGTCGTAGACGATTTTGAAGCAGCGGGAATCACCTCAAAAGAAGATGTCAGGGCGGTCTTCTCTAGTAACTTCTACTTTGGCTGCGAGGCGGACGACCGGGCAACGATGTGGGCCTTCGATCCCCGCATGGGCGTCCGGCTGCGGCCGGTCTTCAGCTCCGACTTCACCCATTTTGACGTGCCTGATTTCAGGGAGGTGATTCCTGAAGCGTTTGAGATGGTGGAGAAGGGGTTCGTGACGGAGCAGGATTTCCGTGAGTTCACGTTCACCAACGCTGCGCGCCTGCACACGCGCAACAACCCAGACTTCTTCAAGGGCACCGTCGTCGAGCAAGCGGCGGCCAATGAGCTTGGGCTGAAGACGCCGTTGCCCTGACCGTCACCCTTCGTATCGGTCTAATCCCGTTCTGCTTTTCTGCTGTCCAGTATCGGACTGTACTTCGTTGATGCGCCTGTGCGCCGGTCTGTATTGGCGCGACCGGCGAGAAAGTTATCCTCCGTCGGCAGGTGCAGATAGACGTTTTTCGCCGGGTCGCGAAACACGTTCATCGGATCCCTGCCGCTTTCTATGATCCCGACCTGTTCCTCCAACATATGACGGTACAGGATGATCCCCTTGTCTGAGCGGCTCAGCGCTTCCGTAGAGCGGTCGGCGATCGCTCCCTGAGTCATCCATGCGGCGATGTCCTGGCCGCTGTTGTTGTCCAGGAACTGCCATTGCGGTTGCCCGTTATCAGCCAGTTGCGGCACCGGCACGTCATAGAAGGGGATCTCCTCGGCTTGCTGTTTTCGTTCGCTGCCGGACTTGCGATAGCAGCGATACCACCAATGGGCCGTGTGCGTGTCGTCGATCGGCACGCGGATTTGAAATCCCGCGCCGTTTTTCTTTTCGACCACTCCCTGTCTCAACATATTGGGGAAGACCACCGGGTGCCCGACTTTCCAGTCGTCGTCCTCTTCGGTCTCGCCTTCGATAATGCGCCGCTTGACGATGCCGTACTCGAATCGATCGAAGCCGATCTTCGCGTGCTTCTGGCGCATGCGCTGGAGATGCTCGTTGCCCATCTGCTGCACGACGTAATTGTAAAAATTCTGATGCAGCCATTCCACGTGCACCGGGTCCAGTGAATTTTCCATGATCTGGAGCCAGTTGCAGGGAACGACTGCATAGCCGACGTCGCGCACAACATCTTCCATCACGTACAGATCCCAGCGCGGCAGCAGCGGCTCGGGCAGGGGACCGAGGTACGCGAGCAGGAGACCGCCCAGCTCCCGGATAGGGTAGGACTGAATTTTTACTTTCTGCTTGAAGCGGCCTTCGGGGTCCTCGGTATCGTCGTAAGGCTGCTCGGTGCAGCGCCCTTGTTTGTCAAACCGCCAACCGTGATACGCGCATCTTATCCCGTCCTCGTCCGGGATGCCGTACATCATGGACATCTTGCGATGCGGGCAGCGCGGTTCGACAAGCCCATAGCCGCCGGAGCGATCCTTGTAGAGCACCAGATCTTCTCCGAGGATTTTTACTTGGAACGTGTTTCGCTCCTTCATCTGCGAGACCGCCGCTACAGGATGCCAATAACGGCGAAACAGCTCCCCCATAGGCGTTCCGGGTCCCACTCGAGTCATCTGTTCGTTTTGTTTCTCGGTCAGCATGGCTTCCTCGCTTTGTGTGGTGGAATTAAAGTGTACAAATTAAATGAGCGCCTTCCCGATGTCATACCCGCGAAAGCGGGTATCCAGAAGTATTTTCATTTTCTGGATTCCGGGTCGCGCTAGCTTCAGCCTGAGGCTGATCCGCCTTTGGCGGAATCGCCGCCAGCTTGCCCGGAATGACCGCCGATATGTTCAACGGACGTAAATTCCAGAACACCAGCTGCATGATAAATATCGAGCCAATCTTAGATCAGGAGGCGTGCCCACAACAAGGGCGCCGGAGAGTTCGGCAGATCTGGACAATTCCTCCGAGCTTGGATAGTCATCGAAAACACAAGGGTGCCAGGCACGGCGGTCCCGCGATAGGAGGAAATAGATGGCAGCAAGCGAACGAGTTTTAGGTGTCGGCGTAATCGGCCTCGGCGGGGCGTCCCTCGCCATGATCCCAAAGTTTGTTCAGAATCCCAACTTTCGCATTGCCGCGGCGGCGGATATCGATGCCGAGATCATGCAACGGTTCCGCAAGGACTTTCCGGATGCGGAGTCCTATGACGATGCTGCCAGGCTGTGCGCGAGCCGTAACGTCGAGCTGGTCTACATTGCGACGCCGAACCGCTTCCATGCCGAACACGCGCGCATGGCCTTGGAGAACAAGAAGCACGTTCTCATCGAGAAGCCGATGACGATCGATATCGCGGGAGCCGAGCAGATGATCGCCACTGCGAAGCGCAACGGCGTGTTGCTGGGCGTCAACGTTAAACACAGCTTCGAGCCGCGGGTGCTGCGCTTGCGCGAGATGACGCGCACCGGCGAGCTTGGCAGGCTCCGCATGATCAACAGCTGGCGTTTCAACGATTGGCTCTTCCGCCCACGCACCGCCGAAGAGCTGACGCCCGAATTCGGCGGCGGCATCTTGTGGCGCCAGGGAGCGCACCACTTCGACTTCATCAGAACGATCGCCGGCGGAATGGTGCGCAGCCTGCGCGGCAGCGCCGACGTCTGGGACCCAAACCGAGGCGTTCCCGGCTGCTATGGCGCATACTTCGATTTCGAAGATGGGACACTGGCCACCGCGATCAATAGCGGCTACGACCACTTTGACTCCAGAGAATTTGTCCAACGGGGATTTTCGGTTGATCCCACAAACCACGCCAAGGCGCGGCGCGAATTGCGCACGGCGCCCGATGTTGATTGGGAGGCGCGGGCCGCGCGCGCGGAACGCTACGGCGGCGCGCGCACGAGGAGCAACGAACCCCAGCCGGCACAACCGCCTTTGGGGTGGATTATGGGCGGGCCGTTGATCGCAAGCTTCGATAAGGGAGACGTGCGCATGACTCCCGGCGGTCTCACGGTGTATGGCGACGACGAGTTACGCGAGATCAAGCTCGGCGTCAAAGGGGAGGACGGGCGCGACGGGCGCATCAACACGTTCTACGATGCGATTGTGCGCGACCGGCCGCTGCCCGCCGACGGCGCTTGGGGAATGGCCACCTTGGAAGTGATCTTGGCGATCGAAGAGTCAGGCAGGACGCGTAAGGAAGCCTTTCTCCGGCACCAGGTGCCGACGATCGATTAGCGACCGCTTTGCGGCGGTTCAAAGTTCAATGTTCAAACTTCAAGGTAAACGATCGCTAAGAATATTCACTTGTTCAAATTGGTTTAAGAAACAAAACACGAAACCTCGAAAACGTCCCGCAAAATTCAGGCGTCTTATCTTGCAGTGCAACATCCAGAGAGGCGAAAAAGAATTCCTATTTTTTCGCCTGACCCGTCAGCCGGCTGAGGTTCGCTTTTGCGCATTCGCCGGCTACCTGGAGCAAACGCTTCTGGCTTTCGTTGCCGACGACGAACGGATGGGATCCCCCGGGCGGGCGCGTCTGGAGAGCGTCCACACGGGCCTTCTCCACGATGTCGGAGAAGCGCTGCGCGGAGTTGCTGTAGGTGCGGAAGTTTTCCTGTGTCCGCGGGAAATTAAACGCTGTTCCGCCCCACATCGCGGCCAAATGCTCTTTAGCGCCGTCCTTCAACGGCACGAGCAAGGAGATGGTACCCGGAGTGTGCCCGGGCGTCAGATAAAGCGTTAGCGTCGTATCCCCCAAGGTTAGTTTCTGTCCGTCGGTGACGACCATGTCCCGTTGCGGCCAGTTGGGGTTGCGCTGACTCTTCATAAACTCCCAGTCCGCTGCCGACATCAGAATGCGCGCGCCCAAACGGCTCTGGAGATAAGGGGCGCCGGCATAATGATCTGCATGGCCGTGGGTCACGATAACGTATTTGATCTTCGTCGGATCCAGACCCAATTTTTTCAGCCCGTTCACGATTTCGTCTTCGACGGAGTACTCATACAGTGTGTCAATCAGGATGATTCCCTCTGAGGTAGTGACCGCCCAAGCAGCTACGGGCTTGCTGCCGACATAATACAAATTGTCGAATACTTTGGCCGGTTCGGCGTGCCATTCCGAAGCCGGCGGCGGGGCCGGGGGAGCCGCCGGAGCCGCCAGTTGCGCGGCCGGCGCGCGGGGTTCGGCACAAAGGTTTTCGAACATGCGGTAGTAATCGTTCCCGGCGGCGTGCTTGGCTAACGCCACATGGGCCTCAACAGAATCGGCCGCAGCTTGCGCGCCGGCGTTTGTGGGTCCATAGCTAATGGCCATCAAAAAAGCACATAGTGCGCACACCCAATTAACCTTTATGACTGACCTCCTTGTCGGAACACTTGTTTTACCGTCTCAACAAAATAGCGGCTCAACTTTTTTATCGCTTCCTAGCGTTTGCCATAGAGCTTCTCAAAGAACCCGCTCTTCTTCAGCTCGTCGACGAAGCGCAGATCGACGAAATCCTCCGCCTTGGCCTTTGCGGCCTTGGGATCGATGCTGGCCTGGATCTCCAGGGTGTTTTTTAACCCCTCGACGGTCGGATAAGTGTCCTCGACCAGCAGCTCCCTACTGGAGTCGTAGACCTCCTCGAAGAACCTGCGGTCCGGCCCGCGCGAATATTTCTGCATGATCTTCACGACCGGGTCTTTGTTGTTTTTGTAGTAGTGGACCGCGTCGGCCATAGCCCTGACCATACGCTGAACCAGATCGGGATTTTCCTGAATCGTTCGCCTCGTGGCTACCGTGCAGGTGAACTGAAACGGAATATTGAGCTTGGCCATGTCGATAATCACCTTGAGACCGAATTTTTCTCCGCGAATCTTTTCCGCTTCGGTTCCCACCGTAAAGTCGAGCTGTCCGGTCGCTACGGCCGTCACGCGGGCCGGGGCGCCGCCAACGGTGACTCCTTTGATATCTTTGAGCGAGAACCCGATTCCCTTGAGGGCCAGCCGCAAAGCGAAGTCCGCCGCAGTCCCCGGAATATGCATGGCTGCGGATCTTCCTTTGAGATCTTCCGGAGACTTAATCTCAGGCTTGCCAAATACGAAATAAGGCAGCGTGTTGACCAGACTGTTGACGATGGCGATGTCGCCTCCCGCCAGTTTCCCGTTGATGACTGCGGTCCCGACGGCGCTCGTAAAAGGAATGTCTCCCGACATGAGACTCTGGATGCCGCGGCTGCTGCCGTCGATGAATATCAGGTCGATATCCAGTCCGTGCTTTTTAAAGAATCCTGCGTCCTTGGTCACCCAATACGCGGAGGCCGTGGCGGGCGAATCCGATATATAGGCGAGGTAGTTCTTCGCTTCGGCCATCGGCATTACCTCCTCGGTTGAAGGCGCGACCAGGACTATTCGGTCCCGACCCATGTTATTACAAAGCCGGCAGCACGCAAGACAAATTTCAGTACTCTGGGATCGTTTGACGGGGAAGCAAGGTAACTGAATAAAGGCAAGGCCGGGAGATAAAGGGTCTAGTTCACCGGTTGCCAGCCGCAAAGCGAATATCGTTTACGTCGAACGCGCGTCGGTTTTTTCCAATTTGAACGCTTCGGCCAACAACTCGTAGGAGCGATGCCGCGGCGCGGGATCGTAAGTCCAGGTAACCACTACCAGTTCGTCGAGCTCTAAACTTTTCGCGAGTTCTTTCAGTCGCGTAGCGACGTGCTCCGCAGATCCAACAATCGCCTTGCGGCGCAACTTTTCGGCAGTCGCTATCTCCACAGATGAATAGGGGCGTTCGGCTTCCTCGGGTGGCATGAGCGGCAGACGGATGCCTTGTCGGCGATCGATGATCGAGCGCTTGCGAGTTTTGAACTGGTGCAGCGGCTAGGGCGAAAGTTCTTGCGGTAAAGATCCAGCGCCTGTTCCACACCGGTGCCCTCGCTGAAAAAATATGCGAAGGCGTAGGGCAAGCCAAAATACGCCGCGAGTTGAGCGCCGTAGTCTGAGCTGCCGAGAATCCATAATTCCGGAGTGCTCGGCCCCGTCGGCTGGGCAACGACTCTACTGAAGGGGTGCTCCTCAGGCAGCGGAGTTCCCGAAACCCAGTGTTGCAGCTCCTGTACTTGTCGGGGAAATTGGTCGAGGACGTTCTGGGGGTTTGGATTGAGGGCGTACGATGTCATCTGGTCCGATGCCGGCGCGCGTCCAATTCCGAGGTCGATTCGGCCTGGGGCAATGGCCTCGAGGACGCGGAACTGCTCGGCAACTTTCAGCGCGGAATAGTGCGGCAGCATGACGCCCGCGCTGCCGACACGGATACGAGGCGTGGTGGCGGCGATGGCAGCCATGAGCACCTCGGGCGCCGTGCCGACGATACTGCCGGAGTTGTGGTGCTCCGAGAGAGCCAATAGCGATGATAACCCAGCGCGTCGCAATGCCGGGCGAGATCGAGTGTCTCGCGGATTGCAGTGTCCTGTGATCTACCCTTGGACGCGGTCGATTGATCGAGAACTGACAATCTCATGGGTGTGTGTGCTTTCGGAGTATTTATTATTCTCTACGAGGGCTGAATTAGCGCTGGCAGAGCGCATTGCCGATGCGCTAAACGCTAGCCTGTTGGTGCGATTCGAGCAGAAGAAAGTTGCGTAGCGACCTTGATCGTTATCCTAGGCGGTCGCCTGTTTTCAATCCATATTGTTTGGCAAATTCCGCGGCAGCTATTTTTCCCGAGCCGCCGCGCATTCTTTTCACGGTTAAGGTCCCGTTGTTTGCGGCGATAGTCAGATCATCTGCGCCGATTGCCGTCACTTGCCCCGGGCGAGCCGAATCACTTTCCAGCGAGACACGGGCGTCGAAGATGCGGACCATTTTCCCTTGCCATGTCGTGTGCGCGCCGGGTTGCGGATCGCAGCCGCGAATTAGATTGTAAATTTCCTGCGCCGGCTTCGACCAATCGACCTTCGCATGTTCGTCGCCGCAGGGCGGATCGTAGGTCGCTTTCGATTCGTCCTGCACGATGCGCGGCGGGTTACCGGCTTTGATCAAGTCGACGGCTTCGCTGATCGCTTCGATGCCAAGCGGGAAAATCTTGTTGAAATAGAGCGACCCGGTCGTGTCATCTGGCTCGACCTTCACTTCTTTCTGCAAAAGTATCGGGCCCGTATCGATGCCTTTGTCGACCCAAAAAAGTGTAAGGCCGGTTACGCTTTCGCCTTTGATCAAAGCCCAATTGAGTGCATTGGCGCCGCGATATTTCGGTAGCAGCGAAGGATGGAAGCAGATACTTCCGAGCCGCGGCACACTGAACACTTGCTGCGGAACGATATAGGCGACAAAGGCTAGAATAGCCAAGTCGGCATTGAGAGCTAGAAACTCTTCACGCACCTCGGGCGCTTTGAAAGATATGTGCTGGCGCACTGGAATTCCGAGTTGAAGCGCCTTCTGTTTGACCGGATCAGGTTTGCCGCCGGGAATATCGGGCAGGCAATAGACCGCGAGGATTTCTTCGCCTTTGTCGAGAAGTTTTTCTAGAGTTTTTTCCGCGAACGCCGCTTGTCCGATCAAGATGATTCGCAAGATTGTCGTTCTCCTTCCGTCCGGTGTGCTGTCAACCGATGACTTTGTAATCGCCGCCCATGTAGCTCTTGCAGAGACTCACATAAGTCGAAGAGCCCATTTTGATCCAATGCAGAGCTTCGCCGGTAAGTTCTTTTTTGACTTTCGCGGGCGCGCCGGCGGCGAGGACTCTTGGCGGAATTTTCGTATGGGGGACGACGACGCTGCCGGCGGCAATCAGCGCCTCTTCGCCGATCTCGACATTTTCCAAAAGGGTGACATTCATACCGATGATCGCGCCGCGTTTGATGAGCGGCCCTTCCATGATAGCGCCGTGGCCTATGGTGCAATCGTCTTCAATGATCGTCGGCGCTTCGCCCGAATGGAGCACACAGTTATCCTGGACACTGGTGCGGGCGCCGACGATGATGGGATTTTGATTCTGATCCGATCGGATGACCGCACCCCACCAGATGCTCGCCTCGTCGCCGATCGTGACGTCGCCGATAATCACGGCGGTCGGTGCGATGAAGGCCGTAGGGGAAATTTTCGGTTGTTTGCCTTTGTATTCGATGATCATCCGGATTTTACCTCCGTTAATATTTGGTCACGATATTTGACGAGAGTGGGGAAATCAAGAATGCGTTGAACGATTGACACGACGAATCAAAGCCGATATTCGTTTCGCCGCGTTGACGGCCCTCACCCCATCCCTCTCCCGCAAGCGGGCGAGGGGTCGGATGAGATCTATGGGGAAGATTGGAATCAAAAATGAATCTATGTTCTTTAGCGGTTATGTCGATCGTCACGCTCAGTGTGGCTGCGTCTGCGCAGGCGCAGAGTCGTGAAGCTACGCTTGCTGCCGTGATGAAGCTGCCGTCCGCCGAGCGACAGTCGAGGCTGGTAGACGGCGCAAAGAAGGAAAACGGGCTGGTTTGGTATTCGAGCACGACGGCCGAAGACGCCCTGGCTTTGACCAAGAAATTTCACGAGCAGTATCCATCGATCCAAATCCAGCACTTCCGCTCGTCGAGCGAGAAATTGCTCGAACGGATACTCGCCGAGTCACGCGCCAATGCATTCAAAGCGGATATCGTCAGCCTGCCTGAATTGGAACTTTCGATCATGATCAAGCGGAAACTCTTGGTTCGGTATGAAGGAGTGGAAAATACCTTTTATCCGCCGGAAGCCAAAGATCCTCGGGGTTACTGGACAGGGCTTTACACCTCAGCGTGGGTGCCGGCGCATAACACCAAGATGGTGCCGAAAGACGCCGCGCCGAAATCCTACAAAGACCTGCTCAATCCCAAGTGGAAGGGCGCGATCGGTATGGATAACGAGCCGTACAATTGGTATGTGATCACGCTTCGCTATCTCGAGCGGCGCGATGGCAAAGAGGCGGCGCTGGATTATATGAAAAAGCTTGCGGCGCAGCAGATACAATGGCGCAAGGGACATTCGCTGATCGGGCAATTGATGGCTGCTGGAGAATTTCCCATCGCTGCTGAGCTTCAAGTGCACACCGTGGAGCGCGCCAAAGCACAGGGTGCGCCGGTGGAGTGGTCGGTCCTGGATGGTGTCATCCCGATCTCAAAAGTTGCCGCCGGTATCACCAGCACGGGCACCAATGTATACACGGCCGCGCTATTCTACGATTTTCTATTGTCACGACCGGGCATGGAGACGATCCGCGCCAGCCGGCGGATCCCGACGCGACCCGATGTCACCGCGCCCTATTTGAAGTCTTACAAACTCTTGCCGTTCGATCACCAGGTGATGGACGACTTCGATAGGTACGTGGCGCTGTTCCGTGAGACTTTCAAGCCGGGGCAGTGAGGCAATGCAGTGCTGGAATAATGGAATATGGAATGATGGGGAAGAAAGTTGCGTCGGGCGGTCTGAAGCAGAAATTGAATTAACTTCGGAGGTCGAAATTCTTGGCGGCCATTTCGGTGATGTTTTGGCCGATGGCGAGCGATGCCGTTGCGCCGGGCGAAGGCGCGTTCAATACATGAATAGCCCGCGAGCTCTGTTTGATGACAAAATCGTCGACCAGCGCGCCGCTGGCGGAGACCGCCTGAGCGCGCACGCCGGCGCCGCCGGCAATCAGGTCGCTCTCGCGAATTTCCGGCACGAGTTTTTGCAACGCGCTGACGAATGCTGCTTTGCTGAGTGATCGATAGAGTTCACCAAAGCCGGTTTGCCAGTATTTACCTGCCATCGCCCAAAAACCTTTGAATGAAACGGTTTGCCACAGATCCGCGACATTAACGTTTGTATGACGGTAGCCCTCGCGGGCCAGCGCGAGAACGGCGTTCGGGCCCGCTTCGACTCCTCCTTTTGCCATGCGCGTGAAGTGAACGCCCAAGAACGGAAAAGCCGGATCGGGGACTGGATAAATCAAGTTGCGCACCAAGAACTGTCTTTCCGGCGTGATTTTGTAGTACTCGCCGCGGAACGGAATGATCCGGTGCTCTTCCGAGCCCTGATCATTAGGGCCGCTGATCATCTTCGCGATCAAGTCCGACTGTAAACCGCCGCAATTGATCAGATATTGGGTCCGATAGTCGCCGCCTGAAGTTTGCAGCACAACCTCGTCGGGGCGATCGAGAATGCCGACCACTCTTTGGGACAAGCGGATGTCGCCGCCGGCATTGCGAATCTTATTCGCGTAAGCTTCGGCGACTTTTTTGTAGTCGATGATGCCAGTCTCCGGAACGTACAGTCCCTTGATGCCGATCGCGTGGGGCTCCAATTCTTTCATTCGTTCGGGCCCGATTACTTTTATGCCCTGAAGCCCATTGGCTACTCCTCGGTGATGCAGTTCCTCGAGTCGCGGCAACTCTTCCTCGCTCATTGCCACGACTAATTTACCGCAGATTTCGTACGGCACGGCGTGTTCGTCGCAGAATTCAAGCAGCGCTTTGCGGCCGGTGACGCAGGTCCGCGCCTTTAGCGAGCCCGGACGATAGTAAAGTCCTGAGTGAATGACGCCGCTGTTGTTGCCGGTTTGATGACGAGAGAGCCCAGCCTCTTTTTCTAAAATGAGGAGTCGCACATTGGGGTGCGCCGCCGTGATTTTTAGCGCCGTGGCAAGGCCGACGATGCCGCCGCCGATAATTGCCAGATCGTATTGGGACGCCATCGTCAGCGTGCGCGTCAGATGTGGAGCAGGTTGCGCGAATTCTTTTCCATGAAAGTCTTCACGCGTTCCGGATTCGACTGCGCGTCGATGGCGGCGAAGCCTTTGCCGAGCGGGCCGAGACCGCCACAGTAGTCGGAACCGAAGACCATATTCTTTTCGCCCATCTTATCGACCAGAAATGCCAACGTGCGGGCATCGGAACTGGCGCAGTCGATCAGAAAATGTTCGAGAAAAATGTCAGAGTAGCGCTGCTCGCCGTTGGGTCCTTTGTGTTTCCAAAAGAAACGATGGAGCAAGAGCGGCAACCCACCGCCGGAGCTGCGGATGACAATCTTCAGATTCGGATAGCGATCGAACAGACCGCTGGCGATCATCCGCAGGCAACATTCGGCGACTTCGCCATCGGAAAGCACGGCATAGGCAACGCCGGCGCCGCCGTCCTCCAGACGAGCGAGCGTCGGATCCTGAGCGGTGCCGGCGCCATGCATGAAGATGGGAAGATTTAGCGCGGAAATTTTCGCGAAAATCGGGTCCATTGCCGCTGTGTCGACTAACATCTTGCCGTCGACGTGGGGGTAGAGCAGTACTGCGCGAAAACCTAGCGACGCCGTGCGTTCGATTTCCTGCACCGATGCGTCGATATTTTTGAGCGACAGCGCGGTAATCCCCATCAAACGGTCTTTGCGCGGTGCCAGTCGCTGCGCCAGAAGGTCATTGGACTGTCGGACAATTTCGAGGGCGTGATTGGCCGGCAACTGGTCGGCATAAACGCCGGCGCCTTGGCAGATCAATTGGATATCCAACCCGACTTCGTCCATTTCTTTGATCCGCTTTGAAAAATCCGCACTATCGTAGGCGTCGATATGCGGCCGTTTACCCGTAAGTTCGCTGATTCGATCAGCAATTTCCGGAGCGGTATGGTGAGCATGCCAATCTATGAACGTTGCCATGTTTTGTCTCCCTTGTGAACTTTGACTGGATTCCGAATACTGCGGATCGCCTAGCTCAGTCAAGAGAAAGCGCGCCGAGTCGTTTTGACCAAGCTGCCGCAAGCGGAATACCATCTTTCGCGACAAAGATGCCGGGCCTGGGCGGAAGCACTTTTCCAGTTGAGCTGAGATCGGTCGCCGGAATGAAGCAAACTATTTTTTGGGCGCACCGACAAACTCGGATTTGTCTCTCAGCCGGCGCACCAATTCTTCGTAGGAAGCATTGGCAATGACGCGATTGAATTGCGAACGATAGTTGTTGACCAAACTGATATTTTCAGCGACGACGTCGTAGACCTTCCACTCGTTACTGATCAGATGAGCCTTATAATTGATCGAGTACTCTTCGCCCTTGCTGGTAAGAATCTTGCTGCCGACATCGGCGTAAGCGCCGTCGATCCGCTCGTTGACATAAACAATTTTTTCGTCGGTGTAGGACTCGATGATTTCCGCGTAGGTACGTTCGAGAACATCGGTGAAAAGCCGGACGAATTCTTCCTGTTCCTGGGGCGTGCGCCGGCGCCAATTGGAACCGAGGGCACGTTTGGCCATTTCCGTGAAATCAAAGCGCGCGAAGAGAATTTGTCGGAGCTGATCACGGCGTTCTTTTAGCCGCGCCGGCGGTTTTAGGCGGGGATCCTGGAGAACCACCAGCGCCTTTTCCACCGTAGACTTAATCTGGTCCGTCGGTAGTCCGGCAACGGCGTTTCCTGCACCCAGCGCCAGCACCAAAAATACCAATCCGGCTGTAATTGTTCTACTTCTGTGTCTCATCTTTTTTACTATTCTTAGACGTAAGATCGCCGCCGACGATTTTGCCGATTAAATCGGGGATGTCCGGAGGCGACTCAGTCTCCCTGATCTTTCCGCCCGGCGGTATAATCTTATCGGAAGCGCCGGGGGTCAGGAGTACGAATTTGTCGCCGATCAGGCCGCGGGCGCGAACCGACGCGATGACGTCATCCTGGAGTTTCACTCCATCATTTAATCTCAAGGTCAAACGGGCTCGATCATCTTCAGATAAACCCAGCGCATCTACGCGGCCGACTTTGACCCCGGCGACTTCAACGGGGTCGCCGACCTTGAGCCCGGCCACTGTGGGAAAATCAGCGATCACAGTATAGCCGCCCGCGCCGAAAACTTCGAGCTTGCCGAGCTTAATAGCGAGATAGCCCAAGCACGCGATGCCCACGAGCACAAACAGGCCGACGATCATTTCGCTACGTGTGTGGTTCACTGCTTCGATCTCCTATAAAACCGCGATGGGACCTTCGGTTTCTACTTGTATGAATTGGCGGACAATCGGATTACTCGAGTTGAGAAATTCCGCAGTCGCGCCGACTTCGATGATCACACCGTTGGCAAGCATCGCGACCTGGTCCGAGATCTTGAACACTTCCGGGATATCGTGGCTGACGATGACGCCGGTAAACTTGAAAGCCGCGTGCATCTTCTGAATCAGCTGATGTATGCTTTTTCCCAGGAGTGGGTCCAAGCCGGTGGTCGGCTCGTCGAAGAGCATGATCTCGGGCGCGGTAACCAAGGCGCGGGCCAGGCCTGCGCGTTTCTTCATGCCGCCGCTGACCTCAGCGGGAAATTTGTAGCCCATACCGGCAAGGCCGACCTGGGCAAGATTCTCTTCGACTTTCTTTTGGATCTCCGACTCATTGAGCTTGGTTTTTTCGCGCAGCGGAAAGGCGACATTGTCATAGAGCGTCATTGAATCGAGCAATGCGGCACCTTGAAAGAGCACGCCGAATTTTCTGCGGATTTCGTTGAGCTTTTTTTGGCCAAGTTCGATGATGTCTTGACCGTCCACGAGAATGCTCCCTCGGTCTGGTAGTAAAAGCGCGTTTAAATGTTTCAACAAAACCGTTTTGCCGGATCCGCTGCCGCCGATGATCGTCGTGATTTTACCGGTATCGAGCTCGAGATTGATTCCCTTTAACACCTCGTGGCCGCCGAAGCTCTTGTGTAGATCAATGACGCGAATCATGGGAACCAGAGCTAGAGCATTACCGAGGTCATAAAATAATTCCAAACCAGGATCATAACGAAGCAGGCTACGACCGATTCGGTCGTCGCTTGGCCAACGCCGGTGGCCATGGGGGGTGCGTTAAATCCTTTGTAACAGCAGATCCACGTAATGATCAGCCCGAAACTCACCGACTTGAGAAAGCCGCTTAGGACGTCTTTAAAGACGACGCTAAGCTCCATACCGGCGAAGTAACTGCCCGAGCTTACGCCGAGGAGCTGGACACCGACGACGTAGGCGCCGTAAATAGCGACGACATCGAAGATCGCCGTAAGTAAAGGCATCGAAATCAATCCGGCAATGATGCGCGGCGAAACGAGGTACTGGATCGGATTGATCGCCATCGAATAGAGCGCATCGATTTGCTCACTGACGCGCATGCTGCCGAGCTCCGCCGCCATCGCCGAACCGGTTCTGCCCGTGACCATGAAAGCGGAAAGCACTGGGCCGAGCTCGCGAAGGATGCCGAGGGCGACGGCGGAACCGAGAAAATTTTCCGCGTTAAATTTCCTCAGACTGTAGTAACCTTGCAGGCCCATCACCATGCCGGTAAAGACACCGGACAGGATAACCACCGAGAGCGACTCGACACCGATGGTGCGAATATGATGGATGATCAGGCGGAGCCTCGTCGGTGGACGGCAAGCCCAAGCGAAGGCGGAAAGCAGGAACAAAAAGGTTCGCCCCATGCCGGCCGTCTGCTCGATCGCGTAGCGGCCGATTTGGCCAATCAAAAAAGTCATGTTTTGTGCTGGGATAATGCGTGCTACTAGAATCAAGGCTATTACAGAATAGTCGGCGTTTTTCAAGAATCCAGTCCGGGAATTAGAATTCAAACGAGCGCCGCGGCAACGTGGCGGGCCGCCAGAAGTCAAGGCGAATGTCCACGTAAATCGAAGCCACTCGGTCAAATTATTGGATAAATTTTTATGACACGCTCCGAGGAAACGTTTGACGCACTGTTTAACGGCCAAATCGCGCTCTATCAGAGCCGGGCGGGCTATCGTTTTTCGCTTGACGCATTACTGTTGGCACACTTTGTCACAATTAAACAACGGGAGAAGATCGTCGATCTCGGAACCGGTAACGCCGTCGTGGCATTAGTCCTCGCTTACCTTCATCCGTCGGTTACGATGACCGGCGTCGAACTGCAAGCGAAAATGGCCGAGCGCGCGCGACGCAACGTCGAGCTCAATAGGATGCAAAAACGCATTCAGATTCTCAGCGGCGACGTGCGCGCCGGCAAGCCCGTCGCCGCTGCGATGAGTTTTGACGTAGCAGTTTGTAACCCGCCGTACCGCCGACCGATTAGCGGCCGACTCAGTCGCAACAACGAAAAGCGGATTGCGCGCCATGAAACACAAGGTGATCTCGGCGATTTTCTTGGCGCCGGAGCAATCTTGCTTCGTGTGAAAGGACGGATGGCGGTAGTCTATCCAGCCGTGCGCTCTGTTGATTTGCTGGCGGCCATGCGTCACGCGCGGATCGAACCCAAAAGATTGCGCATGGTTCATTCGTTCGCCGATGGCGAAGCTTCTTTGGTTTTGGTCGAAGGGGTGAAAGGCGGACGGAGCGGCGTCGAGGTGCTTGCGCCGTTAACGATCTACCGTCAGGGCAAGGAATACACAAATGAAGTCGCCGCGATGATCGCGGGAACGAAAAAGTCAGTTTCAGGTCTCGAGTGTCGGGTTTAGGGTTAACTGGAGAACGACAACGCGTTACTTCATTCTTTCTTTTATGCTTTCGGTTTGCGACGGGCAAAACTCTTTAGCAACCTTTTAAATGCGTCGCGAATTTCCGGATCATCAATCCCTGCCAGAAACTCCTCGTTCACGTGACGCTCCGATGAGGTTACATTCGCTTCCTCGCCATGAGATTCCTGTGTTGCTTCTGCCGTTGCCGGGTCGACGCGGCCAACCATAAAAAAAATATTTTTCACGATGTCTTGTTTGAGGCGCCGATTGAGCTTGTCGGCGATCATACTTTTCATGAACTGCAATTGCTGCATCCATACTGGGCTTGCGACCTTTACGAAGAGAGTGCCGTTACGAATTTTTTCGGGCTGGGCGTTGCGCGCGATGGTTTTGCCGACGATCTCGTTCCAAATCGGCCAGACGCTGTATTCGTCAAGCCGTGGCGCCAAGTCGAGCCGCTTTAGGGACTGATCGAGAACCTCCCCGACACGCTCTAACTGTGGGTTTTTCTTAACCATATTCGCCGCAGGGGAAGACTCTAGCAGATGCCGCCTGAAGACGCCAGTTGGTCTCATTGATCGCCTCGGATTTCTCTAAAATTATGAAAAGTGGCGAAAAATCTCAACAAATTGACCCGTTGAAAATTTTTGTTGACAACGATAATATTTGTCTCTAAGAATACCAAATCTAGTGCACGCCTAATTTGATCACACTATATATTGCGGGCTAAGCAACGGAGAAGGGAGAAATAGACCATGGCAGGTATTACGTCTCAGGCGGCCGATTTGGGTGTCTCTCGCGGAGCGGTGCGGGCAACGGGTCTTAAAATACCGCGGTATTTTACCCGCGCAGGGATAAGCCCTTATGACGAAATTGAATGGGAGCTGCGTACGGCTTCTATTGCCAACGAAAAGGGGAAGGTCGTATTCGAGCAGTCGAATGTCGAGATTCCCAAAGCATGGTCTTTAATGGCCACACAAGTGGTCGTCTCGAAATATTTTCGCGGGCCGCTGGGCACGCCGCAAAGAGAGCATAGCGTGCGCCAAATGATCGGCCGAGTGGTTGAAACCATCGCCAGTTGGGGTAAAAAAGACGGCTATTTTGCCACCGAAGAAGATGGCCAGGCTTTCTCGGACGAGCTGACCCACATTATGCTTCATCAAAAGGCCTGTTTTAACAGTCCGGTATGGTTTAACTGCGGCATTGAAGAAAAGCCGCAGTGCTCTGCCTGCTTCATCCTGGCGGTGGATGACACCATGGATTCCATTCTCGATTGGTACCGCAAGGAAGGCATCATCTTCAAAGGCGGCTCCGGCTCCGGCGTCAATCTTTCCAAGATTCGCTCTTCCAAGGAACAATTGGCCGGCGGCGGAACGGCATCCGGACCGGTGTCGTTTATGAAAGCTGCTGATGCCTCTGCGGGCGTGATCAAATCGGGCGGCAAGACTCGGCGGGCGGCGAAGATGGTTGTTTTAGACGTCGATCACCCGGACATCGAAGAATTTGTCAAGTGTAAAGTCGAAGAAGAAAAAAAAGCCTGGGCGCTAATCGAGGCGGGTTACGATTCCAGCTTAGACGGGCCGGCCTACGGCAGCGTGTTTTTCCAGAATGCCAATAACTCGGTTCGGGTGACCGATGAGTTCATGCGCGCAGTAGAAGAAGACCGCGAATGGAAAACTAAGTACGTCACCACGGGCCAGCCTTGCGACACCTACAAGGCGGGCGACCTCTTGCGCATGATCGCCGAGAGCACGTATTTCTGCGGCGATCCGGGCATGCAGTACGACACCACGATAAACGATTGGCATACCTGCTCGAACACGGCGCGCATCAACGCCTCCAATCCGTGCTCCGAATACATGCACTTGGACAACTCAGCCTGCAACTTGGCATCGCTGAATCTGCTCAAGTATCTACGCGAAGATGGCGTCTTTGACACGGAGTCTTTCCGGCGCGCGGTCGACATCGTCATCCTGGCGCAGGATATTCTCATCGATAATTCTTCCTATCCGACGGCTGAAATTGCCGCCAATGCCCACGCCTTTCGCGAGCTCGGCTTGGGCTACGCCAATCTGGGTGCGCTATTGATGTCTTTGGGCCTTCCCTATGACTCCGAAGGCGGCCGAGCCTATGCGGCAGCCGTGACGGCTCTGATGTCAGGCGAAGGTTATCTGCAATCTGCGCGCGCCGCCGCCGCCGTCGAGCCGTTCGCCGGTTTCGAAGTCAATCGCCAGCCCATGCTCCGCGTCTTAAATAAACATCGCTCTCACGCCTATAAGATTTCACCGTCCCATGTGCCGCTGGAGCTCCTCACTGCCGCTCGTGACGCATGGGATCAGACCTGCGCCGAAGCGGAGCAGCATGGCGTGAAGAATTCGCAAATTTCAGTCTTGGCGCCGACCGGCACCATCGCCTTCATGATGGACTGCGACACCACCGGCGTCGAGCCCGATATCGCACTCATCAAGTACAAAAAGCTGGTCGGCGGCGGTCTGCTAAAGATCGTCAACAACACCGTGCCACGCGCTTTGAGACGCTTGGGATACGATGTCAAACAGATCCAGGAAATCGTCGAATACATCGAAGAACATGAAACCATCGAAGGCGCGCCGCATCTCAAGGACGATGATCTCGCGGTGTTCGACTGTGCTTTCAAGCCCGTGAGCGGCAGCCGCACGATCCACTACATGGGCCACGTCAAGATGATGGGCGCGGTCCAGCCGTTTATTTCCGGCGCCATTTCGAAGACGATCAATATGCCCACCGACGCCACGGTGGAAGACATCATGCACGCCTATACGGAGTCGTGGAAACTTGGACTCAAGGCGGTGGCGATCTACCGCGACGGATCGAAGCGAACTCAGCCACTGAACACTTCCAGAGATAAAAAAGATGAGAATAAGGCTGAAGTGGCGGAGAGCAACGAAGCGCGACCGCTACGGCGCAAGCTGCCCGACGAGCGGCGGTCGATCACCCACAAGTTCGATATTGCTGGGCATGAGGGTTATATCACCGCCGGCACCTATGAAGACGGCCAGCCCGGCGAGATCTTTATCACCATGTCGAAGGAAGGCTCGACGATCTCCGGTTTGATGGACTCTTTCGCAACCGCGATCTCGATGGCGCTGCAATATGGCGTGCCCCTCCGGGTGCTGGTCGACAAGTTCAGTCATATGCGTTTCGAGCCGTCGGGTTTCACCAAAAACCCCGATATCCCGATGGCCAAGTCGATCATGGATTACATTTTCCGCTGGCTTGCGACCAAGTTTCTTGACGGCGATGCGCAGCAAGAGGTCGGTATTGTCAAGCATGAGCCAGTAGAAGAAGTCCATCAGAAGAAGGTCGTCTCAATAGCGTCGCACCCGCCGCGCGGCGGCGCGCCGGTTTCGAGCATCAGCAGCATCACGAGCCTCTACCAGCAGGACGCGCCGCCTTGCCCCGACTGCGGCGCGATCATGATCCGCAGCGGCGCTTGTTATAAATGCCTGAACTGCGGCGCGGTGAGCGGCTGTTCGTAAAGCACGGCAAAAGTGTTTCCACGGGCCGGTACCCAAGTCGGGTACCGGCCCTTTTTTTGGTTAAGCGTTAGCCATTGCGCGATTCGACTCGATGGACCGGTACGCGAATCGTGTGTTTGCGGTTACGCGCGAGCGTATTCGGCAGATCGAGCAAAGGTCGCTGCAGATTCTGCGAGCGGGAGCTGACAATTCTCTGGATAAAGATTTGTCGCGACAACAGCGGCTTATTTTTTTTCTAAGTGGAGCATTCCCTTTTGCGTGTCGATGTCCATGCGGAAGTTGCTCAAGAAATTAAGCCCCAGAAGGCCTGCGACCTGGGGGTCGGCGACGGCGTCGTGGACGGCAGTGGGGAGATTGCGAATTTCCATGCCGCCAACGGCGATCGATTCTAGATTGGTTACCGGCGCTTGGATAAGTCCATTGGCGGTTTGAAACTGCAAGGTTTTCGGAGTCGGACCCACGTCAATGGAAAGGTCTCGGGCCAGCGCATTCGAGATCAGGGTATAACTAGCGCCGGTGTCGACGACAAACTTTGCCGAGCGTTTATTGTTTAGGGTTGCCTGGATGATGACCACCTCGCCGTGTCTCTCCATGGGAATGGAGGCTTTTCGAGGCGGCGGTTTTTGTTCTGGTTCGGCGACTCGCGGGCTTTCCTGGGCTTGAATTCGGCCGGCCGTACCCCGTTGTTTCGGCGGCACGTCGTGCAGGTTATCGGTGATATGGAGCACGCCATTCTCATCGACCCAACGGTAATATTCGGCAGCCCGCAGTGGCGCAAAAATCAGCCAAATGAGGCCTATCGCTGCAACGACACCAGTGGAGATCTTCACGATTGTGATAAATCTACCACAGTTGTTGATTGGGCGAAACCAAAATGCCGCGCTCGAAGCAGGCATGCTTGGGGTCGTGGATGGGGAAGACGTCGTCCGACCGAGCAATTGAACGTCAACCTGCTTTACAATGTCGGGTCGCTGTGTTAGAGATTTAGGCAACTAAGGAAGGAAAGAGAGAGAAAGAGCGGAGAATATGGGAATTGCTGAACCGCAGAAACAAGCAGTCGTCGAGCAGTTCAGGGTTCATCAGACGGACACAGGCTCTCCCGAAGTGCAAGTTGCGCTTCTCAGTCAGCGCATCGACCATCTTACCGAACACTTCAAGGTTCATGTTAAGGATCACCATTCTCGCCGTGGCCTCCTGAAGCTAGTAGGGCAGAGGAGAAGGTTGTTGGATTATCTTCGAAATTCAGATTTCGAAAGATACCAGAGCCTAATCCAGCGGCTTGGAATACGTAAGTAGCTACTTCCAGCCCGTTGCCCTCCGTTTCCACACCTCCGTTAGACCTGTCTCCCGCCAGAGGATTTTTCTATGATTAAGAAAATCGAATTGGATTTTCATGGCCGACCCTTATCCATCGAAGTCGGACGGTTGGCTAAGCAAGCGGATGGTGCCGCGCTGGTACGCTACGGCGAGACCGTCGTCTTGGTGACGGCGGTGGCCGCCAGAGAGCTCAAACTGGACACTGATTTTTTCCCGCTCACGGTCGACTACCAAGAAAAAACTTTCGCCGCAGGCAAGATTCCGGGAGGCTTTTTCAAGCGGGAGGGCCGGCCTTCGGAAAAGGAAATTCTTACCTGCCGCCTGATCGATCGCTCGATCCGTCCGCTGTTCTCCGAAGGACTACGTTGTGAAACCCAAGTCATAGCGACCGTTTTATCGGCCGACCGAGAGAACGATCCGGATGTCGTGGCCATGCTGGGCACTTCAGTGGCGCTGCATGTATCCGACATCCCGTTCAACGGTCCGTTAGCTGGCGTGCGCATCGGTCGCACCAACGGCCAGTGGGTGATGAATCCGACCCAAAGCCAGCTTGAAGAAAGCGACGTGGATATTTTTCTTTCCGGCAGCCGTGATGCCATCGTCATGGTCGAGGGCGGCGCGCAGATGCTGCCCGAGGACGCGATCCTGGAAGCGCTGTTTGCCGGCCACGAGGCCATTCAGCCGCTGATACGGATCCAGGAAGAAATTCGCCGAGAAGTCGGCAAGACGAAGCGAGAAGTACCGCTCGTCGAGCTCGATCACGCAGTGGTCCGGTGGGTTGAAGAACTGGCGCTTACGAAACTTAAACAGGCGCTCGAGATTCCGGAAAAATTGGAACGCTACAAACGAATCGCCGAGGTCAAAGGCGAGGTCGTACTTCGAGCCTTGGAACAGTTTCCGGAAAAACAAAAAGACATTAAAGGCGCCTTTGAGGAGTTGAAGCGTAACGTTTTTCGCGGATTGGTCATTCACCAGGAGCGGCGCATCGACGGGCGCGGCCTAAAAGACATCCGGCCGATCACCTGCGAAATCGAAGTGCTGCCGCGCACGCATGGCTCGGCGTTGTTTACTCGCGGTGAGACGCAGGCGTTGGTGGTGACAACCTTGGGCACCACGTCGGACGAGCAGAGAGTCGACGCGCTGCTCGGCGAGCACTTCAAAAAGTTCATGCTGCACTACAATTTTCCACCGTTCAGCGTCGGCGAGGTCAAGTTCCTGCGCGGTCCCGGGCGACGTGAAATCGGCCATGGCAATCTGGCGGAGCGTGCGCTTGTTCCCGTGCTTCCTGCCGAGGAAAGCTTCCCTTATACCATACGAATTGTCTCCGAAATTCTAGAATCGAACGGCTCGACGTCAATGGCGACCGTTTGCGGCGGATCGCTGTCGTTGATGGACGCCGGCGTGCCCGTAACCGCGCCGGTGGCCGGCATCGCCATGGGTTTGATCAAAGAAGGTGAACATGTGCGCGTGCTGTCCGACATCCTTGGCGACGAAGACCATTTGGGCGATATGGATTTCAAAGTCGCCGGCACGGCGGAGGGAGTGACGTCGTTGCAGATGGATATCAAGGTCAGTGGGGTCGACCGTGAGATCATGCGCCAGGCGCTGCACCAAGCGAAACAAGGCCGGTTGCATATTCTCGGTATCATGAATGCAACGTTGCCGGCGGCGCGCACCAATGTTTCCGGTCATGCGCCGCGCATCATTACGCTCAAAGTCAAACCGGATAAGATTCGCGAGATCATTGGCCCGGGCGGCAAGGTCATTCGCGGGATCATTGAAGCCACCGGTGTCAAGATGGACGTCGAAGACGACGGCACTGTGACGATCGCATCGGTCGACGAGGCGGCTTCCCAGAAGGCCGTCGAAATGGTGCAAAGGATCGCCGCCGAAGCCGAGGTCGGAAAAATTTACAAAGGCACTGTGCGCAAGATCGTCGAGTTTGGCGCGTTTGTCGAAATTCTGCCGGGAACGGATGGCCTCATTCACATCTCCCAGCTGGCGCCAGAACGGGTACGCAAAGTGACCGATGTGCTCAAAGAAGGCGACGAGGTGATGGTCAAAGTCCTAGAAATCGATAGACAGGGCAAGATCCGGCTAAGCCGTAAAGAGGCCCTCCAGGAAACCAGCGGCAACTCGAGCAACGCATAATCATGTTTGCTAAGAACGACTTGGACAACGGCATCCGCATCGTGTCGTACGAGATGCCGGAGCATCGTTCGGTGAGTCTCGGCATCTGGGTGGAAAGTGGATCGCGCCACGAATCCGCAGCCCAGAACGGCATTTCGCACTTCATCGAGCATCTGCTCTTCAAAGGCACGGAACGGCGCAGCGCGGCGCAAATTGCCGAAGAGATGGACGCCGTCGGGGGTGTGATCAACGCCTTTACTTCCAAAGAGCACACCTGCTATTACGCCAAGGTACTCGACGAAAACCTGCCGTTGGCGATCGATCTTTTGACCGACATTTTTCTTCATTCGAGTTTCGACGCTGAGGAAATCGAGCGGGAGAGATCGGTCATCCTGCAAGAGATTTCCCAGGCGGAAGATACTCCGGATGACTATGTCCACGATCTTTTCAGTCTCGACTTTTTCAAAAATCATCCGATTGCCCGCCCGATCTGCGGCAGGGAAGAAACCGTCACGAGTTTCCAACGGGACGATTTCCTCGGTTTCTTTAAATCGCGTTATCGCCCGCGCCGAGTGATCGTGTCGGCGGCTGGTCATTTCCGCCACGACGCGCTGGTCAAAGAGATCGCCGCGCGCCTGAGCGTGGTGACGGATGGAATTGATGGCGACCAGGCACTCAGCCTGGAAGGCGAGACCGTGCCGAAGATGGGGAGCGGTGTTTTTTCTCACGCGAAATCACTGGAACAAGCTCATCTTTGTCTGGGTGTGGCGGGGATTCACCAGGCTCATCCCAAGCGCTACGCGGCCTACGTGCTCAACACGCTGCTCGGCGGCGGCATGAGCTCGCGGCTGTTTCAGGAGATCCGTGAGAAGCGCGGCAAAGCCTACTCCGTTTATTCCTTCTCGACGTCGTATAAAGACGTCGGTTACCTGGGCGTCTATGCCGGCACAAGCATCGAATCGACGGAAGAGGTCGTCGAACTGATTCTGAAGGAGCTGGGCAAACTGGCCGCTGGTGAAATGACGGACGAGGAACTACGGCGCACCCAAGGCCAGCTGGTCGGCAGCATGATGCTCGGCTTAGAGTCGACGGATTCGTGGATGAGCCATATCGCGCGCAACGAAATCTACTTTGGTCAGATGGTGACTACGGACGAGATTTGCCAACGGATCCGCGCCGTATCTCGTGATGAAGTCGTGGAGTTGGCCGGCGCGCTGTTCCGCTCAGACGGCATGACGCTGACACTCCTGGGCGATTTCAACGATAATTTCCAGCTTAAAAATCTAAACATGAAGCACTGAGCCGCGGTCGTTTGGGTCCTGCGGGATGATGAGCGGTGGAAGAAGTTCGCATTGAGATCAAACGCCTGCGGCCAAGCGCGAAATCCCTGGCCCTGCCTGCATATATGACCGCGGGCGCAGCGGGCATGGATCTCTGCGCGGACATCGAGAATGATCTGCATCTGGCGCCGATGGAGCGGGCTTTAATTCCCACGGGGTTCGCGATTGCTTTGCCGGCTGGTTTTGAAGCGCAGATTCGGCCGCGCAGCGGACTCGCGCTCAATCAAGGATTGACATTGGCGAACAGTCCCGGAACCATCGACGCCGATTATCGCGGCGAAATTCAGGTGATCGCTATCAATTTAGGTGCCGAGCCGATCATTATCCAACGCGGCCAGCGCATCGCCCAGATGATCGTGCAGCGCATCGCTCGAGCGCAGTGGCACGAAGTGGACGACCTTGCGTCGTCGGCGCGTCAAGCGGGCGGGTTCGGTCATACGGATAAGAAAAGCTAAGTTCAAGGTTCAAAGTTCAAAAGTTCAAAGGAAGACCAAATCCGAGGACGATCATTCTTTGAACGTTGAACTTTTGAACGATCAAAGGGCATCTTGGAAGCATGATTTCTCGTTACACCCGACCGGAAATGGGCCGCATCTGGTCGGAAGAAAATGGCTTCCAAAAGTGGCTCGATGTCGAAATCCTCGCCGCGGAAGGCCTCGCGCGGCTCGGTAAAGTCCCGAAAGCCGCGATAGCGCGCATCCGCAAGAAAGCTCGCTTTAATGTCAAGCGCATCCGCGAGATCGAAAGCGAGGTCAAACACGAAATCATCGCATTCCTGAGCTCGGTGGCGGAATCGATCGGCGACGACGCCCGTTATCTTCACGTTGGCATGACCTCTTCCGACGTCATGGATACGGCGCTGGCGATTCAGTTCAAAGAAGCGTCGGCAATCCTCGAGCGGGACATCAAGGATTTGATGCGGGTGCTCCACCGTCAAGCGCACAAATACAAGTGGACGGTGATGATCGGCCGGACCCACGGCGTACACGCCGAGCCGATCACCTTCGGCTTGAAGCTCGCTCTCTGGTATCAGGAAATGACGCGCCATCTCTCCCGGTTTCAAAAAGCAGTCGAGGATATTTGTGTGGGTCAGATTTCAGGGGCGGTCGGGACTTTCGCGCAGATCTCACCCAGGGTTGAAGCCTACGTGTGCAAACAGAGCGGGCTTAAACCGGCGCTGATTTCCAACCAGATTATTCAGCGCGACCGCCATGCGTATTATTTTGCGACCTTAGCGATTATTGCCAGCTCGCTGGAAAAGTTCGCCGTCGAAGTGCGCCATTTGCAGCGCACCGAAGTCCAAGAAGCCGAAGAACCTTTTACCCAAGGGCAGAAGGGCTCATCGGCGATGCCGCACAAACGTAACCCGATCCTATCGGAAAATGTCTCAGGACTGGCGCGCTTGTTGCGCTCCTACGCCGTTGCCGCCATGGAAAATGTTCCGCTGTGGCATGAGCGCGATATCAGTCACTCTTCGGTCGAGCGAGTGATCGCGCCGGACGCGACGATCGCGCTCAACTTCATGCTACGGCGCATGACCTATGTGCTTGGCAATCTCTGCGTCTATCCGGAGAATATGAAGCGCAATCTGGAAAAAAGCGGTGGCGCGGTTTTCTCCGAGAGAGTTTTGCTTGCGTTAGTCGACAAAGGTATCTCCCGCGACGTCGCCTACCGCATGGTGCAGCGCCATGCCTTGAAGGGTGGCAGAGAAGGCGGGGATCTCAAGCGGGAGCTGCTGGCCGACGGGGAGATCCGCCGGTATTTGTCGTCGAAGGAGATTGAAGCACTTTGGAGTGTGAAACAACATTTGACCAACATCGATTTTATTTTCCGCCGCGTGTTTCATTAGGGATAGATTGACTGAAGGTTGATCGATTATGCGCGTTAGGATTTTCGTTTTGCTTAAAGAGGGCGTCCTTGATCCGCAAGGAAATGCCATCGAGCGCTCGTTGCACACGCTTGGCTACGGCGAGGTGCAGAACGTCCGAGCGGGAAAATATCTCGAGCTCAATGTCGATGCTCCGTCGCGGGCTGTTGCAGAGCTTCGCGTCCGTGAAATGTGTGATAAGCTATTGGCGAATCTCGTCATCGAAGACTACCGCTTTGAAATTAGTTCTGAGTCCTGAGTGATGAGTACGGAGATAAGCGCATTTCCCTTTGCGGTATTCCCGGTTCAGCACTTAGCACTCGTTACTCAGGACTGACCATGCGTTGGGGTGTTATTACTTTTCCAGGCTCTTGTGACGACCAGGACGTGTTCGACAGCCTCAAATTAGAATTGAGGCAGAAGGTCAAGTTCCTTTGGCACAAAGATGAGCTTGCCGGCAATTACGATTGCATCGTGCTGCCGGGTGGATTTTCCTACGGTGATTATCTGCGTTGCGGCGCCATGGCGCGCTTCTCGCCGATCATGCAGGGCGTGGTCAAGTTCGCGCGGAGCGGCGGGCTGGTACTCGGCATTTGCAATGGTTTTCAGATCCTCTGCGAGTCTGGTTTGCTGCCCGGTGCCTTGATGCGCAACGCCGGCCTGCAGTTTGTTTGCCAACCCGTTTATCTGCGGACCGAAGAAACCGATACGCCGTTTACCGGCGCCCTAAAAAAAGGCCAGCTGCTCAAAATGCCGATCAAACATGGCGAAGGCTGTTACTACGCCGATCTGCAAACCCTCGAGCGTTTGCACAAAAACCGGCAAATCTTGCTCCGCTATGTCGACGCCAAAGGCAGGCCGGCAGCGGCGGCCAATCCCAATGGTTCTTGGGAAAATATTGCGGGCATATGCAACGAAAAGCGAAACGTCTTCGGCCTCATGCCCCATCCGGAAGTCGCCTGCAACAGGATTCTAGGCAGCGACGACGGTGCTAAAATCTTTACATCGATCGCGGCGGCTTGCGCTGATAGAGCGAAGTCGCATGGCTAAGCTGCAGGCAACACACCTTGCACAGCCGGCGGTGACGGCGGAGCTGGTCGCCAGCCATGGAATCACGCCCGACGAATACCAAAAGATCGTAAAAGCACTCGGGCGCGAGCCGAACTATACCGAGCTGGGCGTGTTCTCGGTGATGTGGTCGGAGCACTGTAGCTATAAGAGCTCGCGCCACTATCTCAAAAACCTTCCGACGGAAGGCCCGCGTGTTTTACAGGGGCCTGGCGAAAATGCCGGCATTGTCGATATCGGCGGCGGGCTGGCCGTCGCGTTCAAGATGGAAAGCCATAACCATCCGTCATTCATTGAGCCCTATCAAGGCGCGGCCACTGGAGTGGGCGGCATCCTGCGCGATATCTTCACCATGGGCGCGCGGCCCATCGCGTCGCTCAACTCGCTGCGTTTTGGCAGCGTCGGTCACCCGCGCACGCGCTACTTGCTGTCCGGCGTGGTCGCCGGCATCGGCGGCTACGGCAACTGTATCGGGGTGCCCACGGTGGGCGGCGAATGCTTCTTCGACGAGTGCTACAACGCCAATATTCTCGTCAATGCTTTTACCCTCGGCATCGTCAAGAAAAAACAAATCTTCACCGGCATCGCCAAGGGCATCGATAACCCGGTGATGTACGTTGGTTCGAAGACGGGCCGGGACGGCATTCACGGCGCCACGATGGCCTCTGAGTCATTTTCTGAAGAGAAGGAACAGCGCCGGCCGACGGTGCAAGTGGGCGACCCGTTCACCGAGAAGTTGCTCTTGGAAGCCTGCTTGGAATTGATGGAGAAGGATTACATTGTCGGCATTCAGGACATGGGCGCCGCCGGTCTGACCAGTTCGTCGTCCGAGATGGCTGGGCGCGGCGGCTGCGGAGTCGAGCTTGATCTCTCCCGCGTGCCCTTGCGCGAAAAAAGCATGACGCCCTACGAGATTCTACTCTCGGAGTCGCAGGAACGTATGCTCCTGGTCGCCAAGCGCGGCAGCGAAGAGGCGATTAAAAAGATCTTCGACAAATGGGATCTTGACGCCGTGGTGATCGGCCGCGTCACTGATGACCAGCTGTTCCGCGCGCTGTGGGACGGCGACGAGGTGGCGCGGATTCCGATCCGCGCGTTGACCAAAGAAGCTCCGGCTTACCAGCGGCCGGCGACGCGGCCCGCCGACCATGACCAATTGCAGCAGTTGGATCTTGCAACCGTGAGAGAACCAAAGGATCTCGCTGCGACATTCAAACAGCTGCTGGCTTCACCGAATATCGCATCGAAGGAGTGGATCTTTCGACAATACGATCATTTCGTGCGCACGAATACTGTGGTTGCGCCCGGCGCGGATGCCGCAGTGATCCGTGTCAAGGGCACGCAAAAGGGTCTAGCGCTCACGGTCGACGGCAATGGCCGATATTGTTATTTGGATCCTTATGTAGGGGGCGTATTGGCGGTCGCGGAGGCGGCGCGCAATCTCGCCTGCGTTGGCGCCCGCCCGATTGGTTTGACCGATTGCCTGAATTTCGGTAGCCCGGAGAATCCGACCGTCATGTGGCAATTTGCCCAAGTCATTCAAGGCATGCGCGACGCTTGTGTGGCTCTCAATGTGCCGGTTGTGAGCGGCAACGTGAGTTTCTATAATGAGACTGACGGCACGCCCATTCATCCCACGCCGACGATTGGCATGGTTGGGCTGCTGGAAAAAGTCCAGCGCGTGGTAACGCCCTGGTTCAAAACCCCGGGCGATGCGGTGGTTTTGCTGGGCCGTACGCGCGAAGAGTTGGGCGGCAGCGAGTATCTCAAATGGGTTCATGGGTTGACGCGCGGCACGCCGCCGTGGATCGATCTCAAGATGGAGCAGGCGGTGCAAAATTGTTGTCTCGATGCTATAGAGCAGGAACTGCTCTGTTCGGCCCATGACGTTTCCGACGGTGGCCTGGCGGTCACGTTGGCCGAGTGTTGCATCGGCGGCCCGGAAAAGCCTCTCGGCGTACGGATCGACACGCGCGAGATGATCCGTGCCGATGCCCTCTTGTTCAGCGAGTCGCAGTCACGCATCGTCGTTTCGCTCAAGGAAGAAAATGTCGGGCGGCTCAACGATATTGCGGCACGGTGCGCCGTTCCTGCGCAGGTCATCGGCACGGTGGGTGGAGCGCGTTTCGTCATCCAGTCGTTGTTGCAGTTGCCCGTGGAAGAGCTTAGAGCCATTTGGTCGACAGGGTTGACGGCGAGGTTGAAATAATTTCGTTCAAGGGTTCAAGAGTTCAAGGTTCAACGTGGTAGATGGCGGATAAATTTCACGAAGAATGCGCCGTCATGGGCGTGTACGGTCACCCCGAGGCGGCCAATATGGTTTACCTCGGTCTCTATGCTCTGCAGCATCGCGGCCAGGAATCTTGCGGCATCGTCTCTTCGGACGGCAAGGGGCTGATTTCCCATCGCCAGATGGGCTTGGTTGCCGACGCATTTCACGAAGACGTGATCAAGCGCTTGGAGGGGGCAAGCGCCATCGGCCACAATCGCTACTCGACAACCGGCCAGAGTCATCTCAAAAACGCTCAGCCGTTCGTGGTCGAGTATTCGCAAGGGCCGATCGCGATCTCGCACAACGGCAATCTCGTCAACGGCGCGTTGCTGCGCGAGGAATTGGAGCATTCCGGATCGATCTTTCAGTCGACCACCGACACCGAAGTGATCATCCATCTGATCGCCACTTCGAAAGAAGCTTTGCTCATGCACCGGATCATCGAAGCGTTGAGCCGCGTGCGCGGCGCCTATTCGCTGTTATTCCTCACCCTGGACAAAATGATTGCGGCGCGCGATCCCTATGGCTTTCGTCCCCTGGTGCTAGGAAAGTTCGCCGAAGGAAAGAATCGCGGCGCCTATGTCGTCGCGTCGGAGACTTGCGCGTTAGACCTGATTGAAGCCGAATACCTCCGCGACATAGAGCCGGGAGAAATTATCACGATCGGCCCGGGCGGTATGATGGAATCGCGCAAGCCTTTTCTGCCGGCGCCACATGCCAAGTGTATTTTCGAATATATCTATTTCGCGCGTCCGGACAGCAAGCTCTTCGGGCACAACGTCTATCGGGTGCGCAAAGCGCTCGGCCGCCAGCTGGCGCGGGAAAGCGGTGTAGAGGCAGATTTGGTGACACCCGTACCCGACTCCGGCGTGCCGGCGGCCATCGGTTACGCCGAGGAGTCGAAGATCCCATTGGAATTTGGACTGATTCGCAACCACTATGTTGGCCGGACGTTCATCGAGCCGCAGCAGACGATTCGCAATTTCGGCGTGAAGATCAAGCTCAACGCTCAGCGCGACGTCTTGGAAGGCAAGCGCGTAGTGGTCGTCGACGATTCCATCGTGCGCGGCACCACGAGCCGCAAGATCATTCGCATGCTGCGCGACGCCGGCGCCAAAGAGGTGCACATGCGGATCAGCTCGCCGGCGACGATCAGCCCCTGCTACTACGGCATCGATACGCCGACCCGCTCCGAACTGATCGCCGCGTCCAATAGCGTGGAAGATATTCGTCGCTTCATCGAAGCCGATACACTCGCGTACTTGAGCCGCGACGGCATGTACGCCTATTTCGATGGCCAAGATCAAGGCTTCTGCGACGCCTGCTTCACTGCCAATTATCCCGTTCACTTCGAAGACGAAGGCCACACCAAACAGCTCCATCTGTTCGACGCCGTAAGTCGGTAGCGTTTAGATACC
>WNFU01001512.1_pt1 | contig 38617 bp, 35 predicted proteins | sample 5400121 | NCBI WGS metagenome assembly WNFU01 (sample SAMN13153360, study PRJNA577476) | soil metagenome | isolation source: 100 cm soil or saprolite under grassland replicate 1 | place: USA:California | collected 2016-06-15
ATTCGCGAGGGCGGTGCACAGACGATGACCGACTCGCAGCTCGTGGCGGCGTGCGGGGAGGCGAAGGCGCTGGGGCTGCGCACCCTGGTCCACGCCCACAGCGCCGCCGCCGTGCGCGCCGCGACGCTCGCGGGCTGCACGGAAATCGAGCACGGGATCTTCGTGACCCAGGACGTGCTGACGCTGATGGCGGAGCGCGGGACGTATTTCGATCCGCAGTGCGCGCTGGTGTTCCGCAATTATCTGGACAACCGCGCGCGCTACGCGGGGATCGGCAACTACACCGACTCGGGGTTCACCGCGATGGAGCGGGCGCTGCCGCTCGCTGTGGGGGACCTTCGTCTCGCGCTGGCGACGCCGGGGCTCAAGGTGGTGTACGGCACGGACGCGGTGGCCGGGGCCGACGGCCGCAACGCCGAGGACCTGATTTGCCGGGTGGAGCAGGCCGGCGAGGCGCCGATGCACGCCATCATCGCGGCGACGTCGCTCAACGCCGAGGCGCTGGGGCTGGGCGACCGCCTCGGCGCCATCGCGCCGGGGTTCGAGGCGGACATCATCGCGGTGGACGGGGACCCCTCGCGGGACATCACGGCGCTCCGGCGCGTGAGCTTCGTGATGAAGGGGGGACGGGTGGTGCGGAACGACGGAGCGGTGCGGTGAGACGGAGGGCGCAGGACTCGAACCTGCAAGGGCTTTCACCCGCCGGTTTTCAAGACCGGTGCCTTACCATTCGGCCAGCCCTCCCGACTGGGGCTAACCTAGCGGGCTGATCGGACCGCGGTCAACGCACCTCGCCCGGCGGCTGGAAGCTCAGCGTCGTGTTCTTGAAGATCGAATCCGCGACCACGAGCGCTCGGCTCGCGAGCGTGGGATTCGTCCGCCGCACCGCCTCGGAGAGCGCCGTGTACATCAGGCCGTAGGTCTGTAGGATCCCCTCGGACGGCCGGTCCACCCAGCCCCGCGGCCGCGGCCGCGCCGCCCCCGAGATGTGGTAGACGTCGAACAACAGTGCTGCCGACCGCGGAATGTTCACGTAGCCGAGCTGCCCCACCGGCTGAATCGAATCCGACGGCGTGATCGGCTGGCCGTGCAGCTTGCGGGCGAACCCCTGGCCCTCGAGATACCCCGTCAGGCTGAACTGATCGGCGTAGATCCCCACGGTCCGCGAGAAATAAATCGGCCGCTTGGCGAGGTTGTCCTTGATCGCCTCGAGCACGACGATGTCCGCGCGCTCGATCCACTCGCGCCCCAGCTGTTGCGGATCGAGCGTCACGAGCACGCCACTCAAGTTGAGCCCCACGCGCTGCTGCAGCGGGTAATACTGCGGCAGGCTGTCGACTTGCTGCGGGGTGAAATTGAGCAGCGGCGTCGTGGGCTTGGGCCACGGCTTGCCGCGGTAGATCGCCGGCCCGGCGGCTTGGTCGTAGGTCGGGAGCTGGCGCCGCTGCATCTGGCGCACGTACCAGTCGGTGTTGGCGAGCGACAGGTTCACCACCGTGACGTCGGGGCGGATGTTCTCGACCTCCTGCGCGTACCACAGCGGGAACGTGTCGTTGTCGCCGGCGGTGACGAGGACCCCGTACGGTTCGACCGAGTTGAGGAGATCGGACGCGAAGTCGCGGGCCAGCGTCTCGTGCGCGCGCGAGGCGGTCAAGTGGTTGGTGTAGAGCGGCACGCAGGCGAGCACCAGCACGGGAGTCGCCATCGCCCAGCGCCGGGCCTCCTCGGGGATCGCGGCCCGCAGCGCGTCCTGGATCCACTCCATCAGGGTGGCGAGCCCGATCCCGACCCACACGCCCCACAGCGCGAACGAGGCGATGAAGAAGTAGTCGCGCTCGCGCACCTCACGCAGCAGGTTCGGCCGGTTGAGGTACTGCGAGTACCCGTACTTGAAGTTCAGGTAGAAGATGAGGATCAGCGTGAACGTCACCATCAGCGACGTCATCGCGATCGCCCGCCGCCGGTCCGCGAGCCAGTGCCGCCACGCGCCGAGGACCCCTAAGAATCCAAACAGCACGCCGAGCAGCGCTTGCCACCGTTCCGCCAGGTCGCGGCCCCACTGCCACGAGAAATACTGGCCCCACATGAAAATCTGGGCGAAGAGGCTCGCCTGGCGCTGCGTGATCGGCGGTTTCCCGTACTGGCCGCGCGTCAAGACGTCGTAGAGAGCGTGCCAGGTGGTCGGCTCGCCCTCGTTGATCGGCGGGTAGTGCGCCGCGCGGATCGGCAGGAACACGATCACCGACAGGCCCAGCACGGCGACGCCCAGCGCCAGCAGGGCGAAGCGCCAGTTGTTGGCGTGCCACCAGGCGAACAGCAGCGCGCCGGCGTAGAGCACGCAGGCCGCGGCGAACGGCTTCCAGCTCTCCAGGCCCGTCGACACGATCAATCCCAAGACGGCGGTGAAGACCCACCATTGCGTCCACTCGAGCCGCCGCTCTTCGGGGCTCACGGCGCGTTCCCCTTTGAGCGGCGGGAAGAGCAGGACAGCCACGACCAACCCGACGAGCACGCCCATCATGTGGTTCGTGGACGTGAGCGCCAGCAGGTAGACGATGAGCAGCAGGTGGTGATCGTGCGCGGTGCCCGCGGGTTGGTCGTCCCAGCGGAGAATGAACCACAGGATCAACGCGATGGAGAGGAGACTGAAGGTGTACACCTTCTCGTTCACGACCGACTGGTTCCACACCGTGAACGCGGTCGCCGCGCACATCGCACCGGCGAGGGCCGCGAGCCGCCGCGGCCACGTGGCGGGCACGATGCTGCGCAGGAACCGCTCACCGATCAGGAACCAGCAGCCGGCGGCGACGGCACTCGTCACGGCGGCGAAGAGGTTGATGCGCACGCCGTAGTTCGCGGCCCAGGGGATCATCCCCCAGGTGTGGGCCACGAGCGTGAACAACGGGTTCCCGGGCGGGTGCGGGATGCCGAGGACTTTGGCCGCGGCGATGTATTCCGAGGTATCCCAGAACTGGGTCGTGGGCGCGAGCGTCAGGACGTAGAGGACCAGCGTGCCCAGGGCGACCAACGCCGCCATCAGATACGGAGGGCGCTCCGGCTCAGCGGCGACGTCGATGATTACCGCCGGTTTGGGGACAGAGCGCTTCGGGGACGCCACGGAAAGATTGGTCATGATCTCTCGTTAGTGTCGGAACTGCCGCACGCCGGTGAACACCATCGCCAGTCCGCGCTCGTCGGCCGCGGCGATCACTTCCGCGTCGCGCACCGAGCCTCCCGGCTGGATGATCGCCGCGACGCCCGCAGCCGCGGCCTCGTCCACGCCGTCGCGGAACGGAAAGAACGCGTCGCTCGCCAGGGCGGCGCCGGCGGGATCGAACCCCTGCTGGCGCGCCTTGTGGACGGCGAGGAACGACGCGTCCACCCGCGACATCTGCCCGGCCCCGATCCCGATCGCCGCTTCCCCCTTGGCGAGGAGGATCGCGTTCGACTTGACCGTCGCCACCGCGGCCCAGGCGAACCGCAGATCGCGCCATTCTACCCCGGAAGGCGCCCGTTTGGTCACGACCTTCCACCGCGCCTCCTCCGCCTCCCCGCCGTAGCGGAACCGGTCCTGGACGAGGAAGCCGCCGCGAATGCGCTTGAAGTCCCAGGCGGGCTCCGCCGCGGGGCGGGGGAGCTCGACGACCCGGAGGTTCTTCTTCTCGCGGTAGACCGCCAGCGCGTCGTCATGGTAGCGCGGGGCGACGACCACCTCGACGAACAGGTCGCGCATCGCCTCGGCGACGGCCCGGTCCACCACCGTGTTGAACGCGATCACCGACCCGAACGCCGACGTGCGGTCGGTCTCGAGAGCGCGGGTGTACGCCTCGGCGGGCGTCGCGCCCAGGGCGATCCCACACGGCGTCGTGTGCTTGATGATGACGCACGCGGGACGGTCGTCCCAGGGCGCGAGCGCCGCCACCGCCGCGTCCACATCGAGGAGGTTGTTGAACGACAGCTCCTTGCCGTGGTGCTGCACCAGCTCGCGGATGCCGCGCGCCTCGTCGGTCGCGTACAGGGCGGCGCGCTGGTGCGGGTTCTCGCCGTAGCGCAGCGCCTGGCGCCGCTCGAGGATCAGCGTCAGCGTCGCGGGCAGATCTTCGCTGCTGCGGGTCAGGTAGTCGGCAATCGTCGCGTCGTAGGCGGCGGTGTGGGCAAACACCTTGGCGGCGAGCTCTCTACGCCTCTCAGCCCCTACGCCCCCTGCTTTCAGGTCGCCGAGCACCGGGCCATAGTCGTCTGGGTCCACCACCACCAGCACGCGCTCGTGATTCTTCGCCGCCGAGCGCAGCATCGAGGGGCCGCCGATGTCGATGTGCTCGATCGCCTGCTCGAAGGTCGTCTCCGGCTTGGCGATGGTCTGTCGAAACGGATAGAGATTCACCGCCACGAGGTCGATGGGGGTGATGTCGTGCTCCTGGAGGGCCTTCACGTCGCCCGCGTGGCCGCGACGCGCGAGCAGGCCGCCGTGCACCTTGGGATGCAGCGTCTTCACGCGTCCGTCCATCATCTCGGGGAAGCCGGTCACCTTCTCGATGGGGACGACGGGGACGCCCCCCTGGCGCAGCGCCTCGGCGGTGCCGCCGGTGGACACGATTTCGAAGCCCAGCTCGACCAGCGCGCGCGCGAACTCGACGATGCCCCGCTTGTCGGAAACGGAGAGCAGCGCCCTCACCAGATCTCCGCGATCGCCTGGATCAGATCGGCGAGGCTCGCCACGTCCTTCAAGTCCACCACCTCGGCGGGGGAGTGCGAATAGCGCAGCGGCCAGCCGAGGGCGACGTCCACGACGCCGTACGGGGTGAAGGTCGAGCCGTCGTTGCCGCCGTTGGTCGTGCCGACCTGGAGCGCGACGCCGCGCGCCCGGGCCACCGCGCGCAGCGAGTCCACGTACGCCGGCGGCGTGACGGCCGAATTGTCGAGCGCCCGGGCGACGGCGCCCTGGCCGATGGGGGCGACGGCGAAGTTCTGGAGCTCGAGCGGGGAGTCCGCCGAGACGAAGGTGTCGATGGCGTGCACGCGCTTCGGCGTCGTGCCGAGCGCCGCGGCGACGGCGGCCGCCCCCTCCAGCCCGATCTCTTCGCGCGTGCTCCACACGAAGATCACCTGGTGCTTGAGCTTGGACGGGTCGAGGTGCCGCACGGCGAGGATCTGGGCCGCGTCGCCCACGCGGTCGTCCATGGCGCGCCCCGTGACGCGCGTTCCCGCGAGGCGGACGAAACGCTTGGGCATCGTGATGGTGCTGCCCACGGCGACGCCGAGCGCCTGCGTGGCCGCGCGGGTCGTCGTACCGACGCTGACGCGCAGTGGCGGCGGCGCGCGGCGGACGGGCGCGGAGTCGCGCGGCGCTTCGCGGGGCAGGAAGATCCCCGGGACGTCGCCCCGCGCCCCGCCGGTGTGCACCAGCGCCGGCTGGCCTTCGAACAGAGAGGAGAAAAACCCGCCACGCGTGCGCAGGTGCAGCGAGCCGTCGTCGAGGATCGAATCGACGGTGAAGCCGATCTCGTCCATGTGCGCCACGAACACGACCAGCGGCTCGCCCTGGCCCACGCGCAGCCACAGGTTGCCGGCGCTGTCGGTCTCGGTTTTCGCCCACGCGGGGAGCAGCCGCTTCACGGTTTCCCGCACGGGCGCTTCCATGCCGGAGACGCCGTAGGACTCGATGAGGGGGGCGAGGACGGAGGCGGCTTCGGCGAGGCGGGCCGTGTCTTGGGCGGACAGGCGGACCGGCGGACTGGCGGACAAGAACACCAGCATCGCCAATGCGACCAGAGCGTCTGCCCGTCCGCCCGTCCGCCCGACCGCCCTCATCGCCCACCGCCCATCCACTCCACGATCTGTTGCATCGCCGTGCGCGCGTCCGCCAGCGCCACGGTCTCGACGGGCGTGCCCTCGAACTGCGCCGGTACCGCGACGAGGTTCACCTCGGTGAACGGGCCCGCGAGCCGCTTCACCGACTCGAGCCCCGCGTTCGAGGTCTGGAGGCTCTGCACCGTGAACGCCACGACCACCGTGCCGCTCACGCGCGGCTTCGCTTGCACGGCGGCGGCGAGCGCCGCGCACGCGGCGCGCCGGCCGGCGGCCGGAGCGGCGAGCAGCGCGCCGCCGTCACCGCCGCCGTAGCGGTGCGGCTGCTTGAGCGTGGCGACGGGCGTGAGCACCGGGAGGCCCAGCGCCTCGACGTCGGCGCGGCTCGCCGCGCCCACGTCCACGTAGGCGTTATCCACCGTGAACGACGCCTCCGGTCCCGCCGGGCGGCCGCGCGTCAGGTGCGTCGAGCGCACGGCGGCCACGCCCGGCACGGGGCCCTTCACGCCGAACAGGGTGACGCGATGGCCCTCGAGGTTCTGCTGGTCGAAGAGCGGCGCCGCGGCGGCCGTCACGCGCCCCACGCGCCGCAGCGTGAGGTACCCCTCGTCCGTCACGTTGCCGACGACGTAGCCGGGCTCATCGAGCGGGCAGGCGACGAGGCGCTTCGGCGTGCCGCGTCCCAGGGTCATCACCACGTTCCCCACGCGATCCTTCGCCGCCTGGCCGGGGAACAGCGCCACCAGCGAGTCGGCCACCGCCTGCTCGTAGCCGGAGACGGCGGTCATTGTCGAGAGGCGGAGCACTAACTGGTCGACGGTGCTTTGGGCGGACAGGCGGACCGGCGGACCGGCGGACAAAACCGCAGAGAGTATCAGCGCGAGGCACACGTCCGCCCGTCCGCCCGACCGCCCGTCCGCCGCTTCACGGTTCATTCGTCGATCTCCACGTCGAGATTCGTGATGTGCAGCCGCACCGGTGTAGTCCACTCGCGCCGGTCGGCCAGCGCCCGCACCACGCGCGGCAGCAGGCGGTGCTCGGCGGCGAGCACGCGCGCGGCGAGCGTCTCCGCGCTATCGCCCGGCCGCACCGGCACCGGCCACTGCGCGATAATCGGGCCGCGGTCGTACTGCTCGTCCACGTAGTGCACCGTGGGACCGGAGAGCGCCGCCCCGCTGGCGAGCACGGCCTCGTGCACCTTCGGGCCGTACATGCCGGGGCCGCCGAACGCCGGCAGCAGAGCGGGATGGATATTAATCATCCGCCAGCGAAAGCGCGCGACCGCCTGCGGCGGCACGAGCTTCAGGTAACCCGTGAGGACGGCGAGGTCGCAGCCGTTCAGGGCCTGTAGCAGCTCGGCGGCGTCGCCGGGGTCGCCGAGCACCGTCGTGGGCACGCCGGCGCGCCGGGCCCGGTCCAGGGCCCCGGCGTCCGGCCGGTTCGAGATGACGCGGGTGATGCGCGCAGCCGGGGCGGCGGGTGTATCCGCCCCGGGGAAGGTGTCGAGCAAGGCCTGCAGGTTCGTGCCGCCGCCCGAAACGAGCACGGCGACGCGGACCGGCGTCACTGATCGCGGCGACAGCGGGCGAGGGACTTGGGCTTGGAGCCGCTTGTCACGCTCAGCGTGTACGCGCCCGTCGCGTACTTCCCATCCGTGTTGACGATGACCTCGTAGTCGCCGGTCTGCGGAAACGTCATTGTGAGGCGCGCGTGACAGTTCCCGCCGGAATCGTTGTCCTGCAGCGAGCGGTCGATGCCGGGCCCCATGACGAACAGATAGGAATCGAAGTCATCCGATTCCAGATCGATCGTCACGACCTGTCCGCCGGTCCCGTGCAGCGACCACATCTGCGCGTACGTGCTGTCGCGGTCGCGGAACACGTCCTGCCGCGTCAGCCGCCCCTGAATCGTCTGGCCGATGGTGATCGCCTGCATGCCGGACTCGCGCACCAGGGGCTCCTGGGCGCCGCTGGGCGGCGTGCACGCGTCCTCCATCTTGTCCTGCTGCCCGGCGGTGACCGTCAGCCGGAAGGTGCCCGTGGCCCGGGTCACCGCGGTCGTGGTGTTCACCTTGATCATGTACGGCCCCGCCTGGGGGAACACGCGCGAGATCCGCGCCGCGCACCCCGGCCCGCCGTGCATGTTGCCCTGGAACTCGGTGATGCCCGGGCCCTCGAGCATCAGGTAAGGCTCGAAGTCGTTGGAGGCGAGGTCGATGGTGTAGGCCCGGCCGGGGGTGGCGGTGAACGACCAGCGCTGCAGGTACGTCGTGTCGGGGAACAACTCGTCGTTGGCGGTAAGCTGCCCGGTCATCGTCTGGCCCGACGCGATGGTGCGGCCGCCGCTGGAAGCCGCAACCGGTCCACCTCCACCTGTCGGCCGCTGCGACGGAGAGCAGTCGCCCTCGACCTTCCCGAGGCTGTCCTTGATGACCGCGAGCGTGAAACGACCGGTCTGGCGCAGCGGGTGCGTCGTCGTGTTGACGCGGATGCGATAGGGACCGGCCTCGGGGAAGCGCGCGGCAACGCGGGCGGCGCAGCCCACGCCGCTGTGCAGGTCGCCGTCGTTGACCCCGGGCCCGTCGACCATGATGTACGGGTCGAAGTCGTCCGACGAGAGGTCCACGGTGTAACGGCTGCCCGGCACCGCGGTGAGCGTCCAGGTCTGGATGTAGGTGGTATCGATCCACAGCTCGTCGTCGGTCGTGAGCCGGCCGCTCAACCGCTGGCCCGGCGCGATGGTGCGGTCGCTGGTCACCGGGTTGGAGACGGGGGTGCCCGCGGGCTGGCCGCCACCGCCGGCGGGCCGCGAAGCGACCGCGGCGCCGCTGAAGCGGCAGTTGCCCTTCGGCGAGGTCGGCGACTCGCCGTCCGTGACGCGCAGCGTGTAGGTGCCCTGCTGATTCTTGCTCGCGGTCATGGCGATGATGCGCAGCGGCCGGTCATCGGTCGAGGTGTAGACGATGCGCGAGTTGCAGCCGCCGCCGCCGTCGTCGTTTTCGACGATGAGGTCGCGGTGCCCGCGCTCGAGCCGCAGGAACGGGTCGAGGTCGTTCGACGTCATGTCGATGGTGAACGTCTGATTCGCCTGCACGGGGAGGATCCAGCGCGCGAAGTAGATCGAGTCCGTGAATTTCCCTCCGCTGTCGTTGAGCGCCCCCGACATGCTCTGGCCCACCTGGATCATCCCGGCGACGCGCCCGAAGCCGCTGCACGACGTGTCGGCCGGCGCGGGGCGCGTGCCTTTCACCAGCATCAGCCGGAAACCGCCCAGCTCGGAGCGGTAGGAGGAGTTGGCGTACAGGCGATAATTCGCCGCGTCGGGGAGTCGGTAGGTCACCCGCGCGTTGCACTTCCCGCCGGAGTCGTCATCGGAGGCCAGCCGGTTCCCGTTGGCATCGGCGAGGATGAGGTTCGTGTCGAAGTCGTCCGAGGAGAGGTCGGCGGTCACCGTGTCGCCCCGGTTGCCGGTGAAGGCGTACATCTTGTAGTGCGTGCTGTCGGGGAACATCGGGTCCGACGGCACCAGGCGCCCGTTGGCCGGACGGCCCACGATGAGCGGGACCTGGGCGGCGACCGGGGGGGGGGCGACCGGCAGGGCCGCGAGGGCGAGGAGGAGCAGAGCACGAGAGGCAGTCACAACGACTCCTTGTCGGGGTGCGGGGGCGCGGGACCAAAATGCAAGGCGGGACCGGCGGGCACAATCGCGGGTCGCAATCACTCGCGATTGCAAGGCGCCAGTCTGGAGCCCGGCGCCGGCGCGCCGGCTTTCACCGCCAGCCGGAACGGCCCGGTGGCCCTGGGCTCCGCGGTGTTGACGAGCAGCTGGTAGCTGCCACTCTGGGTGAAGGTGATCGTGAGCTGGGCGTTGCAAGCGCCGCCGTCGTCGTCGTCCTGGAGGAGCCGGGGGAACCCGGGTCCGGCCACCATGAGGTAGGCGTCGAAGGCGGTGGAGATCAGGTCCACGGTGACCGTCTCGCCCGCCCGGCCCTCGAGCGCCCAGACCTGGGCGTAGGTCGTGTCCCGCGTCATCAGGAAGTCCGTGGCGCCGAGGGCGCCGCTGCGCTCCTCGCCCGCGCGGATCGTGTGGGTCGCCCGGCCGAGGCAGTCGGCGCTCGAGTCCATCGGGGAGCGGCCGTCGGAGACGCGCAGCGTGAACCGGCCCGTCTGCCGGATGGGTCGGCTGGACGTGTTGACCACGACGCGCAGCGGGCGCGCGTCCTCGGGGGTGAAGACCAGGCGCGCGTCGCAGCCGGGGCCGCCGTCGTCGTCGCTGACGACGCGCTCGCGCCCCCGCGCCAGCATCAGGTACGGGTCGAAATCGGTCGACGAGAGGTCCACGGTGACCGGCCGCCCGGGCGCGACGGGCAGGATCCAACGCTGGAAGTAGGTCGAATCGCCGGCGAGCAGCGGATCATCGGCGCTAAGCGAGTCGTGGAGGGTTTCGCCGACGTGCAGCAGCCCCCGCACGCGGCCGAAGCCCCGGCAGCTGCTGTCGGCGGGCTCCCCGCCACCACCTCGTTGCAGCTCGATATGAAACGCGCCCAGCTCGGCGCGCGCGCTGGAATTCGCATAGAGGCGGTAGCCGCCCGTCGCGGGCAGCACGAAGGTGAGCCGGGCGTTGCAGTCGCCGTCGCCGTCGTCGTCCTCGGCGAGGTGGTTGCCGTGGGCGTCGGTGAGGATCAGGTTGGCGTCGAAGTCGTCGGAAGTGAGCCGCGCCGTGATCGTGTCCCCCGCGCGGCCCTCGAAGGGGAACACCCGGTAGTGCGAGCCGTCGGCGAACACCTGGTCGGTCTGGGCGAGGTCCCCGGCGACGAGGTGACCGGGCGCGAGGCCGCCTCCGTGCGCGCAGGCGCAGACGGCGCCGGCGATGGCCAGGACAAGCAGGGTTCTCATGGGCGGCTCAGAATCTCTTGGACTGCCGCCGCCACGTCTGCGACGACCGTCACACCGAGCGCCCGGGCCTGGTCCTGGTGGTGGCGGCCTTCGCCGGTGAGCACGAGGAGCCCCGTGCCGCCGAGGGTGCGGGCGGGCCCTACGTCGGAGAGCCGGTCCCCGATAAAGAAGGAACGGGTGAAATCGATCCCCCCCCCCAGGGCGGCGCGGGCTTCCTCAAACAGCCGCGTGCCCGGTTTGCGGCAGTCGCACGGGCCGGTGACGTCGGGGTGATGCGGGCAGAAGTATGCCCCATCGAGGTGCGCCTGATGGGGAGGGGCCGCGAGCAGCTCGGCGAGACGCCGCTGCACCGCCTGATAGTCCGCCGCGGTGTACAGCCCGCGCGCGATGCCCGACTGATTGCTGACCGTGACGACGAGCACCCCCGCGTCGTTGAGCCGCCGCACCGCCGCGGCGGCGCCGGGGAGCAGCCGCGCCTGGCCGGGCTGGTGCAGGAAGCCCGGGTCTTCGAGAATGGTGCCGTCACGGTCCAGGAACGCGGCGCGGCGGCCCCCGTCAGCCATCGAGCGCGGCGCGAGCGGTCCGGGCGGCGATGGTCACCTGCTCCGGGAAGATGGTGCGCGGGTCGAGGACGACCCGCCCCTCGTGGATGCGGGCGATGACGGGCGGATCCCCGCCCCGCAGCCGCTCCGCCAGGACGTCAGCCGTCAGACGATCAGACGTCAGACTGACGAGCCAGGTCTCGAGCGTCGTGCCCGGGAACGACCCGCCGCCCACTTCGGACTCCCCCTCGATCAGCGACGCCTCTCCCCCTACGCTTTCTCTCAACGCCTCTCCTCTACGTTGTATACTGTCGATGGCCTCTGTCAGCATCCGGAGCACGGGAATCTCGCGTAGGGCTCGTTGCGGGTCGCGGTACAAGGCCAGCGTCGCCTCGAGCGCGGCGAGGGTGAACTTGTCGGAGCGCACGGCGCGGGCCAGCGGATCCTGGCGGCACGCGGCGATCGTCGCGGCGCGGCCCACGAGGATGCCCGCCTGCGGCCCGCCCAGCAGCTTGTCGCCGCTGCAGATGACGAGGTCGACGCCGCTCGCCACCGCCGCCGGAACCGTCGGCTCGCCGGCGAGGCCCCACGGCGCGAGATCGAGCAGCAGGCCGCTGCCCACGTCGTAAATGCTCGCGGCGCCGCCCGCGCGCGCCAGCTGCGCGAGCTCCGCCGCCTCCACCTCCGCGGTGAACCCGGAGAGCTGGAAGTTGGAGCGGTGGACCTTGAGCAGCACGCGCGTCTGGTGCGTCAACGCCTGCTCGTAGTCCTGCAAGTGCGTGCGGTTCGTCGTGCCCACCTCGACCAGCCGGGCGCCCGAGCGGGCCATCACGTCGGGGATGCGGAACGAGCCGCCGATCTCCACCAGCTCGCCGCGCGACACGATCGCCTCGCCGTCCCGGGCCAGCGCGGCGAGCGCGAGCAGCACGCCGCCCGCCGCGTTGTTCACGACGATCGCGTCTTCGGCGCCGGTCAGCTCGACGAGGAGGTCGCGGCAGTGGCGGTGCCGCGACCCGCGGGCGCCGCGGCCGATGTCGTACTCGAGGGTTGTGTAGCCCTCCGCCGCCCGGCACATCGCCTCGATGGCGGGACCGGCGAGCGTGGCGCGGCCGAGATTCGTATGCAGCACGACGCCGGTCGCGTTGATGACGGGGACGAACGACGGCGCGGTCGCGCGCGCCAGCCGTCCGGCCACCGCGGTGGACCAGCCTTCGTCGGGCTCGATGCCGCCTGCGCCACGCGCCTGATCGAGCGCGTCGCGCACCGCGCGCACCACGAGGCTGCGGGGGTGCGGGCCCACCAGCGCGGCGATCTCCGGCCGCAACAGGAGCGTGTCCACCGAAGGAAGCCGCCTACGCGGATCGGTCACGGCTTGGGTGGAGGTGGCGTCTTGGTCGTGTCGCGCGGCACGGGCTTCGGCGTCGTGAGCACGATGCCGCCGTCCGCCGCGGCGCCGTTGAGATTGCGGACCCCGCGCACGCGCACGAAATAGCGGCTCGCCGGCGCGAGCGGGCGGACGGTGCGCACGACGAGCTTGTCCGTCGGGACCGGCCGCCGGCGCAGCAGGATGCGCCACGTCGTATCGGCGGGAGCCGTCGGGGCCGCGCCGGGCGGGCGCGGAGTGGTGGGGCGCCGCGTCGTGTCGGCGCGCTGCCCGGTGTCGGGCCGCGCGGCGTGACTGGTGTCCGCGGCGCGGCGCGCCGAATCGAGCGCGGCGCGCTCGCGGGCCGCCAGCGAGTCGTACGCGGCCGGCGTCAGCACGGCCGCGACCGGCACCGGCGTCGAGTCCGGCAACGCGAGCAGCGCGAGGTGCGCCGTGTCGGGGATCGTGGCGGGATCGATCGGCTGGTTGAACGTCACGCGGAAGGTCAGCGAATCCACCGGCTCGGCGGTGCGGGGGCGCGGGCCGACGCTGTCGTGCACGAACGTCCACAGGACCATCGTGGCGGTGGTGTCGAGGGTGACCGGCGCCGAGTCGTAGGCCTCGCGGCGGTCGAGCCGCCGGTTGCCGTTCTGGTCCTGCACGGCGTAGACCACGTAGCGGCCGGACGGAACGGCGTCGAGGCGGAAGCGGCCGCCGGAATCCGTGAGCGCGAGGTAGGCGAGGGCCGTGTCGCCCGCGGGAACGGCGCGGATCGCGCCGCCCACGAGCAGGCGCTGCTCGACCCATTGCAGCACGGTGCCGGCGAGCGTCGTGGAGGGCAGGGCGGGGCCCGTCGAAAAGATCACCGTGCGGCCGGTCTTCAGGACGTTGCGCCGCAGGTCGGCGATGCCCGGCAACAGCTGCAGGCGATAGACCCGGCCCGGCTTCCACCCCTCGGCCGGTTTGACGTGAATCGCGGAGCGGTGCCAGGAGACCTTCACGTCGCCGGCGACCGGCGACAGGACGATCTGCTTGCCGATCCCGGTGACGGCGCCAGTGCCGCCGCCGCCCGCCATCTCGTCGATCACCTCGTCGAACTGGATGACCGCGTCGCCTTTCCAGTCGGGGACCACGGCGCCCGATTCGGGGCGGACCGCCACCACTTGGGGCGGGGCCGTGTCCGGCGGGCCCCCCGGCGGTTCGCCGACGTTGGCGCACGCGTGGCCCGCAGCGGCGGCCGCGAGGCTCAGGAGCAGCCCAGCGCCTTGAGTTTTTCGGCGAGCACGCCGCGCTGGTTGCGCCACGCCTGCTCCTTGTCGCGCTCGCGCGCGACGATCTCAGCCGGGGCGCGCGCGACGAAGTTCTGGTTGGTGAGCTTGGCCGCGAGCGCGGCGAGCTGCTGATCGAGTCGCTCCACTTCGCCGGCGAGCCGCCGGCACTCCTGCTGCACGTCGATCGCGCCGGCGAGCGGCACGAACACGGCGCTGCCGTCGCCCAGCACGGCGTGACCGCCGGGACCGGCCGCCGCCTTGCCGTCGAGCGCCAGCTCGGCGAGCTGAGCGAGCCGCAGGATCGTCTCCCGCTCGCCTTCGATCGCGCGCTTGAGCCCCGCGTCGCCGGTGGTGATGGTCGCCGCGATCCGCGCCTTGGGCGCGATGCGGTACTCGGCGCGGATGTTGCGGATGGCCACGATCACTTCCTGGATGCGGGCGAACCGCGCATCGGCGGCGGGGTCGGCCAGGCCGGTGCGCGGCTGCGGCCACGCCGCGCCTGCGAGCAGCTCATCGGCCGCGCGGCCCGGCAACTTCTGCCACAGCTCCTCGGTGATGAACGGCACCACGGGGTGCAGCAGCCGCAGCGCCGTATCGAAGCAGTAAGCCAGCACCGCCTGGGCCGCCTCCGCGTCCGCGCCGCGCGCCGCGAGGCGCGGCTTCACCGCTTCGACGTACCAGTCGGCCAGCTCCTTCCAGGCGAATTCGTAGCACACCTTCGCCGCCTCGTCGAGCCGGAACTGCTCGAGCTGCGCGGTGGCGTCCACGGTGGTGCGCTGCAGGCGCGACAGGATCCAGCGGTCCGCGAGCGGTAGCGCCGCGACGTCGAGCTGCTCGATTGCGGGAACGCGCTCCGGCAGCTGGCTGAGGATGAAACGTCCGATGTTCCACAGCTTGTTGGCGAGGTTGCGGCCCGGGGCGAACGTCGTCTCGAGGTCGGCCGGGTCTAGAATCACGTCGGCGCCGAGCGAGCTGCCGGCGATCAGCGTCCAGCGCAGCGCGTCGGCGCCGTACAGGCGCACGACGTCGAGCGGGTCGATGCCGTTGCCGAGGGACTTGGACATCTTGCGATGCTGGGTGTCGCGGACCGTGCCGTGCAGGTACACGGTGGTGAACGGGAGCCGCCGATCCATGAAGTGCCAGCCGGACATCAGCATCCGGGCGACCCAGAAGAACAGAATCTCGGGGGCGGTGACCAGGGTGTGCCCCGGATAGAACCGCGCCAGGTCGGCGGTGCGCTCCGGCCATCCGAGCGTGGCGAACGGCCACAGCCACGACGAGAACCAGGTGTCGAGCACGTCCGGGTCCTGCGCGACCGGGCCGCCGCACTTGGGACACTCTTTCGGGTCCTGGCGATCCGCCCAGGTGTGCTTGCACTGCGTGCAGGTGAACACCGGAATGCGGTGCCCCCACCACAGCTGCCGGGAGATGTTCCAGTCGCGGATGTTCTCCATCCAGTGCTCGAAGGTCGCGCGCCAGCGCTCGGGCACGATCTTGAGCTTCCCATCCCGGTACGCCGCGAGCACCGGTTCGGCCAGGGGTTTCATCTTCACGAACCACTGGTCGCTGAGGCGGGGCTCGACCACCGTGTCACAGCGGTAGCAGTGACGCACCGCGTGCTGGTGCGGCTCGACCTTCTCGAGCAGCCCCTGGGCCTTGAGCAGCGCCACGATCTTCTTCCGGGCCTCGAAGCGATCGACACCCTGTAACTCCTTCGGGACTCTCGGTCCGACGGTCCGACCGTCCGACTGTCCGACGGGCTCGCTCATCTTCCCATCTTCGGTCATCACCAGAGGCATGGCGAGCCCATGCCGCAGCCCGATCTCGAAGTCGTTGGCATCGTGCGCGGGCGTCACTTTCACGAAGCCGGTGCCGAATTTCGGATCGACGGCGTCGTCGGCGATGATGGGCACGGCGAGGCCGGTGAGCGGCAGCCGCGCCGTCTTGCCGACGAAGCCGCGGTGACGCTTGTCCTTGGGACTCACCGCGACCGCGGTGTCGCCGAGCAGCGTCTCGGGCCGGGTGGTCGCGACCGTCAGGAACGGCGCGGGGCCCCCGTCCACGGGATAGCGGATGTAGTACAGGTTGCCGGTGGTCTCCCGGGACTCGGCTTCCTCATCCGAGAGCGCCGTCAGGCAGCGCGAGCACCAGTGAATCACGCGATGGCCCCGATAGATGAGCTGCTGCTCCCACAGCGTGACGAACACTTCGCGCACCGCGCGCGAGTACGGTTCATCGAACGTGAAACGGGTGCGACTCCAGTCGCACGAGCTGCCGATCATCTTCAGCTGCTCGAGAATCGTCGTGCCCGTCTCGCGCACGAACGCCCACACACGCTCGATGAACTTCTCGCGGCCGAGGGCGAACCGGGTCGTTCCCTCCTTGGCCACCAGGCGCTCGACGACATTCTGGGTGGCGATGCCGGCGTGGTCGGTCCCGGGCAGCCACAGGGCGGCCCGGCCGCGCATGCGCTCGAAGCGGATCAGCACATCCTGGATCACGTTGTTGAGCCCCTGGCCCGTGTGCAGGATGGCGGTGATGTTGGGCGGGGGCATGACGATCACATACGGCTCCCCATCGGCCCGCGGCGCGAACAGGCCGCTCCGGACCCAGCGCTCGTACAGCGGGGTCTCGACTTCCTGGGGGCGGTACTGGGGTGCGAGCTCGAACGTGGGCGCAGGAGCCATTCCTTATTATAGGCAGGACAGGGAGGGTCGGCTCCCCCGTCCTTCTCTGTCCTGCTAGTTTCCAGCCATGGCCGACGAATCCAACGACATGTCGACCTCCCGGCTCGTGCTCTGGGGCGTGGTCGGTGTGGTTCTGATCGCCGCGGTCGCCGCCTATTTCCGCAGCGGCACCCGCGTGCCGCCGTTCGGGTCTGCCCCGGCCGCGAGCAGCCCCGTGGCGCCCGCCACGACTCCGACGCCCGCCCGCTGACCTGATGGTCGCCGCCGAGATTCGCGTCACCCTCCCCGATGGGAGCCAGAAGAGCCTACCCAGGGGCAGCACCGCCGTCGACCTGGCCAAGGCCATCGGCCCGGGGCTCGCCAAGGCCGCGCTGGCTGCGCGCGTCAACGGCGAAGTGCGCGACCTGGCCCGCCCGCTCCCCGACGGCGCCACCGTCGAGATCCTGACCGACAAGCACCCGCAGGCCCTCGACGTGCTGCGCCATTCGGCGGCGCACGTGCTCGCCACCGCCGTGCGCCAGGTGTTCCCGAGCGCCGGGATCGGGTTCGGCCCGCCGATCGAGGACGGGTTCTACTACGACTTCGAAGTGCCGCGGCCGTTCACGCCCGAGGACCTCCAGCAGGTCGAGGCCAAGATGCGGGAGGTCGTCGCCGCCGATTATCCGTTCGTGCGCGAAGAGGTCAACCGGGACGAGGCCAAGCGGCGCTTCACCGACGACCCGCTCAAGCTCGAGCGCATCGCCGACCTCAAGGACGACGAGGTGATCTCGGTCTATACCGACGGCCCGTTCGTGGACCTGTGCCGCGGCCCGCACGTGCCGAGCACCGGGCGCATCAAGCACTTCCGGTTGCTGCATGCCGCCGGCGCGTACTGGCGGGGCGACGAGCGCCGCCAGATGCTGCAGCGCATCTACGGCACCGCGTGGTTCAGCAAGGACGATCTCGAGGGCTACCTGCGCAGGCTCGAGGAGGCGAAGAAGCGCGATCATCGCGTGCTCGGCCGACAGCTCGACCTGTACTCGATCCAGGAAGCGGTGGGCCCCGGGTTGATCTTCTGGCACCCCAAGGGGGCGATGCTGAACTTCCAGCTGCGCCGCTTCATCGAGGATGTGATCCTGGAGCGCGGCTACCAGCTCGTCTACACCCCCAACGTCACGCGGGAGGAGCTGTTCCTGCGTTCGGGGCACCTGCCGCTGTACGCCGACAACCAGTTCCCGCCGATGGCCGCCGGGGAGGGCGAGGCCGAGGACGTGCGCTACCGGGTGAAGCCGATGAACTGCCCGATGCACATCCTCGTGTATGCCGCCCAGCAGCGCAGCTACCGCGACCTGCCCCTGCGGCTCGCGGAGATCGCCAACGTCTACCGCAACGAGCGCTCGGGGACGCTGCACGGCATGCTGCGGGTGCGCGGGCTCTCGATGGACGACGCGCACATCTTCCTGCGCGAGGATCAGATCGAGGAAGAGATCTTCCGCCTGCTCGACATCGTGGAGCTGGTGATGGGGAAGACGTTCGGGTTGCAGTACCGCCTCGACCTGGCGACGCGGCCCGAGAAGAAGCTGGGCGACGACGCGACGTGGGACGTGGCGGAGCGGGCGCTCGAGGGCGCGCTCAAGCGCCGCGGCGTCACCTACCGCCTCGACCAGGGCGGCGGGGCGTTCTACGGCCCCAAGATCGACATCAAGTTCAACGACGCCATCGGCCGGGAGTGGCAGGGCGCCACGATCCAGCTCGACTACGAACAGCCGGAGCGCTTCGGGCTCGAGTACACCGGGACGGACAACCGGCCGCACCGGCCGGTGATGATCCACCGCGCGATCTTCGGCACGCTGGAGCGGTTCGTCGGCTTCCTCATCGAGCACTTCGCCGGGGCGTTCCCGCTCTGGCTGTCGCCCGAGCAGGTCCGCGTCCTCCCCATCGCCGACACGCAGGTGGACGCGGCGCGCCGGCTCGCCGAGCGGCTGCATGGGGTGCGGATCCGCGCGCCCCTCGACGACCGCAGCGAAACCCTGAACTACAAGATCCGCGACGCGGAGACGCACAAGGTGCCGTACATGGCCGTGGTGGGGCAGCGCGAGGCGGAGGCGGGGACGGTGGCGGTGCGGGCGCGCGGGGAAGGGAAGAAGCAGGTGGTGTTGCCCGTGGACGAATTCGTGCGGAAACTCGAAGAGGAGATTCGCACGCGGTCGTTGAAGCCGCTAATTTGAACGTATGAGCAGCGACCAGACCACCCCCGTCCTCGTCTCCGCGGTTCGCACGCCGATCGGCAGGTTCCTGGGCGGCCTGTCGCCGCTCGCGGCACCGCGGCTCGGCGCGCTGGTGATCAAGGAAGCCGTGTGCCGTGCGGGGGTCGAGGCCGCCGCCGTCGACGAAGTCATCATGGGCAACGTGCTCCAGGGCGGTGTCGGCCAGGCCCCGTCGCGTCAGGCCGCGATCCACGCCGGCCTGCCGGGGACGGTTCCCGCGCTCACCGTCAACAAAGTCTGCGGCTCCGGCCTCAAGGCCGTGATGCTCGCCGCCCAGGCGATCAAGGCGGGCGACGCGCAGTGCATCGTGGCGGGCGGCATGGAGTCGATGTCCAACGCGCCCCACTACGTCTACGGGATGCGCACAGGCGTGAAGGCGGGCAACCAGACGCTCGTCGACGGGATGATCCACGACGGGCTGTGGGATTCCTTCTCCAACACCCACATGGGCAACCTCGCCGAGTACACGGCGAAGAAGGCCGGCATCTCGCGCGCCGAGCAGGACCGCTTCGCGCTCGAGAGCCACCAGAAAGCCGTCGCGGCCATGACCGCGTGTCACTTCAAGGCGGAGACCGTGGCGGTCGAGATCCCCGGCAAGAAGGGCCCGACGGTGATCGAGAAAGACGAGGGGCCGCGCGCCGACACGACGCTCGACGCGTTGGCCGCCTTGAAGCCCTCGTTCGAGAAGGACGGCACCGTCACTCCCGGGAACGCGCCGGGCCTGAATGACGGCGCCAGCGCCCTCGTCGTTACGTCGCTCGCGTTCGCCAAAGCCCAGGGCCTGCGGCCGCTCGCCAGGGTGACGGCGTACGCGACGGGCGGCGGAGAGCCCAAAGACCTGTTCTTCGCGCCGATCGTCGCGGTCCAGAACCTGATGAAGAAAGCGGGAACGAAGATCGGCGACTATGATCTCATCGAGGCGAACGAGGCGTTCGCCGTCCAGGCCCTCGCCGACGGCAAGGCGCTCGGCTGGGATTGGCGCCGGGTAAACGTGCACGGCGGCGCCATCGCCCTGGGGCATCCGATCGGCGCTTCGGGCGCGCGGGTGCTGACGACCCTGGTGTACGGCCTGCAGCAGTACGGCAAAGCGACCGGCCTCGCCACGCTGTGCCTGGGCGGCGGGAACGCGGTCGCCCTGAGCGTGGAGGTCATGGGATGAACGTCCAGAGTCAGACGGCGGTCGCTTCGGGATCGCAGCTGGTGCTGCGGCGCGCCGGCGCCGTGGTGCTGGGCGCGGCGCTCGTCGCCGCGGCGGCGCAGGTGACCGGCGTGATTCCCCGCACGCCCGTGCCGTTCACGCTCCAGCCGCTCGCGGTGCTGATCGTGGGCGGATTGCTGGGGCCGTCGCTCGGCGCCTCGAGCCTCGTCCTCTACCTGGCGCTCGGCGCGGCCGGGCTCCCGGTGTTTACCCCCATCGGCCTGCCGGGCGCGGCGCGGCTCATCGGCCCGACGGGCGGGTACCTGCTCGCCTATCCGGTCGCGGCGTACGCCGTGGGCCGGCTCGTCGGCGACGGCAGGCGCACCCTCTCCGTGGCGCTCGCCGCCCTCGCCGGGCTCGCGCTCATCCACCTGGGCGGTCTCGCGCAGCTCCTCATTCTGACCGGGAGCGTGGCGCAGGCGGCGCGACTCGGCACGCTGCCCTTCATCGCGGGCGACCTCGCGAAGGTCGCCCTCGCGATACTGGTCCTTCGGTCAACAGTGAGTGCCACCCGCGCGCGCCTATGACGGCGCGCGTTGTGTTTGTGGGGCGGGCGAAGCAGCTGGCGATCGCCGTGCTGTGGATCGTCCTGTTCGCCGCCGTCGCCCTCGCCGTGGGCCTGGTGCTGCACGCCCTCACCGCGGGCCTCGGCGGGTCGACGTGGTGGCTCGTCCGCGACGGCGCCGTGCAGGTCGCGGCGCTGTTCGCGGCGACGTGGCTCGTGGGCCGGCGCTGGAGCAAGCGCTCCTGGGATCAGCTCGGCTGGCACCTGGGCGGCGGGCTCGCCCCGCGCGTCGGGCGCGGGCTGGGGCTCGGGGCCCTGATGGCGGCGTTCGCCGTGGGCCTCGCGTGCGTCGTGGATCGCACCACGGTGCACCTGACGCACGACTGGGGCCGGTGGCCGATCGTCGCGGCGCCGCTCGGCGTCGGCCTCCTCCTCGTCGCGCTGTCCGAAGAGCTGTTGTTCCGCGGCTTCCCGTTGCGCCGTCTCGCCGACGCGATCGGTCCGTGGGGGGCGATGATCCTCCTCGCCACGGTCTTCGGCCTCGCGCACCTCAAGAATCCCGATGCGACGGCCTTCAGCACGATCAACGTGGCGTTGGCGGGCGTGTGGCTGTCGTTCGCGTTCTTCTCGCCGGGCGGGATGGGGCTCGCGTGGGGCCTGCACGCGGGATGGAACGCGGGACTGGCGCTGGTGTTCGACGCACCGGTGAGCGGCTATCCGTTCTCGGTGCCGGCGGTCGAGTACGTGGCGGGGCGTCACGCCTGGGTCGACGGCGGGGCGTTCGGGCCGGAGGGCGGCGCGGTGACCACGATCGTCCTCGTCGCGGGCACGCTCGCGGTCCTGGGCGCCCGGCTGCGGCGGCCCAACGAGTGGCTGGCCGGATGAGTCGCGTCGCCGTCGTGGGGGCGGGGACCATGGGCAACGGCATCGCGCACGTGTTCGCCCAGCACGGTTGGGAGACGATGCTGGTGGACGTCTCCGCCGAGCAGCTCGACCGCGCCGTGAAGACCATCGACGCCAATCTCGACCGCCAGGTGAAGAAGGGAACGCTGGCCGCGGACCAGAAGGACGCCACGCTGGGCCGCATCCGCACCGACACCAAGCTGGACGGCGCGGGGAAGGCGGAGCTGGTCGTCGAGGCGGCCTCCGAGAACCCCGAGATCAAATACGCGATCTTCCGCGCTCTCGACGCCGCGGCGCCCCCCGACGCGATCCTCGCCACCAACACCTCGTCCATTTCGATCACGACCATCGCCGCGCAGACCAAGCGGGCCGCCCAGGTGATCGGCATGCACTTCATGAACCCCGTTCCGGTGATGCCGCTGGTCGAGGTGATCCGCGGGGTCGAGACCTCGGACCCCACGGCCTCGCGCACGGTGGCGATCGCCAAGGCGCTGGGGAAGACGCCCGTCGAAGTGAACGACTCGCCGGGCTTCGTGTCGAACCGCGTGCTGATGCCGATGATCAACGAGGCGGCCTTCTGCGTGATGGAGGGCGTGGCGAGCCCCGAGGCGGTCGACACAGTGATGAAGCTGGGCATGAACCATCCGCTGGGGCCGCTGGCGCTCGCCGACTTGATCGGCCTCGACGTGTGCCTCGCGATCCTCGAGGTGCTGCACCGCGATCTGGGCGACGACAAGTACCGTCCGTGCCCGCTGCTCAAGAAGCTCGTCGCCGCCGGACGGCTGGGCCGCAAGAGCGGCCGGGGATTCCATGAGTATCGCGGTTGAGTCGCCGGGCCTGAGCGAAACGCAGCGCCAGATCGTGGAGCTGGCGCGCGATTTCGCCCGGACCAGGATCGAGCCGTTCGCGGCCGAGTGGGATCGGACCAGACACTTCCCGCGCGACGTGATCGCGGAGCTGGGGAAGCTCGGCTTCCTGGGGATGTGCACGCCGGAGGAGTGGGACGGGATGGGGGTGGACGGCGTCACCTACCTGCTGGCGCTCGAGGAGATCGCCGCCGCCGACGCCGCGATCGCCGTGTCGATGAGCATCCAGAACGCGATTCCCACTAGGATGCTGGTGAAGCACGGCACGCCGGCGCAAAAGGAGCGCTGGCTGCGGCCGCTGGCGCGCGGCGAGCTGCTCGTGGGTTTCGCGCTCTCCGAGCCCGAAGCGGGCTCCGATCCCGCGTCGATGCAGGCGCAGGCGGTGCGCGACGGATCGGGTTGGGTGTTGAACGGTCTCAAGGCGTGGGCGACCAACGGCGGCACCGCGGACCTGATGATGATCATGGTGCGCACCGACACGCCCGGGGACCGCCGCGGGGCGAAGGGGATCTCGACGTTCATCGTGCCGACGGACACGCCGGGCTACCGGGCGGGCAAGCCGGAGGATAAGATGGGCCTTCGCGCCTCCAACACGGCGACGGTCGCGCTCGAGGAGCTGCGGCTCGGCCCCGAGCAGCTGCTCGGCGACGAGGGGATGGGGTTCGTGTACGCCATGGAGGGGCTCGACGCCGGGCGGCTGGGGATCGCGATCCAGGCGGTGGCGATCGCGCGCCGGGCCTTGGAGCTGTCCCTCGCCTATTGCGCCGAGCGCCGGCAGTTCGACCGGCCGCTCCAGGACTTCCAGGCGGTGCAGTTCAAGCTGGCGGACATGGCGACGCGCATCGAAGCGGCGCGCGCGCTCGCGCACCTGGCGGCGACGCGCAGGGACCGCGGCGAGCGGGTCGCTGTCTCGGCCAGCATGGCCAAGCTGTTCGCTTCCGAGACGGCGATGTGGGTCACGACTCAGGCCGTGCAGCTCTTCGGCGGGTATGGGTACATGCGAGATTTCCCCGTCGAGAAACTGTTCCGGGACGCCAAGGTCACCGAGATCTATGAGGGCACCAGTGAAGTCCAGCGCATCGTCATCGCGCGCAGCCTTTCCGGCCGCTAGCCCCCCCGCTCCCGCGCCCGAGCGCGCGGCGGCGGCCGGCGTGTTCGCGGCACTCGCCGAGTACACGCACGAGCAGGTGTCGATCTTCTACGAGGCGTCGAGCGGGTATCGCGGCATCATCGCGATTCACGACACGACGCTCGGCCCGGCGCTCGGCGGCACGCGGTTCTGGAACTACCCGAGCGATGAGGACGCGCTGATCGACGCCCTGCGCCTGTCGCGGGGGATGACCTATAAGGCCGCCGTCGCGGGGCTCAACCTCGGCGGCGGCAAGAGCGTCATCCTCGGCGACAACCGCACCTCGCGGCGCGAGGCGATCTTCCGCGCCCACGGGCGCCACATCGAGTCGCTGGGCGGCCGCTACATCACCGCCGAGGACGTCGGCACCTCCACGCAGGACATGGAGTTCATCCGCGTCGAGACGCAGCATGTGACCGGCCTGCTCGGCAAGTCGGGCGATCCGTCACCCGTCACCGCGTACGGCGTGTACCGCGGGATCAAAGCCTGCGCCAAGCTGCGCTGGGGCTCGGACAGCCTCACCGGGAAGACCGTGACGGTGCAGGGCTGCGGCCACGTCGGCTACTTCCTCTGTAAGCTGCTGTTCGAGGAGGGGGCCAGGCTCATCGTCACCGACATCGACCCGCAGCGCGTCAAGAGCGTGGTGCAGGACTTCCGGGCGACGGCCGTCAAACCGGAGGAGATCTACGGGCAGGCGGCCGACATCTTCGCGCCGTGCGCCATGGGCGCGATCGTGAACGACGACACCATCCCGCAGCTCAAGGTGCGGATCGTCGCGGGCGCCGCGAACAACCAGCTCGCCGAGGAACGCCACGGCGACGTGCTCGCCGCGCGCGACATCCTGTACGCGCCCGACTACGTCATCAACGGCGGCGGCCTCATCAACGTCAACGCCGAGCTGCACGGCTGGTCGCTGGAGCGGGCCCGCAACAAGGCCGGCGAGATCTACGACACCATCCTGCGCGTCTTCGAGATCGCGAACGAAGAGGGGATCCCGAGCTACCAGGCGGCCGACCGGCTCGCCGAGCAGCGCATCGCCGCCATCGCGAAAGTGAAGAAGAGCTTTGTCTGAGCAAGTCTACGTCGGCGCCGACCACGCGGGCTTTGAGCTGAAGCAGAAGCTCGTCGCCGAGTTGAAGAAGCTGGGCTACGAGCCGATCGACGTCGGGCCCAAGACGCTGGATCCCTCCGACGATTATCCCGATTTCGCCAAGCCCGTGGCGGACGCCGTGTCCCGTGGCGTCGTGCAACGGGGCGTTTTGACGTGCGGCGCTGGGCTCGGCATGTCGTTCACGGCGAACCGCTATCCGCACGTGCGGGCCGCGCTGGTATGGAGCCCGGAAGTCGCCGAGCTGTCCCGGAAGCACAACGACGCCAACGTGCTGGTGCTGCCGTCGCGGTTCGTGAGCGAGGCGGAGGGGCTTGAGATTCTCCACAAGTGGCTCACGACGAAGTTCGAAGGCGGCCGCCACCAGCGCCGCGTGGAGAAGATCGAGACGTGACCGACCGCTTCGCTCCTCTCGCCCAGACCGATCCCACGATCCACGCGCTGATCCGGCGCGAGGTCGCGCGCCAGGAGCACGGGCTCGAGCTGATCGCCAGCGAGAACTTCTGCTCCGTCGCGGTGCTCGAGGCGATGGGCAGCGCGCTCACCAATAAGTACGCCGAGGGGCTGCCGAAGAAGCGCTACTACGGCGGCTGCGAGGTAGTGGACGAGGTGGAGCAGCTGGCGATCGACCGCGCCAAGCAGCTGTTCGGCGCCGAGCACGCCAACGTGCAGCCGCACTCGGGGGCGCAGGCGAACATGGCGGCGTACCTCGCGATCGCCAAGCCGGGCGACACGCTGCTCGGCCTGGCGCTGCCGCACGGCGGGCACCTGACGCACGGGTCGCCGGTGAACTTCTCCGGGACGCTGTTCCGCGCCGTGGCGTACGGCGTGCGCGAGGAGACGGGGCGCATCGACTACGACCAGCTGCGCGACGTGGCGCGCAAGGAAAAGCCGCGCATCATCGTCGGCGGCGGCAGCGCCTACGCGCGTATCGTCGATTTTCCCGCGATGCGCAGCGTCGCGGACGAGGTGGGCGCGACGCTCGTCGTCGACATGGCGCACTTCGCGGGGCTCGTGGCGGGGGGCGTCTATCCCTCCCCGGTGCCGCACGCGCAGATCGTCACCACCACGACGCACAAGACGCTGCGGGGCCCTCGCGGCGGGCTGATCCTCTGCGTCGCGGATCTCGCCAAGGCGGTGGACAAACAGGTCTTTCCCGGGACGCAGGGCGGTCCGCTCGAGCACGTGATCGCGGCCAAGGCGGTGGCGCTGCACGAGGCGCTGCAGCCCGATTTCAAAGCGTACGCGGCGGAGGTGGTGAAAAACGCGCAGACGCTGGCCGCGGCGCTGGTCCAGCGCGGCTACGCGATCGTCTCGGGCGGGACCGACAGCCACCTGATGCTCGTGGACCTGCGGCCCAAGGGGCTGACGGGCAAGGAGGCCGAGCAGCTGCTCGACCGCGCGGGGATCACGGTGAACAAGAACACGATCCCCGGGGACCCGCAGTCGCCGTTCGTGACCAGCGGCATTCGCCTCGGCACCTCGGCCCTCACGACGCGCGGGTTCGGGGCGGGGGAGATGAAGAAGGTGGCCGGGCTGATCGACACGGTGCTCACCAAGCGTGACGATGCCACGGTGGCGCGCATCAAGCGCGAAGTGCGCGAGCTGACGGACGCGTTCCCGTTGTATGCGGAGCGGAACAACGGGGTGGTGGTGGGGCGATAGGCCGCACCACGATGGACTTCCGCGAGAACCTCGGCGAGGAAATCGCCGGCACACTTCGACAGCTGGGGCTCGATCCCGCCGGCGCGCACCGCCTCCAGTTCTACTTCTACTTTCCCGCCGAACAGGCGGCGCGCGCGCTGGCGGCCCGGCTCGCCGCCGACGGCTTCACCTGCGATGTGGATCGCTCGGCGGCGGGCGGCCGCTGGTTGTGCCTCGCGCAACGCGCGATGCCGGGCGACGTCGCGGCCCTCACCGCCCTCGGCAAACGGTTTCTGCAGCTGACGAGCGAGCTGGGCGGCGAGTTCGACGGCTGGGATCGCGATACGGCGGTCGCCAATGAGCCCCGCTCCAAGACGCTGCTGCGCCACGCCTACCAGCTCTATCAACGCGGCGCCTACCTCCGAGCCGCCGAGCTCCTCAAGAAAGCGGTGGACGCCGGAGGGGAGCTCGCGCCGTCCGCGGCGACGATGCTGGGACTCGCCTGCTTCAACCTGGCGGAGTTCGAGGCGAGTGTGGCGGCCTTCAAGATGGCGGCGGCCTTCAACGGGGGCGACAACCCCAGCGCCTTCGCGGCGCTCTCGGGGATGGGGGCGTCGCTCGCGAAGCTCGGTCGCTTCGACGAAGCGGTGAAGGTGTACCAGCGGTCGATCGGGGCGAAGCCGGATTTCGCGGAAACGCACCTGAACCTCGCGCTGGCGTATGCGGAGCTGGGGCGGACCGCGGACGTGTTGAAGACGCTGCGCACCGCCATCGCGCTCGACATGCGCATGAAGGACCGGGCGCGCCAGGCCATCGAGCTCCAGGGGCTGCGCGGCAACGCGGAGTTCGACGGACTCGTCGGGAAGGGGTAAGAGTCGAGGCATGCCTCGCTCCACCGCCAAGACGGTCGCCGAGTACCTCGCGCAGTTGCCCGAGGACCGCCGCGCGACGATCGCCGCCGTGCGCGCGCATGTCCTCCGCCATTTGCCTGAGGGCTACGAGGAGACGATGAGCGCCGGGATGATCGCGTACGTCATCCCGCTCGCCCGCTTCCCCAAGACCTACAACGGCCAGCCGCTGTGGTATGCGGCGCTCGCGTCGGAGAAGAGCTATTGCTCGCTCCATCTGATGCGGGCCTACGGCGATCCCCAACAGACCGCGATGCTGCAGCAGGCGTTCGCGCGCGCCGGCAAGAAGCTCGACATGGGCAAGGCGTGTTTGCGCTTCAAGATCGTGGAGGACCTGGAGCTGGACTCCATCGGGGCGGTGATCGCCGGCACCCCGCCGGCGGCGTACATCGAGATCTACCAGAAGAGTCGAAAACGATAGTCGAGACTCTTTTCTCCCTCCGCAACGTTTCGCCCACCCGCTGCGCTGCGTGGTTTCCGAGCCACGCTCCAGGGGCCGCGAGCCGGAGCTTGCGGCCCCTTGTTTTGCCGGCCAACGCATGTCTGGCAGCGCCGTGTGTGACCGGCGTCCCTGCGGTGTTCCCCCCCGCGCATTATCTTGGCGCCATGCCCTACAACAGTAGCGACGCCTCACCCCCCCCCGGCGGCGGTCCTCCCTCGACCCCGGGTCGTCCTCCCCGCGGCTCCGGCGGCACCGGCGTCCATCTCGCCGACGAGCTCGAGGTCTACTTCAACGAGCACGCCCACGGCCGTCCCGTGGGATTCGTGGCGAGCCCGAAATGGAAGCCGCCCACCGACGTCTACGAGACCGCCGACGACCTGATCTTCCACATGGACATCGCCGGGATGCGGCCCGATGACTTCACGGTGGAGTTCACCGAGGGCCTGCTGACCATCACCGGCGAACGCGCCCCGCGCCAGCAAGGCAAACGCCACTACCACAATATGGAAGTGCAGGTCGGTCCCTTCGAGCGCCGCTTCCGCACGCCGGTGCCCGTGGACCCGACGAGCCTGCGCGCCGTGTACGAGGACGGCTTCCTCGAGGTGCGCCTGCGCAAGCTGCCGCATCCCCTCTCCGGGCCGCACACGGTGAAGGTGACCTGACGTGGACCGGCTCCCCGTCCTGCCCCTCGGCCAGCTCGTCGTCTACCCGCACGTCGTCCTCCCGCTCGCCATCACCGACCTCGCCGCCGTCGAGCTGCTCGACGAAGTGGTGCAGGGGAACAAGCGGCTGCTGCTGGGGGTGGTGAAGTCGCGCGGCGGCGTCGAGCCGCTCGAAGGACCGCTGATGCAGTCCCCGGCCGACGCCCTCTACGACGTCGGCACCCTCGGCACCATCGTCCGCATGCTGAAGCTCGGCGACGGCACGATGCGCGTCATGCTGCAGGGCATCGAGCGCGCCCAGCTCGTGGAGATCGTCGAGGGCGAGCGCTGGCTCACCGCCGCCTACCGCACCTTCACCGAGAAACCGGTCGAGGACGCGAAGGTCGAGGCGCTGAAGCGCTCGGTGTACGCCCAGTTCGCGCGCGTGATCGACATCGCGCCGTATCTCGGCTCGGAGCTGCACGAGGTGCTCGAGGGCGTCACCGATCCCGGCAAGCTCGCCGACTTCGTCGCCGCGAACATCGACATCGCCCTCCCCGCCAAGGCCGAACTGCTCGCCACCGCCGACGTCCCCAAACGCCTCGAGCGGCTCACCGAGCTGCTCGCCGAAGAGCTGCAGGTGCTCGAGGTGGGCCACCAGATTCAGGAGAAGGTCAAGGCGCGGCTCGACGAGCATCAGCGCGAGTACGTGCTGCGCGAGCAGCTGCAGGTCATCAAGCAGGAGCTGGGCGAAGAAGCGACCGATGACGAGTTGAGCGAGCTCACCCAGCGCCTCGAGGCGGCGGGGCTGTCGGCGGAGGCGAAGAAGGTCGCCGATCGCGAGCTCAAGCGGCTGCGGCAAATGTCGCCGCAGTCCGCCGAGTACCACGTCGCGCGCACGTACCTCGAAGTGATGGCCGGGCTGCCGTGGGGCAAGGTGTCGCAGGACCGTCTCGACCTGAAAGCCGCGCGCGAGATCCTCGACCGCGACCACTACGACCTGAAGACCGTGAAGGAGCGGATCCTCGAGTACCTCGCGGTCCGCACCTTGAACCCCACGGCCCGCGGCAGCATCCTCTGCTTCGTGGGACCGCCCGGCGTGGGGAAGACCTCCCTGGGGCAGAGCATCGCGGAAGCGCTGGGACGCAAGTTCACGCGCGTGTCGCTGGGCGGCGTGCGGGACGAGGCCGAGGTGCGCGGCCACCGCCGCACCTACGTCGGCGCGATCCCTGGGCGCATCCTCCACGCGCTGCAGCGCTGCGAGACCCGCAACCCCGTCCTCATGCTCGACGAGGTCGACAAGATGGGCGCCGACGTCCGCGGCGACCCCACGGCGGCGCTGCTCGAGGTCCTCGATCCCGCGCAGAACCACACGTTCGTCGATCACTACCTCGAGGTGTCGTTCGACCTCTCGGGCGTGATGTTCATCGCGACGGCGAACAGCCTCGCGCCGATCCCCGACCCCTTGCTCGACCGGATGGAAGTTCTCACCTTACCCGGGTACACGCCGGGCGAGAAGCTCGCCATCGCGAAGAAGTACCTGTTGCCGCGACAGCTGATCGAAACCGGCCTCACGGCGGCGAAGGCGAGCGTCACCGACGCCGCGCTGGAGCGGCTCATCGCCGAGTACACGCGCGAGGCGGGCGTCCGCCAGATCGAGCGCGAGATCCAGGGCGTGCTCCGCAAGGCGGCGCTCGAAATCGTCGAGGAGAAAGCGAAGAAGATCGCCGTGACCCCCGCGACCCTCGAGCGGTACGCCGGGCAGCCGCACGTGCAGAGCGAGGTCGCGGGGCGCGCGCCGGAAGTGGGTGTCGCCACCGGGCTGGCGTGGACGCCGGTCGGCGGCGACATCATGTTCGTCGAGGCGATCCAGATGCCGGGGAAGGGCCTGATCACCTTGACCGGCCAGCTCGGCGACGTGATGAAGGAATCGGCGCAGGCGGCGTGGAGCCTGCTGCGGGCGCGGTCCGCCGCGCTCGGCATCCCGCCGGAAGCATTCACCGAGACCGACGTGCACCTGCACGTGCCGGCGGGCGCGGTCCCCAAGGACGGTCCCTCGGCGGGGATCACGATGGCGACGGCGCTCGCCTCGCTGCTGTGCCGGCGCCCCGCGCGCAACGATCTCGCCATGACCGGCGAGCTCACACTGCGCGGGCGGGTGCTCCCGATCGGCGGCTTGAAGGAAAAGCTCACCGCCGCGGCGCGCGCCGGCGTGAAGCGCGTCCTCGTGCCCGCGCGCAACAAGAGCGATCTGGTGGAGGTGCCGGACGAAGTGAAGCAGCTGCTCGAGATCACCCCGGTCGAGACGATCGACGAAGTGCTGGCCCACGCGCTCCTCGATCCCACGCCGCGCGTCAGTGGCGCGCGGGCGCGCGTGTCGGGGGAGAGCCGCCGACCCGAGGCGTACCCGTGAGTGACTTCGCCACGCTCGAGGCCGCGTTCCGCGAGCTCGAGAAGCGCGACGGGCGCTTTCACGAGCGCGCCTATCTCTTCGTCCTCGCCGCACTGGAGTATGCGCAGGGGCGGCTCCCCGCCCGCCGCCATCTCTCCGGCGGCGAGCTCGCCTGGGCGTGTCGCGATTTCGCCCTCGACCAGTTCGGCCTGCTCGCGCCGACCGTCCTCGCCTATTGGGGCGTCGCCGCCACGGAAGACTTCGGCCGCATCGTCTTCATGCTCATCGACGTCGGCCTGCTCGCCCGGCAAGAGAGCGACCGGATCGAGGATTTCGATCGGGTGTACGATTTTGCGGAGGCTTTCGGGTCCGGCTACCGCTGGCCCGGCGTGGGGCGCTCCTGATCGGGAGCGCGCGGGGCAGGAAGGGAGGTGCCGCATGGACGCCCAGGAGTGGCCCGCCTGTCTGAAGTGTCGGGCGGGGCAGTTGATCCCGTTGTCCGACTACGGCCGCGACGGCGCGCCGATCACCTACAAAGCGTGGGTGTGCACCAATCCGGAGTGCGGCTTCAACCTCCGGATCGACAACGGCGAGATCTCGTTCGGTCGCGTCATCGGCCAGAGCTCGAAGTAACCGTGGGCGCGGTGCGGGCGCCCGCCGTGAGTGGGCGGTTCTACCCGGGGACCCGGGACGAGCTGCAGCGCGCCGTGCGCGAGCTGTTGCGCACCGTCGAGCCCGGCGCCCACGCCGCCGCCGCCCGCGCCGCCATCGCCCCGCACGCAGGCTACCTCTATTCCGGCCTCACCGCCGCGCACGTGTTCGCGCGCGTGCGGCTCCCCCGCCTCGTCGTGATCCTCGCCCCCAACCACACCGGCATCTGCCGCGCCCCGGGCGGCGCGTCGCTGTGGGAGGCGGGCGCCTATGCCACGCCGCTCGGCGAGGCGCCCGTCGACGACGCCTTCGCCACGGCGCTGCTCGCGGCCTGCCCGCTCGTCGCCGTGGACCACGACGCGCACCGCGCCGAGCACGCCGCCGAAGTGCTCGTCCCCTTCCTGCAGACCCTGCGGCCCGACGTGCGTGTCGTGCCGCTGATCCTCGCGTGGGACGCCTGGGAGCCGAGCCGCGACCTCGGCGCGGCGCTGGCCGGGCTGGTCAAGATCGCGACCGAGCCGGTGCTGCTGCTCGCCTCGAGCGACTTGAACCATTACGAGTCCGCCGCGATCGGTGAGCTCAAGGACGCGCAGGCTCTCGCTGCCGTGCAGGCGCTCGACGGCGCCGAGCTGCTGGACCGCTGTCGCCGCGAGCACATCTCCATGTGCGGCCGCGCGCCGGCCGCCACCGTGCTCGCCGCCGCCCGCGTGCTCGGCGCCACGCGCGCCGACGTCGTGGACTACCGGCACTCGGGCTGGGTCACGGGCGACGAGAGCGCGGTCGTCGGCTACGCCGGCGTGGTAATCCCGTGAACCCGATCCCCGTCCTCTCCGCGACCGACGCGGCCGCGTGGGACACCGCCGCCCGCACCCAGTACCGGGTCCCCAGCCGCGTCCTCATGGAAGCCGCGGGCCGCGCCTGCGCGGGCGTGCTGGTGGCGGAGTTTCCCGACGTCGTGACGCGCGGCGCGCTCGTTGTCGCCGGAGCGGGGAACAACGGCGGCGACGGCTGGGTACTTGCCCGCGCCCTCCACACCGCCGGCCTCCCCGTGTGGGTGAGCGCGCTCGACCCCAGGACCGACGACGCCGTCGACAATCGCGCCCTCGCGCGTGTCGACGGCGTCCGCGAGCTGGGGCGCGAGGAGCCGTGGCCCGCCGCCGCGCTCGCCGTGGACGCGCTGCTCGGCACGGGCGCCGCCGGGCCGGCGCGCGGTGACGTGCTGGCGATGGCGCAGCGCCTCGTCGCCTACGCCGCCCCCGTGCTCGCCGTGGACGGGCCCACCGGGCTCGATCTCTCGAGCGGCGAAGCCCACGGCCCGGTGCGCGCCCAGGTGACGATCACCTTCGGCGGCCCGCGCCGCGGTCACCTCCTCGCGCGCGAGTGGTGCGGCAAGATCATCGTCGTGGACATCGGGCTGCCGCCGCCCGACCCGGCGTGGCCCGTGCTCGTGACGGACGCGTGGGCGGGCGCGCGCCTGCCGCGCCTGCGCGCCGCGATGCACAAGGGGGAGCGCGGCCGCGTCACCGTCGTGGGCGGCGCGTCGGGCATGACCGGCGCCGCCCTCCACGCCGCTCGCGCGGCGCGCGCGGCAGCCACCGCCTCCTTGCTGGCGACCAGCTTGACGAGTCCGGCGCCGGCGGCTCGCGGGCGAGCCGGAGCCTGCCGCGGCCGAAGCGGTGGAGTGGGCCGACGCGCTCGTCGTGGGGCCGGGGCTGGGCCGCGAGCCCCCGAAGGCAGAGTTCCTCGCCGGGATCTTGAAGCGTAAAGCCGTCCCCACCGTCCTCGACGCCGACGCCCTGCCGCTGTTCCAGGGCCCCGCCGAGCGTCCGGTCGTGTGCACGCCGCACCTGGGGGAGTTTCGCGCGCTCGCCGGCGACGCGCTCGCCGATGCGGCCGCCAACGACCGCTGGGAGGCGGCGGCCAAGGCCGCGCAGAAGATCAGGGGGACCGTTCTCCTGAAGGGCGTGCCGACCGTCGTCGCCGACGCGCGCGGGCCGCTGATCACGATCGCCAGCGGCAATCCCGGGCTCGCGACCGGCGGCAGCGGCGACCTGCTGTCGGGCTTGATCGGCGCGTTCCTGGCGCGCGGCACCGCGCCGATCGAAGCCGCGGCCCTGGGCGCGCACGCCCTCGGGCGCGCCGCCGAGCACGGGGCGCGGCAGTGGACGGCGCGGAGCCTCCGCCCCGCCGACGTCCTCGCCGCGCTGCCGGACATCTGGCGCGCCTGGAGCGACGCCAAGCCGCAGGGCCCGCCCGTCCTGGCGGTGTTGGAGACGCCGGAGACGGCATGAGGGCGGACTGGCGGACGGGCGGACTGGCGGTCGTCTTAGTGGTGTTGACCGCCGGTCCGCCGGTCCGCCAGTCCGTCAGATGGCGTCCCGACGAGCGCTCCATGATCACGGAGTTCTCCTTCGTGCGGGCGCTGGCGGCGTCGCCCGACTGGTTGTTCGCGGCCACCACGCACGGCCTCATCATCTACGACCGGCGCCGCCACGCGTGGCAGCCGCCGGTGACGTTCCTCGACGGCTATCCGACGGAGCCGGTGCGCGGCGCGGTCGCCGAGCCTGGCGGCAATGCCGTCTATCTCACGGTCCCGCTGGGTTACGCGCGCTATGACCTGATCACGCGCCAGTGGTCCCGCGGCGCGGGACCGCCGCCGGTGCCGACCGGCCCGGCGCTGTCGCCCGAGGCGGCGCTGAACGACGCGCCCGCCGCCCAGGCGCTGCGCGCCCTGATCCTCACCGACGCGCGGCTGCGCACCTATCACTTCACCGCCGCCGCCCGCACCCCGGACCAGCCCGATCTCTACTTCGGCACCGACGGCATGGGCGNATCGGAGCCGCTGACGTTCGGGCTGCTCGCGCCCGGCGCCGGCGCCATCGCCGCGGGACCGGGTGGCGTGTGGGTTGCGACCGACGCGCGGCCCGGCGCCGGCGGTGACCGCATCGGCTTTACGTGGGTCAGCGACGACCTCTCCGCCACCACGACGAGCGAAGGTGGCGGGGCGGCGCTGGGGTTCACCTTCCTCGAGGGCCGGCGACTCCTGGCGCGCGGCTCCACCCTGTGGCTCGCGACCGAGCGGGGGCTGTACGCGGTGGACAACGCGAGCTACCGCGGCCGCGAGTACGACGTGGGGCGGGGCTTGCCGTCGGAGGACGTGACGAGCGTCGCCCCCGCGCCCGACGGCGTCTGGGTGGGGACGACGCGCGGCCTCGCCGTGATCGCGGCCGACGGCAAAGCGACGGCGATCGGCACCCGCGGCACCGCGGTGCTGAGCCTGCTCGCGGTCGGTGAGAGCCTGTGGGTCGGCACGGCGACGGGACTCGCGCTGCTGGCGCCGGGCGCGCCGGACCTTGCCTTGGCGCCCGCGCCGCCGTCGTTGCGCGTGCCGATCTACGGCATCGCGCGGGTCGGGACGACGTTGGTCGTCGTCACGAGCAGCCAACTCGGCTGGCATGACCCGACACCCGACACGCGGAACCCGGCACCCGACTCCTGGCACCTGACACCTCTGCCTCCAATCGGTCGCCCCACGGCCATCGCCGCCGACGAGGGCGGTGTGTGGCTCGGCGGCAGGGCGGGGCTGGCGTGGGTGGACGCGCGGAGCGGCGCGGCCCGAGCGCTCACGATCCCGTGGGACGTCCCCGCGGCCGTGCGCGACGTGGTGGTGGATCGCACGTTCCTCTGGGTCGCGACCGACAGCGGGCTGGTGCGCTTCGATCGCGACGCCGCGCGGCGCTGATGCCCCGTCATCTCCCCTTGGGCGCGGGCGGCGAGTTCGACCGGCTGCGCGCGATCTTCGCCCGCCTCGGCGATGCCGCCGCCGAGCTCGGCGACGACTGCGCGCTGGTGTCGCTGGACGACGTGACGCTCGCCGTGAGTATCGATTGCTCGTACGAAGGGGTCCACTTCCGCACCGAGTGGCTGACCTTCGAGGAGATCGGCTGGCGGGCCGGCGCGGCCGCGCTGTCGGACCTCGCCGCCGAGGGCGCGAAGCCCCTCGGAGTGCTCGTGTCTCTCGGTTTACCGGCAGATAACCGAGAACCGACAACCGACCCCGCCGCCGAGATCATGGCCGGTATCGCCGCCGTCGCCAAGAGCGTCGGGGCCAAGGTGCTCGGCGGCGATCTCATCAAGGCGGACAAGTACCTCGTCGATGTCTGCGTGCTCGGCACGGCCCCGCAGCCCGTGCGCCGCGCGGGCGCCCGCCCTGGCGACGCGCTGTGGGTGACGGGCACGCTGGGCGGGGCGCGGCTCGCGCTGCAGCGGCTCCAGACCGGTCGCCCGCTCGAAGGCCCGCTCCGCGGCCGGTTCGCGCACCCCGAGCCGCGCGTCGCGGCGGGGCAGTGGCTCGCGGCGCAGGGGGCGACGGCGCTGATCGATCTCTCCGACGGGCTCTCCAGCGACGCGGGTCACCTTGCCGCGGCCTCCCGCGTCGGCGTCGAGATCGCCCTGGAGCGCGTGCCGTGCTGGCCGGGGGTGGATCCGCTGTCGGCGGTGGCGAGCGGGGAAGAGTACGAGCTGCTGGTCGCGATGCCCGCCGCGTTCGGCGACGCGCGGGCGCGTGGGTTCCCGCAGCAGTTTGGGGGACCGCTGACCCGCATCGGCGTGTGCGGCTCGGGGCCGGGGGGGGGGGTGCGCTTCACCGACCGCGGCCAGCCCGTCGCGGTCCCCGCCGGCTACGATCACTTCGCGCCGTGATCCGCACCCTGTGGTTCTACGCCGTGCTGCTGGTCTCGACGCTGGTACACGGGGTCGGCGCCATCCTCGCCGGGATTTTTCGCGTCAAGAGCCGCCGAGTCTACGACTGGGGCACGCAGGACTGGGCGCGCTGGAACCTGTGGGCGGCGGGCACGCCGCTCGACGTCCAGGGACTGGACCACATGCCGGGGGGGGGGACGCCCGTCGTGTACGCGTCGAACCACTCCTCGATGTTCGACATCTGGGCGCTGTCGCTGGTGCTGCCGGGCTCGACGCGGTTCGTCGCCAAGCACGAGCTCACCCGCGTCCCGGTGATGGGTCCCGCGATGCTGCGTGCCGGCCACGTGACGATCGACCGCTTCAACCGCAAGCGCGCCTTCGAGGCCTACGAGCGCGCGGCCGCGACGATCAAGAGCGGCATTTCCACCATCGTGTTCCCCGAGGGCACGCGCAGCCGCACCGGCGAGCTGCTGCCGTTCAAGAACGCCCCGTTCGGGCTGGCGATCGCCGCGCAGGTGCCGATCGTGCCCGTGTACGTGCACAACACGTTCCAGATCATGCCCAAGGGGGCGTGGCGCCTGCGCCGGCTGCCCATCCGCATCCGCATCGGCGCGCCGATTCCCACGGCCGGGATGACGCTCGACGACCGCGAAGCCCTGCGGGACAAGGTGCGCGCGGCCATCGAGGCACTGCGCGCGCGCGTTGACTCTGCGGCAGCGGTCCCTTAGGGTTGGGTCCGACATGAGCACCATCATCTCCGTCCACGCGCGCGAAATCCTCGACAGCCGGGGCAACCCCACGGTCGAATGCGACGTCACGTTGTCGAGCGGGGCGGCGGGACGCGCCGCGGTGCCGAGCGGCGCCTCGACCGGCGAGCACGAGGCGGTGGAGCTGCGCGACGGCGACAAGAAGCGCTTCGGCGGCAAGGGCGTGCTTGAGGCGGTCAAGAACGTCAACGAGATCATCGGGCCGCGGCTCGAGGGGGTGCCCGCCGAGGACCAGATCACGGTGGACTACGCGATGCTGGAGCTCGACGGCACGCCCAACAAGAGCCACCTCGGCGCCAACGCGACGCTGGCGGTCAGTCTCGCGGTGGCGCGCGCGGCGGCGCAAGACGCCGGGCTCCCGCTGTACCGCTACCTCGGCGGGCCGGTCGCGCACATCGTGCCGGTGCCGATGATGAACATCCTGAACGGCGGCGCGCACGCGTCCAACACGGTGGACTCCCAGGAGTTCATGATCGTGCCGATCGGCGCCGACAGCTTCCCCGAGGGACTGCGCATCGGCGTCGAGGTGTTTCACGCTTTGAAGAAAGTGCTCGCCAAGCGCGGGCTCTCGACGGCGGTGGGCGACGAGGGCGGGTTCGCGCCCGATCTCCCCAACGACGAGGCGGCGCTCGAGGCCGTGGTGACGGCGATCGAGGAAGCGGGGTTCGAGCCGGGGAAGGACGTGGCGATCGCCCTCGACGTCGCCGCGTCGGAGCTGCTGGTGGACGGATCCTACGTCTTCAAGAAGAGCAAGGGCGGGAAGAAGGCGGCCGAGGAGATGATCGGGCTTTACAAGGGCTGGATCGATCGCTACCCGATCGTCTCGATCGAGGACGGCCTCGCCGAGGACGACTGGGCGGGGTGGGCGAAGCTGACGGAGACGTTGTCGGAGCGGGTGCAGCTCGTGGGCGACGACATCTTCTGCACCAACGTGGACCGGTTGACGCGGGGCATCGAGGAAGGCGTCGCGACCGCGATCCTCATCAAGGTGAACCAGATCGGCACGCTCACCGAGACGCTGCAGTGCGTAGAGCTGGCGCGCTCCAACGGCTACGGCGTGGTGATCTCGCACCGCTCGGGCGAAACGGAGGACACGTTCATCGCGGACCTGGCGGTGGCGAGCGGCGCGGGGCAGATCAAGACGGGGAGCGCGTCGCGCACGGACCGGATCGCCAAGTACAACCAGCTGCTGCGCATCTCGGAGGAGCTGGGCGACGTGGCGCATTATCCCGGCAAGGATTTGTACGCGCTGTGAGCAAGGCCCAGGGGGCGGCGCTCGCCGGCGCGCTGGTCCTGGCGTGGATGACGGTGTACGGCGGGGAGTATTCGGTGCGGGACTGGTGGCGGGTGCGGCAGCAGCTGGTGGAGGAGGAAGCGGCGGTGGACTCGTTGCGCGCCGAGTTGGACTCCCTGGCGCGGATCGCGCGGTTATTGGAATCGGATCCGGCGGCGCAGGAGCGGGCAGCGCGCGAGGAGTTCGGGATGATCCGGGACGGGGAGACGATTTACCGGCTGGTGGCGCCGCGGGACACGGCGCGCCGTTGACCGGTGCACGGCGACGCGGCGAATCGCGTAGATCCAAAGCGGTATTCGGTTGTCTAACGCGCAGAACTTTGACGCTTAAAAACCCAAAACGCTCTCCTGTCGTTCTGCATGATCTGCACCAACTCCCACCCATCTGTGCCATACCGGTTCACATACGGGACCTGTTCATCGGGGTCACCTGTCAGTACCACGACCTGATACTCCCAACGCGCACGTGGTGTTGGCGCGGCAGCTTGATGTAAGAATGTGGCCACGCCACTGGCGAAGAGCGCGATTGTAGCGGAGAAGAGTAGGAACTTCATGGGTGTCCTCGGCAGATAAGGGTCGGTTGCCACTCCCACCAAATGGCTGAGTTTGCTAAGTTCTCCTCGTCGTTGTGGCGGCGTAGCTCAGCTGGTTAGAGCA
>WNFU01003900.1_pt1 | contig 38457 bp, 33 predicted proteins | sample 5400121 | NCBI WGS metagenome assembly WNFU01 (sample SAMN13153360, study PRJNA577476) | soil metagenome | isolation source: 100 cm soil or saprolite under grassland replicate 1 | place: USA:California | collected 2016-06-15
CGACCTGAGCGATCCGAGCGGCAATCACCTGGCGCTGTACGAGCCCCTGGCCCGATAGCCTGCAGGCTCTGCAACCACCACCGCGCCCAGAAATCGCGGCGCTGCCCAAGATCGAGCTGCACCTGCACCTCGAGGGGTGCGTTGCGCGAGTCCACGGTGTGCGACCTCGCGCGGCGCCACGACCCGAGCTCGCCCTTCGCCCGCGCCGACTGGCCCACCGGCTACTGGACCTTCACTGATCTGCGCGGCTTCCTGACACAGATCGACCCCGTCCTGCGCGCGTGCTTGCGCACCGCCCAGGATTGGCACCGCGCCGCGGTGGAATGCTTCGCCGACCTGGCGGCGCAGGAATGTGGTGTACGCCGAGGCTTCGGTCGCGGCGCGGCTGCCCGGGCGGCCGGGCTACCTGCCCATCGAGGAGATTCTGGCCGCGGTCGAGGACGCCCGGCGGCAGGCGCCCTTGCCGGTCGGGCTGATTGTGGGCATGGGCCGCGGTCGAGGACGCCCGGCGGCAGGCGCCCTTGCCGGTCGGGCTGATTGTGGGCATGAGCCGCCACGCGGTGGTCGGCCTCGGCGCCGACGGGCCCCACGCTGCCACCAAGCTCATGCGCTCAATTCTCGTCGCGCGCGAGCGTGGCGCGGCGGTGGTGGGCGTGGATCTGCACGGCGATGAGCAGTCGCTGCTCGATCTCACGGCGCTGGTGCCCGCGTTCGCGCTGGCGGCCGAGGCGGGGCTGGGGGTGCGGGTGCACGCGGGCGAGGCACTCGGACCAGACTCGGTCTGGACCGCCCTTCAGCAGCTCAAGCCGCGGCGCATCGGCCATGGCGCTCGCGCCATCGAGGATCCCGAGCTGGTGCGCTACCTGGCCGAGCAGCGGATCGCGCTCGACCTGTGCCCGACCAGCAACGTGCGCACGGGCGCCGCCCCGTCCGTGGAGCAGCACGCGGTTCGGGCGCTGTTCGACGCGGGCGTGCCGGTCACGATCAGCTCAGACGACCCACTGGCGTTCCGGACCTCGGTCACGCGCGAGCTGCAGCTGCTGCACGACCACCTGGGCTTCACGCTGGCGGAGCTGGGGCAGCTGACCGAGTATGCGCGGGCACACGCGTTTCAGCCCGTCGACCGGCTTCCGCCAACCACGCCGGTCAGTCGGCGGTGCTGAAGCCGAACTGACCGCGGCGCGCAGTGGGGCCGCGCCGCACACCACTGCGCCGCGCGGCCTTGTTCGCTTCGGCCAGCTGGCGCAGTGCGGTGCGGAAGTGGCGCGTTTCGAGCGCCGCGGGCGCCGAGCTGTCGCCGGCTTCGCGCTGCGCCTCGGCGAAGGCGGTGATGACCACCTCGCGCAGGTCGGCACCGGTGAGGTCCGCCGTTTCGCGCGCGACCCAGGCGAGATCGGCATCGACCGCCGGGACATCGGCGACGAACCGCTGCAGCATGCGCAAGCGGCTTCCTTCCGACGGCAGGCCGACGAAGACGATGCGGTCGAAGCGCGACGGGCGGGTGCTCAGCGCCTCGTCCAGCACCGAGGGATCGTTGGTGCTGGCGCAGGCGATGACGCCGTCCGAGGAAGCGGGCCCGTCCAGTTGCGCCAAAAGCTCGCCCAGCACCGCGGCGGTGTTGCCGGCGCGCCGATCGCGCACGGTCAGGTCGACGTCCTCCCACAGCATCAGGGTCGGCGCCAGCGCTCGCGCCAGCTCGAACACGCGGCGCACCGAGGGCATCGAGCGCGCGGTGAGCCACAGCACGCTGCACCGACCCCTCAGGCGGTGCGTGAGCGCGCGGAAGACCAGCGTCTTCCCCACACCCGGCGGACCAGCCAGGATGATCCCGCGACGGAAGGGCAGCCGGGCCGCGCGAAACGCGTGCTGCATATCGACAAAGTCGAGCACCTGCTCGCGAATCGCCGACCAAAGCTCCGGCTCGAGGACGACGTCGTCCAGCGCAACCTCGGGTACCTCCTGGAACTCGGGCATGCCGCTGGGATCGATCGTGATCACCTGGCCGCGGTAGAAGTTCGGATAAGCCTCGACGGCCTTCAGCAGCGTCCGACCGAGCTCCTGGTGCACGACGGCCACGGCCACGGAGATCGCGATCCGCGTGCTGCCATCGGTGCAGTCCTTCTCCGCGACGCTGACCGCGAGCGGGATGTTGTCGACCACGACCGCGTACCAGCCCTCCTGCATGACCTCGCGGCTCTCCTCGGGCGTGACCGACACACTGCGGTAGGTGGGCGTGCAGCGTCCGCCGTAGCCGAAGTCGAGCACCTCGCGCAGTTGGTACGGCGCGCTCCTGAGCACCGCATCGAGCGCTACGAGCACGTAATTCGTTGCCCACACCGGAAAGCGCTGCGCGATGCGGGTCTGCTCCGCCTCCGGGACGCCCAGGTGCGCGGCAAGGAATGCGGTCTCCTCCTCGACCCAGCGGCGGGAGCTGGGCTGGATCGACTCGGCCAGGTTCTGGAAGAGCTCGCGCAGGAAGTCGCGCGACTCATCCGAAAAGGACAGCGCGACATCGCCCAGCGCCTTCGGCGCGAGCGTGTGCCCATTGGTGAGGCTCTTCTCCAGACCGCTCATGAGACAAAAAGAGGCGCCCACGACTTACGTCGGGACGCCTGGGCGCGAAGTCTCGCACATCGCGCCAACGGGGTGCAATGGTCCTAGTCGGGCCCCTCGGCTCTTTCGGCGACTGACTTGAGGTAGGCGTTGCGGCGCTCGAGCAGCTGGCGCATGTAACGCCCCAGCACCAGCACGTCGACGAGCCGGCCAAGCGGACCAAGCGGTGAACTGAACGACATGATTTCGACGATGCGCGTGCCGCCCTCGACGGACTCGAACTCGTGTGTGTGGTGCAGCGTGGCGAATGGTCCGTGGAGCTGCTGGTCTTCGAAGGCGCGCGGTTGGTCGAGGCGCGTGATGCGGGAGGTCAGGCGCCAGCGGACGCCGAAGTGGCGCGCGTCCCAGGTGACGGTATCGCCGAGATTGAGCAGCCCGGCGGTGACGCCGCCGACGGCGCGTTCATCGGTGCCGGCGGTGGAGGCGATGTGCTGCTCGACGTCGCGGGCGAGGTCGAAGCAGCGGTCGATGGGCGCGGCGACGAAGGTCTCCAGACAAAGCACTGTCATCTGCTTCAGGATTGTACGAAATATCCGATGCAACGCGACGAATGGCCCGACTCGTCTAGTCTGGTGCGCATGACCACTCGATTGGCCGCGCTCGCCGAGCAACTGCGCGCGCTCCATCACGCCCCTGAGCCGCTGGTGCTGCCGAATGCGTGGGATGCCGCCAGTGCCTGCGCGGTCCAGGCGGCCGGTTTACCGGCCGTGGCCACGACCAGCAGCGGCGTGTCGGCGGCGCTGGGCTGGCCAGATGGTCAGCAGACGCCGGTCCAGGAGATGTTCGCGGCGGTGGCGCGCATCGCTCGCGCGGTCGACGTTCCGCTGACTGCCGACATCGAAGCGGGCTATGGCCTCGACCCCGCCGCGCTTGTGCAGCGGCTGCTCGAGGCAGGCGCCGTGGGCTGCAACCTGGAGGACACCGACCACGCCGCCGGCCAGGTGCTGCGTGACCCCGAACCCCACGCTCGGTGGCTGGCCGAGGTCAAGCAGCCCGCGCGCGCACAGGGCGTGGACATCGTGCTGAACGCCCGCGTGGATGTGTTCGTGCGCAGGCATACCGAGACCGCGGCGGACATCGAGGAAGCGATCGCTCGTGGGCGGCTGTACCTCGAGGCGGGCGCGGACTGTGTGTTTCCGATCCTGTGCCACGCGGAGGAGACGATCACAGCCCTGGTGAAGGGGATCCCGGGGCCGGTCAACATCTTCGCCCTGCCCGATGTGCCCCCAGTGCCGCGCTTGAAGCAGCTCGGGGTGCGGCGCATCAGCTTTGCCGGCCGCCTCCACCGCGCCGCGATGGTCGAAGTCCAGGCACGACTGGAGCGCATCAAGGCCGATGGCACGCTGTGACGACGCCGCTTTTCTGGACGCGCGCCAGAGCTGACCAACGAACGGGGGCTAGTGCTGACTAACGGGGGCTAGCGGCGAGTAACCGGGGCTAGCGGGCAGGCGTGGGCTTGGCCTGCGGCTTGGGGGCGGGCGTCGGTGCTGGCGGTGACGTGGGCTTCGCGGGCGCCGACGTGGGCTGCGGCTTGGGCGCCGCGGTCGGCGCGGCTGGCGATGTCGGCTGGGCAGTGGGCTCGGTCGGCGGCGTCGTGGCCTCGGGCGCCGCGGTTGGCTCGGGTGCCGCCGTAGGTTGCGTCTGCGGGGTGGGCGCGGAGGTCGGAGCGACAGTCGCTGGCGCCTGGCCGGCGAAGAACAGGTCGTTACGGCAGGGCGGTTCGCCCGGGCGCAGCAAGGTATCGCCACACACCTGCTGATCGACCAGACCCTCGGGTCGCGGGAACTCCTCGGGTGGCAGGTTCAAGTAGTCGAACGCAACCCGCATCGCCTCGGGCCAGATCTTGCCCGCGGTCATCGTGCTCAGCGCCTGCTTCATCGGGTGACCGTCGGTATTGCCGACCCACACCACCATGGCCAGCCCAGGCGTGTAGCCATCGGTCCACGTATCGCGGTAGTTGTCGGTGGTGCCTGTCTTCGAGGCGCCCTGGCGATCCTTGAAGATCAGCGGCGTGTTGCGGCTGTACGTAAACAGCTTGGCCGCCGGGTCCGACAGGATGCTGGTGATCATGTACGCTGCGCGCGGATCGAGCACCTGCTCGCCTTGCGGCACCTGGTAATCGAAGAGCACGTTGCCCTGCGCATCGACCACCTGCCGCACACCGGTCAGCGGAACTTTGCGACCGTTGTTGGCGAACGTGGCGTATACCAGCGCCATATCGATCGGTTTCACTTCCGCGCCGCCCAGCGTCAGGCTCAAACCGACCTGCTTGCCCGAATCGGGGCCCCACGACGTGATGCCGAGGCGAGACGCCAGATCGATCGCCGCCGGCAGCCCGACATATTCCAACGTCTTGACGGCCGGGATGTTGATCGAGTTGCCCAACGCGGAACGGGCGGTGGTCTGGCCGTGGAACTGGTTATCGAAGTTGTTGGGGCACCACTGATTGCCGGGCTTGTCCTGCCAGCAGGTGCGGTTGTCGTCGATCGAGGTTCCGGGCGCCCACCCCTTCAGAAACGACGCGGCGTAGATGACCGGCTTGATCGACGACCCGGGCTGGCGCTCGTTGGTGAGCACGTTGACCTGCCCGTCGATGGTGTCGTCGTTGTAGTCGAGGCTGCCGTGGAAGGCGAGGATCTCGCCCGTGCGTGGACTGACCGCGATCAACGCGGTGTTGTTGCCACCCTGCTCGTGAATGACATCGACATTTGCTTGCAGCACCTGCTGCAGGCGGTCGTTCAGCTCGAGGTCAAGCGTGGTGTAGACCCGCAGCCCGCCTTCGTACACCGTGCGATCGCCGAACTGCTGCTCGAGTCGATCGCGGATCCACATCACCCAGTGCGGCGCCTTCAGATCGACCTTGCGCGGCTGGATCTTCAGCTTCTCGTCGTATGCGGTCCGTGCCTGGTCCTGCGTGATCATGCTGTGCCCGGCCATCTGCTCGAGCACGTAGCGGTGGCGCTCTTTGGTCTGCACGGGGATCCCGTCGTCGGTGCGCTGGACGTCGCGGCGAGTCGGGTCGAACTGCGATGGCGACTGCACCAGCCCCGCGATCAGCGACGCTTCGGCCAGGTCCAGGTCGTGGGCGCTCTTGCCGAAGTAGCCCTGCGCGGCCGCTTCGACGCCGTACGCCTGGTTCCCGTAGTACACGCGGTTCAGGTACATCTCGAGGATCTGGTCCTTGGAGTAGCGCTGATCGACCTGGTAGGCCAGGATCATCTCGCGCAGCTTGCGCTTCACGGTGAGCTGGCGCGCCTCCTCGGGATCGAGGACCGAATTGCGCACCAGCTGCTGGGTGATGGTCGAGGCGCCGGTCAGCCCATCGCCGCGCAGGTCGATCCACGCCGAGCGGACGGTGGCGATGGGGTCGAAGCCCTGATGCTGGTAGAAGTTGGCGTCCTCGGCCGCGAGCGTGGCCTTGACCAGGTCGGGCGAGATGTCGCTGATGTGGACCTCGGTACGCCGACCGCCGGTCGGGTCGTTGATCTCCCACAGCAGCTTGCCCTGGCGGTCGAAGATCTGGGCGGTGCGGAAGCCGACGCGATTGGGGTCATCCAGCACCGACACTGGCGGCAGGTTGCGGGACAACGACACGAGCACGATGCCCGCGCCAGCAACCGCCAGCACGATGAGCGCGACGAAGGCCAGGGCTACCCAGCGCAGCCACCAGCCGATGCCGCGGCGCGGCGCACGCGGCGGGGGCGGCGGGGTGTACGGACGCTGAGGAGTGGCGACGGCCACGACCTGCCTTGAGAGGCAGGAAGCATGCCCAAAGCTATGCGGCCGCGGCGGTGGGCGATCTCCCCAGGATGCTCGAGGCTCTTGACCCCCACTGCCTCGATGTAGTGACCATTCATGGTGTCGCACGGAAAGGTGGCGCGGTCGACGAGGAGCACGCGCAAACCCTGGCGCGCGAGCAGCATAGCCAGTGGCGAGCCCGCGACCCGGGCGCCGACGATGATCGTGTCGTACATGCCGCCCAAGCTAGAGCCGGCAGCCGCAGCCGAATACGGCGAAACCCGCAGGTTCGCTAGAGTAATTTGCTCCAACCGGCCGATTTGGGCGTTGGAAAAAGGCGGCGCCGGACGACATACCTGACGTGAGCGGGCAGCCAGCCTCCGCCTACGACCCGGCCGCGGCGCTGCTGGTCGCGTACGACACCATGCTCCCGCGCGTGTATGGCTACCTGATCTCGCGCTGCGGCCAGCAAGCCCTGGCCGAGGACCTCACCGCTGAAACCATGCTTGCCGCCGTGGCTGCGATCCGCCGCGATCAGGCGCCGCCCATCTCGGCTGCCTGGCTGCTCGGGATCGCACGCCACAAACTGGTCGACCACTGGCGACGCGAAGCGCGCGAAGAACGCGGCCTGCGTTCAGTGGCGAACGAGTCGAGTGACATCGACGATCCATGGGAGGCCGAGCTCGATTCACTCCGCGCCCGGGCGACGCTCAGCATGCTCGGTCCGCATCATCGGCTCGCGCTGACGCTGCGCTACGTCGACGACCTGCCGGTCACTGACGTGGCTGAGCTGCTCGGCCGTGGCTTGCACGCGACCGAAGGACTACTGGTGCGAGCGCGCCAGGCGTTCCGCCGCGCCTACGAGGCGCAGGAGGGTGGCGATGCCTGACCCATTCGACGTCCTCCGCGCACCGCTGACCCCTGTGACTCCCGATCCCACCTTCGCGGCTCAGCTCCGTGCTCGGGTCGAGCGCGCGCTCAGCGAACCGAAAGGACCAATCATGACTGTTGCCACCGCTCCCGCCCCCGTACCGACAGGGACACTCTTTGCTCTGGCCCCGTACCTCGCAGTCAGCGATGCGCGGCGGGCCATCGATTGGTACGTCAACGTCTTTAGCGCGCGGCTGCAGGAGGAGCCGATCGTGATGCCCGACAACCGCATCGGCCACGCGGAGCTGGCGATCTCCGGCGCGGTGCTCATGCTCGCTGACGAGTTCCCCGAGATCAGCGTGACCGCCCCACGCCCAGGCGAAGGCGTACCGGTCAGCCTGCGGCTAGAAGTGGCCGATCTCGACGCCATGACGGAGCGAGCTGCCAGCGCGGGCGCCACCATCGAGCGACCACCCACCGACAATCCGTACGGTCGTGGCGCGACCATCGTCGATCCGTTCGGTCACCGTTGGCTGCTCGCGACAGTGCCGACGCCGGCGGCGGCTCGCTACCCGAACGGCACCCGCCATGGCGACGTCGGCTACATCTCGTTCGAGGTCCCGGACCTGTCAGACGCGATGGACTTCTTCGGCGACGTGCTGGGCTGGCGCTTCTCGCCCGGCAGCGCCGACCAGGGCCGCCAGGTCGAGGAAGTGGCACCGATGACGGGGCTGTGGGGTGGCCAGCCACGCGGCCTGCCGGTCATCAGCTGGCGAGTCGACGACATCGCCGGCGCGGTCGAGCGCGTGCGCGCGGCGGGTGGCACCGCCACCGACCCCGAACAGACGCCGTACGGCTTCAACGCCAATTGTGTCGATGACCAGGGCTCACGCTTCTATCTGTTCCAGCCCACGCCCGAGCAGGCCGCCGCCGAGGCGGACGTGTCAGACGCGCAGCGGGCCGCCCTCGCTTCCCAGCCGGGCGACCTGGTGTACCTGACACTAGAGGTTCAAGACTCGGCAAAGGCGCGCGCGTTCTACGAAGCAGTCCTCGGCTGGCGGTTCACGCCCGGCCCGTTCGAGGACGGCTGGAGTGTCGAAGGCATCTTGCCCATGACCGGCATGAGCGGCGGCCACGAGCAGGCGACCAACGTGCCGATATACAGCGTCCCTGACGCGCGGGAGGCGGTCGAGCGCGTCCGCGCGGCGGGTGGCACGAGCACCGAACCGAAGGCCGTGCCGTATGGCATCAGCGCCGATTGCACCGACAGCCACGGCACACGCTTCTACATCCTTCAGTGACGTAGTCTGGGGACGCATGCCGGCCACCCATGAGGTGCTGAACCAGCCGCCGCCGCTTGCTGACTACAACGTCTTCGACGCTGACCAGGCGCTAGTGGACGGGGTATGCCGCGGCGAGGCGGCGTGGGCGCTCGAGGACCTGAAGCAGATGGGCCAGCTGGCCGGCAGCGAGGAGTGGCAGTACCGCGCCACCCTGGCCAACGGGTACCCGCCCGTGCTGCGCACGCACGACCGCTTCGGCAATCGCATCGACGAGGTCGAGTTCCACCCGGCATGGCACGAGCTGATGACGGCAGCGGTCGGCTTCGGCCTGCACGCGTCGCCGTGGCGCGAGGCCAGGCCTGGTGCGCACGTGGCGCGCGCCGCCGGCTTTCTCATCTGGTCGCAAGTTGAGTCGGGTCACCTGTGCCCGATCTCGATGACGTTCGCCAGCATCCCGGTCATCCGCCGTCAGCCGGAGCTCGCGCGCGAGTGGGAGCCAAGGCTGGTGTCGGACAAGTACGAGCCGCACCTGGCGCTCCACAAACGGAGCGCCCTGTGCGGCATGGCGATGACCGAGAAGCAGGGCGGCTCGGACGTGCGCGCCAACACCACGCGCGCCATGCCGCAGGGCGACGGCGCCTACCAGCTGACCGGCCACAAGTGGTTCTGCTCGGCCCCGATGTGCGATGTGTTCCTGATCCTTGCCCAGACCAGCGCGGGACTCGGCTGCTTCTTGCTGCCCCGCATCCTGCCCGACGGCACGCGCAATCGCTTCCTGATCCAGCGCCTCAAAGACAAGCTCGGAAACCGCTCGAATGCCTCGAGTGAGATCGAGCTCGATGGCACCTGGGCAAGACTGATTGGCGAGGAAGGTCGCGGCGTCCCAGTGATCGCCGAGATGGTCAACGCCACCCGACTGGATTGCGTCCTCGGGACGGCGGCACTGATGCGTCAGGCGTTCGCGGCGGCGGCGCACCACACCTCGCATCGGGCGGCCTTCGGCAAGCGCTTGATCGACCAACCATTGATGCGCAGCGTCCTGGCCGACCTGGCACTCGAGTCCGAAGCGGCAACGACCCTGGCGCTGCGCCTGGCGCGCGCCGCCGACTGCGCCGAGGTCTCCGAACACGAGGCGCATCTCAAGCGACTGGGCACCGCGCTTGGAAAATACTGGGTGTGCAAGCGCGGGCCGGCGGTTGCCGCTGAGGCGCTCGAGTGCCTGGGCGGCAATGGCTACGTCGAGGACAGCGGCCTGCCGCGCCTGTACCGCGAGGCGCCACTGAACTCAATCTGGGAAGGCGCCGGTAACGTCCAGACGCTGGATGTTCTGCGCGTGTTGTCGCGCACGCCCGACATGGCGGAGGCGCTGCTGGACGAAATCGATGAAGCACGCGGGGGCGACCAGCGCCTCGATCGGGCAGTCACCGCCCTCCGACAGGAGCTCCCACGAGCTGTGCAGATGGAAGGCCAGGCCAGGCGGCTGTCCGAACGCCTCGCGCTGCTGCTGCAAGCATCCCTGTTGGTGCGTTTCTCGGTGCCAGCGGTGGCGGATGCGTTCTGCGCCACTCGACTGGATCGCGATGGAGGCTTCGCCTTTGGAACGCTCTCGCCGAGTGCCGACGTGACCGGAATCCTGGACCGCGCCTGGCATCAGACCAAGGTCTGACCGGGGTGTACTCTTTCGCCCGTGTCTACCGTCCGAGTGGCGGGGCAGACTCAAACGTGTCGGCCCTACAAGCCGGCCGTACCCGGCCGGGTGACTTGCCTCTCTGGCCCCCCAAGGGACAGGTCATCCGGGCTTAGCGACAGCCAATTCCTGGCATAGGTCTACCAGGATTCAAGATGTCGCGGTCAGGGCCGCCAGCACCCGCTCGGCGGTGATCGGTAATTCGAGTACCCGCGCGCCGACCGCCGCCGCTACCGCATTCGCGACCGCCGGCGCCACGCCGCTATTGGTGACTTCACCCGCGGCTTTGGCGCCGAAGGGTCCCGGACCAGTGTCGGAGCGCACGAGCACAGTCCGCATTGGCGGCATGTCCATCGACGTCGGCAGCTTGTACTCGCCGAGGCTGAGCGCACTGACCTTCCCGTCCTCGACGGGTAAGTCCTCCATCAACGCAGCGCCCAGGCCGAAGGCAAAGCCGCCGTTCAACTGACCCTGGTGCCCGAGCGGGTTGATGATCGCGCCGACATCAACTGCCTGCACGGCGTCGACGATGCGCACCGCGCCAGTCGCGCGATCGACTTCGACCTCGACCGCGTAGACCGAGGCATTGAAGTCACCCGGCTCATCGTGCCCGTGAGGCGCATCACCGTAACTGCCGGCAGCTTCTACTTCGCCGATGCGGCGCGCGGCATCCTCGAACGATGCCGATTCCTCCCCAGCCACGAAGCGATCGTCTTCCAGCCGCACACTTTCCAGCGGCCAGCCGAACGTCTCGGCCGCCAATTCTTCGAGCGTGCGCTTCATCCGCCGACCACCGTCGAGCGCGGCCTGGCCGATCACGTGGGTTACGCGCGAGCCACCTGCGCCCGGATCGATCGGCGCCGAGGCCGTGTCCGCGTACCTGACCGCAATCCGCTCCGGCGCGACCGACAGCGCCGCCGCAGCAACCCGTCTGATCACGGTATGGGCTCCGCCACCTTGCTCGACCATGCCCGTGAGCACTTCGATACGACCTTGCTCGGGCAGCAGCCGCAAATGAAGCGAAGTCGTTCCGCCGCCGATGTGCCGAATCTCGGTCGCCACACCCAGGCCGTGGCCATCGGGCAACGGCCGATCCCAGCGCAGCTCGCGCCGCGCGGCCTCCAGCAGATCGACCACGTGCGACTCGCGGACCCGTTCGCCAGCCGAGTTCTGATCGCCATCACGCAGCGCGTTGCGCAGCCGCAGCTCGACGGGGTCGATGCCCAGCGCAGCGGCGATCATGTCGACGTGGCTCTCGCCGGCGAAGAGTCCCTGCACTTCGCCCGGCGCCCGCATGTGCCCACCGGGCAGGTTGTTGGTGTACGCCGTGATCAGCTCGAGCCGAGTCTCGGGCACGCGGTAGGCGCCCAGCGTCGCCTGGCCACCTCCGAGCACGAGGGCCGGCATCGGCTTGCCCGCCGCGTAGGCGCCACCGTCGAACACCACCCGCGACTCGTGGGCCAGAAAGTGGCCCTCGGCATCGACCGCGGTGCGGACGCGGATCACCGCGGCGTGACGCGGGTTGGCCGCGCCGAGCTCATCGGTGTACGTCATCTCCGCTTTGACGGGTCGGCCAGTCGCCCGCGCCAGGAAGTAGCAGGTGTACTCGTCGAGCGAGGTCCCCTTGCCGCCGAAATCGCCGCCGATGTACTGGCTGTCGACCGCGATCTGCTCCTCGGGCAGCCCCACCGTCCGCGCGATCTGTTGGCGCAGTGTGAACGGAGTCTTGTTCGTGGACACGACGTGGACCAGGCCATCCGGGTCGATCCACACGACGCAGGCGTGCTGCTCGATGTGACCCTGATGCTGGCGCGGCGTCCTGAACGTGTGCTCGAACACCCGGTAAGCGCTCGCGAACGCGGCGGCTCGACCAGCATCCGTACCCACGCCGCTCACCAGGCGGCCCTGCATATTGGGGTGCGGCACGCCTGGCCGCTTCCCAAAGTACGCGTAGTCATCGCTCTCTGGATGCAGCACCGCCGCGTCGTCTGCCAACGCCGCTTCCGGCGACAGCAGCGCGGGTACTTCCTCGTACTCGACCTCGACCAGCCGCGCCGCATCCTCCGCGGCCTGTCTTGACTCCGCCGCGACCGCCGCGACACGATCGCCGATGAACCGCACCCGCTCGCGCACCAGCACCGGCCAGTCCTGCAGTCGCCGACCGAACCGCGCGTGCTCGGGCAGATCAGCTCCGGTGAGCACCGCGTGCACGCCTGGAACAGCCAGCGCTGCCCGGGTATCGACCGCTTTCACCAGAGCATGCGCGTGCGGGCTACGCGTGTACGCCAGCCACAGCATGCCGGGCATCCGCACATCGGCCGCGTAGCGCGCCGTGCCCGTGACCTTGAGCCGACCCTCGATGCGGTACTCGGGTTCGTCTAACAGCACGCGGCCATCACGCTGTCGACGATCTGGTAGTAGCCGGTGCAGCGGCACAGGTTGCCCATCATCCACTCGCTGACCTGCTCGCGGGTGGGTCGCGGATGCTCGTTGAGCAGCGCCGTCGCGGCGATGATCTGGCCGGGTGTGCAGATGCCGCACTGGAAGCCGCCGTTGCGGATGAATGCCTCTTGTACGCGGGTCAGAGGCTCCTCGTTCGGCGCAAGCCCTTCGATAGTGATCACGCTCGCGCCATCCACGAATACCGCGGGCAGCAAGCACGCCGAGACCAGCTCGCCATTGACGAGGACCGAGCACGCGCCACACACCCCCACGCTGCAGCTGTGCTTGGTTCCGGTGAGGTTCAGATCCTCGCGCAGCAGGTCGATCAGCAGCCGCTCCGCGGGCACAGTTACCGAGCGCGAGTTGCCGTTTACCGCGAATTCCAGGGCGTGCTCGCTCATGCCGTGGCGCGCTGGCGCTATTGCCAGCGCATGAAGCACCAGCCGCCGCCCGTGCCTGCCGGAGTGCGATACACGGGCACGTAGTCGACCACCTCGGCCTTCAGGGCGGTGCCTTGCATCGCGCCGCCGACGGCGACCCAGTTCAGCGACTCTGACGTGGCCGAGTACAGCCGCTCGCGCGGCAGCGACTTCAGCGTCTCGGGGTCTTTCTTGCACAGCCCGTCGATGAGCTTGCGGTCGAGCTCCTCGTCTACCACGAAGTGGCTCAGCCCGCCCGAGGCGGCGACCGCCACCCGTGCCCGCTCGGGCCACGCTTTGACCGCGGCCGCGATGGCTTCGCCCAGCTGGAACGATCGCTTCGGGCTGGGCTGATTGGGTGGATAGCACGTGTTCTGGAAGACTGGCAGGATCGCGCCCGGCTTATTGTCGAACAGCCGCTTGACGACAAAGGAGAAGCCGTGCGGCAGGCCCTGCTCGTGGTCAGGTGTCTCGCGTACCTGCTTGAGCTCGCCATCGGGTGTGGGATAGCGGCGTGCGACGCGGCCGCCGTACGGCTGGCGCAGCTGATTGAAATGCGCCACGTCGAAGTCGTGGTCCGACAGGTACTCGACCAGGTAGCGGCCGAAGTTCGCGGGCACGGGCACGTCCATGTCCTGGTCGCCGTAGCCCTTGGCGATGAGCTCGCCGATCTCAGGGTCGCGGCCGGGCACCGCGCGGCGCTTGCGCAGCGGCACGGTCTCGCCCCAATAGATGGCGAAGCGGGGCATGTTGTGCTCGTAGAACCACTCGTCCTGGTCATCGCTGATGATGATCGTGATGTCTGGCTCAACGGACTGGAGGGTGCTCGCGAGCGTGTCCAAGGCGCGCTGGCAGCGCTGCCACTGATCGGCGAATGGCTCGGAGCCTTGGAACTTGGCCTTGATTTCGGGTGGGATGTACTCCAGCCCCTGCTCATAGGAGCGCACCTGCCCGGTGGGTGGGTACGCCAGCTCCGGAATGCGCTGGTCACCCTCGGCGTAGCGCGGCCACAGCTCGGCCGGGATGGTCAGCATGGGGGTGTGCGAAGTGCCTAGACCGAGCACGATTTCAGCCATTGATCTGGTGCTCCCTCTCGGTATCCAGGCTATCCGCTCCGCTCGCAGGCTCGCTTCGGGACGGGTCCGCTCCGCTCGCAGGCTCGCTCTGAGATGCATCCGGTTCAGCACTGAACCGGGTCTACAATGGAGCGGCTATGACCACTACACCGCAGCAGGCCGCGCAGATCGCAGGTGGCGTCTGGAATATCGATCAGAACCACAGCTTGATCGAGTTCGCGGCCAAGCACTTCGATATCGCGTACGTGAAGGGTCGCTTCAAGAGCTTCTCGGGCAAGATCAACGTCAACGAGCAGGACTTGCTGCAGTCTTCGGTTGAATTGACCATCGACGCCAGCTCGCTGGACTCGCAGGCAGTGCAGATGCGCGAGGACCTGATCAAGGGCGAGGAGATGCTCGAGGTCGGCAAGTACCCGACGATCTCGTTCAAGAGCACCAAGATCTCGCAGCAAGGCGCCATGGGCTTCGTCGTGACGGGCGACTTGACGATGCGCGGCATCACCAAGCAGCTGCAGATCCCGCTGCAGTTCGGCGGTCTCGTCAGCACCCGTATGGGCCCCCGTGCTGGCTTTTCCGGCGAGCTGACGCTCAACAAATCGGACTTCCAGGTGCCGTTCAATCGCGAGTTCGAGCCCGGCCGCGCGGTCGTCGGCGACAACATCAAAATCGAGCTGCAGATCGAAGCCGCGCCAGCACAGCCAGCACAGCAGTAGCGGCGCACTAGACTTTGCAGTTAATGGCGGATCAGAGCACGATCGACGCCCTGCTCGTGGGTGCGTTCGATACCCACATTCACAGCGCGCCAGACGTCTTGCCGCGCAAGTTCAACGACCTCGAGCTTGCGGAGCGCTTCAAACAGCGCAAGATGGCGGGATTCGTCCTCAAATCCCACTACATTTGCACGGCCGATCGCGCCACGCTCGTCCGCCAGGTCGTGCCCGAAGTCCAGGCCTTCGGCGCCATCGCCCTCAACAACTCGGTCGGCGGGCTCAACGCCCTGGCTCTGGACATTGCGGGCCGCCTCGGCACCAGGGTGTGCTGGCTCCCGTCAGTCGACAACGCCAACGAGCTAGAAAACGTCCAGGGCCAGCGCGACGAGAGCAAACTGCCGTACTGGATGAGCATCGCGCGTGAGATCCAGTCGTCAAAGCGGCAAAAGACGCGAAGGTCGAGCGCATCATCATCACCCACCCCGAGTTTCCGACCACGCTGCTGAGCATCGACCAGCAGCGTGAGCTGGCCCGCCACGGCGTCTACTTCGAGCGCTGCTTCACCACACCGAACACCGGCAAGATCACCTGGGAACAGGTGTACGCGAACATCCGCGAAGTCGGTCCCGAGAGCACGATCCTGGCGACTGACCTCGGCCAGACAACGGCTCCCTACCCCGACGAGGGCCTGGCGACCTTCATCAACAACCTCCTGGACAACGGTTTCCAGGAGCGGGAGGTGCAGCGCATGGTCCGCGACAATCCCTCGCAGCTCCTGGGCGTGAAGAAGGCCGCGGCAGTCGCATGAAGCCGTGCGTGATCCGCGCCATCTCCGCGGCGGGCACCAGCAAAGCCACGCCGGGTTGGGTGAATGTCCCGATCCAATGCGGCGATGCGATCGTGCGGCCGGGCGATCTGATCGTGGCCGATGACGATGGCGTCGTGGTGGTGGCGGCTGAGGAAGCGGCGGAGGTTGTCCGCGCCAGCGAAGCGCGGGTGGCCAAGGAGGACGCCAACCGCACACGCTTCGAGCAAGGCGAAGTCAGCCTGGACGTGAGCAACTTGCGGCCGCTGCTGGAACGACTCGGCGTGCAGACCTACGCCACCGCGGGCGAGGCCTCCGCTGACGGTGTCAGATAGCGATCACATCGTTCTCTCGGCGCGCGGACTGAGCAAGTTCTACGGTCCGTTCCGCGCCGTCGATGGCGTCGACCTCGACGTCCACGCCCACGATATTCACGTCTTTATTGGCCCCAACGGCGCCGGCAAGTCGACCGTCCTGAACATGCTGGGTGGGCAGATCCTGCCGAGCGAAGGCGAAGTCTTCTTCGAGGGCAAACCCCTCGGCACCACCACCCCTAGCTGGCGCGCCCGCGCTGGCATCGGCCGCTCCTTCCAGCTGACCAGCATCGTGCCTGGCTTCACCTGCCTGCAGAATGTGGTGCTGGCGGTACAGGCGCAGCGGGGGCTGTTCGGGCTGCTTCGACTCCGCAGTCGCTCGGACGACGACGCCGTCGCGGCCGAGCTCCTCGAGCTGGTGGATCTGCGCGAGGCGGCGGATACGCCGGCCGAGCTGCTGTCGCATGGGCACCAGCGGCAGCTGGAAATCGCGGTCGCGCTGGGTGGCCGGCCGCGGTTGCTGTTGCTCGACGAGCCCTCATCGGGGATGAGCGCGCACGAGCGCGCTGGGCTGGGCGATCTGCTGAAACGGGTCGCGGGCACGGCGACGGTCGTGATGGCCGAGCACGACGTCCACGTCGTGCGATCGGTCGCCACGCGGGTGACCGGGTTCGCCGAGGGCAAGAAGATCGCCGAGGGCAGCTCCGACGAGGTCTTCGATTCCGCCGACGTCAAACGCGTTTTTCTCCGCGGCCGTAGAGATGCTTGACGTTCAGAACCTGCATGCCTACTACGGCTCGAGCCACGTCGTGCAGGGCGTGTCGTTTGCGATCGAGCGCGGCGAAGCGGTGGCGCTGATGGGCCGCAACGGCGTCGGCAAGACCAGCACGTTGAAATCCATCATGGGACTGGACACCCGCACCGAGGGCAGCGTGCGATTCGACGGCTCGCTTTTGAACGGTGTCGCGGCGCACGCGCGTGCCGGCCGCGGCCTCGGCTACGTCCCGGAGGAGCGCGCCGTCTTCCCGGAGATGACGGTCGAAGAAAACATCCGCATCGGTGCCCTGGTGCACAGTGGATTCGATCAACGAGCGTGCCTCGACCGCGCCTACTCGCTCTTTCCGATCCTCCGCGAACGGCGCCAGCAGATGGCGGGGACGCTGAGCGGCGGTCAGCAGAAGATGCTCGCGCTCGCCAGAGCGATCGCGCTGCAGCCGAAGCTGCTCATGGTGGATGAGCCGAGTGAAGGCCTCATGCCCGCCAACGTGGAGCTCATCACCAACGCCCTCTTGTCGGCGACGCAAGCAGGCCTGACGGTGCTGGTGGTGGACAGCTCGTTCGACCTGCTGCGCCAACTGTGCAGTCGCCTGTACGCGATGGACCGCGGCGTCCTGATCGGCACCTACCGCCCCGCCGACTTCGACACCCCCGACGACCTCGCCGCCACCATTCTCGGCGAGAAATCGTGAGCCGCCCCGAAACGAACCACCCCATCCCGCCCGCGGCCCCCCCGCCGCCGCCCTCAGCGTACGCAGGCACCGTCACGCGAACCGTCACAGCAGGCCCGCGAATCGTCACGCAAACCGTCAGGTGTGTGTCACAAATCTGCGCGAGCCGCACCCGAACCGTAACCCCGCCGTCCAGCGCGCGCAGCGCGCGTCGACGCGAGCCACCACCCTGATGCTCGAGCAAATCGTGCTGCAGGCCCTCAATGGGCTCGTGGTGGGCTCGTCGCTGGCACTTGTGGCGGCGGGGCTGGCGTTGTTGTTCGGCGTGCTGCACATCATCAACTTCGCCCAGGGTGACTTCTTCATGCTCGGCGGGTACGCCGTGTGGTTCGCGCTCAACCTCACCGGGAATTACCTGCTGGCGATGATCGTGGGCACGCTCGTCGTCGCCATCCTGGGTGGCGCGCTGCTCAGCGCCATCTGCTGGCCGCTCCTGCAGCGCTCGCCCGTGCTCATCCTGCTGGCCACGCTGGGCGCCAGCCTCATCCTGCAGCAAGTGGCCACCAACTATCTGGGCGGCGATACCAAGCTGGTGCCGTTCCCGGTCACCGCCAACCTGACCCTCGGACCCATCGTCTACCCCTTCTACTACGTGCTGGTCGTGGCCACGGGCATGGGCGTCCTCACCCTGGGCTACTTCGCCCTCAGGTACACCCGCTATGGCATCTGGCTCAGAGCCGTGGCGCAGAACCGACCGATGGCGGCCGCGCTTGGCGTGCCCGTGCCGCGCGTGTACCTGGTCACCCTTGCGGTGTGCTCGGGTCTGGCCGGGATGGCCGGTGGGCTGCTGCTGCCGCTCTACTCGGTCTACCCGACGGTCGGCAACGACGTGATCCTGAACGCCTTCATCGTCGTCGTCGCGGGCGGTCTGGGCAACTTCCGCGGCGCGGCGATCATCTCGCTGCTGGTCGGCGAGGTGCTCTCGGTCGGCTCGCTGTTTCTGATGCCGAACGTGCTAAAGGTTGTACTGTTTGCGCTGGTCATCGTGCTGCTGGTGGTACGCTCCCGGAGTACCCACGGCTTGATCCGCTTGTAAGGGGAGATCGGTATGCACATACGTATGGCTCATCGTCTGGCGTTCTGGCTGAGCGGGCTGGCCCTGGTGCTCGCGGCGTGCACCCCGCCGTCGTCGACTCCCGCCGCGCCCGCCGCCCCGAGCGGCTCGCCGATCAAGGTTGGCGTCCTGGACGACGTCACGGGCGTCGGCGCTATCGAGGGCGCCCTGATGCGCATCAGCGTCGAGCTCGTCGTGCAGCAGACCAACTCGAGCGGTGGAGTCAACGGACATCCGCTGCAGGTGATCTACGCCGACCCCAAGGGCGACGCGACGCAAGCGCTGCAGTCGGCGACGCAGCTGGCCCAGCAGGACAACGTCGACGTCCTGGCCGGCGGCATCTTCAGCCCCGAGTGCCTCGGCGTGCAGGGACTGGCGGAGAAGCTGCAGTTGACGTACATCTCGGTCAATGGCTGCGCCTCGGACCTCTTCACGGCCAAGTCGTGCAGCAAGTACTCGTTCCGCGTCTATCCCGCTGGACGCCAGACCAGCGATCCTACGTTCACCTACCTGGTGAAGACCTTCGGCACCAAGTGGGGGATCATCTACCCCGACTACGCGCTGGGCCAATCGACACTGGCGACCAGTGAAGCGGCGTTACAGAAGAACGGCGCCGAAAGGTGCCCACCGACGGCTCCGTGCAGGCGCTGTTCGTCACCATGACCGGTAGCGATCTCGCGCGCGTGATGAACGTCATCCAGCAGTTCGGGTTGAACAAGAAGATGGCGATTTACACCGCGCTGGGCAAAGAGTCCTTCGCGGGTGTCTATCCCGATGCGCTGAACGGCGCGATCATCACCGGTACCCGGCCATCGGATGGCGTTCCAGGCAACAAGGCCGACGAAGACTACATGAAGGCCTGGCTCGACATGGGCAAGAAGAACGCCGATCTGACGGGGCCGCTGGGTGGCGTCGAGCACATAACACCCGGCAACAACAACGGCTACAACGCGTATATGTCGCTGAAGTCGCTGGTGATCGCGATGCGCAAGTCTGGCTTCACCGGCAAGGCCGATACCGACAAGCTGATCTCCACCTTCGAGACGTTGAACGTCCCACAGGGCCCCGAGCCGGATGGGCTGCCGAGCGGCCAGATGATCATGAACAAGGACGATCACCAGGGCCGCACAACCTATTACCTGCTGAAGATCAACGGGCAGAAGGAAGAGGTTGTGCAGACCTTCGCGCCAGACACGCTGCCGCTGATCGGCGACTGCAAGATCGCGAGCTAAGACTTCCTCGGCGCGCTCGGGATACTTAGCGTCTTTGGAACGCCGCGTAGCGGCGTTCCAAAGCAGCGAACGAATCTAGCGGCGGCGCATGCGCCGTTCTTCAGCCCAGAGCTCTTTGTGGTAGTTGACACTTAGATAAGTGTCTGCTTACATATGTGCGCGTATGACCGCCGAGGCCGCTCTCCACGCGCTCGCCGAGCCGCGCCGCCGCGCCATCTTGCGTTTGGTGCGCGCGCACGAGCGGCCGGCCGGCGAGATCGCCGCCCACTTTCCCGAGGTCACCGGGCCCGCGATCTCGCAACACCTGCGCGTGCTGCGTCAGGCTGGCCTGGTCCACGAACGCCGCGACGGCACCCGGCGGCTGTACCGCGCCCGACCTGAGGGCCTGGCCGAACTACGGACGTGGCTGCGGGACTTCTGGGACGACAACCTGGTCCTGCTCAAGGACGCCGCCGAGGCTGAACAACGCGAGTTGGACGCCACCCATGCCGATCACTGACATCGATGCCGTCGCGTGCGACGTCCACATCGCCGCCAGACCCGAGACCGTCTTTGCCTTCTTCACCGATCCGCAGAAGCTGCTGCGCTGGATAGGCACCGCCGCCGATCTCGATCCACGTCCCGGTGGCACCTACACGATCAATGTGAACGGCCAGGACGTCGCGCGCGGCACCTTCGTCGAGATCGTTCCCTACTCGCGCATCGTCATGACCTGGGGCTGGGAAGGCCCGGACCAGCCCGTGCCACCGGGCTCGACCACGGTCGAAGTACAGCTGATCCCCGATGGCGACGGCACCCACCTCAAGCTCGTGCACCGTGGTCTGGCATCGGCGGAGCTGCGCGCGGCGCACCGCGACGGTTGGCAGCACTACCTCGATCGACTGGCGATTGCCGCGCCCGGCGGTCAACCGGGCACCGATCCACTGCTCAAAACAGGGAGAACCGCATGACATCCACTTCTACGAGCGCTACCACCGCGGCACGGGTTGGCCTGCTGCGTGAGCTCATTCGCGCCGCCCGCAATGTTCTCGAAGGAACAATGGCCGACGTCACACCCGAGCAGGTGCACTATCCACCGCCCGGCATCGCCAACCCTCTCGGTGCCACGTATGCGCACGTGATCATCTCGGAAGACCTGGTCGTGCAGGGCATGTTCAAGCAGAGCGCACCGCTGTTCGCGAGCACGTGGGCGGGTCGCACCGGGCTGAGCGAGCCGATGCCGATGCCCGGCGGAGAGGAGTGGGCGAAGTACCCAGCGTGGACCCGCTCGGTGAAAATCGATTTGGCGGCGCTCCGCGCCTACGGTCAGGCTGTCGCGTCCGCCACCGACGACTGGCTCACCAGCCTGTCAGATGAGGACCTCGATCGGCCGATGGACCTCACGGGAGTCGGGCTCGGCCAGCACACCTGGGGAAGTGCGATCGGGCTGCTGATCGCCAACCACCTGGGCACCGAGACCGGCGAGATTGCTGTGCTCAAAGGCATCCAGGGCGCCCGCGGCTACCCGTTCTAGCGACCGCGTCCGTGCGCGGCGGTGTGCGTGCCACCGCGCATAGACGCCGCCGCAACCTCCCGACAACCAGCAGGTGACAGGGTGCCAGTCCCGGCCCGAAGGGTCGCACGAGACCAGGAGATCCCCGTCACTATGTCAAGCACCGAGCCTGCCGCACCAGGCCTCGAACTCACCGCCGAGATGCTCGCTGGCTGGGAGGCCGCCTTGATCGAGCTTCGCCACCAGGCTGCGCATCTCGAAGCGCGCGGCTCGCTCCGCGCTGCCGTAACCCTCTACGACGCTATCCGCATTGCCCGAGCAGGAGGCCTCAAGTGCGAGCACCCGCCGCGCTCGTGGATGCTGCGGGCCCAAAACTGACGCCGACTGTATTGCCGCCGCTCAGCAACACTCCCACCCGTTCACCAGCTCGCGGCTGATACGCGCCGCTGAGCAGCGCGCCCAGCGCCGCGGCGCCGCCTGGCTCCACGACCAGCCGCAACGTGTTCCAGAGCGCCGCCTGGGCGCGCAAGATGGCCTCGTCGCTGACCAGCACGACCCTCTCGATCGAAGTCTGGGCTATGGCAAACATCAGCTCACCAACACGCCGCGGCGCCAACGAGTCCGCGGCGACGCTGCCCGCCTCGGTGTCTACGGGTCGCCCCGCCGCCAGCGCGCGAGTCAACGTGGGTGCACCCTCGGGCTCGACCCCGACCATCCGCACTCCGTTGGCGTACCAGGCGGCGATACCGCCAATCAGCCCACCACCGCCGACCGCGACTAGAAGGGTCTCGAGCGCCGGCGCCTGCTCAGACAACTCCAGGCCGACACTGCCCTGGCCGAGCAGCGTCTCCACCTGGTCGAAGGCGTGGATGCGCAGCGCGCCCGACTGTTCTGCCCAGGTCTCGCTGGCTTCCAGGGCGTCGGCGTAGCGATCGCCGGTGACCACCAGGTCCGCGCCGTAGTCGCGGATGCGCTCGATCTTGGCCGGCGACGAGACGGTCGGTACGAAGATCCGCGCGGGCACGCCGCGTTGCTTGGCCGCGTACGCCACCGCAGCACCGTGGTTGCCGCCCGAAGCGGCCACGACCCCCGCCGCGGGAATCGTTCGCGTGAGCAGATGCGCGAATGCGCCACGCGTCTTGAACGAGCCCGCGTGCTGCAGATGTTCGAGCTTGAACGTCAACGAAACCGATTTCAGGTCGAAATCGGCCCCGTTAACCCAAATAGTCGGTGTGCGCCGAACGAACGGCGCGATCAGTTGATAGGTGCTGGCGATGTCGTCGCGATCGATGTCTGCAGGTTATCTATCCGCTGGACACCAACGCGAAGCCGATCACCAACGCCGTAATCACCAGCGCGGCGATGAACGTGTACGGTCGCGGCATCGCAAATGGCAGGCGTCGGTCGAACGAGTACATGCCCGGGCCGACCAGGCCCACCACGAGCAAGAGCACGATCAGCACCAGGTTGTATTCGAAGCCGCCGTTCTGGTTCCACAGACCCTTCGCGGCGTGGATCTTGATCGGGGAGGCGCGCCGCGTCTCCTCGTGCATCTCGCGCACATCCCGTTCTTGCTCCGTGAACTCAGGTGGTCTTTCGAGGACCTGAGTCATGAGCTACCTCCGGATAGGTCTGTGAGTGGGCGCACGGTGCATGCCACCGAGTTCCCACGCTCGTCGGCAGCGGCCTATGTCATCCTGAATACCCATTGCACGAGCGTGACAAGAACTTCGAAGTAGCGCGGCTGTTCGACGAGATCGCCCGCAGCCTTGACATGCAAGGCGAGCAAGGGCATCGGCTGCGCGCGTATCGCCGTGCCGCGCGCAGTGTCGCTGGCTATCCGCGCTCGATTGAGGAGTTGGCGGCTGAAGGCCGGCTGCGCGACATCCCGGGCATCGGCCCGTCGCTCGAAGCGCTCATCTCGGAGTACCTGGAAACGGGCGGCATGCGCATCCACTCGCAACTGGTCGAGGCCCATCCGCCAGGTCTGGCGCCGCTTCTGGCCGCGCGCGGGTTCGGACCGGCCGCGGTGGAGGCGCTCCACGCGAAAACGGGTGTCACCGACCTCGACGACGTCGAGCGCATCGCCAGCGAAGGAATCCTCGCCCAGGCCATCGGCCCCAAGCGCGCAGCCGACCTGATGGCGCAGTTGCCCGCGCTTCGCAATCCGATTCGGCGACTGCGCCTCAAATCGGCCGGCGAGCTCGCGACCGAAGTGCTCGATCTGCTCGGCAACACCGGGACCGAGCAGATCGTGGGCGCGGCGCGCCGCATGTGCGACATCATCGAGGGCGGCCTCGAGCTGCTGACCTCATCGCCCCGCTCGGCAGACATATTTGTGCGGCTGCCCAATGTAGACCAGGTCCTGGAGCGCACCGACCACGAGGTGCGGCTGCGGCTGTACGACGGTCTCGTGGCACGGCTCTATATCGCCTCGCCAGAAACCTTCGGCGCGGCGCTCGTATGGCACACCGGCTCCGCGGCGCACCTGCAACGCCTCACAACGCTTGCCAAACAGCGAGGACTCGAGCTCGGCCCGCGGCTGGCCGCGCGCACCGAGGAAGACGTCTACGCGCTGCTCGACTTGCAGTGGATTGCGCCCGAGCTGCGTGAGGACCAGGGCGAGATCGAAGCTGCGCAAGCCGGTGAGCTGCCCAGCCTGGTGCAGCAAACCGACTTGAAAGGCGACCTGCACTGCCACACCAACTGGACCGATGGCACCAACACGCTGGAGCAGATGGCCAGGGCGGCCAAGCGCCGCGGCTACGAGTACATGGCGCTGACCGATCACAGCCGCTCGCTGACCATCACCAACGGCTTGAGCCTGGAGCGGCTCGAGGAGGCGCGGCGGTGCGTGGAGCAACTGAATCACGAGCTTGCACCGTTCGTGATCCTGCTGGGCACCGAGATGGACATCCTCGAAGATGGCCGGCTCGACTATCCCGATGACGTCCTGGCGTCGCTGGACTACGTCTCGGCGTCCGTGCACAGCCGCTTCAAGCAGCCCGAGTCCTTGATGACGCCGCGCATCGTGCGCGCGGTCACCCATCCGCTGGTGCACACGCTCAATCACCCGCATGGCCGGTTGCTCGTGGCGCGGCCGGCGTATGCGGTGGACATGCAGCGGGTCATCGAGAGCGCGGCGAAGGCCGGCTGCGCGCTCGAGGTCAGCGCCGATCCCGCGCGGATGGACCTGGACGGGAGCTGGGCGCGGCGCGCGCGCGAATCTGGAGCGCGCTGCACGATCAGCTCCGATGCGCACTCCACGCTCGACTACGACAACATCTGGCTCGGCGTAGGCAGCGCTCGCAGGGGCTGGCTCGAGCCGAAGCACGTGCTGAACACGCGTAACCTCGAAGAGCTGCGAGCGCTGCTACACCGCCCCCGGGCTACTGAATGACCATGTTGTCGAAGTTGGTGTCCCAGCCGTTGGAGCTGCCAATCGTCAAGCTGGTACACGTACCGGTCCAGCCGGTGCTCAACGTTCTGAGCTGACCCGCGGGCACGCTGATCGAGACCGTCGCCTGACCCGCGCAGCTGAGGGTGATCGTCGAGGCGCCCGAGCCGCCATTGAACGCATCCAGCTGCACCAGCCGCTGGGCGTTCATGAACCGCAGCGTCGCCGAGGTCGGACCAGCGCCATTGAACGAGATGCTGTTGGTCGTGAACTGGCGCCACGGCGCCGACAGGTACCACGCATTCGCACCCCAATCGATGATCCCCGATGGATACTGACCGCTCAGCACGCGATTGGGACTCCCCAGATCGTTGAACGTCACCGTCTGTTGTGGCGGTGGCGGTGAGCCGCCGTCCTGGGTGATCGTGACGCTCACACTCCGGCTGTTGTTGGCCTCATTCGACTCCGTGACGGTGTCGTGGCCATCTACCAGCGCCCACAACGTGTGGGTGCCGGCCTGCAAGCTGTCGGGAAAGATGTCGCCCTCAGCGATGGTCGACTGGCCCGGCAAGAGCCTCGGCACGGCGATATGCGCGACGAACGCCAGATCGCCTGGGGTCGGCGGTCGACCGAGGTCGGCGAAGACGTGGATATCGAAGGTGACGCCTGGTCCAGCATCGCCGTTGCCTTGATTCAGCACGGTGAACGTGAGGTGCGGCTGCTGCGTGGTCGTGCCGTTGGTGGCGGTGAACTGCGTGAGCGTGAGGTCCGCGCGCACCGTGTCGAAGACCAGGTTGTCGAAGTTGGTGTCCCAGCCGTTGGAGCTGGTCACCGTCACCGACGGGCAGGTGCCCGTCCAGCCGGTGTTCACCGTCGACAGCTGCCGCGCCGCGACCGTGAACGACGCGTCCCGCTGGCCCGCGCAGCTCAAGGTGATGGTGCTCGAGCTGGCGCCGCCGTTGTAGGCGTCCAGGCGCACCAGTCGCCGCGGCGACAGGAAGCGGAACGTCCCACTGGTCGCACCACCGCCGACAAAGCTCGTGCTCTTTGTCATGAACGATCCGAACGGGCCAGAGTGGTACCACTGGCCGCTACCCCAATCGATCACACCGGCCGGGTACTCGCCGTTCAGCGGCTGATTCTGCCCTGCCCGGTCGTCGAAGGTAACGGTCCCGCTCTGCGGCGGTCCACCAACTGGCGTACTGGTGGGCGTTGCGGTCGCGGTGGATGTCGCTGGCACCGGCGTCGCGGTGCGCGTGGGTGTAGGCGTTGAGGTCGAAGCCGGTGGCGGAGTTTGCGTTGGGGTGGGCGTCGACGTCGCCGGCTGCGGGGTCGATGTGCGCGTTGGTGTGGCGGTCGGCGCGCTGCCATCGAGCATGCGGTACACGACACCGCCGGTGATGTCGATAGCGTAGACCTCGCCCAGGCGATCTTCGGCGAACGAGGCGACATTCAGCGTGGTGTCGAGCAACGGCGACGAGTTCCACGTGCTGCCCGACTGCTGCAGCATCCAGATTCGACCCGAGCAATAGTCGGCGTATACATACGAGCCGACCAGGCTGGATATGCTCGCGCCACGATACAGGTAGCCGCCCGTGACGGAGCAGTCGCCCTGGCTGTGGTCGTACTCGGTGATCGGTCCGGTGCAGATGCCCTGCGAACAGGTGCGCGAGGTATTGAACGCGTGCGTTCCTTCGAGGCAACTCCACTGGTAGTTGTTGCCCGCCGCGGCTGCCGCGGGGTGGCGGTCGATCTCCTCCCAGTTGCCCTGCCCGACGTCGCCGATGTACAGGTCGCCATTCTGGCGATCGAAGGTCCAACGCCACGGGTTGCGCAGGCCCAGCGCCCACACTTCGCCGCGCGCGCCGCTCACGCCGACAAACGGATTACTCGGTGGGATCGCGTACGGGTTGCCGGAGTTGACGTCGATGCGCAGCAACTTGCCCATGAGTGAGCCGAGGTTCTGCGCGTTGTTGTCAGGATCGCCAGCGCTGCCGCCATCGCCGATGCCCACGTACAGGAACCCGTCGGGGCCGAAGACGACGTTGCCGCCGTTGTGGTTGTTGAATCGATCGGCCAGCGCGAACAGCACGGTGCGGCTGTTCGGATCGGCCTGGTTCGCATTCGAAGCCGAGACGCGGAAGCGCGCGAGGGTGTTGTCGCCGTTGCTGGCGGTGTAATAGACAAAGAAGAGCCCATTGCTGCTGTAGCTCGGATGGAACGCCAGTCCGAGCAGGCCTTGCTCACCACCTGCGCTGGTGATCAGCCCCGAAACGTCCAGGAAGGGCGTTGCTTGCAGGGTCCCATTGACGACGACGCGGATCTGCCCGGTCCGCTCCACAACAAAGAACCGATTGCTCCCGTCAGGTGGTTGGACCATGTTCAACGGCTGATTCAGACCGCTGATGAACGGCATGAGCGCGATCGTGGTCGCCGCGTTGGCGATGCGCTCCTCGCTTGTTGCGCGCACCAGGCTCAAACCGATGGCGACAACCAGGAGGAGGGATGCGCACAGCGTCAGGCGTCCTCGCATGCCGACGCTTTGCGCACGGTGGGTGCCACATCTTTGACTCCGCAGTAACGGCAGACAACCCAATATTTCGCCAACGCCGTTACCCGGTTGTGTGAAACGTTGCATTCGCAAGTGGCACTATTGGTCGGCAATGACCGATGAAGACCCGACCGAGTTCATGCATCGCGGCCAACCCTTCGCCAGAACGCTGGGGTTACAGGATGTCTTCGCTTCGCCTGCACGCGTTGAGGCTTCGATCCGTTATGACCCGGCGCTGTGCACCGGCAGCGGCATCTTGCACGGCGGCGTGCTCATGGGCCTGGCCGATGCGGTCGGCGGATACTGCGCCTACCTGAACTTGCCACCGACGGCCGGCGGCACCGCCACGATCGAATCCAAGACCAACTTTCTGCGCCCCGTGCGCTCGGGCTCGGTGCGGGCGACGGCGCGCCCGTTGCAAGTCGGCCGCACGATCATCGTGATCGACACCGAGGTGCACGATGACCAGCACCGACTGGTCACCCGCACCACCCAGACGCAAGCTGTCCTGCAAGCGTGAGTCTTTCGGCCATGGACGTGGTGGTGCGTGATTTGCTCGCGCTCGATGTTCTCGAGGAGCAGCAGGCTCGGCTTGCCGCGGCGCTGGTGGGTCCCGAGTCCGGGAACGCCGATGCGTTGCTGCGCTCGCTGAAGGATGCCTCCGAGCAGCGCCTCGTGACCGACTCGCGCGCTGCGCTCGGCCTGGCCAACCTGTTGATCTACGGCGCCGAGCTGGTCGAGCAGCCGTGGCACCGCGCGCTCGGGCTGCTCGCCAAAGCCGATGCGCTGCGCCTGCAGGGCCAGTTTGCACCGGCTGTAGAGCTGTACGAGCAATCCGGTCGTCTGTCGCTCACGCTGGACGACAGCGTCACCTGGGCGCGTACCCGCACCGGCTGGGTGCTGGCGATGCACTACCTCGGCCGCGGCCACGAGGCGCTGCCGGTCGCGGAGCAGGCGTTTGTCATTCTCGTCCAGGCCGAGGAATGGCTGAGAGCCGGCGGGCTCAGTCTCAATAGTGGTCTGGTGTGCTACGAGCTGGGCCAGTACGCGCGCTCGAACGAGTTGTACGAGCGCGCGCTGGGGCTGTACCGCCGCGCCGCGGAGGCCAATCCCGAGCTCAGCGCGCGAGCGGAAGAGCGCGTGGCCAAGGCCCAGGCCAATATGGCCCTCAACCACGCCCTGCTCGGCGATTTTCGCAACGCGATCGGCCTGTACACCGTGGCCCGGGACGCGTTCGATCGGCTGGGCCAGGCGGAGTCCGCGCTGCGCGTGGAGCACTACCTCGCGGCCCTGTACGCGGGCCAGGGCCAGCTGACTCGCGCGTTGCGCGTCCACGCCGATGCACTGGCGAGCGCGGAGCGCGCCGGGCTCGCCGATACCGTCGTCGAGGTCGCGCTGGAGATGGTGCGCTGCTATGCGGGCCTCAATCGCCATGCGGATGCGCTCGAGTTGGCCGAGCAGCTAGTCAAACGCTGCGAAGCCAATAACTCGTCCACTGAGGCCGCCAAGGCGCGGCTGGCGTGCGCGCAGTCGCTGGCCGCGCTGGGAAAAGTCGACCGCGCGCTCGCCGAGCTCGATCTTGCGTTCGAGGCCTTCTCACACTCGGGACAAGCATCTGAGCTCGCCGCGACCGACCTCCTGCGCGCACGCCTGCACCTCGCCGCGGGCGAGTTCGCCGCCGCCCTCACGGTTGGGCAGCGCGCGCTCGCCGCGTTTCGCGACCGCGGCGCTACGGTGCCCACAGCCCAGGCGGAGCTGGTGCTCGCGCACGCCCACCTCGGAGCCGAGGAACCAGAGGGCGCACGCGCGCACGCCCAGGCAGCGCTCGCGCATGCGGCCGAGCGCGATCTCCTGCCGCTCACCCAGCAAGCACACCACGTCCTCGCCCGTGCCGCGGACGCCACCGATGATTCCGTGACCGCGCTGGCCGAGTACGAGTTAGCGGTGAACGACCTGGAGCAAGTCCAGAACCGTCTGGCCACGCAGCTGCGCCTAGAGTTCCTGGGCGACAAGCTGCAAGTCTTCCACGATGCCATCGACGCCGCCTTGCATGCTGGCGACGTCCATCGCGCGCTGGGCTACCTGGAGCGCGCGAAATCGCGCGCGCTGGTCGACTACCTGACCTCGAATGCCGACGTCCACGTCCGCGCGAACGACCCTGCCGAGCAAGCTCTCCTGGACCAGGTGACCCAGCTGCGCGATGAGCACCACTGGTTTGTCAGCCGCCTGAATGAGCAATCCGACTACCACGAGTCGGAGCTCGCTACCCTCCAGGCGTCGATCGAGGACCGCGAGCGGAACATAACGCGGGTCCTGGAGCGTCTGGCGCTCGTGCGCGATGCCGAGGGTCTCGAAGCTATCGGCTGGACTCCGCGCCGCAGCACGCCCGAGCCCCCCAATCTCGCCGCCGGCGCAGTGCTCGTCGAGTACTTGCTGCGCGATGACGATGGCCTCGCGTTCATCCAGACCTCGAGTGGGCTCCGGGTAGAGCCCCTGCCGACCGGTGCCCGTGCCCTGCAGCGCTTGCTGGGTCGCTTTCAGCTCAACCTGGACTCCGTCCAGCGCGCGATCGCCGGCGGCGAGCCGCTCGAGCCGTTGATTCCCAACGCGCGCGGGGTGCTGCTGGCCCTGTACCGGGCATTGATCGAGCCCATCGCGAGCTACCTCGACCACGCCGAACGGCTCATCGTCATCCCGTACGGCCCCGCCCACGGCGTGCCATTTCAAGCATTGTTCGACGGGCAACGGCACCTTCTGGAGCGACTGCGGGTCACGACCTGCCCCTCGAGCACCCTGCTGGCGCTGAGCGAACGCCGCCCAGCGGCGTCGGGTCGAGGCGCGCTCGTCGTCGGGCACAGCAGCGGTGGCCAGCTAGGTGGTGTCGTGGACGAGGCGCGGGCGGTCGCCGGGCTGCTGGGTGCTTCGCCCTACCTCGAACGCGACGCGACGCGAGCCAACGTCATGGCCGAGGCGCCGCGGCGCGACGTCGTGCACCTCGCCGCGCACGGTGAAGCACGTCTGGACAACCCGTTGTTCGCGCACATCGCGCTCGCCGATGGCCAGCTCAGCATGATCGACATCTTCAACCTGCGCCTGGACGGCGCTCTGGTCACGCTGAGCGCGTGTGAGACGGGACGCAGCGCCGTCGTCGGCGGCGATGAGCTGGTCGGGTTGAGTCGCGGGTTCCTGTTTGCCGGCGCGGCCACGCTGGTGCAGAGCCTGTGGCGAGTGGACGATCGCTCGACTGCCCGACTGATGCAGTGCTTCTATGGCGGATTGATGGACGGCATCTCGCCGGGCGCCGCGCTGCGGCAGGCACAACAGACGCTGCTGGCAGACGGCTTGCACCCGCATCTTTGGGGCGCGTTCCAACTGGTCGGCCGCGATGGCTGAACGTCGACGCCCACGCCGAGACGACGAGAACGGGCTGGTCAACCACCTGCCCGACGAGGTCTCTGTGCGTGTGCGTGCTCCCGCTGCTGAGTACGTCGATCGCCTCTACGAAGACGTGCGTACCGCACTTAACCGCTACCTGCAGCAGCCACCGACTCGGTTCCACGACCTCCACCAGTCACTGGCACAGGATGTCGAGCCGCGTGAGCTGGCAGCCGCGGGGGGCGTTGCCGAAGTGCTGCAGCGGCTCGACGGCGCACGCGCCGTACCCACCCAGTTCGCCAACGATGTGTGGCACTGCTACTACCGCGTGGAGCCCGCGATGCAGCGCGTCCGCGAAGTCACCAATCTGCTCAACTTGGCTGCACTGGGGCAGACTGATGCGCCAACCGCGCAGGGCTGGTCCCTCGCCGGCAGCTCGCCCAACTGGCTCACCTCAGCGCTGCCGTTCAGCTGTGGCTCGCCCGCGGCGCTCCCCCGCTTGGCCGCCGGTGGCAAGCCGCCATTCCACTTCGAGTTTGGCGAATCGGTTCGCGCCGAGCTCGCGTCCAACCATGGCCGCGACCCCGCGCGCGTCATCGTCGCCATCCTCGATACCTGCCCCGCGGGGCTCGACGATCACGGCAACCCGTTTCTGAGGCAGCTGCTCGATCGCGTGCAGATCACCCACGGGGAGGATCTGCCGAGCTATGTCGCCGAGTGCGTCCCGTGGCTGCAGGAGCAGATGCCATCCGAGCCCATGCCGCGGCCTGAGTTCGCGATGCCCGACCATGGCCTGTTTGTCGCGGGCATCGTGCACGACATCGCACCCGAGGTCGAGCTGCACCTGTTCCAGGTGCTCAATGAGTTCGGCGTCGGCGATCTGTCGGTGCTCGAGCAGGTACTGCGGTCGCTACCCGAGAAGCTGCTAGGCGATCGGTCCGATGCGCGGTTGATAGTGAATCTGAGCCTGGGCAGTGCGGTGCCAGTGCCGCGGCGGCGTTTTTTCAGTCGGTGGCTGCCGGATGCCTATGGCTCGGTGCAGGGGGCCTGGCCCGAGGGCGTCGCGAACGATCTGCTCGAACGTGCCCACGGCGGACTCTTCAACACGATGCAGTGGCTGCACGACCAGGGCGTGCTGGTGGTGGCCGCGGCCGGCAACGATGCGCTGCGCGAGCACCTCAAGGGGGTGCTGCCGCCGCCGCGCTACCCGGCCTATTACGAGTCGGTGCTGGCCGTCGCCGCCGCCGGGCCCGATGGCAGTCCCGCGGCGTATTCAAATCGCGGCGACGTGCAGCCGTTCGGCAACGGCCTGACCACGTTCGGCGGCAACGTCGTGGTGCGCTCGGCCAAACGGCCGCCGGTGACGGCCGAGGACGGCATCGTCGGCGTCTACAGCAGCCCGAAGTTGCCCAGCGGCGAAGCCAATCACAGTGGCTGGGTGCGCTGGGCGGGCACGTCGTTTTCGACCGCGATCATCAGCGGCCTGGCCGCCCGCCTGTGGCACCAGAACGCCGCGCAAGCACCCGATGACGTGATCCACCGCCTGCGCACCTCCGCCCACGACATCGCCACCCGCCGCGCCCAGGGCACCGACCCCGACGGCCCGCTCGACGCGCCCTACCTCGAAGCCCACCAGCACTAGCGGCACCTTTCAGGAGCTTTTCAGGTAGTAGCCAGCAGCCTTCAGGAGGATCCCCGCGCGCCACGCGTACTTTGGCGCCAATGAACGGGAGGGGGTTCCTGGGCACCAATGCCAGCCTGGTCTCTGACCTGTCGCTGGTCATCGGCGTGCTCGTCGCGCTGACGTTGACGGTCGGTGTCCTCATGGCCGTGCGGAAAAAGTTCGGCGTGCACCGCTGGATCCAGAGCGCCGCGGTGACGCTGAACGTCTTGCAGGTGGCCATCGTCATGCTCGGCAGCTTTACCCGCTCGGCCGCGCCCGGCATCCCGAGTCGACTGCACGAGGGCTACTACGCGATCGCGCTCGGCCATGGCCTGCTCGGACTGACCACGCTGCTACTCGGCGTGTTCATCGCCATCCGCGCCAACGAGCTGCTGCCGCCGTTCCTGCACTTCCTGCGCTTCCACAACTTCAAGCTGTTCATGCGCACGGCGTACGGCCTGTACATGCTGAGCACTGCGCTGGGCGTGGGCGTGTACGTCATGTGGTACGTCGTCCAGCCACAAGAAGTAGCGACAACGCTCGAGACGCGAGCGCAGGACGTCGTCGTGCCGATGAAAGGCTTCGCCTTCAATCCCGAGGACATCGTGGTCCCGGTCGGCTCGACCATCGTGTGGGTCAACCAGGACGGCGCGCCGCACACCGCCACCGCCGACGATGGCCTCAGCTTCCAATCCGACCTCCTGGCCAACGGCCAGACCTTCCGCCTGACCGTCTCGAACGAAGGCGAGTTCCGCTACTTCTGCGAGCTGCACGGCTCGGCCGGCGGCGTGGGCATGTCGGGCAGCGTGCGTGTGGTCGCCGCGGGCCAGGCGCCGAATGCTGCCGCATCAGCACCAGCAGCCAAGGCAGCACCAGCAGCCGTGGCACCCGCCCAGACCGCGACACCCGTCGCGATCGCCGCCGCGCCGCGCCTCGACTTCGCCGTCAGCCTCAAGAACGAAACGCAGGAGATGGAGCGCCACGCACGGCTGCTCGTTCAGTCCCAGGCGGTCGGTGATCTACCCGGCGTGCGCCGCCACGCCGAGCCTGTGTTCAACCTGATCGTCGGCGCCCGCGACGAGGACTTCGGCGACCTGGACGGCGACGGCCGCGCGCAAAACGCCGGCGATGGATTCGGCCTGCTGGTCAACGGCGAGCAGCCAGGCTACATCCGCGCCATGCTGGATGCCGCGACCGCTGCCGCCAGCGCCGCCGACACCGTGCCCACGATCAAGGTGCACGCGCGGTACATCGCGGTCAGCGCCGACAACATGCACGGCTGGGCCACTGAGGCGCGCGCCGTCGCGTTCGAGCTGACTCGCGTCCGCGAGCTGGCGGCGGTCGATCGACCCGCCAGTCGGCTGCTGAACCTCGCCAAGTGGCTGGCAGTCGGCGACGACGCCAATGCCGACGGCGAAATCTCACCCATCCCCGGCGAGGGCGGAGCGCTCGTGGCCTACGAGCACGCCCAGTTCCTTGCCGACGCGAAATTCCCTCTCCCTCTGGGAGAGGGCCAGGGTGAGGGCAAGCTTCGCGGCCCGGCGCCGCCCCCACCCCCAACCCCTCTCCCAATGGGCGAGGTCAGCCAATAACCCCCCACCCCGACATGAATTGAGGTTGCTGAAACCACTGATGGATGTGCGTAGTCTCTTCCTTGCCGGCGTCGCCCTGAGCATGGGCGCCTGCGTCGCGGCGCCGGCCGCGGCACCCACCCCCACTGCCGCGCCACCCGCCACGCAGGTGCCCATAGCGCCCCCGACCGTCGCCGTCAGCAAGCCCACGCCGCCCCCGGTCGTGGTCGCGCCGACGCCGACGTTCGAGCGGGTCGCCGAGCAGCAGCCGCGCATCGCGGCGCCCCAGCCGCACGGGCTGGTGACCTGGCGCGACGACACGCTGCGCAACGATTCGCTGCTCATCGCGGCCGAGGACTTGCCGACGCTGCCGAACGGACAGGTGTATGCCGCATGGCTCGCCGGCAACGGCAACAGCGTCTTCCTCGGCACCCTCGCCCCCGGCAGTGGTGGCGCTCAGGTGCTGACCTACGCCGCGAGCGATCACGTCAACCTGCTGAGCGACTTCGACCGCCTGGCGGTCACGCGCGTTTCGCCGACCGACACCGGCCAGGCCTCGAACAACGCCGTCCTGGCCGGTGGTCTGCCGGCGCAGGCCCTCCTGCACGTGCGCCACGTGCTCGTCGGCATCCCCTCGACGCCGAACGGCGCCGGCTTCGCGCTTGGTCTGCGCGATCAGACAGAGGAGCTGCTTCGTCACGCGCAGTTCCTGCAAGAGGCGCAGGTCGAAGGCAATCTCGCCAATGAGAAGCTGCACGCCGAGCACCTGGTCAACCTGATCGAGGGCCATGACGGCGAGCACTATGGTGACCTGAACGGAAACGGCAAGGTCGACAACCCGGGGGATGGCTTCGGTGTCCTCGCCAATGGCGCGCAGGATGGCTACATCAACGGCCTGCGCGAGCACGCCAAACTGGCTGCCAGCGCCGCCGACGCCACGCCCGAGATCAAGCTCCACGCTGGCCACGTGCAGATCGCTGGCGACAACACCCAGGTGCGCACAAGCGAGATCCGTGATCGTGCCTTGAACCTGTCCAAGTCGCGCACCGTCGCCGACACCCGATCGGATGTGCAGAAGGTGCTCGCGCTCGCGCAGCAGACGATCGCCGGGCTCGACCTGAATGGTGATGAGCAGATCGCGCCGGTGCCGGGCGAGGGCGGCGTCGCGGTGGCCTACCAGCACGCGCAATTGATGGCCGGCATTCCGCTCGCGCGACCTGCCGCCGCGGCTGCTGGTGCGCCTGTTGCCACGGCTGCGCCTATCGCTGCTACGCCTGTTGCCACGGCTGCAACAGTTGCTGCCCCTGTGACCGCCACGTCGCTGCCGACGGCGCAGCCGCTCACACTCACCCCCTTACGGATGCTGATCACCGACAACGCCTTCTCGATCAGAAAGCTGAACGTGCCAATCGGCGCCACGGTGGTCTGGTCGCACGAAGGCCAGAAGCCGCACACGGTCACCGCCGATGACGACTCGTTCAAGAGTGACCTTCTGAAGAACGGCGCTACCTTCGAGCACACCTTCGGTCAGCCCGGTATCTACCTCTATTACTGTGAGCTGCACGGCGGCCCGGCCGGCGAAGGCATGGCTGGGGTTGTGCAAGTACAGTAGGTCTCCTGCTGGACGAAGCACAGTTCGATACAGGCGAGCCCACCCTCAACTACGCCGAGGGCCCCCAAACGGCCCGCCGGGCATGACGCCGCGCATCCTGGCTGCGATGGAGCCCTTCCTCAGTCGCCTGTGATCGCCGCCACCGTCTCTTGCGCGGTGCGCTGTAGGAAGCGATGGACTTCGGGATTCGCCGCCGCGATGTAAATCGGTCCGAATAGTTGCCACGGCTCGCCGCGCTCATCGGTGACGATCGCGCCCGCCTCCTCGGCGATCAGCAGCCCGGCGGCAAAGTGAACTGGCAAGCCGCTGCACACGTACACCGCCGCGGCCATACGTCCCCGCGCCAGGTATATGAGTGACAGGGTGGTCGCCAGGATGCGAACGCCGTAGCGCGCATCGGCCAGCACGCGGATCGCCAGCTCCGTGCCGAAGCGGCTCAGTCGGGCTGGCCCCGGGAGAATGGGATCCAGGCTGACCGGCCGCGCCTTCGGGTTGACCTTCAATTGCTCACCACCGAGCAGGAACGCCCCGCCGCCACGCTCGGCAACGTGGACCTCGCCCGTGGTGCCATCGGCGACGACCCCGATCGTCACCTTGTCGTCTTCGACCAGCGCCACGTTGACGGCAAAGAACGGCAATTCGGCGGCGAAGTTGCTGGTCCCGCACAACGGGTCGACCAACCAGTAGCGCCGCGCATCAGGCACGGTGGCGGGGTCGCCCTCCTCGCCCACGAAGGCGATCGCGGCGTCGTAGGCGCGCAGCACGCGTTCGATCGCCGCCTGCGCCGCCACATCAGTGCCAGTGACCATGTCGCGCGGCCCCTTGAAGCGCACATCCTCCGCGTCTTGCCGCGACAGCACCACCGCCAGCCCTGCCTCCACAGCCGCGATCGCCGCGCGAGTCTCGGCTCGAAACCGTTCTGCCATCGCTCGCAGCGTAGGCGGTCAGGTCGTCACACAGCCGATTCGCGCGGCCGCACGCGAGACGTCATTTACTGCGCGGTGTCCCTCAGGGCAGTGACGCGCTCCAGTTTGGTCCGCACCAGGCTGGTGTACGCGGGGCGCGCGGAGCCGTCGGCGTTGGTGATGGCCCACCAGTATTCTTCGCGCTCCGTCGTCCACGTGGGGTCGGGAACGGTCCACAGCGTCATCACCCCGATCCACGGCCGCCAGTGCTGCTGCGCGTAGGTGAACGCCTTCAGGATGTTGGCCGCCTTCTTGTCCTCGCTGACCGCGAACCACGCGTAGTTTGGATGCACCGTGTCCGACGTCCAGCCGAACTCCAGTAGCCACACCTGCTTGTCGGTGTCGCCGTTGCGCACCATCACCTCGCGTAGCTGCTCGACGCGGCGGAAGTAGAAGCTCGGGTGCGGGAAGTTGGCGATCGAGCCGAACGCGGCATCCACCTCGGGCGCCTGCGTGTTGCCGTGCGCGCCCAGCACGTCGTAGTTCACGCCACCCTTCAGACCAGCCTCGAACAGCCACTGCAGGTACGCGACGTCATCGTACGCGTGGCCATCGGTCACACCCGTCGGCGAGAGTCCCGCGGTCACCACGATCACGTACGGGTCGGCCGCCTTGGCAGCGGCGTACGACAACCCGAGCAAGCGAACGTAGTCGGCGGCTTGCTGGCGATTGATGGTCTGGTTGCCCCATTCGCGGTCCAGGTTGACCTCGTTCCAGATCTCGACCGCCTGCACGCGGCCGATGGTCGAGGACGACGAATAGCGCGCGACGAAGGCGGACACGAAGTCGGCATAGTCCTGGTAGTTGTCCGGCGGGCCATTCGGAGCTCCGTCACGCCGCGCCCAGGTGGGCTGGAGGTCCAATCGAGCGATGATCCGAACACTCGCCGCGGCGGAGGCCTTTACCACGCGGTCCGACTCGGTCCAGTCGAAGCAGCCCTTGCACGCGCCCTCGATCTGCCGCCACTGGAAGAGGGTCTTCTGCCAGCGGAAGCCGGCGTCGGTGACCAGCTTCAGGTCGCGGTCGGTGGTTGCGTTGTGGCCCCACAGGAACAGACTCATCCCGTAGTCCGGGCTGCTCACCGAGGTCGGCCCCGCTGACACAGGAGCAGGCGCAGGCACGGCGACAATCAGTCGCGGCTGCTGCTGGGCGAACGCGTCCGCGAACGAAGAAGCCCGCAATTGGCCATTGCCAGCGGCCGCGCGCAGCAGCGGACTGCCAGCGGCCTGCGCGGCCAGGTCATCGGGCAAGCGAACGCCGGTCAACACGGCTTTCAAGTAGTCGGCGAGGAGCAAGCCCCGCGTGCACTGACAGCCGCGGTCGTAGTGCATCACGCCGCGCTGGAAGCGCTGGTAGATGAACTCGTGGTTGTTTGGATCAAGCGCGGGCTTACTGGTGGGCAGACCCCACAGCTGCAAGTTCAGCAGCGGCAGCAGGCCCGCGTCGCCGCCTTGTGGAAACGCATCGGCCAGCGTCACCGTGCTGGAAAACGCCTTGAAGAAGCCCACGGGCTCACCTTCGAAGGTGTCGGGGGCGTTGGCGCGCACGAACTCGATGGCTTTGCTGGCGTAGCTCGGATCGTTCGGCAGCGGTGCAGAATCGATCAGCGACTGCACGGGCGCCGGCACCGTGCTGCCCGCGAAGCGGGTGAACGGCAGCAGCCCGGTGTCGAGCAGATTGAGCGTGCCCACACCCTCGCCGCCGCACTGCTGCATGGCCACTCGCTGGAACAGCTGCGTGGTGCAGCCGAACAACATGAACTCGCGGCTGACCGGGTAGCCGAAGGTGCGTAGGCCACCGCGCCGCTGGAAGAAGTCCCAGAAGACGTCACGATCGACACGGAACAGCGTGGCCTCGAAGAAGCGGTCATCGGCGCCAGCGGCAACGGGCACCGGAGCGGCTGGGACGACAGCCGTCGGCACAGGGGTAGCGGCAGGCGCAGGGGTAGCGGCAGGCGCAGGCGTGGCGGCGGGCGGAGTCCCCGACGTGGGCACCCAGCGCACTGCATCCGCGACTACAACGCCGTCAGCGCGATCCGACAGACTCACGCCCTGGTCGGCGCCAGCGCCGAAGCTGAACT
>WNFU01001065.1_pt1 | contig 38434 bp, 42 predicted proteins | sample 5400121 | NCBI WGS metagenome assembly WNFU01 (sample SAMN13153360, study PRJNA577476) | soil metagenome | isolation source: 100 cm soil or saprolite under grassland replicate 1 | place: USA:California | collected 2016-06-15
TCGCTTGCATCGTGATCCCCGGGTTCGACTTGCGGGCGGCGCTGTGCCGTCGGCCCAGCCTTCGGCTTGCGCCGGCGGCCCTGGCGCCCGAGGAAGGCTCGGAGCCGCTTCTGGGGCCTGTGACGGCGGCTGCCGGGGCGCTCGGCGTCCAGCCGGGGATGCGGCTCGGCGAGGGACTTGCGCTCTGCCCGTCGCTCGTCCTCGTCGATCCGGATCCGGCCACTGCCGAACGGGAGTGGGAAGCCGTGCTGCGCCGGCTGGAGGACGTCGGCGTCGCGGTCGAGCCGGCCGAGCGGGGCGTCGTCTTCTTCGAGACGCGTGGCGTCGAGCGGCTCTACGGCGGGGTCGAAGCGGCATTGAAGAAAGCGCTCGGCGCAGTCGGGGGATCGTGGGACGCCCGCGTCGGCGCGGCGGGGCGGAAGTTCACGGCACTCGCGGCGGCGAACGTCGCGCGGGCCGGGCAGATTCTCGTCGTCTCCGACGAGGCGACCCGCGACTTCCTCGCGCCGCTGCCGCTCGACCTCCTGCCGCTCGACGAGCCGCGGCAGCAGGAGCTGCGCGAGCTCGGCGTGCGCAGGCTCGGAGAGCTTGCCGGGCTTCCGGGTGGCGCCGTTGCCGAACGTCTGGGGCCGGACGGCCGGCGCGCCTGGAGCCTGGCGAGGGGTGGGGAGCGGCGGCGTATCCGCGGTCGCCGCGCTCCCGCGGAGTTCGTCGAGCGGCTCGAGTTCTCCGACGCCGTCGGGAACGAGCTCACCCTGCGGCGGGCATTCAGCGTGTTGCTCGACCGCTTGCTGGGCCAGCCGGACCGGGAGGGACGGTTCGTCCGCAAAGCGGCGATCGCCGCTCGGCTCGTCGGCGGCGGCTCGTGGCGGCGCACGGTCACGCTGCGCGACCCGACCGCGGACCGGGACCGCCTGCGCGCCGCGCTGGGGCCGAAGCTCGCAGAGCTGCCGGCGCCGGTGGTCGAGCTGCGACTCGAGCTCGTCCAGCTGACGGAGTCCAACGGTCAGCAGCTGGAGCTCTTGCGCGCCGCCGGCGCAGAGCTCGACGTGCGTCTGAAGGAAGGCCTGCGCCAGGTGCGCGCCAGCACCGGCACCGGGTCGGTCAACACCGTCGTCGAAGTCGCACCGTGGTCGCGGATCCCCGAAGCGCGCGCGCTGTTCGTTCCTCGCGACGACTGAACGAGCCGCGACCTGCGCTCGTCGTCTCGACGGGCTCGGGCGTGCCGCGGTACGTCAACCGGCAGCCGGTCGCGCTCATCCGCGAGGAGTGGCGGGTCGTCGACCGCTGGTGGACCGAGGAACCGGTGTCGCGCCGCTATTTCGAGGTCGTACTCGAGTCGGGGCAGAACACAGTCGTCTACCGGGACGAGGAACGTTCCTGCTGGTACACCCAGCGCGCCTGAGGCCCTGAGCACGTTCGCTTCGCGAATGCGGTCAGGAACGTCAGGGGGCTTTGTCGGCGTCGACGAACGAGTCGTAGTCGGCGGGATCGGGCTCGTCGCCCGCGTCCATCCTCCGGATGTACTCGTCGAAGCGGAGGCCGGGCGTATGGAGGTTCAGAAAGCGCACAGGCTCGTCGCTCGCATTCATGAACGCATGCACCGTCCCCGGAACCACGGCGACGAGCTCGCCCGCGCGGATCGTCTTCGACTCGCCGTCGACCATCACCTCCAGCTCGCCTTCGAGGACGAAGAACGAATCGACGTGCATGCGGTGGTAGTGCGGTCCCGCGCCGTCCTTGCGCGCGTCCAGCTCGAAGCCGAACAGGATGAGCTCGTCGCGTGCCACGAGCACCTCCGCGCGGCGGCCTGGACGCTCGAGGATCTCTCCCATACTGCGATCTTCTACCTGAGACCGCCGCAGAGGCGTCCTCGGGTTCCTGACGCCACGCTGGGCGTGCGTAGGCGGGCGGAACAGTATGTGGGAATACGGCCCGCCGGTTGGAGCGCGGTCAGCGGGGCGAGCCGTCGGAGCGATCGGCTTCGCCGGTCGATCCGGCGGCGGTCAGGGACGCGAGGTCTAGAGAACCTTTCGCACCGAGCAGGTGGCGTCGTCAACCGCGAGGATCTCGAAGATCGAGCCCTGAAACGGGACGAGGTCGCCCGCGGCCCACGTGCCCTCGATGCTGGCGAAATCGCCGACGTCTTCGCCGTCCTCGCCCACGAGCCGATAGTTGAAGGCCGCAGCCGCGACAACCCTCTCCACGAAGGTCAGCCTACAGCGACGGTCGGCGGCCGCCAATGAAGTTCGTCGAGCTTCATTCGCATTCTGCGTATTCCTTTCTCGACGGGGCCTCGCTCCCGGAGGAGCTGGCAGTGCAGGCGGCCGAGCTCGGCTACTCGGCGCTGGCGCTGACGGATCACGACGGCGTCTACGGCTCGCTCGAGTTCGCCCATGCTGCGAAGGCGTTCGGCGTGCGGCCGATCACGGGCGCCGAGGTGACCCTGGCCGGCGGGTCGCACATCACCTTGCTCGTCGAGACCCCGCAGGGCTACGCGAACCTCTGCCGGCTGCTGACGCGCGCACATCGCGACACGCGTCCGCCGGGGCGTGAGGACGAGCCGGTCGATCCCTCCCTGCCGTTGCGCGACGTGGAGCGGCTGAACGAAGGGCTCGTCTGTCTCTCCGGCTGCGCGCGCAACGGGCTTGCAGTTCGCGACGCGAACGCAGCCGCCAGGCTTGCGCGCGCGTTCGGCACAGAACGGTTCTTCGTCGAGCTGCAACGTCCCTACGAGCGCGGCGACGCGCGGCGCAACGCAGCGCTGCGCGACCTTGCCGAGGAGTTGAGTGTCGAGACCGTCGCGACGGGGGATGCGCACGCGCACGACCGCTCGCGCGTCGGCTTGCAGGACGCGCTGGTGGCGATCAGACATCGCACGTCGCTCGACGGCTCGGAGCGCGAGCGTCGCGGCAACCACGAGTGCGTGCTGCTCACGGAAGAGGAGATGTATGCGCGTTTCTCGGACGACAAGCGAGCTGTCGCGCGCACCGTCGAGCTCGCCGAGCGGCTTCAGTTCGACCTGACGCAGGAGCTCGGCTACCGCTATCCGGACTTCTCGGACGGGGAGGAGCCGGCTGTCGCGCAGCTGAAGGGCGTCTGCGACCGTGCGTTCGCCGAGCGCTACACGGGGCTGAACGGACACAAGCGCAAGGCGCGGGCTCGGCTCGACGAGGAGCTCGCGCTGATCGACTCGCTCGGGCTCGCCGGGTTCTTCCTCCTCCACTGGGAGGTTCTCGAGCTCGCGCGTGAGTGCGCGCACGAGGTGCGCGGCAACTCGGTTGCGCGACAGGTGCTCCCGCCGGGACGCGGGCGCGGCTCGTCGGTCGGCTCGATCGTCTGCTACCTGACCGGGCTCTCGCATGTCGATCCCGTTTCAGCGGAGCTGTCGCTCGGCCGCTTCATCAACCACGAGCTGGAGTCGGTGCCGGACATCGACCTCGATTTTCCTCGGGATATTCGCGAGAAGTTGATCATCCGCGTGACGGAGCGCTACGGTCGGGAGCACGCGGCACTCGTCGCCTCGTTCGCGACCTACCGCTCGCGCGGCGCGATCCGCGACGTCGGCAAGGCGCTGGGGCTGCCGTTCGGCGAGCTCGAGCAGCTCGCGCGGATCACGGACGGCTGGAACGCGAAGCGCGTGCGAGAAGAGCTGGCGACGCTGCCGGACGCGGAGGAGAAGCTCGCCTCGCCGCGCTGGCGCGCGTTCGCCGAGCTCTGCGCGGAGATCGGCGGCCTGCCGCGGCACATCTCACAGCATCCGGGCGGAATGGTCATCTCGTCCCGGCCGCTGGTCGAGCTCGTCCCCGTGCAGCCGTGCGCGATGGCCGGCCGGCAGATGGTGCAGTGGGACAAGGACTCGTGCGCCGATGCGGGCTTCCTGAAGATCGACCTGCTGGGGCTCGGGATGCTGAGCGCGGTCGAGGACTGCGTCGAGCAGATCGCGCGCGTGCGCGGAGAGGCGATCGACCTCTCCCGGATCCGGCTGGACGACGAGGCGGTGTACGACGAGATCCAGCGCGCGGACACGGTGGGCGACTTCCAGATCGAGTCGCGCGCGCAGATGCAGTCGCTGCTCCGCACGCGTCCAGAGAACCTCGATGACCTGACCGTGCAGGTTGCCTTGGTGCGGCCGGGGCCGATCCAGGGCAAGGCGGTGCACCCGTACATCGACCACCGTCAGAAGCTGCGGGAGGATCCGACATTCGTCCCGCCCGTCGACCATCCGTTGCTCGCGGACTGCCTGCGCTCGACGCTCGGCGTCGTCGTCTTCCAAGACCAGGTGCTCGACGTTGCGATCGCGCTTGCCGGCTTCAGCGTGGGGGAGGCAGAGGGCCTGCGGCGCGCGATGTCGCGCAAGCGAAGCGAGGCGGCGATCGAGGCCATGCGCGCACGCTTTGTCGCGGGCGCGCTGGAGAACGGCGTCGACGCGGACACGGCGAACGCGATCTACGACAAGCTCGTCGGCTTCTCCGGCTTCGGCTTTCCGAAATCCCACGCAGCGGCGTTCGGGTTGCTCGCGTACCAATCCGCGTGGCTGCGGCACCACTTCCCCGGTGAGTTCCTCTGCGCGCTGCTGAACGCGCAGCCGATGGGCTTCTACCCGCCTGCATCGCTGGTACGAGACGCGCAACGGCGCGGGGTGGAGGTACGTCCCCCGGACGTGAACTTGAGTAGCGCAAAAGCGCGGCTGGAGGACCGCGCAGTGCGCGTGGGGCTCGATTACGTGCAGGGAGTCTCGGAGGACGACGCGAAGGCACTTGTCGAGGTACGCGCCGCAGGCGGCCCGTTCGTCGACGTCGTGCAGCTCGCACAGCGGGCGCCGCTCTCGCAGGAGCAGCTGGGGACATTGGTCGCGTCCGGCGCCTGTGACTGCTTCGGCGGCTCACGCCGCGCCCTGCTCTGGGAGCTCGGACTCGTGCCGCGCTCGGAGTCGGTTCCGGGCTCGCAGGGGACGGAGCAGCAGCTCGCGCTCCCGCTCGACCCGACCGTCGAGACGCCTGAGCTGCGGGAGCACACGGAGTGGGAGCGGATGCTCGCCGACTACCGCACGACGTCGTTGTCCGTCGGCACGCATCCGCTCCAGCTATTGCGTCCGCACCTCGACCCGGCGATCCTGACGAGCGAGCAGCTCGAGCACTGCCGCCACGGCCGCCGCGTGCGCGTCGCGGGCATGGCCGTCGCGCGCCAGCGCCCCTCGACCGCCAACGGCGTCGTCTTCATGCTGCTCGAGGACGAGCACGGCCAGTTCAACCTGATCGTTCCGCCGCCGGTCTACGAGCGCCACCGCGCGATCGTGCGCGGGGAGTCGCTGCTGCTCGCGCACGGCCGTTTCGAGAAGCACGACCGAAACATGAACGTCCTCGTCGACAAGCTGGAGACGCTCGGCCCGCTCGCGCGAGACGTGGCCGAAATGGGCGTGGGCGACTCACTGCCAAAGGCGCATCATTTCGGCCATCGCTGATTTCGCACACTTCTCGCGATGAGTCCTGGCGTCGCGGCTGCGAAAGGACACGTCCCGGTGTCAGACACCGAGACGTGGGCCAAACGGACAACTCAGCGCGCGTGCCGCCGCCGCACCGGCGGATGCTCGTGCGCGAGCGTGAACGCGCTGTTCACCAGCGCGAGATGCGTGAACGCCTGCGGAAAGTTCCCGAGCAGCCGCTCCTCCACCGGGTGGTACTCCTCGGCGAGCAGGCCGAGGTCGTTGCGGAGGTCGAGTAGCCGTTCGTAGAGCGCGTGCGCGTCGCCGTGGCGGCCGAGGAGCTCCCAGCAGTCGACGAGCCAGAACGAGCAGGGGAGGAAGACGCCCTCGCCCTTCGGCAGGGCGTCGACCGCTCCGTCCTCCTGCGTCCGGTAGCGGAGCACGAGACCGTCGTGCATCAGCTCGCGCTCGACGGCGTCCACCGTTCCCACGACACGTTCGTCCGCGACCGGGAGGAAGCCGACCAGCGGAATCAGCAACAGGCTCGCGTCGAGCTCCTTGCTGCCGTAGTACTGCGTGAACGAGCCGAGCGAAGCGTCGAACCCGTGCGCGCAGACGTCCGCGTGGATCTCGTCGCGGAGGGCGCGCCAGCGGTCCACCGGCCCCGTGAGGCCGTGTTCCTCGACCGAGCGCACGGCGCGGTCGAACGCCACCCAGGCCATCACTTTCGAGTGCGTGAAATGGCGGCGGTCGCCGCGGAACTCCCAGATGCCGTTGTCCGGCTCGCGCCACGCCTCCTCGAGAGGCTGCAGCAATGCCCGTTGGAGCGACCAGGCCGTGTCGTCCGCCTCAAGGCCGTGCGCGCGCGCCTGATACAGGGCGTCCATCAGCTCGCCGTAGACGTCGAGCTGCATCTGCTCGCTCGCGCTGTTGCCGATCCGCACAGGCGTCGAGTGTTCGTAGCCCTGCAGCCACTCGAGCTCGAGCTCCGTCAAGCGGCGCTCGCCGGCGACCCCGTACATGATCTGCAGATCATCGGGATTGCCCGCGGCGGCGCGGAGCAGCCATCCGCGCCACTCGCTGGCCTCGTCGACATAGCCGGCCTGCAGGAGGGCGAGCAGCGTCAGCGTGGCATCGCGCAACCAGCAGAAGCGGTAGTCCCAGTTGCGGACGCCGCCGATCCACTCCGGCAGCGAGGTCGTCGCCGCGGCGACGATGCCGCCCGTCGGCGCATATGTCAGCGCCTTGAGCACGAGCAGTGACTGGCGCACCGCGTCGTGATGGTCGCCCTCGAACTCTGATCGGCTCGCCCAGTCGTTCCAATAGTCGTTCGTGTCGGCGAGCGCCTGCTCCGGATCGACGCGGGCCGGTGGATCGCGATGTGACGGAAACCACGTGAGCACGAAGGGCACACGCTCGCCGGGGGAGACGGTGAACTCCCCGCGCGTCCGGAAGTCCTCGCCGCGCAGCTCGACCGCTGTACGCAGCGACAGCGCGTCCGGACCCGCAACGGCGAAGAGCGTCTCGGCGTCGACGCGGCGCACCCATGGGACGACCGAGCCGTAGTCGAAACGGATCACGAGCTCGGTTCCGAGCTCCACCGTTCCCTCGAGCCCTTCGACGATCCGCACCAGGTCCGGCGCCTCGCCGCGCGGCGGCATGAAGTCCGTCACGAGTACGCGGCCCTCGTCGGTACGCCACTCGGTCTCCAGGATCAGCGTGTCGGGGACGTAGCGCCGTGACACCTCACGCTTCCACTGCGTCGGCGCGATCACCCAGCGTCCGTTCGCCTCGTCGCCGAGGAGCGCGGCGAAGCACGCGCCGGAGTCGAAACGCGGAAAGCAAAGCCAGTCCACGGACCCCTCGCGGCTGATCAGCGCCGCGGTCTGCAGGTCGCCAACGAGCCCGTAGTCCTCGATCCGCGCCGGCATGCTCGGCGACTCTACGGTCGATAATCGGCCAATGCGGAGGAAAGGGTACGCGCCCATCCGCGACTACGCGGCCATCGGCGACGGCCGCACAACCGCGCTCGTGGCCGCCGACGGCTCAATCGATTGGCTCTGCCTTCCCGACGTCGACTCGGGGAGCGTCTTCGGGCGCCTCCTCGATTTGGAGCGCGGCGGCTCCTTCCAGCTCGAGCCGGACGAGCAATACGAGACCGAGCGTCGCTACCAGCAGGGCTCGAACGTCCTCGAGACGACCTTTCGGACGGCCGGTGGAGTCGTGCGCGTGACCGATGCGATGGCACTCGCAGATGACAGCCTGTCGCCGTTGCGCGAGCTCGTCCGTCGCGTCGAAGGGCTGGGCGGCGAGGTTCCGATGCGCTGGAGTGTCGAGCCGCGTTTCGACTTCGGCCGGACCGAGACGCGGATCGGATTGCGCGGCGGTCGACCGTTCGCCTGGGGACGGCGCGACGCCTTCGCTCTCGCCGCGTGGGATTGCGGCGAGCCGAAGCTCTCAGGTCATGCGATCTCCGGCCGCTTCGTCGCGCGGCCGGGGACGCGCGGACTGCTCGACCTCGCGGCCACACACCAGGAGCCGTGCGTCCTTCCGTGCCGAAGCGACGCCGAGCTCCGGTTCGAGCGCACGGAGCGCTTCTGGCCCAAATGGTCGTCGGCGATGACGTACTCGGGCCCCTGGTACCACGCCGTCCTGCGCAGCGCTCTGCTGCTGAAGCTGTGCGTCTTCTCGCCGTCGGGTGCAATCGTCGCGGCCCCGACGACCTCACTGCCCGAGTCCATCGGCGGTCGTCGCAACTGGGACTACCGCTTCACGTGGCTGCGCGACGCATCTTTCGCGCTCGACGCACTGCTCCGACTCGGCTATCACGACGAGGCGGAATCGTTCTTCTCGTGGTTCATGCACGCCTCACGCCTGACGCAGCCGCGGCTGCACATTCTCTATCGCGTCAACGGCAGCATGGAGGCGGCGGAGCGCGAGCTCGATTCGTTCTCCGGTTACCGCGAGTCCCGGCCGGTCCGAATCGGCAACGGCGCCGGCGAGCAAGTGCAACTCGACGTCTACGGCGACGTTCTCGACTCCGTGTGGCGCTACGTCTCCAGCGGCGGCCGGCTCGACGCCAGCACCGCGAAGGACGTCGCGAAGATCGCCGACCATGTCTGCAAGGTCTGGCGCGAGAAGGACTCGAGCATCTGGGAAGTGCGCAGCGGGCCGGCGCATTTCGTGCACTCGAAGGCCATGTGTTGGGTCGCGCTCGACCGTGCCTGCCGCCTCGCCGAGCAGGACGCGATTCCGGACCATCGCGAGCGGTGGGAAGGGGAAGCGGCTGCGGTCCGGGAATTCATCGAGCGAGAGGGATTCGACTCTGAGCGCGGCTCCTACGTCAGAGCAACGACGCTCCGGGAGCTCGACGCGTCGCTGCTCACGCTCGCGCTCTTCGAGTACCACGAGCCAGGAGATCCGCGGCTCGCCGGGACGATCGACGCCGTTCGTCGGGAGCTTGCGGACGGGCCGCTCGTCTACCGGTACCGGGGCGAGGACGGGGTGGAGGGAGAGGAAGGAGCGTTTCTGACCTGTTCGTTCTGGCTCGTGGAGGCGCTGGCCCGGACGGGTCGGCTGGACAGTGCCCGCTCGTTGATGGACGACCTGCTCGGACTTGCCAACGACGTCGGCCTGTACGCGGAGGAAACGGACGAGGGCGGGACGTTTCTCGGCAACTTTCCGCAGGCACTCGTCCATCTCGCCCTGGCGAATGCCGCGGTCTCCTTCGCGGAAGCAGTGGAGCGCCGTCAATGACGCTGTGGGGCGCTCTCGCCGGCGGCGTGGTCGGGACCGTCGTCCTCACGACGAGCCTGCGCGTTGCGCAGGAGCTCGGGCTGACCCGCATGGACATCCCTCTGCTCTTGGGAACGGCGTTCACGGCGAATCGCCGCCGCGCCAGCGTGATCGGTTACGCGGTCCATTTCCTGAACGGACTGCTGTTCGCGCTCGCGTATGGGGGGATCTTTGCCGCGGTCGGCCACGCGGGATGGATCTTCGGCGCCGCGCTCGGGCTGGTGCACGCCGCGTTCGCCGGCGGCGCGCTCGTCAACATCGTGCTGCCCGCCGTGCATCCGCGGATGGGCACGCGCTGGACGGACGCCGAGGAGACGCCGCTGCTCGAGCCGCCTGGGTTCATGCTCCGCAACTACGGACGTCACACGACGGTCGCAACGATCCTCGCGCACATCGCATACGGCGCGATCGTCGGCGGCTTCGCCTCGCATTTCGCGCTGTACTAGCTCTCCTCGATCGTCAACGCGAGCGCCGGCCAGCGTCGCACCACGGATCGGTTGAACTCGGCGGTGTACTCCTCAGCGTCGTCGAGGGTCGCGGCGTAGGCATCGCGCAGCTCGCCCAGCCGATCCGTCGCCGCCTCGATCGCGAGCTGATAGTCGCCGTACAGCTCCTCCGCGTCGTCGCGGTCGGCGGCGTCGTACCGATCGACCGCCTGCTCGACGCCGTCGAGCAGCTCACCGTCCTCGCGCTGGAACAGGTCGAGCTGGCGGACGATCACATCGCGGTAGCGCCTGCGGCGAAAGATCACGCGATCTCCCGATACAGCGCAACGTGCGCGCGGGCCGAGGCGTCCCAGGTGAGCTCCTCGCGCGCGCGGCGCGCCCCGGCACGAAACGGCTCCGGATCGTCCAGCACGCGGCGCAGCGCGACCGCGAGCTCCTCGAGGTTGCCTTCAGGGACAACGATGCCGGCGCCGAAAGCGCGAACCGGCTCGGCGATCCCGCCGACGTCGTAAGCGACCGCCGGCACGCCTGCGCCGAGCGCCCGCAGCAGCGCGCCCGACTGGTCGAGCTCCGGCCGATAGGGAAAGACGGCGACCGTGGACTGTGCGAGCGCCCGATCGACTTCCGCCTCGCTGAGGTAACCCAACCGGCGCTCGACATGGGGCGCCTCGGCCACGTCGACTCCCGCCGGATCGCCCGCGACGAGCAGCCGCGCCTCGATACGGCGGGTTGCTGCGATCGCATCGGGTAGTCCCTTGTAGGGGCGGATCACGCCCAGCGCGAGGACGGTCCGGCCGTCGTCGGAGCGCTCGATGTCCGCGGGGAAGACCGGATGCGGGATGACCCGCGCATCGACGCCGAGCTCGGCGAGCTTCGCGCGCCCCTGTTCCGAGTGCACGACGACGCGGTCGAATCTCGAAAGCAGTGTGCGCCAGAGCTTCGTGCGCGACGCCGTGCGCCGCGGCAGGAGGTCGTGGGCGGTGAACACCGATGGGACCCGAAGCTGGAGCCGTGCATCTGCGCGCGGCCACGCCAGCCACTGCACGTGCAGCACGTCTCCCCGGACGCGGCCGAGCGCGCGCTGGGCGAGGACGTGCTCGAAAGCCCGCAGCGGCAGCCGGAGTCGCGAGCGCCCGCGAACGCGCGACGACAGCGGGTAGAGCGAATCGTCGAGCGCGTAACCGTCCGGTGCCGGTGTGTCGCCGAAGCGAAATCGTGACGTGAGCAGCGTGACCTCGTTTCCAGCGTGCGCGAGCGCGGCGGCGAGCGCGTGGTCGTACTGAGGCGTGAACGCCGGCGGATCGGCGACGACGAGACGCACCTCCGTACAGTACGGCCCCGTGCTGGTGCGCACGTGGAACCTCTTTCACGGCAACACGAAGCCGCCGCAGCGCCGGGCCTTCCTCGAGGAGATGGTGCGCCTTGCTGTCGCCGACGCGCCGGAAGTGGTCTGCCTCCAGGAGGTCCCCGCTTGGGCGCTGCCGCTGCTCGACGACTGGAGCGGCTACGTCTCGGCCGGCGATCTCGCAGCGCGGCCGATGCTCGGTCCGCTTCCGTCGACCGCGGAGGTCGGCCGGGTCCTCACGAACGTCAACCACGGGCTGTTCCGGTCCGCCTTCTCGGGGCAGGCGAACGCCATCCTCGTCTCGCCGCGCCTGCGCCTGCTGGAGCACCGAATGGTCGTTCTCAACCCGCGCAGCTTTCGGAACGCGCAGGCGCGCCGACTCGGTCTCGACTGGATCGGGCGCCTCGCCTGGGGGAAGGAGCGCCGGGTCTGCCAGGTACTCCGCGTGCACGACGGGAAGCGCACGCTGCTGGTCGCCAACCTGCACGCCACGAGCTATCCGCCCGACGAGCGCCTTCCCGACTCCGAGTTGCTGCGCGCGGCGGCGTTCGTCGACGGGCTCGCGCAGCGCGACGAGCCGCTCGTGCTGGCGGGCGACTTCAACGTGACGTTCGCTCGCTCGCGCACGCTGCTCGATCTGAGCCGTCCGGAGTGGGGGTTCTCGGAGCCCGGCACGGGCATCGACCACATTCTCGTCCGCGGGCTCGACCTCGACGGGCCGCACCGCTGGCCGCTCGAGCGACGCACGCGCGGAGAGTTCCTGCTCTCCGATCACGCCCCGGTGGAGGCCCGGGTCGAGTGACTTTCGAGGAGGCCCGCGCGCTGTTTCCGGTGCTCGGGCGCTACGCATACCTCAACGCGGGGTCGTTCGGCCCGCTCCCCCAGGTCGCGGCCGACCTTCTGTGTGAGCAGGCCGCGGTGGACGCCGGACGGGGGCGCGGCGGCCGCCCGTACCTCGACGAGATGCTCGCCGCACGCGGGCGCACGCGGCAACTGGTCGCGCGGCTGTTGGGCGCTCAGCCGGAGCAGATCGCGCTCACGTCGTCGACGACCGACGGATGCAACATCGTCCTCGCCGGCCTGGGGCTCGCACGGGACGACGAGATCGTCACCACCGACCAAGAGCACTTCGGGCTTGCAGGCCCGGTCTTCGCATCCGGCGCACGCGTCCGGGTCGCGCGCGTCGGCAGCCTCGCGGGCGACGAGCTCGTCGCGGCGATCACGGCGGAGGTCGGCAAGCGGACGAAGTTGATCGCGGTGTCCCACGTGCTCTGGACGAACGGCAACGTCGTCGACGTGCACGCGCTCGAGCAGGCGACGCGCGTACCGATCCTCGTCGACGGCGCGCAATCGGTCGGCGCGATCCCGGTCGACGTCGGAGCGCTGGACTACTACACGGTCTCCGGACAGAAGTGGTTGTGCGGACCGGAGTCGACGGGCGCACTCTATGTCGCCGACGTCGCTGCGCTGCGCGTTGCGCGTCCCGGCTACTTCGCGCAGGAATCCTTCGAGCCGGGCGGTCGCTACGTGGTCCGGGCGGGCGCGCAGCGATTCGACCCGGGTTGGATTCCCGTCGGCTCGCTCCGCGCGTGGGAGGCGGCCGTCGGCGTTGCGCCCGAGTGGCGCTTCGAGCGAATCCGCGAAGCCGCAGCGCGCTGTCGCGATGCGTTGATCGGCGCCGAAGTCACCGTTGTGACCGAGCCCGACCAAGCCGGCCTCGTCACGTTCGTTCCGCGGCTCGACCCGGAGGAATGCGCCGCGCGTGCCTACGAGCAGGGAGTGATCATCCGCGACCTCCCGGGCACGGGGTGGGCGCGCGCGTCGTGCGGCTGGTGGACGAGCGACGAGGACATCGACCGCCTCGTCGAGGTCGCGCGCTAGTGCCCTAAGCCGCGGCGTCCTCGGCCGTGCGCAGCCCGAGCTCCTTTGCGATCGGCTGCAGCGCCGCGATCACGTTGCGGATGTGCTCGTCGAGCTCGATCTGGAGCAGTTCAGCGCCCTGTTGGACCTCGTCGCGGTTGACGCCGGAGGCGAACGAGGGCTGCTTCAGCTTCTTCTTGACCGACTTCGGCTCCAGTCCATCCAGGCCGGTCGGCCGGACGAGGCCGCACGCGTGCACGAACCCCGACAGCTCGTCGCAGGCGAAGAGTGTCTTCTTGAGCGGGGTGTCGCGGGGCAGCCCGAGATGCTCGGCGTGCGAGAGGACGCCCTCGATCACCTCGTCGGGATACCCCTCCTCACGCAGGATCGGCGCACCGTCCTGCGGATGCTCGGCGAGGGTGGGATGGATCTCGTAGTCGAAGTCGTGCAGGAGCGCGACGACGCCCCAGAGCTCCTCGTCCTCGCCGAACTTGCGCGCGTAGAAGCGCGTGGACGCTTCGACGGCGAGCGCGTGGCGCAGGAGTGACTCGCTCTTCGTGTAACGAGTCAGCGTCTCCCATGCCTGGTCACGAGTCGGCTTCACGAGACAGCTAGCTAGGGTACCGCGGTGCCGCAGACGCTCGCAGCCGAGGCCCTGACCGAATCGTTCGCGATCGAGGGCGGGATGCCGCTGAGCGGCACGGTGCGCGCCGCCGGCAACAAGAACGGCGTCCTGCCGATTCTGGCCGCCTGCGTGCTGACGGACGAGCCGGTCGAGCTGGGCAACGTCCCGCGCATCCGCGACGTCGACACGATGCTGGCGCTGCTCGCCGACCTCGGCGCCGACGTCGAGTGGATCGGGCCGAACGACGTCCGCGTGCATGCGGCGGAGATCCGGAAGTCGACGCTCGACGCCGAGCTCTGCAGCCGGATGCGCGCGTCCTTCCTGCTCGCAGGTCCGCTGCTCGTGCGCTCCGGCGGCGCGATCGTTCCGCCGCCGGGCGGCGACGTGATCGGGCGCCGCCGCCTCGATCCGCACGTTCACGCACTCCGCGCGCTCGGCGCACAGATCGAGCTGAACGGCGGCTACGAGATGCAGGCAACCGGGCTTCGCGGCGCGAGCATCTTCCTCGACGAGGCGAGCGTGATGGCGACCGAGAACGTCGTGATGGCCGCCGTGCTCACCCCGGGCACGACCATGATTGGCAACGCGGCGTGCGAGCCGCATGTGCAGGACCTCTGTCGCTTCCTCGGCTCGCTCGGCGCACGCATCGAGGGAATCGAGTCGAACGTGCTGCGGATCGAGGGCGTCGACCGGCTGCGCGGCGGGGCATGGACGATCGGTCCCGACCATGTCGAGGTTGCGAGCTTCGTCGGGCTGGCCGCGGTCACCGGCGGTGATCTGACGGTCGAAGGCGTCAACACCGCGGACCTCGTCTCGATTCTTCCGACGTTCGCGCGGCTCGGGGTCCGCGTCGAGCTCGGGGACAGCTCCGTGCGGGTTCCCGCCGGACAGGATCTCGTGGTCAAGGACGATCTCGGCGGGCACGTTCCGAAGATCGAGGACGGCCCGTGGCCCGCGTTCCCGTCCGACTGCACGTCCGTTGCGCTGACCGTGGCGACGCAGGCCCGCGGAACGGTGCTGCTGTTCGAGAAGATGTTCGAGAACCGCCTGTTCTTCACGGACAAGCTCGTCTCGATGGGCGCGCGGGTCATCCTCTGCGATCCGCACCGCGCCGTCGTGACCGGGCCTTCACGGCTCCGCGGCCAGCGGATGGAGAGCCCCGACATCCGCGCGGGGATGGCGATGCTGATCGCGAGCCTGTGCGCCGAGGGCGAGTCGACGATCGGCGCCGTCTATCAGATCGACAAGGGCTACGAGCGCATCGACGACCGGCTGCGAGCGCTGGGCGCGCGGATCGAGCGGATCCCGAGCTAGGCGACGCGGAGCGTCATCGGGGCGGAGACCGCGCCGGAGAGGTCCCCTGCGCCGCCCCAACGCGCGCGCAGGCGGTACTTGCCGGTGCGCAGCTTGAGGCGGAGCGTCAGCGATCCCGCGCCGGCCGTCACGCCGTGGGCGGTCGGGCGCCATGTCGCGCCGTTCCACATGTCGAGCGTGACGGCGCGCCCACCTGCCGCGACGCCTGGCGCGGTGGAATGCAGTGTCACGGTCATCTTCGCAAGCCGGCGCGTGAGCGAGCTCTTGAGCGTCAGAGTCGCTGCCGCCGCCGACGGCGGCGTACCGCTTGCGCGGGCGACGGCCGCGCCGACGTCGAGCACGCCCCAGCCGAGCTCCGGCGTCCAGGAGTCGCCGCCGGCGGCGGTCTCCTTGAGCACCTGTGCCACCGACACCGCGTCGAGCAGCGGATTCGCCGCCCAGACGAGTGCGGCAGCGCCCGCAACCTCGGGAGCCGCGAATGACGTGCCGCTCGCAAAGCCGTACAGCCCGGACGCGCCGGGTAGCGACACGCGAGGGAACCGCAGGGGCGAAGACGCGGAGCTGACCGCGGAGAGGACGTTCTCCCCGGGCGCGAGGAGCGAGAGGTAGCTGCCGGTGTTCGAGAAGGACGCGCGCGCACCGCTGGTCGTCGACGCGCCGACGGCGAGACCGCGGCCGCCGAGGCCCATCGAACCGACGGGTTGGAGCAGTGCAGCCGGATACTCGACCGGGTTCCCCGCGTAGTACTCGTTGCCTGCTGCGGCAACGAGCAGCGCACCGTGCATCGCCGCGTAGTCGATCGCGCGGCGCTCGGTGGCCGATGTCGCCGTGCCGCCGAGGCTGAGGTTGATGATCCGCGCGCCGCGGTCGACCGCGTAGACGATCGCGTTCGCCTCGTCGACGTCGGTGAAGGAGCCGTCGCCGGCGCCGGCCTTGATCACCAGCAGCTTGGCGTCGCCGCCGAAGCCTGCGATCCCGTCGTCGTTCGTGATCGATCCTGCCGCGAGCGCGGACACGAACGTGCCGTGCCCGACGGTGTCTCGAACGTCGGCGGAGCCCGTGCGCTCGTTGAAAGAGCTCGGCGTCTTCGCCGCGAGATCGGGGGCGCCGACATCGGCGCCCGTGTCGATGACGGCGATCGTGATCGCGGCGGCGTCGCGGAGGATCCGTTCCGGGACGGTGTCCGCCCGCGTCGCGCTGTACTGCCACTCCCAGGGGAGGGCGCGTCCGGCGGAGGGGAGCAGCGCGGGGTCGATCGCCTGCTCACGCGTGGCGAGCCGCTCGACGAACCTGATTCCCGGTAGGCGCGCAACGTTCGCCGCGAAGCCCGGCAGGCTGCCGCTCGGACGGACCTGCGCGACGTGGAGCGCCGGCAGCTTGCGCACGAGTCGCGCGGGGTTACGTGCGAGCGCCGCCCGCAACGCCGCCTCGCTGCCGTAGCCGATCGACGCCTCGCCGCGCGGCCACGCGCGTGCTGATGCACCGGTCGTCCCGAGGGGCGCCGAATTGGCCGCAGCGGTCACCGCAAGAGCGAGGACGGCGCCGGCCGCAAGCGCCTTGACCTGCCTCATCCGCATACGTGACGGTATCTCCGGCACTTGGCGCTGCAATGGGCCGTTCGGCCTATCTTTCAAACTCGGAAAGGGCCTCCTGTACCCTCACCTCCGATGAGTGCTGCGGAGAAAACGGAAGGCGCCCGCACCCAAGTGCGGGTGAACGTCCTGGGCCGCGGCGCTGCGAACGTCGGGACCGGCGTTTCGGTGCTCGATCGGCTGCTCGAGCTGCTGGCTGAGTACGCATCGTTCGACCTCGCGCTCGAGGTTGCCCCGGGCGCCGCGGAGGCCGAGGTGCACGCGGCAGGTCGCGCGTTCGGCCGAGCCCTCGCGGAACCGCTCCGTGCCGAGGGTGTGCGTGGTCACGGATCCGCCGTCGTCCCCTCCGCGGAGGCCCTCGCTCACGTCGCGCTCGAGGCGAGCGACGAGCCGCTGCTCGTGTCCAACGTCGATCTCACGCGGGCGCGTCTCGGCGGGATGTCCACCGACCTCGTCGCGGCCTTCCTCCGCGAAGTCGTCGACGGCGCCTCGCTGACCCTCCACGTGCGGCTGATCGACGGCACCGATACGCACCACGTGCTGGAGGCGATCTTCAAGACCTTCGGCGTCGCGCTTGCCCAGGCGTGCAGGCCGCGACAGCGAAAGGATTAGACGCATGGCGGACAAGGACGTCATCAGGACGGAGTCCGCGCCCGCTCCCTTCCAGGGCGCGCCCTATTCGCAGGCGATCCGAGCCGGAGAGTTCGTCTTCGTCGCGGGTCAGCTCGGCCTCAAGCCGGGCGACTCGGCGATCTCCGGCTCGATCCAGGAGCAGACGGAGCAGGTGTTCTCGAACCTGCGGGCGATCCTCGAGGAAGCCGGCACCGCTCTCGACAAGTTGGTGAAAACAACCGTGTTCCTCACCGACCTCGGCGACTTCCAAGGCATGAACGAGGTGTACGCAAAGCACGTCGGCGACCAGCCGCCAGCACGCTCGACAGTCGAGGTGTCGAGCCTGCCGAGTGGTGCAGTAGTCGAAATCGAAGCGATCGCCCTCTCGCGCCCCTGACCGCCGCCCGCTCGGAACGCGAGAGCATCTCGGCGCGACACAAATCTCGGCGCGACACAATCCTCGCGTGCATCGAAAATTGGAGGACTACGTGCGCTCGCTCCGCCTCGACGCCTACCTCGTCGGAGGGGCCGTCCGCGACGAGTTGCTCGGTCTCGAGTCGAAGGACGCGGACTTCCTCGTTCCGGGTGTCGACCACGCGCAGCTCGAGGCGGCGCTCTCGCGGCACGGTCGTGTCGAGGATCTCGAGGTCGCCGGACAGCTCGTCGGCGTCCGGCTCTGGCCGAAGGACCGCGAAGTCCACGAGCTCGCCCCGAAGGGAATCGAGTTCGCGCCGCCGCGACGCGAGCGGTCGACCGGGCCCGGCCGGCACGACTTCGAGATCGTCGTCGACGCCCAGGCGTCCGTCGAGGACGACATGGCCCGCCGCGACTTCACGGTCAACGCGATCGCGCGCCGGCTCGACAGCGGTGAGCTCGTCGATCCCTTCGGCGGCCAGGAGGATCTCGCCGCGCGCGTGCTGCGGACTGTCTCCGAGCGCTCGTTCGCCGAAGACCCGTTGCGGATCGTGCGCGGGCTGCGGCTCGTCTCGCAACTCGACCTCGCGCCGGAGGAGACGACGCTGCAGCAGATGGCGGACGAGGCGATCAGCATCCGCCTCGTCTCGGGTGAACGCATCGGCGGCGGGCTGCATGCGGACGGGATGGGCGAGCTGTCGAAGCTGCTGCTGGGCGCCCGTCCCGCGAGAGCGCTGCGCATCGCGCGCGACACCGGCGTGCTCGTCGCGCTGATCCCCGAGTTCGCCGCCGCGATCGACTACGAGCAGGCGAGCCCGCGTCAGGACAGAACGCTCGACGAGCACATCTTCTGCACCATCCAGTTCGCCGCCGACGACCGGGCGCCGCTGGCGGTGCGGCTCGGCGCCTTCTTCCACGACCTCGGCAAGCCCGAGGCGGACGAGACCGGCGAGAACCACGCGCGGCTCGGCACGCGCATCACGGGCGATGTGCTCTCGCGTCTGCGCTATCCCGGCCGGCTACGACGACACGTGATGGACCTCGTGGCTGCGCACGCGTTTCCGCTCGAGCAGGTGGACGAGCTCTTCGCGCGCCGCTTCCTGAGGAAGCACGGCGAGTGGCTGGCGCGCGATCTCGTCGCGCACAAGCGCTCCGATCTGCGCGCGAAGCAGGTACCGCAGGCGGAGCACGACGCCGTCGAGCGGCTGGCGCAGCTGATCGAGCAGGAACGGTCGCAGCCGCATCGTCTCGCCGACCTCGCCGTGGACGGAAGCGACCTGCTGGAGGTCGGCTACAGCGAGGGACCGGCGCTCGGGCGGACACTGGACCGCTTGCTCGACGACGTCGTCGAGGATCCCCAGCGCAACGAGCGCGACTATCTGCTCGCGCGCGCGAAGGAGCTGCTCGCGTGATCCCCTGGGATGCGCCGGGGCCGCACCACGTCGTCTTCACGACTCGCAACGGCGGCGTCAGCGAAGGTCCGTTCGAGTCCCTCAATCTCGGCGGCAAGCAGGGTGACGACATGGGCCGCGTGCAGGAGAACCGACGCCGCGCATGCGCCGAGCTGGGCGCGGACGTCGAGAAGCTGGCGATGACCTTCCAGGTGCATTCGCCCCACGTGCACCGGGCGACGGCAGGCGTCCGAGGCGAGGCACACGGCGACGGACTGTGGACAGACGAGCCAGGCGTGCCGATCCTCGCGCTCACGGCCGACTGCGTGCCGATCGCCCTTGCGAGGACGAACGGCAGTGCGGCGGTCGCCGTTCTCCACGCTGGGTGGATCGGCCTCCTGGACGGCGTCGTGGAGGCGGGTGTCCGGAGCCTGGGTGGCGATCTCGCCGCCGCGGTCGGCCCCTCGGCCGGCCCTTGCTGCTACGAGGTCGGCGACGAGGTCGCCGACCCGTACCGCGCGCGGTTCGGCCGCAGGATCATGCGGGGGCGAAAGCTCGATCTCTGGCAGGCGACCGAGGCCGCGCTCCGCGCGGCCGGAGTGCACCGCGTCGACCGAGTCGACCTGTGCACGATCTGCAACCCGGAGCTGTTCTTCTCCGAGCGCCGAACCGGCAAGCCGCGCGGGACGCAGGGGGTCCTCGCCGTTGTCGCCTGACCGGATCCGCGAGAACTACGAGCGGATCAAGCAGGAAGTCGGACCGAGCGTCACGGTCGTTGCCGCAACGAAGTACGTGACGCTCGAGGGAATGCAGGCTCTCGCAGATGCAGGTATCCAAGTCGTAGGAGAAAATCGGGCCCAGGAGCTTCAGGCGAAACACGGGCGCTATGCGGGCGTTTTTCGCTGGCACTTCATCGGCCACCTCCAGTCGCGCAAGGCGAACACGGTCAACGAGACCTGCGAGCTCTGCCACTCACTCGCCTCCGAGTCGGCCGCCCGCAGGCTGACCATCCCCGCGCTCGTCGAGGTGAACCTGAGCGGCGAGGAGTCGAAGTCCGGGATCGCTCCCGGTGAGCTCGACCGCTTCCTCGGTCTGTACCCAAAGACGCGGGGCCTGATGACGATGCCCCCGCCCACCGAGAACCCGGAGGATTCTCGGACCTACTTCCGTCGTCTGCGCGAGCTCGCGGAGGAGCACGGGCTGCGCGAGCTTTCGATGGGGACCTCTCAGGACTATCGTGTCGCGGCCGAGGAGGGTGCCACGTACGTCCGCGTGGGGTCGATCCTGTACCGGGAGTAACATTTCGCCCCAACCATGGGGTTTGCGGATCTCTGGAACCGAACGCTCGTCTACTTCGGGATCGCCGAGGAGGACGAGTGGGACGACGACTACGCCGCCGAGCAGGAGCTCGAGCGCTCGTACCAGGAACGGCCGAACGTGCGCAGGCTGGCGCCCAGGCGCCGAGAGCGGGAGTTCGACGACTGGACGGATGCCGCGAACGAGCGGACGCAGGTCGTACGGCCGCGCCTGCGCGGCATCGAGGCAGCCCCCTCCCGCACCGGTGCGCCCGCGACCGTGCATCTCGTCATCCCGCGCAGCTTCAACGACGCGCAGCAGATCGCCGACAAGTTCAAGGAGTCGATCCCGGTGATCCTGAACCTCCAGGGTTCGGACGCAGACCTCTCGAAGCGCTTGATCGACTTCGCGAGTGGCCTGACGTACGCGCTCGACGGCGGCATGCAGCGCGTCGCCGACAAGGTGTTCCTCCTGACACCCCGCAACGTCGAGGTCAGCGCCGAAGAGCGTGCGCGCTGGCTCGAGCGCGGCGGTTTCTTCAATCAGGCCTGAACGCCCCTGATCGCCAACCGCGCTCCACGCGGCGGGCCGTATTCCTCATACTGTCCCGCCGCGCTCCGCACGCCCAGCGGGCCGTCAGGAGCGTTCAGACATGGGCCAAGTAGGAGCGTAGATGTACGCAGCGAACGCAACCCTGATGGACGCCTGGGTTCTGCTTGCCGACACGGTTTCGCGGATCGAGAGCTTCGTGCATGTCTTCATCGCCGTGTACACGCTGCTGATCCTGCTCTTCATCATCTCGAGCTGGATCCGGCTGCCGTACTCGACTTGGCTGAACCGCATCCAGCGCTTTCTCTACGACGTCTGCGACCCGTACCTCCGCCTGTTCCGGCGCGTGCTGCCGCCGATCGGGCCGCTGGATCTGTCACCGATGGTGGGCGTCATCGTGCTGATCGCACTCGACCGGATCGCGCAAGCTCTGCTGGAGCTCGCGCACTGACAGGGGAGGATCGATGTCACTCACACCCGTTGAGCTCAGACACATAACCCTCGGCAGGGCGCTGTTCGGCTACGGGCGCCGTCATGTCGACAAGCTGCTCGACGACGTGATCGACAGCTTCGAGCAGGTGTGGCGCGAACGCGCCGATCTCGCGGACAAGGTCGAGCACCTCGAGCAGGAGCTCGTCCGGCATCGCGAATTGGAGACGCTCCTGCGGAAGACGCTCGTCTCCGCGGAGCGGGCGGCCCAGGAGCTGAAGGAGCAGGCCAAGCGCGAGGCCGACCTCACGCTCGCCGAGGCGCACGCCGAGGCTCGGAAGATCACGCGCCGCGCCGCTGAGAGCCTGGAGCATCTGCACGCCGAGTCGCGGCGGATTCGTTCCCTGCTCGAATCGGCGCTTGCGACCGTGGCGGAAGGCAGCAACGGAGAGGACGAACCGGAGGCCAGAGCCGCGTAGGTGACTCGCGATACGCTTCGGGCCGTGAGCGCCGCGGTCACGACACGGCTGAAGCTCCGGGTTGCCCCCGGCGCCCGTCGGCCTGGAATCGCAGGCCGCCACGGCGACGCCTGGAAGGTTCGCGTCTCGGCACCCGCGGAGGACGGACGCGCGAACGACGCGGTCCTCGGGCTCCTCGCCGACACGCTCGGCGTCGACGTTCGGCTCGTGTCCGGTCACACATCGCGCGACAAGGTCGTCGCGTTCGACATGGAGACCGCGGAGGCGGAGCGCTTACTTGCCGACGCTTCGGGAAAGGAACGTGGGTGACGGTCGACACGGATCGCTTTCGCCAGGCGCTGCTCGACGAGCGCAAGCGGGTCGAGGCCGCGATCGAGTACCTGCACGCCGAGACTCCGGGCTCTCTGCAGGACGAGACCGAAGAGATCGGCGGCATCGACAACCATCTCGCCGAGTCGGCGTCCCCGACGCTCGACCGAGAGATCGACTACACGCTCGAGGAGAGCGCCGAGCAGGTGCTGCAGCAGATCGACCACGCGCTTGGGCGCATGGACGAAGGCACGTACGGGAACTGCGAGGTATGCAGCAAAGAGATCCCGCCCGAGCGGCTCGAGGCCCGTCCGTGGGCCACGCTCTGCATCGACCATCAGCGTCAGGCAGAGCGCCGTTGACCGAGCCGGCTCGCGCGACGCGCCCGCTGGACGTGCGCGTCGGCTCCGCAACCGACGGCCTCACGCCTTTCTCGACGGCGGCGCGTTCGCTTGCAGCGGGTTGGCCCGAGTGGATCGCGCTCGCAGCGGTCGCAATCGCCGCCGTCGCGGCCGACCAGCTGACGAAGCACATCGTCTCCTCCAGGCTCGCGCTCGACGAGGAGGTCGACGTCGTCGGGCCGTTTTCGATCCACCACGTGCAGAACTCGGGAATCGCGTTCGGGCTGTTTGCGAGCGCGACCGCGATCGTGATCCTGCTCACGGGCGTCGCGATCGCGTGGATGCTCGTGTTCTTCGCGCGCTCCGGTGCACGGCATCCCGTCCTGCCGGTCGCGCTCGGGCTCGTCATCGGAGGCAGCCTCTCGAACCTCGTCGACCGTGTCCGGCTGGGGCACGTGACCGACTTCCTCGACCTGAAGTGGTGGCCTGCGTTCAACCTCGCGGACAGCTTCATCGTGGTCGGCGTCGGCGTTCTGCTCGCCGTGCTCGTGCTCGCGGACCGTGCGCACCGTCCGCGTCCCTGACGACGCGGCCGGCGAGCGGCTCGACCGCTTCATCGCAGAGCACGTCGGTTCCCGGGCGAATGCCGAGCGTGTGATCGATGCCGGCGTCCGAGTGGACGGCGAGCCGCGGCCGAAATCGTGGAAGCTGGTGGGAGGGGAGGAGGTGGAGTTCGACCCGCCTGCTCCGCCGCCGCCGATCGAACGCGAGGACGTTCCGTTGCGCATCGCGTGGGAGGACGAGCACCTGCTCGTCGTCGACAAACCGGCGGGCGTCGTCGTTCACCCCGCACCCGGCCACCGGGGCGGCACGCTGGTGCACGGCCTCGTCGGCGTCGCTGGGGGCGGGGAGGAGGAACGGCGCGGGATCGTGCATCGGCTCGACCGCGACACGTCCGGCCTAATCGTCGTCGCGAAGACCGAGGACGCGTTCGCGGGGCTGCGGGAGCAGGTGCGGGCTGGCGCGCTCGAACGCGAGTACCTGGCGCTCGTGCAGGGACACCCGCGGTCGCGCCGGGGCACGATCGAGGCGCCGATCGGCCGCGACCGAACCGACCCCCTTCGCCGGTCACTCGACACCGAGACGCCGCGCGACGCGGTAACGCATTTCCAGCTTGTCGAGCTGCTCCGCAGCCATGCGTTGCTGCGCGTGCGCCTGGAGACGGGACGGACGCACCAGATCCGGGTCCACCTCGCCGCGATCGAGCTCCCGGTGAGCGGCGACCCCGTCTACGGGATCGCGGACGACCTGGGCCTCTCGCGGCAGTTCCTCCACGCGGCGCGCTTGGCGTTCGAGCACCCGCTGACGGCGGAGCGCATCGAGGCGGAGTCGCCGCTGCCGCCCGATCTCGCGGCAGCGCTCGTCCTCGCCCGACAGGGCTGATCGGGCGACGTCCGGTCAGACCCCAGACGTGGCCGAAACCGCCACGCGCCGCGGAAGCTACACTTCGCGGCGCTTCTGTCCCGTCTATCCGGCGGCTCAACCGGGTGGGGGTGCCGGCACTCTGAGGCCGGTTCCACCAGGGCCCGTCGGCGAATCGAATCCAAAACCATGAAGGAGGCTGTTCGAGCCGTGTCCGTAGTCTCGATGCGCGAACTCCTGGAGGCCGGAGTCCATTTCGGCCACCAGACGCGCCGCTGGAACCCGAAGATGAAGCGCTATATCTTCGGCGAGCGCGGCGGCATCTACATCATCGACCTCCGGCAGACGCAAGAGCTCTTGGACGAGGCGCACGATTTCGCGCGTAACGTTGCCGAGCGCAACGGAACGATCCTCTTCGTCGGTACCAAGAAGCAGGCACAGGACGCAATCGAGGAGCAGGCGAAGCGCGTCGGCATGCCGTACGTCAACCACCGCTGGCTGGGCGGGCTGCTGACCAACTGGCGCACGATTTCCGACCGCATCCAGCGACTGCACGAGCTGCGCCAGCAGAAGGAAGAGGGCCAGCTCGATCTGCTTCCGTCGAAGGAGCGGATCGACACGATGGCCGAGCTGGAGAAGCTCGAGTCCAATCTGGGCGGCGTCGCCGATCTCAAGCGACAGCCGGACGCCGCGTTCATCGTCGACCTCCGCAAGGAGCAGCTCGCCGTGCGCGAGGCGCGCCGCCTCGGGATGCCGGTGATCGCGCTCGTGGACACGAACTGCGACCCGGACGAGGCCGACTACGTAATCCCGGGCAACGACGACGCCATCCGCGCGACTTCGCTGATCACGCGCGCGATCGCGGACGGAATCGAGGCCGGCCGCCAGAAGGTCACACCGCAGGAGCTGCAACAGGAGCCCGTCGAGGAACCGCCGGCGGAAGCCGCGTCGGCCGACGAGACGCCGCCGGAGCACGAGGTCCTGTCGCAGGGCGAGGAGAGCGTCGAGCCGAAGCCCGAAGAGAACGCCGAGCCGAAGCCCGAAGAGAGCATCGAGCCGAGGCCCGAAGAGGTGAAGACGTGAGCGTCACCATCTCGGCCTCGCTCGTCAAAGAGCTTCGAGACCAGACCGGCGCCGGGATGATGGACTGCAAGCGCGCCCTCGAGGAGACGGGCGGCGACATCGAGGCGGCACGAAAGCTCCTCCGGGAGAAGGGAATGGCCGACGCAGCCAAGCGGGCCGGCCGCGAGACGACCGAGGGCCTCGTGGGCTACCGCATCTCCGAGACGCACGGGACGATGGTCGCGGTCGGCTGCGAGACGGAGCCGGTCTCCAAGAACGAGGAGTTCCAGGCGTTTGCGAAGAAGGTGCTCGACGCCGTCGACGCCGAAGGAACGGGGGCGGTAGCGAGCCTCGAGCAGGAGCGGCAGGACCTGGTGGCCAAGCTCGGCGAGAACATCGTGATCGTCGGCACTCCGGCGCGGTTCGAGAAGGTCGAGGGTGGGACCGTCGACGGCTATGTCCACCCGCCGGCGAACAAGCTGGGCGTCATCGTCCAGATCCGCGGCGGCACGGCCGACCTCGCACAGCACATCGCACAGCAGGTCGCGGCGCTGGCTCCGCAGTGGATCTCGCGCGAGGACGTCCCCGCCGACATCGTCGCCGCCGAGCGCGAGATCTTCGTCAACTCCGACGTGGTTCAGTCCAAGCCGGAGCAGGCGCGTGAGAAGATCGTCGAAGGCATGCTGAACAAGCGCTTCTTCGCCGACAAGGTCCTCGTGGATCAGCCCTGGATTCGGGACGACTCGAAGACGATCGGTCAGCTCGTGCAGGACGCGGGCGCCGAGGTGCTCGAGTTCGAGCGCTTCTCCGTCTCGGGATGACGCTTCCCGAAGCGACGCCTGCCGCGACGAAAGCGCGCCCGGCGTTCAGCCGCGTCGTCCTGAAGCTTTCCGGGGAGGCGCTGATGGGCGAGCGCGAGTACGGGATGGACCACGCGACGATCCAGGAGATCGCGTCCGAGATCGTCGGCGTCCAGGAGACGGGCGTCCAGATCGCGATCGTCGTCGGCGGCGGCAACATCTACCGCGGCATGGCTGCGGCAGCCGAGGGGATGGACCGTGCGACCGCAGACTACGCCGGGATGCTCGCGACGATCCTCAACGCGCTCACCCTTCAGGACGCGCTCGAGCGCGCCGGGGCACAGACGCGCGTGCAGTCCGCGATCGAGGTGCAGGAGGTCGCGGAGCCGTACATCCGCCGGCGGGCAATCCGCCACCTGGAGAAAGGTCGGATCGTGCTCTTCGCCGCCGGAACCGGCAACCCGTTCTTCAGCACCGACACGGCGGCGGCGCTGCGTGCCCTCGAGATCTCCGCCGACGCGATCCTGATGGGCAAGCACGGCGTCGAAGGCGTCTACGACGGCGATCCGGATCAGGATCCGAACGCGAGGTTCATCCCTGAGCTCACGCACCTCGAGGCGATCGAGCGCGGACTGCGCGTCATGGATACGACCGCGTTGTCGCTGTGCATGGACAACCACATTCCGATCTACGTGTTCGGGATGGAGCCGGGGAACGTTGCGCGGGTCGTCGCGGGCGAGCGCGTCGGCACGATCATCTCGACTGGAGGGTAGGTACATGGCGACGATCGAGGAGCTGGTGGCGGACGCAGGACAGCGGATGGGCAAGTCCGTCGAGCACGCGCGCAACGAGTTCAACACGGTGCGGACGGGCCGCGCGTCGGCCGCGCTGCTCGACCGCATCAACGTCGACTACTACGGCACGGCGACACCGCTCAAGCAGCTCGCGACGATCAACGTTCCCGAGTCGCGCATGCTCACCGTCCAGCCGTTCGATCCGAGCTCGATCAAGTCGATCGAGAAGTCGATCCAGGAGAGCGACCTCGGACTGACGCCCTCGAACGACGGCAAGCTGATCCGCCTGCCGATTCCCCAGCTGACCGAGGAGCGGCGGAAGGAGCTCGTCAAGGTCGTCCGGCACATGGCGGAGGAGCACCGCATCGCGGTGCGCGAGGTACGACGCGACGCGCTCCGGCACCTGCAGGAGCTGACGAAGAAAGGCGAGGTCGGCGACGACGACGAGCGCCGGGCCGAGAGCGAGGTGCAGAAGCTCACCGACGAGCACACGAAGCACATCGACGAGCTGCTGAAGCACAAGGAAGCGGAAATCATGGAAGTTTGAGCTGGCGCTCAAACTTCTGGGCTCGTGGCCTCTACCGACACCTCTCTTTGGGAACAGACTCCCGCTGAGGATGTCGCGCGCAGCGTGGCGATCATTCTCGACGGGAACGCTCGCTGGGCTCGCAGCCGTGGATTGCCTATCGCCGAAGGACACCGCGCAGGAACCAAGGCTGTCCGGCGGACGGTCGAGGGAGCGATCGAGCTCGGCGTCGAGGCGCTGACGATCTATGCGTTCTCGACCGAGAACTGGTCGCGACCCGAGGACGAGGTGCAAGACATCATCGAGATCTTCGGCGAGACGATCGAGCGCGAGCTTCCGGACCTCTGCAAGCAGGGAGTGCGCGTGCGCTTCATCGGCCGCCGCGACCGCGCACCCGAGTGGCTGCGCGAGCGCATGACGAACCTCGAGAGCGAGACGGCCTCGAACACGCGCCTCGAGCTCTGGATCGCCTTCGACTACGGCGGGCGCGCCGAGCTGGTCGAGGCGGCGCGGCGGATCGTCGAGGACCGGCTCGCCTCGCGGGACGTCGACGAGTCTGCGCTGGCTTCGCGCCTCTACGCGCCGGAGCTCCCGGATCCCGACCTGCTGATCCGCACCTCGGGCGAGCGGCGCATCTCGAACTTCTTGCTGTGGCAGCTCGCATACGCGGAGCTCGTGTTCGTCGACACCCTCTGGCCGGATTTCGGCGAGGAAGATCTCCGTGCGGCCCTCGCCGAGTACGCACGCCGGCGACGCCGCTTCGGCGGACGTTAGTGGGCCGCTAAATGGCCAACTGGCTCTCGCGGATCCTCGTCGCCGCGGCGGGGATCCCCGTCGTACTGGGACTGCTCTACCTCGGCGGCTGGTGGCTGTTCGCGCTCGCGGCCGTGGCCGCTCTCGTTGCGCTGCACGAGTTCTACGGGATGGCGCGCCCGCTCCGGCCGCTCGTGCTGGCCGGCTACGGCGGCGTGATCGCGGCGCTCGTCGGCGCGGAGCTGGGCGGCGTCGAGTGGCTGCTCGCCGGCTTCCTCGTCACGTTCCTGCTCGCGTTTCTGCTCTTCCTCGTCGCCTCGACGCGCGCTCCCGCCACGGTGTCGATCAGCGGCACGATTCTGGGTGCGGCGTGGATCGGCTTCGGCCTCGGCTTCCTGCTGCTGCTGCGAGACCTGCCGGACCACGGCCGGCTGGCGGCGTTCACGGTGCTGATCGCCGTTTGGGCGGACGACACCGTGGCGTACCTGGTCGGCCGGCTCGTCGGCAGGCACAAGTTCTCGCCGGCGCTGTCCCCGGCGAAGACGTGGGAGGGCTTCGTCGCCGGGACGCTCGCGGCCGTCGCGGCCGCCTTCTTCGCCCTCTATGACGAGCGCAACACGTTTCTCTCGATCTGGGAGGCGGTGCTCCTCGGCGCGGTCGTGGCGGTGGCCGCGGCACTCGGCGACCTGTTCGAGTCGTCGATGAAGCGCGACATGCAGGTCAAGGACACCGGCACGATCCTCGCGGGCCACGGCGGGGTCCTGGATCGACTCGACGCATTGCTCTTCGCTGCGCCGGCCGCGTTCTTCCTGATCGTCTCCCTGACCTAGTGGCTTCGAGCCGCAAGGTCCTCGAGCCAGGCACACTGCACGCGTGACCAGGATCGCCGTTCTCGGTGCCACGGGCTCGATCGGCCGGCAGGCGCTCGAGGTGATCGCGGCGAATCCGGAGCTCGAGCTCGCCGCCGCTTCGTCCGGTTCGACGCCGATCGAAGGCCTCGCACCGCTGACGCAGGTCGGAGGCGACCTCACCGAACTGCTCGAGCGCGCCGACCCGGAAATCGTGCTCAACGCCGTCGTCGGCTTCGCCGGGGTTCGCGCGACGATGTGGGCGCTCGAGCGCGGGGTCACCCTGGCGCTTGCGAACAAGGAGTCGCTCGTCGCGGCGGGCGAGCTCGCGGTGGCGGCGTGGCGACGGGGAGGCGGGGCGCTGCTGCCGGTGGACAGCGAGCACTCAGCCGCGTTCCAGTGCCTCGAGGGTCGGGCTCCTGCGACCGTTGACGCACTCGTCCTGACCGCGAGCGGCGGTCCGTTCCGAGGACGAAGCCGCGCGGAGCTCGAAGACGTGACCGTCGAGGAGGCGCTCGCGCATCCGACCTGGAGCATGGGACCGAAGATCACGATCGATTCGGCGACGCTCGCCAACAAGGGACTCGAGCTGATCGAGGCGCACTTCCTCTTCGACCTTCCATACGACCGGATCGAGGTCGTCGTGCACCCGACGTCGATCGTGCACGCACTGGTGCGCTTCCGCGACGGCGCCGCGTTTGCGCACGTCGGCTACCCCGACATGCGCGTGCCGATCTCGTTCGCGCTGACCTACCCGGAGCGCGCCGCGACGCCGCTGCCGCAGCTCGATCTCGCTTCAGGCGTGACGCTCGAGTTCCACGCGCCCGACCTGGAGACGTTTCCGCTCCCGGCGCTGGCGCGCGATGCCGGCGAGCGCGGCGGGACGTATCCGTGCGCATTCAACGCCGCGAACGAAGTCGCCGTGCAGGCCTTCCTCGACGGCCGCATCGGCTTCCTCGACATTGCGCGCCTCGTCGAAGACGTGCTCGTTCGCGTTGACGGCGCCCCGGCGCGCGATCTCGGCGAGCTGGTCGAGTCGGACCGTCGCGCCCGCGAGCTGGTGCCCGTGGCCGTCGGTGAGGGGCGCGCGTGAGCTTCGTCTATGGGATCGTCGGACTCGGGTTCCTGATCCTGATCCACGAGGCGGGGCACTTCTTCACGGCACTCGCGCTGCACATGCGCCCGCGGAAGTTCTACATCGGCTTTCCGCCGGCGCTGGCGAAACTCCGACGACGCGGGATCGAGTACGGCATCGGCGCGATTCCACTCGGCGGCTACGTGAAGATCCCCGGGATGCATCGGCCGGCGGCGGTCGATCTGGAGCTGCGCCTGCAGCGCGCGCTGCGCGAGGCGCCGCAACTCCTCGCACCGCTCGAGCGCGTCAAGCGACTGCTCGACGCGCAGCGCTACGACGAGGCGAACTCCGCACTCGACGAGCTCGAAGCAGAGCTCCGCGGGGCCAACCAGCCGACGGACCCGCTCGTCGACGTGCGCGACTCGCTCGCGCCGGATGCTTACTGGCGCGCTCCTGCCTGGAAGCGGGTTTCCGTGATCTTCGCGGGTCCGGGAACCAACCTGCTCCTCGCGGTCGTCCTCTTTGCGGTGCTGTTCGTCACCGGCAGCGGCGGCTACCGCCTCGGCTTCGTGTTCGGGACGACCGACAACGGCCAGGTCGTGCCCGTCGTGCAGACCGTCGTCCGAGGAGAGCCGGCAGATCGGATCGGCCTCCAGCAGGGAGACCGGATCGTCGCGGTGAACGGTCGCCGCCTCGCCCCGGAGGGAATCGCGCGCACGATTCGCTCCTCCGCTGGACGTCCGGTGAGGTTGACGATCGAACGAAGCGGCCGGACGATCAGCCTGCCCGCGATCGCCCCGCACCGACAGCCGCGCGTGAGCCCGCTTCAGGCAGTCTGGCGCTCCGTGAAGCTCACCGGGCAGGTCTCGAAGCAGATCGTGGCCTCGCTCGGCAACCTCGTGCATCGCCAGGGGCGAGAGCAGATCTCGAGCCCCGTCGGGATCACGAAGGCGTCCTCGCAGGCGGTCAAGCAAGGCTGGCAGGACTACTTCTGGATCCTCGGCTTGATCAGCCTCTCGCTCGCCCTGCTCAACTTGCTGCCGTTGCTGCCCCTCGACGGCGGGCATATCTTCTTCTCGATCCTCGAGGCGATCCGGGGCCGCGCCGTTCCGCGCGAGATCTACGAGCGCGTCTCGGCGATCGGGATCGCGCTCGTCCTGGTGCTGTTCTTCATCGGGCTCTCCAACGACGTAGGCAACCTCGGCGGCGGCTAACCCTCGCGTCCCTGACCGCCGCCGGCTCCCGGCCGGCGAAGCCGGCCTCCGCACACCCAGCGTGGCGTCAGGAACGCGAGGGCGGGCGCCGAGGTAGCTACGCTGAGGCTCGAAATGGCCTCCGAGCGCCAGATCCGGGTCGGGAACGTGCTCTTCGGGGGCGGAGCACCCGTCGTCGTCCAGTCGATGACGCTCACGCCGACCCGCGACGTCGATCGCACGACCGCGCAGATCGCGGCGCTCGCGTCCGCCGGCTGCGAAGTCGTCCGCTGCGCGGTTCCGAAGACCGAAGACGCCGAGGCGCTGCGCCGGATCGTCCGCTTCAGCCCGATCCCGGTGATCGCGGACATCCACTTCAACGCCTCCCTGGCGCTGAAGGCGATCGACGCCGGCGTGGCGGCGGTTCGCATCAACCCGGGCAACATCGGCGGTCCGGACAGGGTCGCCGAGGTTGTGCATGCGGCCAAGGCCGCCGGGATCCCGATGCGGATCGGCGCCAACTCGGGTTCGCTTCCCAGGCACCTCCACGAGCTCGCCCACCGAGACCAGGCCGAGGCGCTCGTCGAGGCGGCGCTCGAGGAAGTGCGCCTGCTCGAGGAGCTCGACTATCGCGACTTCAAGATCAGCGTCAAGGCGACGCACGTGCCCACGATGATCCGCGCCTACCGGATGCTCGCCGCGAAGGTGCCGTACCCGCTGCACCTCGGCGTCACGGAGGCGGGCACTCCCTTCACCGGCGCGATCAAGTCCGCAGTGGGGATCGGCTCCCTGCTCGCGGACGGGATCGGCGACACGCTGCGCGTCTCGCTCACGGCCGATCCGGTCAAGGAGGTGGAGGTCGCCTGGGAGATCCTGAAGGCGCTCGGACTCCGGGAGCGCGGGCCGGTGATGATCGCCTGCCCGTCGTGCGGCCGCGACAACGTCGGCGTCGAAAAGCTGGCCGCCAAGGTCGAAGAACGGCTGAAGCGCTACCCGCAGGCCTTCGAGGTGGCCGTGATGGGCTGCGCCGTCAACGGGCCGGGGGAGGCGGGCGACGCCGATTTCGGCATCGCCGGCGGGCGCGACGTCGGCTTCGTCTACTCCCACGGCCGGGTGCTGAAAAAGGTCTCGTCCGACATCCTCGTCGACGAGCTCTTCCACGAGATCGACGCCTGGATCGCTGCCGGGATGCACCGCCCCAAGCGGCTGAAGATGGCGAAGCCTGCGGCGCTCGCGATGGCCGAAGCCTCCCAGATCCCGCTGGGCTAACCTCCTTGCCTGGGATGGCAACGCGCGCGACTCAGGCCTTCATGCCCACGCTCCGCGAGCACCCCGCCGAGGCGGAGGCGGTCTCGCACAAGCTGCTGCTGCGAGGTGGCTTCGTGCGGCAGGTCAGCGCCGGGCTGTACACGTTCCTGCCGCTCGGCTGGCGGGTGCACCAGAAGGTCGTGCAGATCATCCGCGAGGAGATGGACGCGATCGGCGGCCAGGAGATGCTCGCGCCCACGCTCACGCCGGCCGAGCTCTGGGAGCGGACGGGTCGCTACGGCGCGACCGAGGTGTTCAAGGTGCAGGGCCGCAGCGACCGCCGGTACGTGCTGGCGCTCTCGCACGAGGAGACGTTCACGTACCACATGTCCGAGATCCGCTCCTACCGCGAGCTGCCGAAGATCCTCTACCACTTCGGCACCAAGGACCGAGACGAGCCGCGCCCTCGCGGCGGGCTGCTGCGGCTGCGCGAGTTCGTCATGAAGGACGCGTATTCCTTCGACCGCGACGACGAGGGGCTCGCGCACAGCTTCGACCTGCACGAGCAGGCCTACCGGAAGATCTTCGACCGCTGCGGCCTCGACTACTACGTCGTCGAGAGCGACGTCGGAATCATGGGCGGTGACCTCTCGATCGAGTTCCAGGCGCCGTGCGCGGCCGGGGAGGACACGATTGCGATCTGCGAGAACTGCGACTACAAGGCGAACGTGCAGGTTGCGCGCTCGCGTCCGTCGCGGCCCGATTTCGGGGTGCGCCGCGAGACGCCCGAGGAGGTGGAGACCCCCGGCGTCGAGACGATCGACGACCTGTCGCGGTTCCTGAAGATCGATCCGCGGACGACGTCGAAGGCCTTCCCTGTAGTCGTCAACGGCGGCCGCGTCGTCCTCGCGCTCGTACGCGGCGACCACCGCGTGAACGAGTTCAAGCTCACGCAGCAGGTCGGCGCCGAGTGGCGGCCGGCGCAGGAAGACGAGATTCGGGACACGTTCGGTGCCGACGGTGGCTCACTCGGCCCGGTCGGCGTGGGGGTGGAGGTGATCGCCGACGAGGCCCTCCGCGACGGCCAGTTCGTGGCGGGTGCGAACCGGACGGGCTGGCATCTCATCGGCGTCGAGGCGGGCCGCGACTACGAGCCGACGCGCTGGGCGGACATCCGCGCCGCCGAGGCCGGCGATGCCTGCCCCGAGTGCGGAGGGACCCTGCGCTTGGAGACTGCGATCGAAGTAGGCAACATCTTCAAGCTCGGGACGACATACTCGGATCCGCTCGGCGCGACATACCTCGACGAGGGCGGGAAGGAGCATCCGATCGTGATGGGCTCGTACGGGATCGGCCCAGGCCGGACGATGGCGGCGATCATCGAGCAGCACAACGACGAGCACGGGATCACCTGGCCGGAGACCGTCGCGCCCTACGAGGTCCACGTCGTCGCCCTCCAGGGTGCGGAGGACGTAGCCGAGCGCGCCGCCGCCGCGATCGAGGCGCGGGGCCGTAGCGTGCTGCTCGACGACCGCGATCAACGCGCGGGGGAGAAGTTCGCCGATGCCGACCTGATCGGCTGCCCGGTGCGCGTCACGGCCGGCAAGAAGAGCCTCGAGGACGACGCGGTCGACGTGCGCGACCGCGCCACCGGCGCGGAGCGGCGCGTCCGAGTGGAGGACCTTTAGTGCGCCACCCGGCAATGTCCTCCGGCTTCTGGCCCGCGATCACGCGGCGCGCTGCCGCGTCCTCGGTCGCGCCCGTAGCAGTGGCTACGAGCGCTCCCTGCGTCCTTGCATCGCTTGGTGCTCGCGACCCAGAAGCTCGGCAACATCACCGGGAGGCGCACTGATGGCCCGGAAGCGCAGGTTCAGCGACGACGCCTTCGGGCCGACGATTCAGCGGCTGATGGCGGAGACGGGCGTCACCTATCGGGCGCTCGCAGAGAAGACCGGACTGTCGGCCGGCTATCTGAACCACCTCGTGCACGGGAACCGACCGGTGCCGTCCGACGACGTGATCTCCGAGCTCGGGCAGGCGCTGGGCGTCGAGCCGGAGCACTTCCGCGAAGTCCGCGTCCGCCGGATCGCCGAGCGGCTCGAGTCGATGCCGGAGCTGATCGACCGGCTCTACCGGCGCCTGGGCGCGTAGCTACGCGCCGGGCTGCATCTGCATGCCGAGCCGGTGCTGGAGCGCCTGCAGCTCGCGCATGAGCGGCGCCACCGCCGGATCCTCCAGCGACTCGAGATCCTCGATCGCGACGCGGTACATCTCGAGCAGGTCGGAGAGGCGCTCCTCGTTGGTGCTGCGTCCAGGGTCTAGGGACACGCAGGAAGGGTCCCGCAACCGGCGGAATCCAAACCCATCAGCCCGAGACGAGACGCACGGTACGAATCCGCGAGTGTGGGAACGATTCGCCTATCAGGGCATCACTGATCGAGACGGCACGTGCTACCCGCGACCGCGCGCGCGTCAGCCGCGAAGCCGCGGCCCGTACGCGCTGGCGCACGCGTAAGGAACGCCTACGCGCCTCCCGCCTTCGCACACGTGGCAAAGAACTGCGTCCTACGGAGCTGGACGACTTCGTCGAGATCGCAGACCTGGACGAGCTGATCAACGTACTGATCGTGCTCACTAGTCCTCCGACCGGTCCCAACGAGGGCGGAGCCTAGCGGCGATCCTGACCGCGTCAGAGACGTAGTCGACGCCGACCAACCCGAGACCTGCGGCGGGGCCGGGCCGATCGGCGTCGAGACGACGATCCTCCCGCAGACCTTTGGTTAGCACGACTCGACGTTCGACCAGTCTTGCGCCCAATGTCGTTTACAGCTCCGACTCTCGGGCGCATGGTGAGTTGGGCGGGCGGGGAACCCTGCGGCAGTCCGCGCCCGCCTTCACCCCTTCGTCGCCGAACCCGTGCCCCGCTAGTCGGGGCTTTTCATCGGGGCGCCGAGATTCGAACTCGGGACCTCCAGTCCGCCGCGACCAACTGCAACGAACCGCGCGAAGTGGAAAACGCCTGCTAATCGCGGGGGTGCGTACCGGTGTCCCCAGCATCGAAATGCACCCCTTCGCGGCAAGCCCGTACGCACACCGTACGCGCGCCCGTGGGCGTGAGGGCTTCAGTCCTGGTCGATGCTGAAGATCGGGAATTCGTCGCTCCGGTCGTCCTTCCCGATCAGCGGCTGAATGTAGTTCGAGACGGCCGCTCGTCGCTGAGAATGCGCGGCGGCCTGGACGTCGTATCCCTCGAGGAGCTCGCGCGAGAGCGGGACGAATGTGCCAGTGCCGACCGGGGGCTTCGTGCCGGGTAGATAGAACCACTCTCTGTCGGCCTCCGCGACGGTGAAGGCGTTGGCGTTGCTCGCGTGGTGGCGCGCTCCTCGGATGCGTGCATCGACGCTGTCCCGCTTGTCGGACCAGGTCATGAGAATCAGGTGACGCGGCGAGATCGGGAGGCGAAACTCGAGCGCTTCGAAGATCCCGGCCCCGGGTGGCGTTGCGCAGGGAGCCCGGGAAGCTGCGTCCGCCGGCCACATCGAGATCGGGTGGTCCGATGTCGCGATGACGGGTGACGCGAACTCGACGAGGGTCCAATGCATTGAGCCGATCGCCGAGGCGATCTTTCGCCCGATGCTGAGCATCTGCATGAAGCGGCTCGTCGATCCAGCCAGTTGCGTCTCGAGTTCCGACAGCGCCTCTTCGGTGAGACGCGTCGGATCGTCGGATGCCTTCCCGCGCTGCTCGAGACGCCAGCGCTCGACCATCTCGCGAGTGAAGTTCTTGTGCCAGGCGGCCCATCGAGGGCCCCGGACGAGTTGAACCGCAAAGAGCTCGGCGAGTGTCCCGCGGTCCTGTTGAACCAACGGCCAGCGATCATCGAACGCGCGAAGGATCGGTGTAGCTGCGGATTCGCCATGAGCGAGCGACCACTCGATGTCGTCGATGGGGGTGCCGTCGGGCCGGTGGCGGCGATAAAAGCGTCGGCGCGTGCCCACCTTCGAGATTCGCCGGATGCGGACCTCGGGATCGCCCTTCAAGCGCGTTGCGATTCGGTCGTCCTCGGCCCAGTTGGCCAGGTACGTCCGCGGGACGATGTGCGCGTTCTTGACGTTCGGGTAATCCGGCAACCGCACGTGTTATAGCGGTGCTTCATTGACGCGGGTGACCTGGCGCTGTCACGCTCAATGAGCCGTGCGCGCTGCGCTCGTCTCCGCGATCGGACTTCTGCTCGCGCTCGCCGCGGGCTTCGCTGTCCGCGGCCTCGCGGCGTCTCGGCCGCTCTCTCCGGCGTTCCTGCGCAGCCACTCGAACTGCGCCGGTCACGAGCTGTGGAAGATCAAGACGCTGGTCGATGACCAGGCGGGCGAGGTGAACAAGACCGCGAAGACGACGACGGTCGAGGCGCTCCGCGCCAACGACACGCGACCCGAAAACGTCAGCAGCATCCCGACCAGGATTCGCCCGGTCGAGTTCCGCCGCTTCCGCGTCCACGCGACCATCGACGAGGCATTCCGCGAGGGCGACGGCGACCTGCACGTGGTGATCCACGACCGCGCGAACGACGGCACCTCCGCGGCCGCAAACACGATGATCGCCGAGTTTCCCGACGCGACCTGCGAACCGCAGAAGGCATCCACGTACGCCGACGCGATGGGCAAGGCGCGCGACGCGTTCAAGGCGCTCGTCAAGCGCTGCACGGGCTACCAGGGCAACTTCGGCTCGCACCGGCACCTCAGCCTGCACGCGACGATCACCGGCGTCGGCTTCTGGGACGTCGAGCACGGAACGCCGCAGAAGGGGCGCGCACCGAACGACCTCGAGCTTCACCCCGTGCTGAAGTTCACGCAGGCGACCTGCACGTAGCGCTTGCCCGCCTCAGTCGACAGGTCGCTGCAGCGCGATCATCCGCGCGGTCCGAGCCAGCCGCACGAGCATCGGCCGCCGCTGCTGCGCCGCTTCGACCGCGGGCTTGAGCGCGTCGAGCTTCTCGATCAGCTGCGCAGAGAACATGTCGATCAGGGCGTCGTAGGCGACGAGCCGGTCCCCGGTTTGAAAATCTGCCGGTTTGGCCTGGCTCGACTTGAACGCCTCGCGAGCGCGGATCATCTCGTTCACCTGGTCAGTGCGGCGAGCGACGTCGCGTACCCTTGCCAGCGCAGCAGGGTCGACCGTCAGGCCGCGCGGCGGGTCGTACTTGATCACGTCCCAGAATCCGCCCTCGACCGGATCGAGGGGATTGACGATGTCGTCACCCTTGCTCTTAACGACTGACATGTCGTCGCGAGCGAGCTGCTGATTGTTGGCCGCCGTTGCTCGCGCCGCGTCGATCTCCGCGATCGCAGCTTCCAGCACCGCCGCGTCCCGACGGGCTCGGGTCAACGCGTTCCGGACCATCTCCCAGCCGACCGCGAGCACGAAGCCGAGTGCGACGCCGATCAACGTTGGAACCATCCACCGCCACGCTAGCGAGCGTGGACGCGTTCCGGCGTTTCGCGCGCTGCTGCCGATACTCGCGCGATGTCGGCTGCAACCGCTGAGCACGCTGAGCATGAACTGCTGACGACGCACGAGGTCGCGCGACGCTGGCGCGTGTCGGACGACCTCGTTCGCAGGCTCGCAGCATCCGGCGAGTTGCCGGCGATCCGCATCGGGTCGCTGTGGCGCTTCCGCCGCGTCGACGTCGAGCGGCTGCTCGCGCCGGTCAGAGGCGACGCGTGACCAGCGACGAGGCCGTACACGGATACCGGCAGTTCGTCGCTCACGAGCTCGCCCTCGAGCAGCAGGAGTGGCTCGAGTACAGCGGCGTCGTCGAGCGTCGACGCAGCTTCGACCAACCGCTGACGGCGGAGGCGCGGGCGCGCCACGAGAAGCTCGTCGACGACGCGATCCGTGCCGGGCGCATCCTCGCCCGCGACCGCGAGTTGTGGCTGAAGCGGTTGGCGGCGAACGAGGCCGACGCGAAGGCGGCGCTCGCCGAGCAGCGCGCGTTCCAGGGCGACGAACAGCTCGCACGGGAGTTCGAGGCCGAGCTCGCCTCGATGATCGGCCTCACCGCCGAGGAGATGCTCTGAGTACGCCGGTCGACGCCGAGCGCGCCGCGGCCGCGCAGGCGCGCGCCCAGCACGCGGCGTTCGACGACGCGGTCGAGGTCGTCGCACAGCGCGGACGTCGCCAGCAGACCGGCGCGCGCAAGTTCGTCGACGCGCTCGCGGAGCTGAACAAGGCACGACGCGAACTGGCGAAGGCGCGTGCGGCATCCGACGACGCGATCGCCAGGGCGGCCGAGTTGCGGCCCGAAGGCGTCGACGCGGAGATCGCCGTCGACGACGAGCCGGAGTGGCCCGACGGCCTCAACCTGGCGGCGTTCTTGACGGCTGGGGCACGACGGCCGGCGGCGGACGCGGCACAGCGTCTCGCGCAGCAGCGACGCGCGCAGGCTGACTCAGACAATGCGCTCGTCGCGCAGATCATCCGGGAAGCTCTGCAGT
>WNFU01003865.1_pt1 | contig 38410 bp, 49 predicted proteins | sample 5400121 | NCBI WGS metagenome assembly WNFU01 (sample SAMN13153360, study PRJNA577476) | soil metagenome | isolation source: 100 cm soil or saprolite under grassland replicate 1 | place: USA:California | collected 2016-06-15
ACGATCCGCGTTACAACAACGAACCGCGTTACAACTACGGAGAGTCGAGAAACTTCTCCTACGAAGCAATAGTCAACAACCGCAATCGCGACCGCTACAGTGACAACAACGTGTCTGGCGTCAGGTACGGCTGGCGAGGTGGTTGGTACGGCAATGGCAGAGATAACGATAGATACGGTGATGGCGGTTACAGGGCGCAGAGCATCTACTGTGCGTCAGACGACGGGCGACTCCGCACCTACCTTGTCAATACTGGCGGCGTCGTCCGCCTGGTGAATCAGAGGAGCGAGTCGGCCTGTGTGGAGGGGCGGACCTGGGGCTTCAACCGTAACAGCGTCTGGGTGGATCGCGGCTGCCGCGCCGATTTCGAAATCGGCCGTGGTAGAGGCGATGGCGCCTACGGCCGTGGTAATGACAGCAGCCACGGTAGTGACGCCCGTCCGGACGGGCGCGTGAGCTACTCCGGCCCGATCATGAACCGGCGCAGTGATAAAGCCTTGGACGTGACCGGGCAGAGCAAGCAAGATGGGGCCAACATCCGACAGTGGGGATATGCCGATCAGGCCAACCAAAACTGGGACGTCATAGACCTCGGCGCCAGCGAAGTCGCCATCATCAGCCGGCGCAGCGGCAAGGCGATCACCGTCCAGGGCGGCAGGGATGATAACGGAGCGAACATCATACAGCGGAGCTGGAACGGCGCCCCGCAACAGCGTTGGCGACTGGAGCAGGTTGGCGGCGACTACTACCGGATCGTGAGCGTGGACAATGGCAAATGTCTCGACGTGACCGAGCAGGGCAAGCAGGACGGGGCCAGCATCCAGCTATGGGCTTACGCCAACCAGGCTAACCAGCAGTGGAGGCTCCGCCGGTAGCCAGGTAAATTCAAGGGCAAAAATTCTGAGGCGTAATCGGAAAGGGTTCGACTCATGGCTATAAACAGAACAGAGACAGCAAAGAGGTTTCTGGCTAAAGAGATCGAAAAGCTCTCTGAGCAGGAGCGCCAGGTAGTCGAGCGATTCATCCACCGCGGCCGGATAGCGCGAAACGTCGCGCACGAGTTCGAGGAGCAACTGACGGCCGGGCAACGGGTCGCCGATCGCGTAGCTGAGATCATCGGCTCGTGGCGCTTCATCATCATTCAAAGCGCGCTGCTGGCCGTGTGGATTGCGCTGAATATCACCGCGTATGTTTACCGCTGGGACCCGTATCCGTTTATCCTGCTCAACCTGGCGCTGTCATTCCAGGCTGCCTACTCCGCGCCGATTATCATGATGAGCCAGAACCGCCAATCCGAGAAAGATCACCTGCAAGCGAAGAACGATTACGAGGTCAACCTGAAAGCCGAGTTGGAGATCATGCAGTTGCATGAAAAATTCAACGAGTTGCGCGACTTCTCCTGGGTAGACCTCGTGCGTATGCAACAGCGGCAGACTGAAATGCTGGAGCGGCTGGTGGCGGAGGGAGGAAGCCAAGATGAGTAAAGCGAGACTGATCAAACACAGAGAATGGTTGGAGCGAGAGCAAGCCGCCCAACGACAAGCGCGGCTATCTCCCGTGGCGCAGGTTAAGGTTGACGCCGTCAGGGATTGGGTGAAGCGCCAACAAGCGTCTCAGCTGCCAAATGCCCGCGAGATGTTTGCCGCGTTGTTTGCGCCGACGGTGGTTGGGCGACGATGATCCGACCACGCGCAACCTGATCGAAGATATTCTCAAGAAAGAAGAAGAGCATGCCGATGACTTGTCAAACATGCTTGAGACTTTCGACCCTGAGAAAGCCCCTGCGCTCATTGGTGAATCATACCACGTGTGATGAATGCCAGCCGGACTGATGCGCCGGCGCCCGCGGACCGCCCCTTTTACAATGATCATCAGGTCTTTACCTGGCTGCGGCGTAGAGATTTCAAGTAAGAGGAGAAGGACAGGTAGGTTTTGCAACCGATTCTTTCCGTTCAGTTGTGTCCATCACTTTCCCTGGGAGGAGGTCAGCGTCGGATAAGCGTCTCCCTGCACGTGTTTTGTCTCCTCCCCTGCGGTAAAAAAACGCCCTGAGTCAAATGGCCCGCGGCGCCAGCGGCAAACCGGTGATACAACCATGATTCAAGAAACACCCCAAGCTGACCTGTTCAAACAACAAATGCGTGAGTCGCTGCGGCAGGAGACCCTCAATTCACGCGCCGTTACGATCGCGAAACACGATCACGTCTACACGTGTGGAGACAATGATGAATTGATCTACTTCATCGAGAGCGGACAAATCAAATTGCTCATGCTCTCGCCGGGAGGGAAAGAATGCCTGTTAGCCATCCATGCAGCGGGTGATATTTTCGGCGAGTTGTGCCTGTCCGGCTTGGGCGCAAGGCTGGAAACCGCGATCGCCATGGAAGAAACGGTCATAAAACAAATCCCTTGTTCCAACTTCTTTGCGCGTTTAGGCCGCGACGCGCTATTCGAGGGATTCGTGCAGTACCTGGCGGCGCGGATTGCCGATCAACAGCAGGTCATCGCCAATCTGGTGACGGTCGATAGCGAACAACGACTGGGCAAGACGTTGTTGCAACTGGCGCGCAAACTCGGCAAGAAAGATCCGCGCGGCATCCGCATCGAACCGAAAATCACGCATGAAGAATTGTCGGAGATGGTGGGCGCGACGCGGCCCAGGATCAGCATGTTTATGCAGCGCTTTCATAACCTCGGGCTGATTGAGACGAACGCAGATCACTTTCTCATCATCAAGGAAAAGAAGCGCACTGATTACCTTGCTCAACTCTCCTAACGCGGGAGGGGCGGCAGCTTCGGGTTGCAAATCGGCGCCCAGTCAACAGACTTCGTGATGCTGTTCATGAATAAGGACGGGCTGAACAGTCTGCTGTCAGACCAGTTCACACTGGGCGGCGACGCTTCAGTGGCCGCCGGGACGGTCGGCAGACAGGCGGGGGCTGCGACCGATCTGAAGCTCAATGCTCAGATTCTCTCATACTCACGCGGCAAGGGGCTGTTTGCCGGACTCGAACTCAAGGGCGTGGTCATCAAGCCGGACAAGGAATTCATTCGCCGCCTACCCGAAGGCTCGCGCGTGATGACCGGTTACATCACCTCCGGGAGTTTCAGGGTTGCGCAGGACTTCACTACCGACCTGGCGCGCGCCGCCGATTCGCTGCGAATCCTGCGGAGCAGTGAGTCGGCGGCGCCCTTTAACCCATATGTGGAAATGGTTGAGGCATTGCGCCGCTTCGACACGCAACCGGCGGGGCGGAGGATGGCGCTGTTGGTGTCAGACGGCCTTGATGTCTCGCACGGGTTCCGCGGCGCCAGCCCTTTCCAGTCAATGGATCTTGACCGGGCGATCAGCGAGGCTCAGCGGCGCGGGGTCGCGGTCTTCACTTTCTACGCGCCGTCAGTCGGGCTGACGAGCGTGAGCCGGATTGCGGTCAATTACGGGCAAGGCTCACTCAACCGCCTGGCGGACGAAACGGGCGGCGAGGCGTTTTTCACCGGAACCGACTTCGTGACCTTCGATCCGTACTTCAGAGAGTTTAACGACCTACTCGCCCGCCAGTGGCTCGTGACCTATCGCAGCTCGAATACCGGCTCAGGCTTCCGCCGCATTGAAGTCACGACTGAAGCGAATCTGCATCTGCATTACCCGGCGGGTTACCGCGTGCGATGATTGCTGTATTGCTTTACCGTTCCACCCGGATTTTATGAGTCAAAATGAAGTCCATGCCCGCCATGAAACCGCCCCGCTCGGCGAGATGAGCGTCCCGGCGATCGCGCTCTACGGTGTGCAAACGCAGCGGGCGCTGGATAATTTCCGCGTCAGCAATTTGCGAATCCATCCCGCGTTGATTACCGCCTATGTCGAAATCAAGCACGCGGCCGCCGAAGCCAATCGGGCAACCGGCGCGCTCAAACCGGAACTGGCCAACGCGATCATCCGCGTCGCCGAGGAACTCAGCGCCGGACATTGGCATGATCAATTTCAATTGGATGTCTTCCAGGCTGGCGCGGGCGCCTCGCGAGCGCTCATCGATAAGACCTGCTCCGCTGCAAGTCTGGGGAGATACAAATCACGGATGTTTCGATTTAGAGACTGAATTGACTCCGGCCTATAGTTGACAAAGCCACTCAATAAGCATAAGGTAATTGAGAACTGAGCTTGGCTCACTCTCTTTATCAGCTCCTCTGGGATTATCCAGACTACCTGAACCACACAGCTCACCTTCCGAATCAAGGACGAAATCATCCCGTTTCTATTGGCGCTAATGCCCCGAGATGATCTCGGTCAGTTGCTCGAATTTTAAGACGGCTGAGAAAGGAGCTAAGCTCGCTCTCTTCTTCGGCCTCTGCTGGAAATATCCAGGCTATCCGAAACCAATAGCTCACTTAACCTATGGAGTTATCAATGTTAGTTCAAGACTATCTGCAGGACATCAAAGCGGTTTCCGGCGACTGGTTCCCCAGCCTTAAATTTCTCATTATGTTTATTGGGGCGGTGGTCGGGCCACTCGTGTTGTTAGTTGTTGGCGGGCGCGATACGGGAACACTGTCGGAGACCGGCCTGGCGTGGTCTTTCCTGGCGATCGCACTGCTGCTCCTCATAAGCCTGGGCGCCGGCTTCTCGATGTTTAGGCGCGAAGCGGGAGTTCCTTCTATCAGCCCGAAGTACATCTGAAAGTGATGGAGGTGAACGTTTTCATCCGCAGTGGACATCGAAAGGATGCACGACCATGATTCAAGAGACTCCTCAAGCCGAGCGGTTCAAGCAACAATTGCGTGATTCGTTGCGGCAAGAGACCCAAGATTCGCGCGCCATCAAGATCGCGAAACACGACCATGTCTACACTTGTGGAGACCGCGCCGAGACGGTCTACTTCATTGAAAGCGGGCAGATCAAACTGCTTATGCTTTCGCCGGAAGGGAAAGAATGTCTTCTCGCCATCCACACGGCGGGAGATATTTTTGGCGAACTGTGCCTGTCGAGGTTAGGATCACGTCTGGAAACAGCGATAGCCATGGAAGAGACGAGCTTAAAACAAATCCATTGTTCCGGTTTCTTTGCGAGTTTAAGGCGCGACTTATTATTCGAAGGCTTCGTGCAGTACTTGGCGGTACGCATCGCCGATCAGCAGCAGGTCATCGCCAATCTGGTGACGGCTGACAGCGAACAGCGGCTGGGAAAGACGTTATTGCAACTGGCCCGAAAACTCGGCAAGCAAGACCCTCGCAGCATACGCATCGAGCACAAAATAACGGTGAGCGACGGCCATCGAGTCAAGCTATAGCTAGCAGCCTGGATTAGATTCGATGATTATGTGGTATCTAACCGAGGATGGCTGAGCATGGAGATTCGAGTGGCAGAAGACATGCTTCCAGGCGCCCTTCCAGGCACAAAAACAGTCCCCCATCCCGCCGCTTTTCATTCCGAAATTGTCCAATATTGGACAGCGATTTATCCCGAACTGACCCATCATCAGAAAGTTCAATCAACGCTCAACCCGATCCTCCCGTAAGAACGCAATCGCTAAAAGGAGACCATTATGAGGGACAAAGACGAGGGCAAAAGCGAAGGCGAACAAATCGATGGCGCCGCCAAGAATAAGGTCGAGGAAAGGATCAACGATCCTGACCTAGAAGCCAAAGATGAAGCCCAGCGCCCGGATGGAAAAATTCAAGAGAAAGCAGGCAAGGCGCGATAAAAAGTCGGTAAGGCGATAAAGAAGGCGGGCAAGGTTATTTCTGGCAAACGATAACTCGGAAATCGGAGCGATCACGAAAGTGAAGGAGATGGTTATGTCAATTCTTACATGGATCATACTGGGACTGATCGTGGGGTTAATCGCCAACAAACTACTCAACAAAACTGGCGAAGACGTCCTCATGAACATCGTGTTGGGGGGCATCGGCGCAGTGTTAGGCGGCGAGCTAATCAATAAGTTCGGGATAGCCGGAGCGGCATGGCTGAACATGTGGAGCGTGCTCATGTCTGTCAGCGGCGCGGCGCTTTTCCTGGTCGTTTATAACGCCCTTGCAAGGCGCGCCCTCAAGACCGATTAACTAACGGCGGCAGGAGGCAAGCATCCTCGACCGCGAATCAACCAGAGAACCAAGAAGAAGATTTCAAATGAGGATGGCTTGCTGTAACCGAACGCGGTCACAAATCGAGCTTTCCCGACACAAAGGGACATGGGAAATCATCTAAAAACAAACCTTTGATACCTTGTCCCCTTGTCCCTTTGTGATTAGCCGCTGGCTCCGCGGTGAAATGAATGGAATGGCGAATTGGTTTCATCGAGCACATGGCATGGCCACTGCAAGCCTAAGGGGATAACAATGGCAGACACAATCAAACCGGGAACAATTCTGATCACTGAGGGCGCCCTCTTGCCGGAATCCTTACTGCTCGAAAGCGAACCTTACGCTTATGGATGGAGACTGGTCAAAAAACTCGATAGCAATGGATTGGATCAAATAATCAGCCAGGCGGGATGGAATTTTTTCTACATCGCCGGCGTGATTGAGACGAACGCCTTCGGTTCCGACGAAAAAAAGACTACCCGCAAGGCGATCAAGCGGATCATCGCAAACCTGAAATCGAAGAACTTTAATTGCCTGGAAATCACGCGCGTGGCCGCGAAACGATCGCTGGGACTGCCCTACGTGAGCGTTTCCGCCCACTCGCGGCATATCCAGGAAGGTCAGGCTCTTTCGCGGGAATAGGCGCTGGTTGTCCGAAATGAAGCGCAAGGCGGGCGCAGGAAAATTATGTCAAAAAGAAGTGGCGACAAAGCAAGGTCAAACAAAGAGCGAGAGAAGAAGAGGCGTAGGCGGCTGCGCAACCAAGAATTGCGAAAGGCGACGGAAAACAAAACTGCGGGGCGAGAGGCTCCGGATCCCGATCGAGACGGAAACCGGATCGTCTCAAGCCAGTTGCGCCGCGTGACCAGAGACAGTAAGGATGGCTCGGATCAAGGCGAGGGCGTTCTGGAAATCGTCGTGTATCGAACCCGAGGGAGTACTGAATGATCAGTCTCCGAAATGTCGCAATTTCAGTTTTTGGGAACGCGCTCTCAGCGCCTCCGATGGGCGTTCCCGCCCACATTGGAACAAGGTGAAAAATTCAAAAGCGACATCATTCCTAAGATCGACCAGATGTTGAAATGGTTATGACCTGCGCGCCAGGCTAGTTTTCACTCAACTCGATGAAAAGCAGGCGGTTGACGCAATCCCCCGTTAGACAGGTGGGACACACCCTGATTTCCTGCGCTCATTCCCCGATAACTTGCTTGAGCCGCCATTGCTCAAGCGCCAGGACTTTTTTGAATGCGATGACCCATTTGAGCCGGACACGTGTGATACTGAAATTCTCGCACTGACGATGAGTCTCTATCTGGGTGAACCGGGCGCTCACGGTTGCAGGATGTCGGATGAAGAGATGGGCCGGATGGCGATTAGGCTTACGCGGCTGGTTCTCGTTAAATGGCGAAGCCGTGACGGTCATTGGGTTGCTAACCAAAACATATGTCTTCAAAATCGGACAAGCTGCGGGGATCAGGAGTAGAATGTATTTGAGAGGATACGGGACCCTACCTCAACGAAGTTCGGCTCCTAGATCGCTGGGGCGTTAGCGTCAGCAATTCGGAGCGAAAACCGTTGGGGAGATTCCGCGTCTTCTCGTTTGGCCCCGAACCCGAACCCGATTGACTAAATGACTAATAGGGTTCGGCTTTTTTTGGGTTTTCAAAACCGACCGCGCGCTTAACTTGATAAAAAAATGTGGAAGCGTGGAAGCTGTGGAATCAACTTCTCAAAAGTCCACTTATATCTTTCTTAGCCAAAAAGTCACAAAAATGCTTCCACAGCTTCCACACTTCCAAATCGAAGTCCGGAGACGGATTTTTACCTAAATTTCTAGTGTCCCTTCGGTGAGCCATTACAGTGCGAAGTGAAAGTCAATTGTGTGTCTATTTCGGTCTTTGATCAAAAGGCAATGAAACCTGCTGATCTGCACAAACTGTTGACCGAAGAGCGGATAGGGCAGGGGGGCGCCGCTCGAAGTGATACGCCGGACGGAGCGGCTCACGCTACAGATCGTCCCCGAGGAAGTTCCCGATAAGAAAAGGTAAGAAGGGGTTGAAAAGAGTGGTGGAACGCTTGTGCGCGAGGCGCTTCCATCAGAGACTCAAGAAATTCTCGCGCGAAAGATAGGTCAATGATCCGCAATATGGAACAGAATCTGAACAGAATGGAGGCGCCGGAGGTTGATACCAGCGACTTTTCACTTGTCGATCGTTTGCGCGACAATCCGCCGGAAGACGCAGCCTCGCCGGACTCGACGCGTTTGTACCTGAACGAAATCGGGAAGGCGCCGCTCCTGACGCGCGAAGGCGAAATCCTACTAGCCAAACGCATTGAGAACGGAGGCCGGCGGGCGCAACGGGCTGTCACACGCTCGCCCATCGCCGTCGCCGAGCTACTGAAGATCGGCGACGAACTCGCGGCGGGCGCGATCAGCATTCGCGATGTCGTTACATTCTCCGATCAATCTGCCCCGGTCGAAAGCGCCGAGCCGGAGGCTCGCGAAGACAGAACGGAAGAACGCTTACGACTGACGCTCGAAGGGATCGGGCGAGTTCGCGCGCACTACCGTAGTGGGCTAGGAGAGTGGCGTAAGCTGCAGGACAAGCGCGCGCTTCCGCGTATTCACAAATCGAAGAAAACGCTGCGCCTCGAGCGCCGGATCGCGCGCGCGCGCATGGAACTCGCCGCGGAGGTCTCACGGCTCCGCCTGCGCGACGAGACGTGGCGACGACTGGTCAATGCGATCAGCGCGGTCGCAGGGGAGATTCGCGCCCTCGAGCGCGAGATCGCCAGGCAGGAGGAGAAGCTCGGCGCGAAACCGGAGGCCGTGAACGAAGTCAAGCGGCGTTTGCGCGCCGCAAGAACGCGTCTCCGGCAAATCGAGCTCGAGACCAATCAGTCGGCGGCGGCGATCAGGCGTTCGCATCGAGCGGCCCTCGCCGGCGAAGCCTTCGCGGCCGAGGCTAGGCGCGCGATGGCCGAGGCCAACCTGCGCCTGGTCGTCTCGATCGCCAGGAAATATCATCACCGCGGCCTTCAGATCCTCGACCTGATTCAGGAAGGGAACATCGGCCTGATGCGGGCGGTCGAGAAGTTCGATTGGCGGCGCGGCTATAAATTCTCGACCTATGCGACGTGGTGGATCAGGCAAGCCATCACGCGCGCGATCACCGATCAATCGCGCGTCATTCGACTCCCGGTGCACGTGGCGGAGTTGCTTGGCAAAATCCGCTCCGTCTCGCGCGCGTTGAGGCCGGAATTGGGGCGCGATCCCGTGATTGAGGAGATCGCCGGACGGATGAACATGCCGCAGGAGAATATCCGCCGCGCCATGGAGGCTTCCAGCGAGCCGATTTCGCTCGAAACCCCGGTCGGCCACGAAGGCGATTCGAAATTCGAGGAGCTTATCGAGGACACCTTCTTCCCGAGCCAGGTGGAGCGGATGGAAGCGACGGAATTGCGCGCGGTCTCCGACGAAGCGCTGAGCACGCTCACCCCGCGTGAGGAGAGGATTGTCAGGATGCGTTTCGGCCTCGACCGGAGCGGCAAGGAGCATACGCTCGAAGAGATCGGCCACGTCTTCGGGGTCACTCGCGAGCGCATCCGGCAGATCGAAAGCAAAGCGCTCAAGAAGTTGCGCCATCCGGCGGTCGCGCAAAAGCTGAAGGCCGCCGCCTGAAGCGCAATCGCCAGCCCGCTCCCGTCTCAGAGAGCGGGCTGGCGATTGGGGCCGGCGATAGACGGCCAAAAAAGGGGCGCGCAGATGAGCCCAAGGGTCCTCCGATGCGCGCCATGCCGCTTTCTCAGGTCACATTCGCGCCCGCCGGACCGGATTTCATAGAGGCCACCTTTGCTTGACAGGAACTCCGAAGATAGAAACCTTCGAGGTTGCCAATTCGACTTTCCACAATATCGCTGCTAAAGGAGCCTAGAGCCTGTTATTAACTTTGATCCTTGATTTTATCCCCTACGGGAGATTAAGAGAAGCTTCGAATCAGGTGTGCTTTCGGGAAAACGGTGGCAGCGGTCGCCGTAGTCATACTGTTATTTGTCTGAGAGCAGGAGGGCGACGAGAGGGCGGGAGGCCGTCATCTTGTAATGAGAAGCTGCGGTCTATTCTATGCTCCTCTAGCAGCGATCTTGTGGAAGGTCGAAAGCGACTGCAGTTGTTTTGTTCTTGACAGTCTACAGCGTCATCCGGTCGCGGGCTTACTGATCTCTTTACTTCCGAGCGCCAGCACACGCTGGAGTTCTTTCCCCGCCAACCCAAAAAAGACCGCCATCTGTTTAAGCTGCGCGCGCCCCGTGTAATCCGCCGGCGTGGCGCAAAAACGTTCGATGCCGGGCGTAAAATCAACGCAGCGCATCTTCTGTGGCGGCCGGTGGCCGGCAGCGCAACTACCATCCGCATTCTGACGGATACAAAATTCACATAGCTTCATTGTGTTACCTCACTTCGCTCAACCCAGCAAGCTTTACGTTAGTTCTGCGCCGCAATACCGCTTCTACTATACAGGGTTTTCAGTCGAATAGGCAGGCGCCCCTCGCGTTTGCCCAGTTTTTACAGGCCTGCGAGCGTGGCGATCACTATTTATTCTGATGAGAACTGAGTAAGGAGCCGTTAGTAGGTTCTATGGGGCGCCTCGACAAAAAGGGGCGCGAGGCCGAACAATCCTACTATCCAAAGCCTGGCGGCTCACCCGTCTTCAATCTTGATATCAGCTAATCGCACGGCTCGCGGCGTAGCTTTTCTCTTTCCGCCTCCCATTGCCGCCAAAGCTTACGCCTGCAGCGCGAGTCATCGGCGGCTCTTCTTCATTAACTATAAGCCGGCGGCCATTGATTTCTCTTCCATTTAATTGCGCGATAGCCGCTGCGCCTTCTTCGCGCGAAGACATCTCAACAAAGCCGAAACCGCGCGGATTTCCCACAATAGTGGTGACTACTCGGGCGGACTCGATCTTCCCGGATTGTGCGAATAACTGTTCTAAACCGTCGTTTGAAATCTGATAGTCCAGATTACCGACGTAAAGTTTCATGAACATAACATTTCCTGGAAAGTGGGCCGTGCGATTCAGGCGATCTGGAGGATTCCAGAGAGGCTGATAAAGGAGAAAGCCAAACTCGATTCTTAACCATCCTATGCCCCATGCGAGGGCCTGTCAATCGGCGCCTCATCCGCCTTGTCTCGAAAACGCGCGCTGGTTTTCAAGTTGTAACGAGCCTGAATCCCCGGATAGTTTTAAAGGCTCGCGTCGCCGAGATCGCTGTGTTCATCGCGAAGTCTAGGCGCGCGTCTCAACTTGTCAGAGGATGAATCGACCCTGGCCCATAGTTGACAAAGCCACCTAATAAGCATATGGTGATTAAGAACTGAGCTTAGCTCACTCTCTTTATCAGCTCTTCTGGAATTATCCAGACTATCTGAGCCGCACAGCTCACCTCCTAAATCGAGACGAAATCATCCTATTTCTATTGGCGCTAATGCTCCGAGATAATCTCGGTCGTTCGCTCAAATTTCAAGTCTTTGGGAATTGCCGTGAGACACCCCAACATCTTGCGGTTTAGAAAAAGAAGAAGAAACCACGGATTTAACGGATTAAGACAGATCAGGACGGATCAATCCGTGAAAATCCGTTTTTGATCCGTTAAATCCGTGGTTGCTGGGAAGAAAGCTAAGCTCGCTCTCTTCTTCGGCCTCTGCTGGAACCATCCAGACTATCCGAAACCAATAGCTACTCATCTATGGAGTTATCGATGTTTATTCAAGACGTCCTGCAGTACTTCAAAGTGGCTTCCGGCGATTGGTTCTCCAGCCTTAAATTCATCATTATGTTTATTGGGGCGGTGGTCGGGCCACTTGTGTTGTTAGTTGTTGGCGGGCGCGATTCTGGAACACTGTCGGAGATCGGCCTGGCGTGGTCTTTTCTGGTGATCGCAGTGCTGCTCCTCATAAGCCTGGGCGCCGGCTTCTCGATGTTTAGGCTCGAGGCGAGAGTTCCTTCTATCAGCCCGAAATACATCTAAAAGTGATGGGGGTGAACGTTTTCATCCCTAGTGGACATCGAAAGGAGACACGATCATGATTCAAGAGACCCCTCAAGCTGAGCGGTTCAAGCAACAATTGCGTGATTCGTTGCGGCAAGAGACCCAAGATTCGCGCGCCATCAAGATCGCGAAACACGACCATGTCTACACTTGTGGAGACCGCGCCGAGACGATCTACTTCGTCGAAAGCGGACAGGTCAAACTGCTCATGCTTTCGCCGGAAGGGAAAGAGTGTCTTCTCGCCATCCAAACGGCGGGAGATATTTTTGGCGAACTGTGCCTGTCCGGGTTAGGCGCACGTCTGGAAACGGCGACAGCCATGGAAGAAACGACCTTAAAACAAATCCCTTGTTCTAGCTTCTTTGCGCGTTTAAGGCGCGACTTATTATTCGAAGGCTTCGTGCAGTACTTGGCGATACGCATCGCCGATCAGCAGCAGGTCATCGCCAATCTGGTGACGGCTGACAGCGAACAGCGGCTGGGAAAGACGTTATTGCAACTGGCCCGAAAACTCGGCAAGCAAGACCCTCGCAGCATACGCATCGAGCACAAAATAGAAAAGAAGCTCACTGATTACCTGGCTCAGATCATTAACTCCGGGTATCGGACCACCCATATAGATCAATAGTTGTCCAATATTGAACAGCGATTTATCCCGGACTAGTCGATCATCAGAAAGTTCAATCAACGCTCAAACCGGTCCTCCCGCGAGGACGCGGTCACTTAAAGGAGACAACGTAGGAGGAACAAAGACGAGCGCAAAAGCAAACCAATCGAGGGCTCTGTTAAGAACAAGGCCCGGGAATTTATCAACGATCCCGACCTCAAAACCAAAAGTGAAACAGCGCCCGAATGGAAAAATTCAAGAGAGAGCAGGCATGGCGCGCCGGAAAGCCAGTAAGACAATAATATAAGGCGGGCAAGATTATTCCTGGCAAACGATAATATTGACAAGTGTCCTCGACCGCGAATCAACCAGAGAACCAAGAAGGAGATTTCAAATGAAGAAGATTATCGAGACCGCAATCGCGAACGGTTCACTCAAAACCTTGGTCACAGTGGTTAAAGCGGCGGACTTGGCGGAAACTCTTTCGAAGCCCGGACCATTCACGATCTTTGCGCCGAACGACGAGGCCTTTGCCAAGTTGCCCGAGGGCGCTCTCAAGGAGTTGCTCAAAGACATTCCCAAGCTGAGGAGACTGCTCGCTTACCACGTGACGCCGGGCAAAGCGCTGGCCGCGGACGTGATGAAGCTCTCTTCAGTGAAGACCGTGCATGGGCAGAACGTGGCCATTACCTCGGACAAGGGGATCAAAGTGAATGACGCAAGAGTGATCAAGATTGACATCGCATGCGACAACGGTGTCATCCACGTGATTGATACCGTCCTTACTTTGTCAACTGCGAAGTCTCCCCCAAGCTAATTGTCAGAAGAACTTTAATTGCCTGGAAATCACGCGCGTGGTCGGGAAATGATTGTTAGGATTGTCCTGCATGAGCGTATCCGCCCACTCGCGGCATATTCAAGAAGGTCAGGCTCTTTCGGGGGAATGCGCTGACCGTCCGAAATGAAGCGCAAGCGACTCCGAGCCGGCGGCGATTTCCGACTTCGCCCCGTGAACTGAAAAAAAGGGGCCATCTGCGGCGACAAGCAATAGGCCGAACCGCAACTTTAGAGGATGTGTGAAATAGTGGAAGCTCAATCACGAAATACAATATCAAGATCTGTGGACTGCTTTCTTCAATCTCTTGTCTCGATCGTAAACGACGAGTCGGCCAGTATTCCGATCACTCTGAGCGTAGGCGGCCTTCTCATTTCCGGCGACATGATCGGGGGGAAGACCTATTTCGACGAATTCGCTCGCCAGTTCAAAGATGGTTTCAGGAATATCAGTAGTGAAACAGGTTCAACCATCGAAGTGGCGTTCAAAAGACTGGGTGATGTGTACGATCCAATTCAGAAAGAATTTCAAGGGAGCGCCGCCATATCGAAGCCACACATGATTCATCTCAAAGACGCGCAAATATACCAATCTGGCGCCGGCCTCCCGCCTTCCGAAAAAAGGGTTTTGTGGCGGGGACGATTAGAAGCTGTGGACGGATTCTCGCTGGGTAGAGTTTCCCTTAGGTAGCTTGAGGTTAGGAAGATAATCATGTACTGCCCTGCTTGTGGAACAAAAGCATCAACGGATCAAAAATTCTGCCGATACTGTGGCCTGCGCCTTACCATCGTTCAACACCGCGAGATGTTTGCAGAAGCTCTCAGACTGGCAATGGTCACCAACGACCATCTTTCTGAAAGGGGTTCTCCAATGAAACAGATCCTCATAATCTGTACGCTGGCAGTTGCGGTGTCGTCCCTTGCTCTCGGTCAACCGAATGACAAGCAGGCGGATCGGAAACAGGCAATCCCAAATAGCCAGGCCGAGCAAGAGATCATGAAGCTAGAAAATGAGTTAGTAGAAGCTGGGTTGCGGGGGGACGCGGCAACGGCCGACCGTCTCATGGCTGACGACTACTTCTTCATGACTCGCGATGGCGTGGTACATGAAAACCTGAAAGCGGCTTTGCTGGTAAGGATGAGGTCTGGCGAGAGCGGGGCGGATTTGCTGACAAGGATGAAATCTGACGAGAGCGATGAACCCATGCCTCAGCCCACTAAGATCGACGACACTCAAGTCCACATCTACGGAGATACGGGTGTGGTCATTGTGCGTTCGTCATACAAAAGCCGAGGCAAAGATGGAAGAGTCGTCGAGGTTCCCACCCGATACTTGCACGTGTGGGCGCGTCGACAAGGGCGGTGGCGACTCGTCGCAGGGAGTTCGACCCGCATCGAACAACGCATCGAACAAACCAAACCATAACGCGCTTCCAACCATTCCAGAGAAAGGATCATTATTTATGTCAGTTAAATTATTTGTCGGCAATCTCACGCAAGAGACTATCAGTACGGAAATTCGCGATCTGTTCAGCGCCGTCGGCGTAGTGGAATCGTGTCAGTTGATCGTTGACCGGGAGACCGGCCGCCCAAAGGGCTTTGGTTTCGTTGAGATGGATTCGAGAGAGGCGGCTGACGCGGCTAAAGAGAAATTCAATGGTCACAACCTGCATGGGCACACGCTCAAAGTGAACGAGGCTAAGCCGAGAATCTGGAAGTAGCGATAACGGCTCACGCCGGGGTCATTCAGCGTCGATGAATGACCTGGGGTTATCAACGCGGTAAGCCTCAAGCGGCGCCTTGCGGAGAGATGACGTGCTTTTAAAAGTCTTTCCCGTTTCGAGCGGGCGTGATCCATTGAGTAGTGACCTGGAAAGCGCGCTCGTCCTGGCGCCTCCCTCGACCTTAAACAGCGCCCCACACAAGCTATCGAAAGGCGAAAATGTCCGAAGTTCAGTTCTCAGACATCACAATCGTTGGCAATTGCGCGGCTAAAGCGCCGCGCAAAGAAGGCAAAACCAAAGAAGATAAAGACCAATTCATCATTACATTTAGCCTCTCAAGTAACGCGCAGGGCCCCTGGATCGAGACCTTCAATCGAGTATGGGGAAAGCGCGGCAATGAACCTCCTTTGTCACCATTGCCGATGGTCAGAGATGACCAGATTCAAATCGCTTGTCCGATTGACGATCAATTGCAAGGCCACTTGGACAATCTCAAGCAAGTAGTAGCCACGACTAATCAAGTGTACCGCGCGCAACTTCAGGCAACAGACGATGAGAAACGTAATCATGATGAGCTACTCCAAAAGCTTAGGTTTTGACTGAGACGCATGATGACAGAGAGTAACTTGACGCCAATGATGAAACCGCCGCTCATTGATAAACAAGAGAGCGGTAAGAGGCCAAAATGATGAAGTCTGCCATAGGCAATAATAAGTTCCTCAAGGTGTTAATTGCTGCCAAGCGCGCCAAACAGCTTCTGAAAGGCGCGTCTGCGCTTGTTAATAGTTCAAGCGCGAGGGCTACGCGTATCGCGATCGAAGAGGTCGAGCAAGGGCTAATCGGCTTCGAATTCATACCCAAGGACCCGGATTTGAGAAACGGGCGTGATAATCGAGGCGATCGTGGGCAAGATGATGTTGGAGAAGACAGCCGCGAAGTAACCAATCAGGCGCCTGTCGCAAGTCAAAAATCTGTCGCACGACTTGGCGACCAATATGCTTGGTTCTTTCCTGTTCATCGTTGTGTTAGCCTTGACCCGAAGATGGCTTGCCATTGTAGCATTATTGGTATGAGCGAAGTGGCGTAACGCCGGATTAAGCGGTACCTTGTCGTATGAGCTTATGAACAAGGAGCCCTGCTATGAAAACGCTGCTCATTTATCCGGAGTTTCCCGACACCTACTGGAGCTTCCGCCATGCGCTCTCGTTCGAGGGCAAGCGCTCGGCCTTCCCGCCGCTCGACCTCTTGACCATCTCCGCCATACTGCCTGACGCGTGGGAGCGGCGGCTGGTGGATATGAACATCCAGCCGCTCAAGCCGTCCGAGTCAAGAAACTGTTGCCTGCATTGGCCGACTGGTCGAAGCGTCACGGGCGTCCTTTCTCTTTTATTACTGAAGCCAGCGTGAATCTCGCCGAGGACGACGAATTACTTGACGGGATGCGGCGCGCTCATTTCCGCCGCGTCTTTCTCGGCATCGAGACCCCGGTCGAGGCGAGCCTCAAGGAGGCCCAGAAGGGGCAGAACATGCGCCGCGACCTTCTCGATTCGGTCAAGAAGATTCAGAGCTACGGCATGGAGGTGATGGCCGGCTTCATCGTCGGATTCGACAACGACCCCGATGACATCTTCGAGCGGCAGATCGAGTTTATCCGGGAGAGCGCCATTCCGCTTGCGATGGTGGGTTTGTTGACGGCGCTGCCCGACACTCAGCTCTGGCGGCGGCTCGAGCGCGAAGGGCGATTGCTCCTCGAGAGCACGGGGAACAATACCGATGGCTCGCTGAACTTCGTCCCGAAGATGGACGCTGCGCGTCTCATCGAAGGCTATAAGTCGATTATGCGCGCCATCTATCAGCCCCGGCGAATACTATCAGCGCGCGCTCGATTGCCTGGAGCGGGTAGTCGCAGTCGCGCCCGAGGCGCGTCGCAATGGGATTGCCAGCGACGTGGTGACTCTCTTTCGCATTGTGCTGGCGCTCGGCGTGCGCGACCGCGCGCGCGGCGAGTTCTGGCGCTACCTACGCCACGCCCTTACCCGGCATCGCGAAAAGTTCGCTGAGGCTATGATACTGGCCGCGGTGGGCTATCACTTTCGCAAGCTGACCGAAGATTGATTTCGAGACTGTCCAATATTGTACAGCAATTTATTCCAGGCTGGCTGATCATCAGTGCGGAATTTAAGAATTTACCGGGCGCAAGGAGTTATCAATGTCTATTCAGGATGTTCTGAACCCCCTCAGGAGAAACAAATGATTAACGTTCGTATCCTCTCGATTGCAATTTTTGTGGCCGTTTTATCAGCGTCTTCGATCTATTCACAAGATCTTTCCAGGTACCGGGAGTTCCAATTTGAAACAGGACTGCCCGCAATAGCGAAACAAGCGCATCTGAAACCGTTGGACGCGAGGGCGATCCACCGGCGCCCGGCGGTGATTCAGGAACTGACCTGGGAAGCTCAGAGCTTTCCCTCCTCTTCACCTGGATCCGACTCGGCTAAGAATATCCTTTTCAGCTTTTACAACGGAGAGCTCTTTCGGATGGTAGTCACTTATGATCCGGATCGGATCGCAGGATTAACGGCTGATGACATCGTCGAAGCCATTTCGGCGAAGTACGGAACTGCCACCAGGCCTGTCGCCGAGATCACCCTTTCTTCGACCTATTTCTATAACGGCGGCGAAAAGATCATTTCAGACCGGAGCGAAAAGGTCCTTGCGCGTTGGGAAGATTCACAGTACTCGTTCAACCTCTTTCAGTTGTCCCTCGAGCCTACTTTTGGGATGGTTATGTATTCGAAACGGCTGGATGCGCTGGCCCGGGCTGCAATCGTCGAGTCCGTCCGGCTGGATGATCAGGAAGCTCCCCAAAGAGAAACCGAACGTCAAAAGAAGAAGGATGAGGAGAACCGTGTCCGGCAAGAGAAGGCCAGGCAAGCGAACAAGGCGCCGTTTCGCCCTTAAGTAGACCGCAGACCGCGTCATTTTTCGCTCTTCGCTGATAACTCTAATAACCGCTGACTGGAGGAATGTATGGATTGGAGTGGGATACTGGGATTCGCTATTGCGCTGGGGGTTATCTCGCTTGTCTCCTGGAGCGCGGAAAAGTTTATGGGCTATTTGGAGCCCCTGAAAGTTGACCGGAGCCTGAATGCGTCACCCCGAGAGATACCCAAAGTAGTCAATAGCTTGGCAGAAGTAACATACGCGAACAATTTACCAGTAAATCAAAAGGATTAAGGACAAAGAACTATGGCTGCCAACATCAGACCCCTGCTCGATCGTGTGACCGTGCGTCGGATCGCGGAGGGCGAGCAGGCGCCCGGCGGGATCATCATCCCGGACACCGCTCGAGAGAGGCCGCAGGAGGGTGAAGTCGTGGCGGTCGTTGAGGGCAAGTATCGCATGGATGGCGGCTGCGCGAAGAAGTCATTTTACCTTGGGAGTTCCCGCCCACATCGGAACAATGTGAAAAATTCAAAAGCGACATCATCGCTAAGGTAGACCAGATGTTGAAATGGCTATGATCACGCCTGATCACACGGATACGATACTCACCAAAATTCGACTCTGACGCGCTTTTGATACTGCTGGCCAATTGATCAAGCCGATATAGGCTGTTCCATAAGCTTACTGAAAGTGGAGGTCCGCGTTTTTGCCCGCGGTCTAAATCAGGCCAAGCAACATTGGGACATCGGTACAGTACCGCGCGCGTAAGCAAGCGGCTCGCTGATCAGTCGGCCGCTTGCTTACGCGCGCGGTACTGTACCGATCTTGCGTGGCTCGATTTAGATTTAAATGCATTTGCCTTTTCCTGAGGGCGCCCTTGCTTGACAACGCCACTTACTAAGCATAGGGTAGTTAAGAACCGAGCATAGCTCACTCCCTTCATCAGCTCCTCTGGAATTATCCAGGCTATCTGAACCGCACAGCTCGCCCTCCAAGGAGCAAACAATGCTTACACGTCATGTCACGATGAAACTCAGGGCAAATTCCGCCGCAGAGTTTACCCGCATTATCGAGAACGAAATTATCCCACTGCTCCGCAGCGTTCGCGCGCGAGGCGACCCAGGTCTGCGTCGCTTCCACGGAGGACTGCGCCCATGCGCTGATGTTTACAATGGCTGTAATGTCAAGGGAGGAGAGGTGATGACCGGCCGGAGCGAAAGCGCGATCCATTCGTTCACTCTACCCGATGACCAGAGGGGACTGCGCGAAACAACCAATCTGATCGAATCAGGACAATATGATCAATTAGCCGAGTTGCTCCGCCTGTCGCAGGCGGCAAGCGAGCGGGTGGGGCAGAGTTTCCTTGCCGAGATGTTCTCCGAGTTAAAGCCATGACGCAGAATGAAGTGATGAATGAAATGCTGCTCAACGCCATCCGCGACGCCGATGTTCAGTCGGCCCCCATTATCGTGCGCGTTCAGACCCCCCAGGTATTGATGGTTTCATTCCTTCGGATAACATCACCGTCCTTGCGACGCGAAATCCGATGTGTTTTCCAGGACCAGATTCATCGTAATCGCGGAAGGAAACGCGACACTCGCTCTCGGCGCAGACTATACAACCTCCCCGGATCACATGATATTTTCTTGGAGGGGGGGGCGTCTTTCAGGCTTATAAGCGTCCTCATCATACCAGTCCTGACACAATTCCATCACGTTACCCTGCATATCGAACAGCCCCCATTTGTTCGGAGCTTTTTTACCTACTGGTTGCGTACTGCTCGCGGCATTCCTGGAGTACCAGGCATAATCAGAGAGCTCGCCTTTACCGTCATCGAAGCCCCATTTACCAGTTGAGCCTGCGCGCGCGGCATATTCCCACTCCTTTTCAGTCGGCAGGCGGTAATCTTGATGACCGGTTTTCCGCTGTAACGCTTTGATAAAATCCTGGGCTAAAGCCCACGACACGTTATCTACAGGGAGGTTATCATTCCCGGTGAAAAGGCTCGGATTGTCATCACTGCCCATGATGGCTTTCCACTGAGCTTGAGTTATTTCGTAGACGCCAATGGCGAATGGATCAACCTTCACTTTATGCCTTGGACGTTCATCGTCCTCTCCTTCCCCGACATTGGACCCCATCTCGTACTCACCGCCAGGCAATTGCGCCATTTCAAGCGCTACGCCCGGGCTCAAATCTTCCGTCAGCCGAGGAAACGATGTAACTCCTTGTGCGGTCGAGGGCGTTTCGGTGTGATGTCCACTTTGAAGTCGTTCGGTAATCCGACGGACCTGTGAGGAGATCAATGCAACAATGACGGCGAGGAGTAAGACCGCAAGCGCGACGAGATTGCGGACATTGCCTGATCAAGCCCAGAAGGAGGTCGTATGAAAAAACAGGTTATCAAAATTTTCTCGATGTTGAGTCTCGCGGTCACGCTAACGGTCGCCGCCGTCTATGCCAACCCAACCGATACGCTCAAGGCGAACATTCCTTTCGATTTTTCGGTCGGGAATAAAACTCTGCCGCCCGGTGTCTACACGGTCAGGCCCATAACCTCGACAGGTATGCTCCGAATTCGACGTGAAGATGGCCGTGAGGCAGTGATGATACAAACTAACGGCGTGATGGCTCGCCGTGCGCAGGATCAAACGAAACTCGTCTTCCGCCGATATGGCAACCAGTACTTCCTCGCCCAGGTCTGGACGGCTGGAGATGGCAACGGGCGCGAACTATGGAAGTCCCGCACGGAGCGTGAGCTGATCAAGAAAGGATCGAATTATCTGGCTAAGAACGCGGTAGAGCCTGAGGTGGTTTGCATCGTTGCAGAATAAGCAATGAATCTCAGCGGCGGAGCCGAGGGCGACTCATGAAGATTGTCGCCATCGGCTCCGTTTTTTACACATTGCTTTAGGAGGGAAACTGTGAATCGCAACAGGAGCCTGGCGCGTGGCGTCATCTTCCTTACAATTCTTTGCTGGTTTACGCCATCGCCGACCGCGCAACCGTTGACCTCTCTGTCGGCCACTGCAGCCTCTTACATCGAACGTGGCAACGCCTGGGCCGCCAAAGGCGAATGGGAACGGGCGTTGACCGATATGGCGCTAGCATTTTATTCTTTCACCTCGTTCTTTATGTCTTCCAATTTCGGAAGACGGTTTGTATCAAATTCATCGTAGTCGTTATCGTCTTCACTAAGATCAGAAAGATCAGACGCAATTCGCGTTCTTTCTTTTCGACGAACTCATCAAGTACTTCGACCTGTAGCGCGGTCATTAGACGTGCGTTCCTTCCAGAGCTGAGAGCGCTTTAAGCGGTGCTGAGCGGCTAGATGAAATAAATGTCTCCGAAAACGGACGAGGTGAGGATTCGGGTGTATACTGTAGCTAGAGGAGTGTGGAGAACTCTGAATAGGACGCTATCCAGGGGAACTCGCGCTCCTCTTTTATATTTGTCCCGCTGGTGAATTCGATAAGGTGGAAACCTGCCATACGCTGCAATGTCTCCTTCGATTTTATCCTTCGCTTCCACTGGCGCTCGATCAGATCAGACATCGTAATCCGGCGGCGCGTCCTCGACAATCTTTTCCGGTGGCAGTTCCTTGATTCGTTCGATCAGCAACTCTGCTTTCGGCGGGTTCGTGGCAAAAACGGCTCGCCGCCTAATTCCGCGCCCTCGCTGAAACGGAAGTAGCGGCGACGGCGCATCTCTACACCAATCCCGCTTCAGCGAGCGCCCGATGATAGATCGGCTCGAAGCCTTCTACCATCCAGAGATGCGCAAGAAGCTCGGCGGCCGGGACCACACGACGATGCGCGATTTCGAAGCGGGGCTCCCAGGGCATCAACTCGATCTCTGCCCGCCACACAGAGCGTACCAGCACGAGACCTTGCTCCGGACCTGTGAGGCACACCGAGCGGCAGAAGCCGAGCAGCCGCGCATTGACGACGACCGCGCACGCCTCCTCCAAAACCTCTCGGCGGAGTGTCTGCTCCCAGGTCTCATTGCCTTCGGGACGGCCCCCTGGCCATCCCCACCGCTCGCCATCGTCGCTGATCAGCACGACACAATTGTCGGCGGTTACACAGAAAGCATTCGCTCCATGGGCGATACCTTCCGGAACCACGGCCGGAGAATGCCATGCGGTCAACCAATCGACGCCGTTAGAGTGAACCGCGAACTCTTCGCCGTCTCGCGCTACAACGTATTCCGAGATCGCATCGCGCCTGATAAAGATCTCGGCCATAGTGATCGCTCCTGACCTGGCTTTGACTGTCATCTATGATCCGATCTATTTTGGGTTTTCCCAACAATTTGACGTAGCTGTTAATTCATACGTTTTCCTCTCCTATTGGCCCGGAATTTGCCGCCTTCTTTACGATGACGCCACCTACGATCGGACAGATTGATCATCTGTCGCGCGACGAACTGATCGCCTTGGTCAATAGGGTTGAGCAGGCTCATCAGGCGCCAGCAGGCGCACATTGCGAACTGGGAAGCCGAACTCAATTGGATTTTACCCGGAAAAGGAGAATCGACATGGAGATCAAGCCACAGGCAGTTGTGATACCAAAGGAGACCGATCACCTCGAAAAGGGGAAATACGGCCCGATCTTTCCCAGGACGCCGGCGTGTTATGGGTTCACGATCATCGCGAGGGTCAAGCCGGGGAGGGCTGAGATAGTCCGCAGCTACGGGTACAAGCTGGCGGAAGCGTTGGAGGCTGATCCGCACGCGCTCGCGCCGCTCAAGCTCCACTACCTGCGCTGGGTGCTCTTCGACAACGACACGCGGTTCATGTACCAGGGGATCTTCGACACCGATTTCGACAAATACACCGAGGACGCGATAGCTCTTTTCACGAAGACCGGCATCAACACGGTTTTCGAGAACCTCGAAGGGTTTCCGATGGACTGGAAAACGAACCCTGAAGCGTTCATCAAGTTCGTAAGGGACCACCAGTGTCCGAGCTTTATCGAATACGGGGAGTATCCGTATGTCACAGCCGACGAGATAAAGAAGGCCTTGAAAATCAAGAACGCCTTGTCCGAGATGCTCGATCAGTTGCAATAAGATTTGCTCTCGTCGCGGGCTTGGGGCGGCGCAAAAGGGGGAAGAAAGGAGGAAGAGATGAGCGAAACAAAAACTGCGCGAACATACAACCAAAACCATGCGCCGCGGAAATATACGCCGGGTCGGCGGCGAGTGAGCATTTACGTCTCATGGAGTTACCCGGCCGAGGCAGGCAGGAATCCATACGAACTGGATAACCGATTCTCAACGATGACTGAGGTTCGGCGGGTGGCATGGCCTGATTATGAGGCGCCGGAGTGGTCGGACCCGTTACAGTTCCAACAAGGAATTGCAGGATCACTGGAATTGTTCTTCTGGGCCTGGGCGCCGTCCCAGCAGTTCATCGGTGAGACTACAGGGCATGTAGTCCCGGTGTTTCAGCGGATCGACCAAGCCGGATTCAAACTTCCGCTCGACGAGCGGGTACTGGCGGACGCAGACACCCTGATGGTGTTTGGATTGGACCATATGGTCACGGGCCAGGAGGCCGCGCCGGAAGAAATCGAAGCGGTTCGGCAGTTTCTCAAACGCGAAGGATCCTGCCTGATTCTGGGGCCACACCACGATGTCGGAGTTTCAGACGATCTGAAAGTGCGCGACATGGAGTATCACCACCACGGCGACGCTTTGGTACCCCGCCAACAACGCTTCGGAAAGTACACGCGATCCCTGATGAAAGGACTCGGAGTACCAGTCGAGAATCGCTATGGTTTGCGTCCCGCGCTGGTTCCGGGAACCAAGAAGCTCGCCCCATTGTCAATTGCGAAGGATCTGGATACCAAAGGCTGGCTCAAGGGAGTTACAACCTTCAACTTCCATATGCACCTGCCGCACTATGCGCTGATAACCGATGACACCAAGTCCATTCATGTGCTGGCCAGACAGCCAATCGACATGTCCAGGCCGCATCCGTTCACGGAAGCGGGAAACCGGGAATTCAATATGTTCCTCTGGATGCCTCCGAGCGGCGACCGGGCAGGCGATGTATTGCTGGCAGACTCCACGATCTTCAGCACGTTGTTCGGCAGGGATGAGAGCCTGGAAAACTTCTGGAAGAATATTGCCATGGCAAAGTGAGGCGATTTCGGAAAAGAGAGGATCCATGACCGGAGAAGCGAACGTCATGCTCGAATTGGATGACATCCAGAGCGGGGTTCTGCGCCCGCGGCCAACTCCGTACGCGGCAACTTACATTGTGCTCCGCATTGACGACAGCAATGCGGGACGGGAGTTGATGCGGCCGCTAAGCGCAGTCGTGACTTCGGCTGCTAACCCGACCAGCCCTTTAGCCGACACCTTGGTGAGCGTCGCCTTTACCTACCAGGGTTTTAAGGCCCTCGGCGTGCCGCAAGATTCGCTCGACAGCTTCGCCTGGGAGTTCCGGCAGGGGATGACCGCGCGCGCGAAAGAGCTGGGAGACAGCGGCGAGAGCAGCCCCGAAAACTGGGAGAAGCCGCTCGGGACGCAGGACGTTCATGTAGTGCTCGTCGCAGTCTCGCCGGACGCTCAGCGGCTTGAGGTGGCGATCGAGCGTGCTCGAAAAGTTTACCAGGAACTGCCGGGGATAACTGCGATCTGGCGCCAGGACTGTCACGCGCTTTCCACCGAAACGGAGCCCTTCGGATTCAGGGACGGCATCAGCCATCCGGCGATCGAAGGGAGTGGCATTCCTGGAACCAATCACAAGGAACAACCCCTTAAGGCGGGCGAATTCGTTCTGGGCTATCGCGACGAGATGGGCGGCATCCAGGTGACCCGGCCCGAAGTCCTGGGCCGCAATGGAACCTACGTCGTCTTCCGCAAGCTGCGCCAACGCGTCGCTGCGTTCCGCCAGTACCTAAAGGCGAACTCTTCCAGCCCTGAGGATGAGGAATTACTGGCGGCAAAGATGATGGGGCGTTGGCGCAGCGGCGCGCCGCTGGCGCTTTGCCCCTTCCACGACGACCCAGAACTGGGCGCCGACCCGCGACGCAACAACGATTTCCTCTATGAAGAAGATGACCCGGCGGGATTCAAGACTCCTGGCGGTTCACACATCCGGCGGGCAAACCCACGCGACGCGTCCGTGGCCGGCGTAGTCAGATTGCACCGAATGATCCGGCGCGGAACCGCTTATGGTCCGCCACTCCCGGAAGGAGTCCTGGAGGACGACGGCGCCGATCGGGGGTTGATGTTTGCGTTTGTCGGAGCGCACCTTGGCCGGCAGTTCGAGTTCGTCCAGTCTCAATGGATAAATGACGGCGTTTTCTTTGGGGCAGGCGATGCGAAGGATCCCATCGTCGGGTCGAACGACGAGGGCGGCAGCTTTACAGTTCCACGGCGGCCGGTTCGCAAGCGCCTTCAGGGCCTCCCGCGGTTTGTCGTCACGCGGGGCGGTGAATATTGCTTCATGCCCGGGCTGCGAGCCTTGCGCTGGCTCGCCGACCTTCAAACATAACTTGAGCATCCTCGATGGCGCGGCGTGGCGCGTGAATTGCGTTTACACATCATAGTGAAAGGTTGCATGTCCAACGACCAGATGAACCGTGGCGATACAGCAGCGCGCTCGCTGGAAGAGCGACTGGCGCAGGGCAAGTTATTGCGCCAGAGCGCGCCTCGTTCGGCGCACGGCCTGTGGAAGCCAGCAGTTGACCGCCCCGACCCGGTCGAGATGTTAATCGAATCAAGCCGCGGCCGGTTGGAATCGCTAGCGCCGATCCGTCACGCGCGCATGCTGACCTCGCCTTTCGCGTTCTTCCGCGGTTCGGCGGCGGCCATGGCCTACGATCTTGTCTCAACACCGGTGAGCGGCCTGCTCGTGCAGTTGTGCGGCGATTGCCACTTGGGCAACTTCGGCGGTTTCGCCACGCCCGAGCGGCGGTTGATCTTCGATCTGTTGGACTTTGACGAAACGATTCCCGGCCCCTGGGAGTGGGACGTTAAGCGGCTCGGGGCGAGTTTCCACCTGGCGGGGCGAGACATCGGGCTGAGCGAGGCCAACTGCGAGGAGGCCGTGCTGAACCTCGGCCGGGCTTACCGCCAGCGCCTTATCGAGCTTGCGCAGATGAAGACGCTGGATATGTTCTACGCCAGCATCGGCCTTGATACCTACATCGACCAGGCGCGCGACGCGAGGACGCGCAAAGGGCGCGAGCAGATGATCGCCAAGGCGCGCAAGCGAACATCGGATCAGTTCTTCGCCAAGAGCGTAAGGAGGGTGGACGGACGGTGGCGCATCGTTGATGAGCCGCCATTCCTGTTCCACCCTCCGCGAACTGACCACTTCGACGCGGATTTTCGCGAGACCTTCGAAGGATACAAGGCGACGCTGACCGATGACCGGCGCCAGCTCCTGCAGCGCTTCGATGTCGTGGATGTGGCCATGAAGGTGGTCGGCGTGGGCAGCGTGGGGACGCGCTGCGGGGTCATCCTGCTCATGGCTGGCGACGACGACCCTCTCATCCTGCAGATCAAGGAGGCCAGACACTCCGCGCTGGAGCAATTCGTGGGCAGGAGCCGATATGAAAACATGGGGCAGCGCGTCGTGATGGGCCAGCGGCTGCTCCAATCCGCAAGCGACATCTTCCTCGGCTGGGGCACGGAGGCGGGCGGGCAGCACTATTACATCAGGCAGCTGCGTGATATGAAAAAAGGCCCGGAGATCGAAACGTTCTGGGCCGAGCGGCTGATTGACTCCGCTGAGCTTTGCGGCTGGGCGCTGGCGCAGGCCCACGCCCGCTCCGGCGACGCCGCCCAGATCGGTGGGTACATGGGGAAGAGCGACGCCTTCGACGGGGCCCTCGCGGCCTTCTCCCAGTTATATGCCGATCAAACGGAGCAAGACCACCAGGTGATGCGCGCCGCAGCGAGGTCGGGCAAGCTGGCGGTAGACGAGACGGTCAACATTTAAGGTGTTGGATCAAACTGAAACTTTCGACCCTACTCCCCACCCCCTCTTTTCAAGCATACACGGCGTTGAGCTTCTCCAATTCGTCCACGTGCAGTTGCTCCATGCTGATGATCTCTTCCAGCCAGAAGACCAGCGGCGGGTTGCCCTGAGCCGATTCCCACGCTTTGACGTAAGCGTCGAGCGCCTCGCGCTCCAACTCCAGATCGTATCGGAGCATCTCCGCGAGGTCTTTTCCTTCGCGGACTTTGGCCGGTTCGATGGTCAGCGACCCGCCGAGCGCGACGATCTTGTTGCCCAGGTTTTGCGCGTGCAGGTGCGACTCGCTGCTCGACGCGGCGAAGAATGAGGCGAATTGCTGTCGCTCCTGCCCCGTCACCAGGCATTGTTGCTGGAGGTATTGAATCGTCGCGGTGTATTCCAGCGACAGCGCGCGGTTCAACCGGTTGATCAATTCATGGCCATTGCCATTGCGCCCGTTGCGCGAGCGCTTGCCGTTCTTCTTCTTCTCATCATTTTTGCTTTTTCCCATTTTGGCCTCCTCGGAAAACCCCTGGGATCAACCTTATTAATGGGACTCATAGGACAGGCCTATAAGTCCCAGTCATGTCGATGATCACTTATGTCCCATGGTGCGACAACCTGCAATCTCTCCGACTCCGCGCCAATCGAAGCCTTCGGCACGCTGTTCGAATGAACAAGCCGCCGACGAGCCGAGGAGACGAAGCTCAAAGCTGTAGGCGAGCCGGGTGACGGAACGAAAACACTCACTAGGCTTTTGCTGTTTAATAACCGCCCCTGCGAAGGCGGAATGACCAATGACGCGCTCTCGGTGGCGGCGCCAGCGGATCGCCCAATTGCCGCTCAAAGCTTCAGTCGGAAAGCGGCGCGGCCGCGGGCTTCTGATAACTGTTGCGCTGATCGAGCGCAGCGATTTTTTGAACTTCTGCCAGTATTAGCGCATTCGCGCCGAGAGCCATCGCTTCAACCATTGCGTCTGCGAAGCGTTGCGTAGCGGCGGTATGGCGCTGGCGATCGTGTTCATCGAGTGATCGGCGCCGGCCTTGAAACTACGGGCATGTCCGAGTCTGCATAAGTCGAGCACGGCGCGCTTGAGCTTTGCCGACTCTTCCGGCGGCAGACAACCCAGGTCCACGCCTGGCAACAGCCCCGCAAGGTTGATTTGTTCCTCGATGTTTTTGATTCTCTCCGGTTCGGTCATTGAATTCCTCATTAGGGCCTACCACGCAAGCAACTGGCCGATACCTGCACGGGCTCAGCGCGAAGGTAAGCAATAGCTACGCCAGAAACCACATCTGGCCGATGCCTGCACGGGCCGAAGCGGTCTCCAGCGCCCTGCGGCTGCGCCGCCGCCTGTATCTGGCCGATAACCTGCACGGGCTCAACACCGCATTTCACAAGGGCTACGGTTGAAAAGGGGCGGCAATGCCGAGTCGCGGCCGACGGGCTATGGCGTGGTCGCAGATTCTGCATATGTCACTTTTCAAAACGCAAAGTGAACGAAGTCCGGCCAGAAGGCCGTATTCGATTGCTACGTATGCTTAATATTCTCGTCAGTCATCAAGAATGCCTCCCCTGTCCGCCGCAAATCTCTCAGTTTCCTCAATTTCTCAGCGAAACAATCCCGCCGCGAGGAATCCCGCGATTTGTTGTTGATCGTCACGGCCACGGCGGCGAAGAGGACCTGCCGAAGCGGATGCTTGAAGAGTCGTATCGCCGCAACCAAATCTTTAAGGAATCAGAAAAAGATAGATCAAATAGCAAGCCACGCCGCACACGCCCGCCAGCATCAAGCCATTCAGCCGGCGCCGTTTGACGAACCAGATCAAGACCAGCCCGGTCAGCGACACCAGCGTCATCAAGGCTGCCGACGCGTCAATCAGCCACGACCACTCGCGCCCGGTGTCACGCCCTTTGTGCAGGTCGTTGAGCGCGGCGACCAGGCCGCTGCGCGTTTCGGTCAGTTCGTATTCGCCCGTCTCGCGGTTGATGAAGGCGTCCGCCGCGTATCCAGGCCCTTTGAACGAAACCGCCGCCTCCGATTCGTCGAGGCGAAAATCGCTCAGCGCGCCTTTGATGCCGTGCGCCTGACGCAAGTGTTCGACGATGGCGAGCTTGTCAACGGCGGCGTCCTCGGCCTTAATCCAGTTGATTTCGACCTTGCCTTTGATCTGCGCGATGCGCGGGCGCGCGCTGAAGCGTTCCGCGTGATTGAGCGTAAGCCCCGTCACGGCGAAGAAAAGCAGAATGGCGAAGCTCGCCATCGAAAGGTAAATGTGCAGCCAGCGTGACATCGAGGCCAGGCGACGTTTGAGAGCCCGTCGCCCCTGCGCCGCCGTGGCGCCGCCGCTGTCAGCGGGAAAGTTTGCGTTCATCAACGGAGGTTGCTGCGATTTCATTTAAGTTTTCAAAAATCGTGTTTGTTGGTAGAAAGTCGTGCTTGATAGATTTAGCTTTCGCGTGCTTGGCATAGTACACAAAGGCGCAATAAAAGCATTGCCCCTTTGTCTTTATGGCCGTTGCGTAATCAGGCGTTACCGCTCTCTCTCCTTGCATGGGATTGTAGCGGAGTACGGGGCGATTCTCCTATCTCGCTGGCGCCTCCGGAAGCCCGTTGAACCTGGTTCAGGTAGAGGGCATCACGGATGGCGGCTCAACGACTCTTTTTGCGGTAATCAAGCGACGCGGAAACGATTTCGACATTGCCAGGCAGATTAAATTGTTTAGGCTCGCCGTTGAAATCAATTTCCTGGCGCATCAGTTGGTAAGTCCCGTGTTCGCGCGCGGCCTCTATGAACACAGTGTATTTGCCGGATTTGACCAGATTGCCCTGGCTGTCCTTGCCGTCCCATTTGAGCGTGTATTTGCCCGCCGGGCGCGTGGCGCTCGAAACGGAGCCTGTCAGGCCGGCGGTTCCGGCCATCCCCTGCAGGCGGTTGGCGCGCGACCAGGCTTTCAAGTCGGGCAGCCAGCGAGGCTTCTGATACCACAGCGCAAGCGTGCGCACCGGAAAGCGGTCTTTGTCCTCGATCCACACGGCGACGTAAGGCCGCCGATAGCGGCCTGCGATCCGCGCCAACTCAAGGTTGATGATCAGCTCAAAGGATTGATCCCAGGCTTGCGGCGCCTCCGCTGTCGGCGCGGCGATCGGGCCGGTTTGCGGCGCAGGCGGCGCTTCCAGCGCGCGCCAGCCTTTGCTTTCGACGCGCTCCCCGTTTTTTGTAATCAGCAGGCATTCGACTTCCGGCAGTGATGCGGCCAGGCGCAGGCTTTCTTCCGGCGTCAGCACGCAGAAGGCCGTCGCCAGCGCGCCCGCATCCGCCGCCTGCGGCGCAACGACCGTAGCGCTGATGACGTGGTCAACCGGCAGCGCCGTGCGCGGGTCCACGATGTGCGAATACCAGCGCCCGTTGATTTCAACGCCGCGCCGGTAATTGCCGCTGGTGGCGACGGCGCGGTTACGGATCAATAAGCGCGCGAGCGGCTCGTCGTTCTCGGCGTCGGCCTTCGGGTCGGCGACCCGCACGTCTTCGGCCAGCGAGCCGCGCACCACCAGATCGCCGCCGATGTTGATGACCAGGCCGTCGAGTCGCGCGGCTCGCATCGCGGCGTCGGCGGCGCGATTGACGATGTAGCTTTTGACGAAGGAATTGAGAATCAGCGGCGCGTTGTCAAGGCGCGTCGCGGTTCGCGCGGCCGCGTCGAGCCTGTAATGCGGCTGGGCGACTGTCGCGACGGCGGCTTGTAATTCATCGGCGCTCGGCGTGCGATGCTCTGCCGCGGCGCGGCGCCAAAGCTCCGACACGACCTGCGCCGCCGGATCGAGCGCGCCGCTTGTGCGCGCTCGCCACTGATCGAACAGGCTCAGCGCTTCAAACAGTTCGGGCGACACGGGCGCCGGCTGTCCCGACGAACTGAGCCATCGGTTGAATTCGCTCTCGCGCTCGTAGCCGCTCAGGATGTGGTTGAGGCGTTCGATCTCGGCCAACGCGGCGGCTTCGGCGCGCGCGGCTTCATTGTCGGAGGCGACGGCGAACTTCAATTCGAGCGAAGTGCCGAGCACGTTTTCAAATTGCGAGACGCGCCATGCCGTGCGCGCCGCCGATGGATGTTCGCCGCCACCGACGACCATCAGCAGGAAGCTTGCCAGAGCGAGTGTAAATTTCATTCGGCGTCTATTCATCCAGGATGCTGTTAAATCTAACCAAGCGTTGCTCGCGGTCAAACTTAAAATGCAGAAGATCTATCGTTTTTTCAAGTCCCTTCTCCTTTGGTTTACTAAACGATTATTTGAGGTTGATAGTCACAGTATTCGCAGCCTTTCCATCCACGCCGCCGCGACGTCCGCGGCGCCGTGCCCTGCGAGCGAGCGAGGATAGGAAAATGTCTCCTTTACATTTCAAAATTCTCCATTCTTTTCCTACGGCTTTATCCGGCCTTCCGACGAGCTTAGACGGTACGGGGAGCGTCAACGACCCAAGCCTCAATCAAGAAGGCTCTTGACCGAGGCCCAGGTCGCTGACGCCATTAGTTATCCCACAAGTCTTTGCGCCGGAGGCGCAGCGGATATTAGCCGGTGGTGGAGCGCGAGCGTAACCACCGGAAACGCCGCAACAGGAGCCCGCGCCCTGGAAGGGCGCCGGACCAGGATTGGCTCTTGCTACGCGCCCCAGTCCGGCGTCCCTGCCGGGACGCAAAATCGGTTATGAGGTTTGATCCTGCTTGTTTTCGACCAAACATCTTTTTGAATTCCATCCCGGAATTCATACATAAGCGATTTACGTGTAAAGCTCGTCGGTTTGTATGCAGGGAGTGATAAATGATGCGGGAGTGAGCGCAGCAGGTAAGGCAAGGCTAAGGCCACACACATTCGCGGGCCTTTCATGACGGGGTTATCTTGCTGTCAAACGGGACTTTGACTCCGGCCGAGTAACGAAGCGGGCGAGGGAGATAGAGCGTCCGCTTATTCAGATTCATAATGCTTTCGTGTTCGCTCGACATCATCGCCCATATGCATCTGGCCGTCGCTATCAACTGCCAGATTTACGACGCCGAAATCCACTCCGATGAAATCGGTCGAAGCTATCGGCGCGACCTCATGCGCCTCAACACTCACAAGCAAAAACCACTTGCCGTTCTTGCGCCTGTGGAGATCGCATTGGCCGTGTTTTCCGTCGAATCGCTCGGACTGGTATTTGCCCATGATGAGCGGAACGATAATCCGGCCTTCGAGCGTCAGCAAGGAGACGCGATCAAGGCCCTTGAAAGACATCAACCGCTGATCGTAAGGGATGCTGGCGTATTTCCTGAAGCGGGGGCGTTTGGATTTGTCCCGGCCATAGGCTTCGCAGACTTGGGCGATACAACGGATGGCCATCTGAGCAGAGAGACCGAAGTCATCGCGCAGTAACGGGCAAAAGTTGTGTTTGCAGGGTCAACTTCACAGCCCGCGATAATAGCATGAGTAGCAAGTTCTATTACTTGGTTTTTCCTGAAGTCGGCGTCAACCGTATGTTCGTCGAAGGGGCAAGCCCTTCAACTCACATACGGTCTCGATTTCCTCTCCATCCAAGCCTATCGGCTGTGGATGGAGCATCCATCGAGGGGAAAGGTGAAAAGCCTTGACATAGATGGGGCCATGTTTATATTCATCGAAGGCAAAGTGAATGAGGATTTCGTCCGGTTCCTGCCGTGACTTGTCGAATTCAAACAAAAGTTCATATGTCGGGAGGACGATCGTAGATGAAAGAGGCGCGAAATGTGGCTTGAAAAGCATGTAGAATTTAAACTCAATTGTGAAAGCCTCGCCGAGTGGCTGCGCGAGTTATCGCCCGAAGGGCCGGAGGATTTTGACGAGACGCTGGCGTTATGGGTGTGGGACATGGAGGAGAGCGCAGTACAGATCAAAAGTCATTTAGAAGAGTTGCGACGCAGTTTTAACGCTGAATCGTTGCGCAATAGCTGCGAGAAACTCACCCGCTTGAAGAACCGCCCGTCCGAAAGTGAACCGCCAAGTGGGCAACGCATGTGGGTCTCATACGTGATTACGCCGGATGCCGCCAACATCAGCCAGAATGTCGACCGGCTGGCTGACGAATTCGGCCTCATGTTGGAGCGAGTGCTGGCAGGCGTGGAGATCGCGCGCCGCTACTTCAGTTTTGATGAGGACGGAGAGTTGGCGACGCTCACGCCCCCGCCGGAAGGCGAGCTTCGAGAAATACGGGAGGCCTTCGACTACGCTCACGAAGGATTCACGCGGATGATGGTGGAATTCAAGGAACTCGGATTTTTCAAGCATGTGTGGCACTTGCAGCGCCAGATGCTATGTGATGATTGCCGGTCGGACGGGTTGTCGATCGAAGACGATTTTTCGAATGAATTGTTCCTGCCCGAGTGAGTTGACGGCCACGACGTACCTCGCGAACAATCGCTTCTCTTGAACCAAATCCTAGAAGGATTGGCAGACGCGGAAATCATCCGGCTCCTACGACTGCGCATTTCCATCTTTTCGGAATCGCTTTCGACGCCATGGGTCGGTTATCGCTTCAACGCGGAGGACTAACCATATCTCCCTTTCTCATATTTTACGTGTATTTTATCGAATCCTGGTCGAATTACAGCCAAGCGCAATGGCGGTTATCTCATTGACGCGGAAGCTCGATGTAGTCATCCCGCCTGGCGTCTTTACGAAATCTTTATGAATCCCTTATGCCTTCCTTATGTCCATGGCACTAGGATCGCGTGTCGCAATAAGCGACGCGCTGATTAAACACGCAAGGTGATCATTCAAGGATTATGGCGACATCAGTCAAACGCCTATTGGTTGGTAAGGCTCTCAGAACCGAACAGGCCGCGCATGAGCGATTGTCTAAGAAGACGGGCTTGGCAGTCTTCGCTTCCGACGCGCTCTCTTCGACAGCTTACGCTTCGGAAGAGATTCTGCTCGTGTTGGCGGTAGCCGTCGCTTACGGGCAAGCTTACGTCTTTAATTATGTGGTCCCGATCTCCATTGTGATCGCCATCGTGCTCGGTATCGTGGCGACCAGTTACAGACAGACTATTCACGCTTACCCGTCCGGCGGCGGGGCCTACATTGTGGCGAAAGAAAACCTGGGAACTTATCCGGGGCTGGTCGCCGCCGCCGCCCTGCTCGTTGACTACGTGCTCACGGTGTCGGTTTCGCTGGCCGCTGGCGTGGCCGCAATCACCTCTGCGGCGCAGGGGACGCGCTTCGCGTGGCTGGACGACCACAAAGTTTCCATATGCCTTATCTTGATCGTTTTTATCGCCCTGGCCAACCTGCGAGGCGTGCGCGAATCTGGAGCGATCTTTGCCGGACCGACTTACGCTTTCCTCATCAGTTTTCTCTTTATGATAGGCTACGGCATCCTGGGTTATTTTCTAAACCCCGGCGCCGCCGCGCCCGTCAACGCGGAGAATCTGAAGCTTGCCGAAGGCTATCATCCGCAACCGCTGAATCTTCTTTTGCTGCTCGGGGCATTCTCTAACGGCTGCGTGGCGCTCACTGGCACCGAGGCGATCTCGAACGGCATCCCGGCGTTCAAGCGGCCGGAATCGCGCAACGCGGCGACGACGCTGACGATCATGGCCGCGCTGTTGGCGACGATGTTCATCGGGACGAGCGTGATGGCCTACCTCTACCACGTGCATCCGCACGAGAACGAGACCGTCATCTCGCAATTCGCGCGCATCGTCTTCACCGGCCCGATGGGCTGGTTCTATTACGTGGTACAGGGGACGACGGCGCTCATTCTCGTGCTCGCCGCCAACACTTCCTTCGCCGATTTTCCGCGCCTTTCGAGCCTGCTGGCGCGCGACCGCTTCATGCCGCGCCAGTTCTCCAACCGTGGCGATCGGCTGGTCTTCTCCAACGGCATCGTCATTCTGGCGATCTTCTCCAGTGTTCTCGTGGCCGCCTTTGGCGGCGATACGTCACGGTTGATCCCGCTCTATGCGGTCGGCGTCTTTCTCTCATTCACGCTTTCACAGCTTGGTATGGTTCGGCACTGGCTCAAGGAGCGTGACAGAAATCTGGAGTCGGGGCGCGCGTCCGGATCACAATCTGTCTCGAGCGCAAGCGGTAATGCAGGCGCCCCGCTACCTGATCCTGAGTTGACGGTGGAAGAGGCGCACAAATCCACTTTTGTGACTGATGAAGTGACCGCCCCTTCCAATTGGAAGAAGTCCATTGTGATTAACGGAGTCGGCGCGATCGCCACGGCCCTGGTTATGGTAGTCTTGATCGTGACAAAATTCGTTCACGGCGCCTGGATCGTGGTCGTAGTGACTCCGCTGCTGGTGTTGATGTTCCGCGCCATCCACAAACATTACCTGAGCGTGGCGGACCAACTCTCGATCGAGGGATTGGAGCCGTTGCGCGCGGTCAACCATACCGTCATCGTTCCGATCTCCGGTATCCATCGCGGCGTCCTCAACGCGCTGCAATACGCCAAATCAATCGCGCCGGAGAATGTGTCTGCGGTCTACGTAGACTTCGACGAAGAGGCCACAGCGCTGCTGCGCGAGAAGTGGGAGCAGTGGGGAGGAGGCGTCAAACTCGTGGTGTTGCCGTCACCATACCGTGAGCTGACGGGGCCACTGTTGCGCTACATCTACCGCCTCGACCGTAAACGCGACGACGACTTCATCACGGTGGTGATACCGGAGTTCGTCCCCGCCAAATGGTGGCAGCATCTGCTACACAATCAGAGTTCGTTGCTCCTAAAAGGCGCGCTGCTCTTCAAAAAAGGCGTTGTCGTGGTGAACGTGCCTTACCACCTTAAACATTAGGCGCCTTCGAATCAGGCAAGGCGAAATTCGGGTCTTTGGGAATTGCCGTGAGACACCCCAACATCTTGCGGTTTAGAAAAAGAAGAAGAAACCACGGATTTAACGGATTAAGACAGATCAGGACGGATCAATCCGTGAAAATCCGTTTTTGATCCGTTAAATCCGTTCGGCGAACCGCTCGCAACCCATGAAGAAGGCGAGCAGCGCGTGGGGCCACTGGCCGGGATTCCTATGCTCGGACTGGACGCGCTCGCCTCCGCCGCTTACGGGCCTGAAGCGGCGATGACGCTGTTGATTCCGCTCGGCGCGCTCAGCGTCGGTTATATCGGCCCGATCAGCATTATCATTATCGCCCTTCTCTTCATCGTGTACCTCTCTTACCGCCAGACCATCGGCGCTTATCCGACGGGCGGCGGTTCTTACACCGTGGCGCGCCGGAATCTCGGCGTGTTCCCCGGACTGCTCGCGGCGGCGGCGCTGCTGCTTGATTATGTGCTGGTGGTCGCCGTCGGCATCTCCGCCGGAGTTGGCGCGCTCGTCTCCGCTTTGCCGAATTTGCAGCCCTACACGCTATGGCTCTGCCTGGGGATTTTGTTTCTCATCGCTCTGGTCAACCTGCGCGGCGTGCGCGAATCCGGCGTGGCCTTCATCGCCCCGACGTATCTGTTCGTATTCTGTCTCTTCACGGTTCTCGTCATCGGCATTGTCAAATCGCTGCTGAGCGATGGCCGCCCGGAGCCAGTCGTCGCGCCGCCCGCGCTTTCGGCCGCGACGGCGACGGCGAGCCTGTGGCTTCTGCTGCAGGCTTTTTCGAGCGGTTGCACCGCGATGACCGGTGTGGAAGCGGTGAGCAATGGCGTGACCGCGTTTCGTGAGCCGCCGGTACGCAATGCCCGCCGCACACTGACCGCGATTATCGTCATTCTCGCCGCCCTGCTCGCGGGAATCGCATATCTTTCGAAGGCATACGCGATTGGCGCGACGGAGCCGGGTCGGCCCGGGTACCAGAGCGTGCTTTCGCAACTCGTCGCGGCGGTCGTCGGCAAGGGCTTCTTTTACTACCTGAGTATCGGAGCGATTCTCGCGGTGCTCGCGCTTTCTGCAAACACAGGCTTCGCCGACTTCCCGCGCCTATGCCGGGTCATTGCGCAACACGGCTTTCTGCCACGCGTCTTCGCCTCTCGCGGGAGGCGACTGGTCTATTCGCAGGGGATTTATGCGTTGACGTTCCTGTCCGCGCTATTGCTGATTATATTCGGTGGCGTCACAGATCATCTGATTCCGCTCTTTGCGGTCGGAGCCTTTCTCGCCTTCACACTTTCGCAGGCGGGAATGGTCGAGCATTGGCGGCGGGTCGGCGGCGGGCGCAATCTCCACAATATGCTTATTAACGGCGTTGGCGCGGCGGCGACGGGCGTGACACTGGTCGTGGTCTTCGTCGCGAAGTTTACCGCAGGGGCCTGGATCACGGCGTTGCTGATTCCGCTGATGTTGATGGTCTTCGGCGCGGTGCGGCGGCACTACCATCGCGTTGAAATAGAAATCTCGAACTCGAAGCCGCTGGACGTCGCCGGCTTGCGACCGCCGATCGTGATTGTGCCGATGCATGAATGGAATAAGATGTCACAAAAAGGGCTGCGCTTCGCCTTGAAGATCTCGACGGACATCATCGTCGTACAGGTGCGCGCCGGCGATAAAAAGGATGAACTGCGGGAACGCTGGCCGGATTTGGTCGAAGCGCCGGCGCGCGCCGCCGGCTTACCCACGCCGCGACTCGTTCAGTTGCCTTCGCCATACCGCCACGTCCTCAACCCGATAATTGATTACGTGTTTCAGACCAGAGATCAAAATCCCGACCGGCAGATCGTCGTGCTGGTTCCGGAACTCGTCGCCTATCGTTGGTACCATCACCTGCTTCATAACAAACGAGCAGGGATGCTCAAAGCTCTTTTATTGCTGCGCGGAGACCAAAACATTGTCGTGATTAATGTGCCTTGGTACTTATCCGGCTGAACTCATTACCTTATAAAAGTAGCGCTCGCCACAGTGTCTGCCGCCGCATCAGCGACTGAAGCAATAGCATGGGTCGTCGCTGTCTGTGTCTATAGGTTCTCCAAAGGCGCCGTTGGTGAACTCTTCTGAAGGTTACTATTGGCTGGTGGCATGTTTCAGAATCCAATCGCCGATGGTATTCAAGGCAACTGGCGCGAAGGTCTCTTCGATTTTACCGTATTCGCTGGGTCAATCCTGTCCCACATGTAAGCTGCTGAAAGCAGTTGGTTTACAGCAATAGTTATTTGACAAAGGCATCAGAGATGCGAATCCTCCGCACATCAACCGAAACGATGTGCAGCAAATTAGCCAAAGGAGGATTCGCAC
>WNFU01002355.1_pt1 | contig 38400 bp, 32 predicted proteins | sample 5400121 | NCBI WGS metagenome assembly WNFU01 (sample SAMN13153360, study PRJNA577476) | soil metagenome | isolation source: 100 cm soil or saprolite under grassland replicate 1 | place: USA:California | collected 2016-06-15
CGACGTCGAGCTCTTTCGCGCGCTCGAGAAACCGGTCGATGAGAATCGGGCGATCGTGCGATACGTCGACAGCGCTGGCCATGTAGCGATCGAGCGTCGCGACGTCGTACACGATGGCCATCGCGCGTCCGCCGAGGACATACGACGGGCGCACGACCACTGGAAAGCCAATCTTCGCCGCCACCTCACGCGCTTCGTTGCGCGACGTGGCCGTGCCGCTTTCGGGCTGCGCGATGCCGAGATCCCAGAGCAGACCGGCGAAGCGCTGGCGATCCTCGGCGAGATCGATCGAGTCGGGCGAGGTGCCCAGCATGCGAACGCCCTCTTCCTGCAGCGCAAGCGCGAGCTTCAACGGCGTTTGACCGCCAAACTGCACGACGCACGAGACCTCGGGCGTTCCTTCGCGTTCCCGCTCGATGACGGCCATGACGTCTTCGAGCGTCAGCGGCTCGAAGTACAGACGATCCGACGTGTCGTAGTCGGTCGACACCGTCTCCGGGTTGCAGTTCACCATGACGGTCTCGAGGCCTTCCGCCCGAAAACCGAAAACCGCATGACAACAGCAGTAGTCGAACTCGATCCCTTGCCCGATTCGGTTGGGACCGCTGCCGAGAATGACGACCTTCGGCTTCTCGGTCGGGTCGGCTTCGCAGGTGTCTTCGAAGCTGCTGTACAGGTACGGCGTAAACGATTCGAATTCCGCAGCGCAGGTGTCGATGCGCTTGAACGCGGTCTTGAGATTGAGCTCGCGACGGCATTCCCTGACGGCGGCTTCGCCCGAGCCGAGAATGTGCCCCAGCTCCTGATCGCCGAACCCGGCGCGCTTGAGCGTGCGCATCAGATCGTGCGACATGTCACGCAGGCCGATCATCTCGGCCGTACGCCGAAGCTCCACGAGCTCCGCGAACTGTTCCAGAAACCACGGATCCATCTTGGTGAGGTCGTGCAACTGCTCGATCGACCAGCCTTTGTCGAGCGCGCGGAAGAGCGCCCACAGGCGCCGATCGTTTGGAATGACCAATCGGCGTCTGAGCGCGCTGTCCTCCTCCGCATCTTCTTGTTCCGCGGTTTCGTCACTGCGCGGCTGCGGCCGCGTAAAGAGCAAACCATCACGACCGAGCTCGAGAGAGCGGATGCCCTTGAGAAACGCCTCTTTGAACGTGCGGCCGATGGCCATGGCTTCGCCGACCGATTTCATTTGCGTCGTCAAGGTGCGATCGGCCTGGGGGAATTTTTCAAAATTCCAGCGCGGGATCTTTACGACCACGTAGTCGATGGTGGGCTCGAATGACGCCGGCGTAACGCGCGTGATGTCGTTGGGAATTTCGTCGAGGCGATACCCGAGCGCCAGCTTCGCGGCAATCTTCGCAATCGGAAAACCTGTCGCCTTCGAAGCAAGCGCCGATGATCGCGAGACGCGCGGGTTCATCTCGATGGCGACCATCTTGCCGTCCGCAGGATTCACCGCGAACTGAATGTTCGATCCGCCGGTCTCGACGCCCACGCGGCGGATGACGCGGCGCGCCGCGTCGCGCATGCGCTGATATTCCTTGTCCGTGAGCGTCTGAGCGGGCGCGACGGTAATGCTGTCACCGGTGTGGACACCCATCGGATCGATGTTCTCGATCGAGCAAATGACGACGAAGTTGTCTGCGCAGTCGCGCATCACTTCGAGCTCGAATTCCTTCCAGCCGATGACGGACTCTTCGACAAGGATCTCGTGCACGGGACTCAAACTGAGTCCCCGCGACGCGATGTCCTTGAACTCGTCCACGTTGTACGCAATGCCGCCGCCGATACCGCCCAGCGTGAAGGACGGCCGGATGATCGCGGGAAAACCAATCTCCTCGACCACGGAGAGCGCGGAATCGAGCGATTTGGCGATGCCGCTTGCCGGCACGTCGACGCCGATTTCCTTCATCGCGTCGCGGAACTGCTGCCGATCTTCGGCAACCCTGATGGCGTCGAGTGACGCACCGATCAATTCGACGCGATGCTTCTTGAGCACGCCGGCTTCGGCAAGATCGACGGCGAGATTGAGCGCCGTCTGGCCACCCACCGTGGGCAAAATCGCGTCGGGTTTCTCGCGCGCGATGATCTGCTCGACGACTTCAACCGTGAGCGGCTCGACATAGGTCCTGTCGGCAAGCTCAGGGTCGGTCATGATCGTCGCCGGGTTGCTGTTGACGAGCACCACCTCGAGACCTTCGGCGCGCAACGCCTTCACGGCCTGCGTGCCTGAGTAATCGAACTCGCAGGCCTGGCCGATGACGATGGGCCCGGAGCCCAGGACGAGCACGCGTCGGATGTCACTGCGTTTGGGCATCCAACATCACCACATCGCCACCTGTCATTTCTTTTCCATCTCTTCTATGAACTGCCGGAACAGATAGTCCGCATCGTGCGGCCCGGGCGACGCTTCGGGATGGTACTGCACCGAATAAATCGGCTTCTCCGTGTGGCGAAGCCCCTCAACCGTTCCGTCGTAGAGATTCAAGTGCGACACGCGCGCGTTGGCCGGCAGCGACTCGGGATCCACCGCAAAGCCGTGATTCTGTGAAGTAATCTCGACCTTGCTGTTCGCGAGCTGCTTGACCGGATGGTTTGCCCCGCGGTGCCCGAACTTCAACTTGAACGTGCTGGCCCCGAGGGCGAGACCCAGCAGTTGGTGGCCAAGGCAGATGCCGAAGATCGGCCGCTCGCCGGTATCGACAAGCGTTCGGACATGGTCGATAGCGTAGGTGACGGCTGCGGGATCGCCCGGACCGTTACTCAGAAAAATGCCATCGGGTTCCCACGCGAGGACGTCGGCCGCCGGTGCTGACGCGGGAAACACGCGGACGGCGCAGCCATGCGCCGCGAGACGTCTGAGGATATTGAGTTTGATTCCGTAGTCGTACGCCGCAACGCGCAAGGTTTTCCTGGCGTGCCGCTCAGGCAGGACCCCGAAGGTGGCCTCCACCACCGTGTCGGCCAGAGTCGGCGAGAAATCGTACGGTTCGACGCAGGTGACATCGCGGACGAGATCCGATCCCTCCATCTGCGGGATCGCGCGGGCCTTTTGCACGAGCTCGTCCGGATCCAGAGCGGCGCCGGTCGCAATCACACCACGCATCACGCCGACGGACCGCAGCTTGCGCGTCAACGCGCGTGTATCGATGTCGCCGATGGCGACGATTCCGTGCCTGGTCAAGTAGTCGCGCAACGTGCCTTGCGAGCGCCAGTTGCTCGCGATGGGCGACGGATCGCGCATGATGAAACCGGCAACCTTCGGTGCGCCGGACTCCCGATCGGCCGCGGCAACGCCGTAGTTGCCAATCTGCGGCGCGGTCATCGTCACGATTTGTCCGGCGTAGGAAGGATCCGTGAGGACCTCCTGATAACCGGTCATGCTCGTGTTGAAGACAACTTCGCCGGAAGTTTCGCCGGAAGCGCCCGCCGAAACGCCCTTGAACCACGTACCGTCTTCAAGAGCGAGTATCGCGTTCATTCGAGTTGGTGAGGCCGGTTGTGGAGAACTTCACTGGCGGCGCCACGAATTTTATCATGCAATTCGTACCTGCTGACGAATGCCTAAGGCGTGTCGACTCTGTAACTTGACAGTGTCCGCGAGCGTCTGAGACAGTAGGCCTTTGGTGCATTCCGACAGCACATCGTCGGCCGCCACGGCCCCAATCGCGGTCGACATACGCCGCTTCCCCTGGATTCGACGCCTCGCTTCGGATTACGCATTCGCGTACGACCGCGTCGCCGATTACTTCGCGGGAGATCCCGCGAGTCCGCAAGCGTGGGCCGATGCCATTCACCGGCGGCACGCGCATCGCGGCGCACCCGACGCCATCGCTCGCGTCGTCGCCGGGCAACAGGAGCGGCGCGGTGCGCCCGCCGCGGCGCGCGCCGAGGCGGCGCATCTCGTCGATCCGCGCACTGTCGTCATCATCACTGGCCAACAAGCGGGTCTCTTTGGCGGGCCGCTTTTCACGTTGTTGAAGGCCCTGACGGCCATGAAGCTCGCGCATCAAATTCAGCGCGCGCACGGCGTACAGGTCGTGCCCGTGTTCTGGATCGACGCCGAGGATCATGACTGGCCGGAAATCAGCGGCTGCACGATCCTCGACGCCGAGTTCGACCCGCGAATTGTGCGGCTCGGGGATCTTCCGGGCGCGGGCAAGCTGCCAATCGCGCGGCTGATGCTGGACGAACGGATCTCGCGCGCGATTCAGGACCTCACGGGGTTTCTACCGGAGAGCGGGTTTCGCGATGGACTCATCGACGGACTCCGGCGCGCGTATCGGCCAGGCGTCAGCATGGTCGAGGCGTTTGGATGTTGGGTCGAGTCGGTTCTCGGCGACCGAGGCCTCGTGGTGTTCGACGCATCGGATCCTGCCGCCAAGCCGATCGTCCGCGATCTGTTCGCGCGAGAGCTGTCGACACCAGGCGAAACGTCGAGGCTCGCAGACGAGGCGGGTCAGAAGCTCGTGTCCGCAGGGTATCACTCGCAGGTCACACCGCCTGACGACGCGGTTGCGCTGTTTTATCTGAACGACGGTCGAGAAGCGGTTCGCATTTCCGATTCTCAGGCAACCGTCGGCGAGCGCCAGGTTGCGCTCTCCGCGCTGGCGGACGAAGCGCTGCGCGAGCCGCATCATTTCAGTCCAAACGTGCTGCTGCGGCCGCTCGTGCAGGACACGCTGTTCCCCACCATTTGTTACGTCGCGGGACCGAACGAGCTCGCCTATCTCGGACAGTTGCGCGACATCTACGGCCACTTTCACGTGCCGATGCCGCTCATGTATCAACGCGCGACGGCCACAATCGTCGATTCCGCAACGCTGCGGTTCTTGACGAAGTACACGCTTCCGCTCGAAGCGCTGCAACCGCAGGACGAAGCGGTGCTCAATCAACTGCTGCAGGATCAGCTTCCGCCAACGGTCGAACAATCCATCGGCGCCGCCGCGGCCACCATCGAGCAGCAAATGACCGACGTGGCGGCTGCAGTGCCGCAGATCGATCCCACGCTCCAGGGCGTCGTGCAGTCGACGGTCGGGAAGATGCAACATGACTTGCGCACGCTACAAAACAAGGTCATTCAAGCCGCGAAGCGCCGCGACGAAACGCTGCGTCGTCAGTTCCACCGCGCGCAGGCGCTCACGTTTCCACTCGGCCATCCCCAGGAGCGCGAGATCGGGTTCGTCTGGTTTCTGAATCGCTTCGGTCCGGCGCTCGTGGATCGCCTGCTGGACGATCTGCCGCTCGAAATGGGCCATCACTGGGTTCTCACCGTCTAAATGAAGCATGGGCGGACCTAAAGGTGCGCCACTACACACCCTGCACCGCGTAGTGGCGGGTCTTTAGACCCGCTACACACCCTGCACCGAGTAGTGGCGGGTCTTTAGACCCGCCGGCTTGTGAAGAGCTAACAAGATAGGTAAGGAACGCCGAAATAGTGGTGAGAAGGCAGCGAGCCTGAATGCGCAAAACGAAACCGCGGAAGGCATCCTGGCCCCGCGGCTGGAGGATCAGAATTCCCGCCGGCCGCTGGCGCCGATACGCGCTTCTCGCAATCGGCGTTCCCGCGCTCCTCGCATCGGTCTTCCTCGGCTATTACTACGTTCAGTTCTCACGCATCATCGAGGCGCGCCTCCACGGCGAGCGCGATCGCGTCATCCCACGCGTCTTCGCGCGCCCGCTGACGCTGCATACCGGACAAGGCATCAGCGCAGCCGAACTCGTGGCGCGATTGAACGATCTCGGCTACACGGAGCGTCCTCGCATCGAGCGACCCGGAGAATTCTCGCTTGAAGGCGCGGCGGTCTCCGTGCGCCCGCGCGGCGGGGAGCAGGCGGCAAAGGTCGTGCGCGTGACGTTCCCGAAGCCACGCCCTTCGAAGTCCAAGGGACCCAAGCCTCCAGCGATGGCCGGCCGCATTGAAACGATTCAGGCCGACAGACATGTGCTCGACGAAGTGACACTCGACGCGCCCATGCTGACGGCGCTCGTCACGAGTTCGCGCGAAAAGCGGAGGCGTGTCCCGCTGACCGCCATTCCTGCGCGGATGCAACAGGCGGTGATGGCCATCGAGGATCACCGGTTTTTCGGTCATCCGGGACTGGATCCGATCAGTCTCGTCAGCGCGATCGTCACGAACGTCCGAAGCGATCGTCCCTATCCAGTCGGGCGCAGCACCATCACGCAGCAACTCGCGCGAATGTTTTTCTTGAGCGACGAGTTCAACGCGGAGCTGCAAAGCGGCACGCGCGGCCGAACGCTCGGGTCTTACCGGCGAAAGGTGCTCGAGATGTTCATGGCGATCATCCTCGAGACGAAAGCGACGAAGGAGGAAATCCTCGAGCTCTACCTCAACGACGTCTATTTAGGCAATCGTGGATCCTTTGCCGTGCACGGCGTGCCCGAGGCTGCGCGCATCTTTTTCGGCAAGGACATCACGAACGTCAGCCTCTCAGAAGCGGCCCTCATCGCGGGCGTCATTCAGAACCCTTCGTACCACTCACCGTTTGGACCACACGCGAAGGAGCGGCGCGACGTTGTTCTGCGAGCGATGGCTGAAGCCGATTTCATCACCGCGGCCGCCGCCCAGCGGGCCACGGCGGATCCCATTACCGTGTTGTCGCGAGCCGTCGACAACGAGGCGCCCTACTTCGTCGATTTTCTGGGAGAAGCGCTTCAGGCTGCGTTCCCTGACATCACACAGCGACCTGGCAGTCTCGACGTCTACACAACGCTCGACTTGAATCTGCAGCGTTACGCGCAAGACGCGCTGCGCGACGGCATGCTTCGCGTCGACGAAACTCTTGCGCGCCGGCGCCGCAAGCACCCGGAGCGCGCGCAAGCGGCGCTTGTTGCCATCGATCCACGTTCCGGCGAGATCCTCGCGCTCGTCGGCGGCCGTTCCTACAATCAATCACAGTTCAACCGCGCCACCGATGCGCGCCGGCAGCCCGGGTCGACATTCAAACCGTTCGTGTATCTCGCCGCCTTCGAGCGGGCGGCCGACGATGGACGCGCCGACCTCACACCGGCGACCCTCGTGTGGGACGAGCCGACGACGTGGACGTACGACAACCAGGAGTGGTCGCCGCACAACTACGAAGAGGAGTACGACGGCCAGATTACGCTGCGGCGCGCGTTGGCGCTGTCCAGAAACATCGCGACCATCAAGGTCGCCGAGCAGACCGGATTCGATCGAGTCGCGACGCTTTGGAGACACACGGGTGTCGGCAAATCCGATCTGCAGGGGTATCCCTCAATCGCGCTTGGCGTGTTCGAGCTGACGCCCTTCGAAATGGCGACCGCCTACACGCTCTTTCCAAACGGCGGCACGATTCGTCCACTCCGTGCGCTGACACGCGTCGTAAGCGGTGAGGATTCCTTCGTGCCCAGGGAAGCCTCGGGGCCGGCGGTTGCACGGCCGCAAACGGCGTTTCTCGTGACCAACATGATGCGGAGTGTCCTCAACGAGGGCACTGGCGCCAGCGCTCGGGGCTACGGCTTCACGCTTGACGCGGCGGGAAAGTCGGGGACAACCAACGACCTTCGCGATGCGTGGTTCGTCGGTTTCACGCCGGAGCTTCTCACCGTGGTCTGGGTGGGCTTCGACGACAATACCGTGCTCGGTCTGAGCGGCACGCAGGCGGCGCTGCCGATTTGGACGGAGTTCATGAAGCGCGCGCTCGCCGGCCAGCCGAGTCGCGCGTTTGAAGCACCGGAGGGCATCAGCTTCGTTGACATCGACAAAGACACCGGCCATCGGGCGTTGCCCACATGCCCGCGCGTCATGTCCGAGGCATTTCTCGCAGGCACCGAGCCGCTAGAGATTTGCGAACTTCACAAATGGTGAACTTATAATCAGACTGTGAACCACGAAGTCTTCGCGGCGCTTGGCGAAGCCATGAAAAACGGCGAAGAAGTCGCGCTGGTCACCATTGTCGATGCCAACGGCTCCACGCCGCAACGCGTCGGCGCCAAGATGCTGGTCTTCGGCGATGGCCGCATCGTTGGCACGATCGGCGGCGGATGCTACGAGAACGAGGCTATCTGGAAAGCGCGGGAGGCGTTGAAAACACGCAAGCCGTGCACGGTCCGCTACGAACTGGCGGACGATTTCGCCGCGGAGTCCGGTCTCATCTGCGGCGGGCAGATGGGCATTTTCATCGAGCCCATCGAACCCTCACCTGCGCTCTATGTTTTCGGCGCCGGCCACGTTGGTCAGTTCGTGGCCCGCGCCGCGCACGATGCCGGCTTCCAGGTGCACGTCGTGGACGATCGCGAGAAGTTCGCCAATCGCGACCGCTTTCCTGACGTGGCCAGCGTCACGGTCGACGACATCCCTCAGTGGCTGCAAAGAACCGCACTTCCCTCCTCTGCGTACGCCGTGATCCTCACGCGCGGCCATCGACACGACCTCGACACGCTGCGCGCGCTTGCCCCGCGCCGCCTGCGCTATCTGGGTTTGATCGGCAGTCGAGCAAAAGTCAAACGCATCTACGACGTGCTCGTGGAGGAAGGCGTCACACTCGAACAGCTCGAACACGTGCACGCGCCGATCGGCCTCGACATCGGGGCCGTCACGCCCCAGGAGATTGCCGTCGCCATTGTCGCCGAGCTCATCGCGGTACGCCGCGGCAAGGCAGCCGATATGTCGCAGGCATCGCTTCGCTGGATGCCGAAGCTGAATGTCCCTGCTCGTTCGTAACGCCACAATTCTCACAATGAACGACGCCTTCGACGTAATCGAGGGCGACGTGTTGCTGCAGAACGGCCGAATCGCCGCTGTCGGCGACGTGGGCGACCACACGGCGGAGCGTGTCATCAACGCCGGCGGCAACTTCGTGCTGCCGGGTTTCATTCAGACACATCTGCACCTCTGTCAGACGCTCTTCCGCGGATACGCGGATGATCTCGCGCTCCTCGATTGGCTGAAGATGCGAATCTGGCCGATGGAAGCCGCGCACACGGCCGCATCGCTTCGCGCGAGCGCACGGCTCGCTGCCGCCGAACTGCTGCTCGGCGGTACGACCGCGGTGCTCACGATGGAGACAGTGCACGACACCGAGGCCGTCTTCGAAGCGCTGGAACCAACAGGCCTCCGCGCGTTTGTCGGCAAATGCATGATGGACGCGGACGACGACGTGCCGCAGCGCTTGCGCGAACACACCCGGGTTTCGATTGATGAGAGCTTGTCGCTTGCAAAGCGCTGGAATTCGCGAGCAAACGGGCGGCTCCGCGCCGTCTTCGCACCGCGTTTTGCGGTCTCCTGCTCGCGCGAGTTGCTCGAAGAAGTGGGCCGGTTGTCATCCACCGAACAGTTGCTGGTCCACACACATGCGTCGGAAAATCGCGACGAGATCGCGCTTGTCGAATCGCGCACCGGCCGGAGCAACATCAAGTACTTCGACGACCTCGGTGTCGCGTCGTCGCGGTTGTGTGTGGCGCATTGCGTGTGGGTGGACGATGACGACCAACGACTGCTCGCGGAGCGCGCCGTCAAAGTGCTGCACTGCCCCGGCTCCAACCTCAAGCTGGGATCGGGCATCGCGCCCGTTCTCGAGATGCGCGCGCGCGGAATTTCGGTCTCGCTGGGCGCCGACGGCGCCGCGTGCAACAACCAGCTCGACATGTTCGCGGAGATGCGGCTCGCGTCCACTCTTCAGGCCGTGCGGCGCGGACCCGGTGCGCTCCCCGCGCGCGACGCTTTGGCGATGGCCACTCGAGAGGGCGCCCGTGCGCTGGGCCTCGAATCCGAGCTCGGCTCGATCGAGCCGGGGAAGCGCGCCGATTTGATCGTCATCGATCGCGAGCGGCCGCACCTCGCCACCGCGCCAGATCCCTTTTCGGCGATTGCGTACGCGGCGCGACCGAGCGACGTGCGATTGACAATTGTCGAGGGCGAGATCCTCGTCGACGACTTCCGGCTGGTGCGCGACGACCCAGCTCTGATTGCGGCAGAGGCCAGGCATCAGGCGAAGGCACTGGCGAGCCGCGCCTTTTAGAGTGAGACCCGCTCGATCGGGCTCCGCGGGCCCCGACACTCTCTGTTCACCGTTCCGCACTCGGCACTCGGCACTCGGCACTTGAATGCTATACTTTCGTTAGCACTCCAACGGTGCGACTGCTAATGACCGCTTCACTGTCCGAGCGCACCCGGCGCATTCTCGCGGCGCTCATTCGCGAGTACATCGATACCGGTGAGCCTGTGGCGTCGGCTTCTCTGACGCGAAGAGCCGGGCTGACGCTCTCCTCAGCCACAATCCGAAACGTGTTGGCTCAGCTTGAAGAGATGGGGTACGTCTGGCAGCCACACACCTCCGCCGGGCGCGTTCCAACGGATCTCGGATATCGGTTTTATGTCGACCTGCTGCTCGAGGCCCGCCGTGCGCGCAAACACGTGTCGTCAGTCGAAGTCCGGCTGCGGCAGCACGCCGGCGACGATCCGCTGATAGACGATGTGCTTTCGACCGCGTCGCATGTGCTGTCGGAAACCTCCCGGCATGTCGGCTTTGCTGTCTCCGCGGCGAACGCGAACGCGCTCTTCCACCACATTGAATTCGTGCCGCTCACCGGAACGCGCATTCTCGTCGTCGTGGTGGCGCGCGGAAATCATGCGTCGCAGAAGGTCGTGGATATTGGCGAGGTGGTAGGCCCGTCCGAGCTGACGCAGGCCGCCAATTATCTCAACTCGGAATTCTCGGGCCGGTCGCTCGAGCAGGTCCGCGAGGGCATTCTCGAACGGCTGCGCGAGGAGCGATCGCTGTACGATCAGCTGCTTGGCCTTGCGCTGCGGCTGGCCAGCAGTTCGCTTGAAAACCTGGAGCGGCCGAGCGCCGTCTGCATCGATGGTGCGTCGACGCTGCTCGAAGAGGTGGTTAGTGTCAGCGGACTGTCTCTTGCCACGCTACGGGCGCTGCTTGGTATGGTGGAAGAGAAACAGCGGCTCGTGCGACTCTTGAATGAATATATCGACGGTCCCGGTCTCACTATCGTCATCGGCGCCGAACACAACGATCCGAAGCTGCGGCCGCTCGCCCTCATCGCGTCGACGTATTTCGACGGCCGCGGGACGGGTCTCGTCGGCGTCCTCGGGCCGACGCGCATGCGCTATTCGCGTGCGATCAACGCGGTCGAAGAGGCGGCAGACGCTGTCGGCCGAGTACTGCGAAACGTGCATTAACCATGAATCACAACGACACGGTCGAGCCGATGGACGCTGCCGGAGATAAGCGCGCGTCGACGGATGCCACGGAGTCGGACCGCGAACGCGGTGAAAGCGAAACCGTCGATTCACGTTCAGCGAATACCGACGCCGATTCAGCGAATACCGACGCCGAATCGGGCGACGATCAAGACGCTGCCGCCGCAGCCGCCGATCCGGTTGCGACCGTTTCAGAAGACGCACTCGAGAAAGCACAGCGCGAACGGAACGAGTTGTACGATCGACTGCTGCGAAAGACGGCCGAGTTTGACAATTACCGAAAGCGCATCGAGCGCGATCGGCGCGAGCAGAGCGAGTGGGCGGCAGCCGACATTCTGCGCGATCTCGTGAGCGTGCTGGACGATTTCGAACGCGCGTTGAAGGCCGACGCTCCACCAGAAGCGGCGCCCTACCGTGCGGGTGTCGAGTTGATTCACCGGCATCTGTCGGATCTCATTCGGAAGCGAGGCGTCAAGCCGATTGAGGCGCTCGGCACCGACTTCGATCCGAACATTCATCAGGCAATCGCGTACGAAGCCGCGCCCGGCGCCCGCGAGGGCGAGATCACGGCCGAATTCGCCAGGGGCTACAAGCTGGGGGATCGGCTGCTGCGACCGGCGGTCGTCAAAGTAGCAAAAGCGTCGTGAGCAAGCGCGATTACTACGCGGTGCTCGGCATTCCGCGAGACGCGAGCGACCAGGACATCAAGAGCGCCTATCGGAAGCTCGCGCTCAAGTACCATCCCGATCGCAATCCCGGCGACAAGGCGGCGGAGGAGCGGTTCAAGGAGGCGGCCGAGGCGTACTCGGTGCTCGCCGATGGGGACAAGCGCGCGCGGTACGATCGATTCGGTCACGCGGCCGTGTCCGGCGTCGGCGCGGGCCCTTCGGGCATCGATCCGACGATCTTCGCCGAGTTCGAGGACATCTTCGGCAGCCTTGGCGACCTCTTTGGGTTCGGGGGCGGACGTAGACGCGCAGGACCGCAGCGTGGCGCGGATTTACGATACGACCTCGAGATCACCTTCGAGCAGTCGGCACATGGCGCTGAGACGACAATCCAGATCCCACGCCATGAGCTGTGCGAAACGTGCCACGGCTCGGGCGCTGCCCCAGGTTCAGGACCAACCACGTGCCCGCAGTGCCGAGGCGCGGGGCAACTGCGATATCAACAGGGATTCTTCACCGTGGCGCGCACGTGCGGTCAGTGCCACGGCACCGGCAAGGTGATCACGAAGCCGTGTCCAACCTGTCACGCCGCCGGCAGCGTCGAGAAGCTTCGCAAGCTCACCGTGAAGATTCCTGCCGGAATCGCGTCGGGACAGCGTCTCCGCCTGTCACACGAAGGCGAAGCCGGCGCGCTCGGCGGCCCGCCGGGCGATCTCTATGTGGTCATTCACGTCGAGGAGCATCCGTTCTTTCAACGTGACGGCAACGATCTGGCTTGCGAGATTCCGGTGAACTTCACGACGCTCGCGCTGGGCGGCGACATCACCGTTCCTTCGATTGACGGCGCCGACGTGCGCGAAACGGTGAAGATTCCAGAGGGGACCCAAAGATATCTTTGGCTGAGTACGCGTGGCCGGCTCTTGTCATTGCCGCCACGCGCCTCGGTCAGGAGGATCTCGTCTCCGCGGCTCTCGACGATTTTTCGCCGCGGGCCATCGAGGATCTCGTTCCTCAACCCCTCCCACCAGGCGGCCTCTGGGATCCAACGCTTCCCGCGGCCCCCAATCCACCGCCCGCTCCCTTGCACTGGCGCGTCTTCTTTTCCACCGCCGCCGATCGGCGTGCGGCCGCTGCCGACCTGCGGCAGCGGTTTTCGGACATGCAGCTGGAGTGTGTCGACATCGCGGATGACGATTGGGCGGCGCGATCGCAGCGCGCGTTGCATGCGATAACCGCCGGCCGCTTCATCGTGGCACCGCCGTGGGATGTGCCTACCGGCATCGAGACCGATGTTGTTGTGATCCTGATTGAACCGTCGCGCGGGTTTGGCACCGGCCATCACGCGTCGACGCGCCTGTGTCTTCGAGCGCTCTCCGATGTCAACGTGTCGGGAGGCCGCGTGCTCGATTTGGGGACGGGCTCGGGCGTGCTGGCGTTCGCCTGCGCGCTGAAGGGTGCCCGTGAGGTGGTTGCGGTGGATGTCGATGCGGACGCAATAGATGCCGCGCGCGCGAGCGCCCGGCTGAATGTGTTGCCGGTGCCGATCGACTTCCGCATTGTTGACTTTCGAGACGCTGCTAGCGAAGGTTCAATCGACGGCGGCTACGATGTGGTGACAGCGAATCTTACCGGCGGGATGCTGATATCTGCGGCGCCACGCATCGCCAGTCTCGCGGCAAGCGGAGGAATCGTCGTGATGAGCGGGTTTGATGAAGACGAGCGACAAGCGGTCCGTCATGCCTTCGCCGAGACGATGGAGCAAATCGCATCGTTCAGCGAGGAGGGATGGGTTGGGCTGGTTTTAAGAGCGCCGAAAACACAGAGGTAGTTTCCAGTTACCAGTTTCCAGTTCAAAGTTGAGTTCTTAGTTTTCGGAACGTCCAACTGACAACCAAACTTTGAACTGGAAACTGACAACTGGGAACTCCTTTAACCCACCGGCTTCTGCTGCCCCTTCTCCCGTCGCTGATTCCACAATTCCACCAGCCGGCGCATCTCTTTGAGCGGCTCGGGACTGTCATCCACCTGCAACCGTAGAACAACGTCGTTGTTCAGCCACACGCCCATGCCTTTTCCAACGATCAGGATGTTCGCCGACTGCATGCCGCGTGCGTCGCCGCCGCCCGCCTGTCCCGCGTCGAGCGCGGCCATCAGTCGCATCGCAAGATGGCCGGTTGTTTCCTCGAACGCTTTGACCATGTTCGACACGACCGCTTCACCCGCCAGGATGTTCCCCTGCGCGGTGCAAAACCTGCCCTGTTTGTGACCCGCCCAGGTCGTGGCCTTCGGTCCGGTATAGACGGCGGTATTCCCGTTCGCATCGATCACGGCAAATTGTCGTCCCTGTTTGGTCCATTTGTCGGGTTGCGGATCGGAATCGCTTTCCCAAATGGCCTTGACGATCGCGTCCGGGGACATTCCGGCGCGGAGCAGCGCGATGGCCTTCGGGCCATAGCTGACGTCGACGATGGCTTGAGTGGCCGCCATGCCGACCCCGGCCTCGCCCCAGAGTACGCCGTTGCCGACAGAAAACACGCGCGACTGCACAGCACCGCCGATCTCACCGGTTGCAGGATCGAAGCCGAGAATGGAAAACGTCGCGATCGAGTCCGGAAGCTGTTCAACTGTCCGGGCCTGGACCAGTGCAACAACCGTGAAGGCAATAACGACAGCGAGCGCCCTTTTCATAGTCGCCTCGATTGTTCGTGGAACGAATCTCCGCACGCCATACCCTGATCGAAAAGATTTCGTGTTTCGCGATCTGCAGCGCTTTCGCGCTTCAAAGATCATCCCACAGCGTGCGAAACGCCGTCAGCGCCACGATCGGTGCGGCGTCTGCGCGCAGGGTGCGGCTGCCGAGCGTGACCAGCGTGGCGCCCGCTGCCGCGGCGCGCTGCAGTTCTTCAGAAGTCCACCCGCCTTCGGGCCCGATCATCACCGTTACGGCTGAAGAGCCGCGAATCTCGCGAAGCTCGCGCACTTCGGCACCTGCGCCAGGTTCGACGAGCATCAGCCATGATGTCCCTTTGTGTGTGTCTATCCAGGCCGGCAGCGAGACTGCGAGTTTCACCAGAGGCACCACGGCGCGGCCGCATTGTTTGACGGAAGCCATCGCGATGCGCTGCCATCGCGCAGCCCGGGTGCCGCGCATCACCGCACTCAGACTCGTTTCGGTGCGTTCGGTGACGAGCGGTTCGATCTCTGCGACGCCAAGCATCACGGCGTCGCGAATGACCCGATCCATCTTGTCCGCCTTCAACACCGCGACAGCAAGGGCAATCGAAATCCTCGACTCGCGCGCAGCCGCCACTTTGTCCACGAGGGTCACGACCACTCGCTGGCGTTTCACTTCGCGGACCGTGGCCTGCCACTCGTCTCCGCGTCCATTGAACACCCGAACGCTGTCGCCTGTCGTCAGTCGCAACACCCGTGATAGGTGCGCCGCTTCCTCTGCAGGCAGCACCACGACTGGATCCTCGGCGCTCCGACCTGCGTCGGGCGCGAAGAACCTGGGTAGCACGTGGTGAGTATATAAGCCGCAGATACACACAGATAAACCCCGATAGACGCAAATAAGAGACAGATTCTGCGCGGCCAACGGCGCCGCGTACGTCTGCCAGTTTGTCGGTGCATCTGCGGTTCATCTGCGGCAAGGTCGGTCGTCTATACTGGCGGCCAGTGTTCTTCCGCGGGCAGACCATCGGCAAGTACCGCATCGTGATGCCGCTTGGCAGCGGCGGCTTCGGCACGGTTTATCTCGCCGAAGACACGTGGATCGACAAGAAAGTCGCCCTGAAGGTTCCGCACCGGCAGAATCTCGACTTCGGCGAGCTCGTTCGCGAGCCGCGCCTGCTCGCGAGCCTCAATCATCCCAACATCGTGACGGTGCTCACCGCCGAGAAGCAGGACAACATCTTCTTCATCGTGATGGAGTACGTCCCGGGAGAAACGCTCGAGCACATCATCGATCGCGAGGGCGCGCTCGATCTCAGTCGCGCCCTCGATTACACGTGCCAAATCTGCAACGCCATGGACCACGCGCATCGGCAGGGCGTCATCCATCGCGACCTCAGACCTGGCAACGTGCTGGTCACCGAGCTCGGGATGGCGAAGGTCGCCGATTTCGGCACGTCACGCTTTCTCGAAATCGCCGCTCACGGCACGACAGTGATCGGCAGTCCGCCGTACATGGCGCCGGAGCAATTTCAGGGGAAGGCGGTGTTTGCATCCGACATCTACTCGCTCGGCGTGACGATGTATCAGATGTTGACCGGATCGCTGCCGTACGACACGCCCGCGCCCGCGGATCTCGACCGCTTGATCAAAGGCGAGTTGACGGTGCCGCCGCGCGCGAAGAACGCGCGAATTCCAAAGGGCATCAACGACATCATCATGAAAGCGCTCGCCGCGGACGTCTCCGCGCGCTACCAGCGTGCCGCAGACGTGCTCGAAGACGTCCTCGCCGCACGTGCGCGGCCGGCGCTTACACTGCCCGCTGGACGGCGTGGCAAAGATCACGCGGCTCCTCAGGTGGCTCGCCGGTCCAGGCCCGCTCCTCTGGACCTCGGCGGCGCCGAACAGACGGCCAACGACATTCAGGCGCGTCTCAAGGCGCGTGAGACTCCCCAGGCGCGATTCTGCTGGCACTGTCGAAAGCCGCTGCATGCCCGCACCGACACGTGCCCCTTTTGCGGAGAGGCGCAATAACGCCAAGTGCCGAGTGCCAAGTGCCAAGTGCCCATTGCCGAGTGCCAAGTGCCGAGTGCCGAGTGCGGAGCGGTTTCAAATTTGGTCGATGGATTACAGAGATGACATCGGTTCATCCGGAGGCGGCGAGGAATTCATGCTGCCGTCCGCGTCAGTCTGGCCGAACACGCGGGAAATCTGTGTAATCTGTGTAATCGGTGGTGTTCTTTCTTCCGAATCTGTGTGACCCCCTGCGGGAACCGTATTTGAATCTCACTGGAGTGACCGATGGCATTCAGCGGCAAGGGCAAGGTGTGGATGAACGGCAGGCTCGTGGACTGGAAGGACGCAACCATCCACGTCGCAAGTCATGTCGTCCATTACGGGACCGGCGTGTTCGAGGGTATACGCGCGTACCATTCGGACCGCGGTACGAACATCTTTCGCCTCCAGGCGCATATGCGGCGTCTGATCGACTCCTGCAGGGTGTATCGCATGGAGCCGGCATATGACGTCGACCGATTGACGGACGCGGTCGTCGAGACGGTGCGGGAAAACGGCTTCAAGAGCTGCTACATCCGCCCGCTCGTGTATCGCGGCTACGAGCAGCTTGGCGTCAATCCGTTGCCCTGTCCCGTCGACATCGCCATCGTCGTCTGGGAATGGGACGCGTATCTCGGCGGGGACGCACTCGAAAACGGGGTGGACGTAGGCGTGAGCTCGTGGACGCGCATGGCTCCAAACACCTTTCCGGCCCTCGCGAAGGCGACGGCCAACTACGCAAACTCGGGGCTGATCAAGATGCAGGCGACCGTCGACGGCTACGCTGAAGGCATCGCGCTCGATGAATCGGGTGTCATCAGCGAAGGCAGCGGCCAGAACCTGTTTCTCGTGCGCGACGGCGTGATCTACACACCGTCGCTGACGTCCTCGATTCTGCAGGGCATCACCCGCGACTCGGTTGTGACGATTGCACGCGATCTCGGGTTCGACGTCCGCGAGCAGGGTCTTCCTCGGGAGTTCCTGTATCTGGCGGACGAGATGTTCTTCTGTGGAACGGCCGTAGAGATCACGCCGATCCGCTCGGTCGACAAGATCACCGTCGGCAAAGGCCGCCGCGGCCCGGTCACCGAAGCGCTGCAGTCGCGCTTTTTCGGCATCATCAAGGGGGAGTTGCCCGACGAGCACAACTGGCTCACGCCGGTTGGCGCGGCCGTCGCGGCCAAGTGAGACGTCATGCATGTCAACGATCTTCTGAAGCTCGCAGTAGAGGGAGGCGCGTCGGACCTTCACCTGAAAGTCGGCACCTTCCCGATGGCACGCCGGCACGGCGTGCTGGCGGCCATTGATGATGGGCAGAAGAAGCTCGATCACGAAGACCTCGTCGAAATGGCCGCTGCCGTGATGTCGACGGCGCACCGGCAGAAGTTCAAAGACGCGCAGGAAGTCGACCTGGCCTACAGCGTCCCGGGACTCGGCCGTTTCCGCGTCAACGTATTTCAGCAGCGCGGCACGATCGGCATGGTGCTGCGTGTCATTCCTGTGCAGGTCCAGACGATTGCAGCGCTCGGCTTGCCCGCGGTGCTGCAGACGATTGCGGCCGAAGAGCGCGGTCTCGTGCTGGTGACGGGGACGACGGGCAGCGGCAAGAGCACGACGCTCGCCGCGATGCTGGACTACATCAACAACACGCGCGCGGCGAACATCATCACGATCGAAGACCCGATCGAGTATCTCCATCGCGACATCCAGTCGATCATCAACCAGCGCGAAATCGGCGTCGATACGAAATCATTCGGGTTCGCGCTGCGCAGCGCGCTGCGTCAGGACCCGGATGTGATACTCGTCGGCGAAATGCGCGACCTCGAGACCATCGAAACGGCACTGCATGCGGCGGAGACGGGCCACCTGGTGTTCTCCACGCTGCATACCCTCGACGCGACCGAGACGATCAACCGCATCATTTCGGTGTTTCCGCCGCATCAGCAGAAACAGATTCGCCTGCAGCTTGCCGTCGTGCTCAAGGCGGCTATCGCTCAGCGGCTCATCCCGAATGCGGATGGCAAAGGCCGTGTGCCGGCCGCCGAGGTCTTGATTGCCACGCCGTTCATCAAGGACTGCATTGTCGATCGCGACAAGACGCACCTGATTCAGGGGGCCATCGCCAGCGGCACGTCGCAGTATGGAATGCAGACGTTCGACCAGTCCGTCTTCGACCTTTTCTCGACTGGCCTGATCACCTACGACGAAGCGCTTCGCTGGGCGTCCAACGTGGATGAGTTCAAGCTGCGCGTGCAGGGCGTTTCCACCACGTCGGACACGGCGCGCGATCAGATGGCGAGCACGATCTTCGGAGACCGCGGTGGCGTCGCCGTTGCGCCGCCGCCGCCGGTTCCGCGCAAATCCGGATCGCCTGAAGTCACCCGGTTCGGGAAGTAACAGACGTTACAGGAAGTGAAGTCCTGTCGCGCTGGACCTCACCAGCTTTATTTGTCCGCTCTCGTTCCGCCTGCGTTGGAACGCGCGGTCAAACCCGCGTCGCGACTTTAGCCGGATGATCACGCCGTGGCCGTCGATGCAGGCCGTTTGCCGAGAAAACTGGCCGCCATCGACCGCCGCATGGTTGAATGATCAGGCAACGCCCCTGCGTTCGAAGCTTCGATGGACGCGTACGTTTACGCCCTCACTCTCCTCTCCCGTCGCGAACTCTCGGCCGCACAGTTGCGCGCGCGCCTTGCGCGCCGGAAGTTCGAGCGACGCGAGATCGATGATGCGATTCGGCGACTGACCGAGGAGCGCGCCGTGGACGATCGCCGCGTCGCCGTGGCTGCGGCGCGACTTGAAGGTGCGATTCGACAGCGAGGAAGAAGACGCGTGCTGCAACGCGTGCGGCAGTTGGGTGTCAGCGCAGAGATCGCAAAGCAGGCCGTCGATGAGGCGTTGTCCGACGTCGACGAAGATGCGCTGCTGGACCAGGCGCTCGAGAGACGGCTGAAAGGCGCCGATCCGCATGGCCTTGACGCGAAGGCTGCGGCTCGCATCGTTCGCAGTCTCGTAGGCCAGGGGTTCGACCCACGTGCGGTGTACGCGCGACTGCGGGCACGCGGCGCTCGATCCGACGATGTCAAGTGGTGAGTGCCCAGTGCCGAGTGCCAAGTGCTCAGTGCCAAGTGCCAAGTGCCGAGTGCGCAGTGTCGAGTGCCACTCGGCTCTTAGCGATTGCTACTTCGCGCCGAGCAAATACTGAATGTGCATGCCGATTCGGTGGTACCCCGGGAAGTTCACGCCGCTGGTTGCCCGCAGCTTGACGCCCGGACGCACTAACACACCGACGCCAAGCTCAACGCGGCCGATGGGCACTACACGCCAACTCTCCGGAAAACCCTGCAACGTCTCCTTGAACGGCTCGATGCCGAGGCTTTCGGTCACGGCCGTCACCGCCGAGCCGTTGACCACGAGGTGCTCCAGAAAGCGATCGCTCGTCCCGTCCAGCCGAGCAATTCCTCCAGCGAACGCGACGCCGATACCCACGCGGCGTATCGTCGCGAGCTCGATGAAGAGATGTGCTTCCACACCGGTCATGCCCGCATCGCGCGTGATGTCGTAGGCGCCGCGCGCACACTGGGGCGATCCGCTCGGCAGCTGCACACACGCGGAACGTCGCAGCTGCACTGTCGATCCTTCGTCCACCGTCTTCTTCACGAACGACACGCCCCACTCACCTCCAACGTCCCTGCCGCGAACGATCCCGGCTCGGACTTCGGAGCCTCGCATGTCCGTTTCGATGTCCCAAAGGTCGGCGAGCTGACTTGGCACTCTCCATCGTGGAACGAAGCTCGCGGAGACGCCCCAGTGATCCTTGTAGCCTTCCGTTTGCGCGGCGCAGGGCACAGTGAAGAGGGGCAACAGCAACACTGCGACCGTTGCCGGAATTCTCATCGCGCGCCCCAGATGGTCAGCTCGTTCGCCGCGGCGCCCGGAGGGTTCGCGTACAGGTTGTACACAACCGCCAGCAGCCGCGGATCGTCCAACCCTCCACGATTCTGGAAGCCATCGAAATGCTCCAGAATCCCCAGTGCATGTGCCAGCATGTGCTCGGCAACTGCCGACGGATATGCGCCGGCCGTGGAGTCGTTGCAGGATTCGGTTCCCAGATGGATTGCGTACGCGCCGCCGATCGCCCGTGTTTGATCCCACCGAAAAGTCGCCGGCGAACCGGCGGCCTGCGCGTCGAATACACTGCCGCACGATTGGTCCGACTCATGCCCACCCGCACCACCCTCGTGAAAAATCAGTCCGTTGGCCGGCGTGCCAGTCACTCGTGTGAATCGAACGACACCACCGGTCCACTGCTCGTAGTGACTGACGGCGATTTCCGCGCGCGCGATGCCGTTCGTGTTCACCAGAATCGGCACCTGCCAGCGGGTCAAGCGTCCAGATGCGCCCAAGGCCGCGTTATTCAGATTCGAGATTGCCAACTGCTCGCGCAGTCGATCGATGGTCCACGGTGTGGGCGCTGTTGGCGTTCGCGTGCACGCAGAGGACAAAGCGACCAGTAAGAGCGCCAGGAACCCGAGGCTACGCATGTCCAGGCGCCAGTGTTGCAAGCAGACGGCCAGCACGTCCACTAAAATCAGGAGATGCACCCGAACGAGATCCGAGCGTCGTTCTTGAAATACTTCGAGCGGCACGGCCACCGCGTCGTGCCGAGCTCGCCGCTGGTGCCCTCCGACGATCCGACGCTGCTTTTCACCAATGCCGGCATGAACCAGTTCAAGGACGTGTTTCTCGGCCGCGAGAGACGCGACTACACGCGCGCAACCTCGTCGCAGAAGTGCATGCGAGTCAGCGGCAAGCACAACGATCTCGATACGGTCGGTCCGTCGCTGCGCCATCACACGTTCTTCGAGATGCTCGGCAACTTTTCCTTTGGAGATTATTTCAAGCAGGACGCCATTCCGTTTGCCTGGACGCTGCTGACCGGCGAGTGGGGCCTGGATCCGAAGCGGCTCTTCGCCACGATTTTCAAAGGCGAACACGGAATTCCGCGCGACGATGAAGCGCATCGCATCTGGAGTCGATTTCTGCCGGCAGAGCGCATTGGAGAGCTCGGACTCGACGACAACTTCTGGGCGATGGGCGATACCGGTCCATGTGGCCGTTGCTCGGAGATCTATTACGACCGTGGCCTGGACGTTGCGGGCACCGGCGACTTCATGACCGATGTTCAGTCCGGATCCGAACGCTTCGTCGAGATCTGGAACAACGTGTTCATGGAGTTCGAGCGGCAGGGCGATGGCTCACTCAAAGATCTGCCTGCGCGGTCCATCGATACGGGGATGGGCCTCGAGCGCGTCTCGGCCGTTCTGCAAGGCACGCTCTCGAACTACGACACGGAGCTCTTCGTGCCACTGCTGGCTGAAATCCAGCGCGTGTCCGGGCACGATTACACCGCGTCGATGCATCCTGCCGACGTGTCCATGCGCGTCGTCGCCGATCACATTCGCGCGACGACGTTCCTGATCGCGGACGGCGTGGTGCCGTCGAACGAGTGGCGCGGCTACGTGCTGCGCAAGATCATGCGTCGCGCGATGCGCCATGGACGCAAGCTTGGCCTCAACGCGCCGTTCCTCCATCAGCTGGTCGACGTGCTCGTGCGCGAGATGGGAAGTGCATACCCGGAGCTCAAAGCAGGACGCGATGCAATCGTCCAGGTGATTCGAAGCGAGGAAGAACGCTTCGGCACCGTGCTCGCCGAGGGGTTGCCCCGACTTGAAGACGTGCTCGAGCGTGCCGCGGGTGGATCGAAAGTGGTCAGCGGCGATGACGCCTTCAAGTTGTACGACACGTACGGCCTGCCGCGCGATTTCATCGAGGATCTCGCCAGCGCACAAGGTCTTCGCTTCGATGCAGAAGGGTTCGACCGCGCCATGCAGGGCCAGCGCCAGAAGGCGCGCGCCGGCAGCGCGTTCGGCGGCGGCGCCGCGAAGGCCGACGCCTTTGCCTTCGAGAACGAGAGCTCGCGCGCCAGGCTCGCGTCGACCGCCGATGCATTCGAGGGCTACGCGACAACCGTCGTGAGCGGCGTACCGATCGTCGCGCTGTTCGATGACGTCAGGCGGGAAATTCAAGAGTTGCCGGCGGGATCGAGCGGTTATGTGGTGCTCGGGCGCACGCCGTTCTATCTCGAAGCCGGCGGCCAGATCTCCGATCAAGGCTGGATTGAATCGAGCGGAGGTCGATCGCGCGTCAGCGGTGTCGTCCGGTTGGGTGCCGGGCTGCCGCGTGCGCATCGCGTAGAACGCACGGAGACTGTCCTGCGAGTGCGGGATTTGGTGACAGCCGAAGTGGACGCGCAGCAACGCGATGCGACGCGACGCAACCACACGGCCACTCACCTGCTGCACGCCGCGCTTCGGCAAACGCTCGGGAGCCACGTCAAGCAATCCGGCTCTCTGGTGGCGCCGGATCGACTGCGCTTCGACTTCGTTCACTTCAGCGCTCTCGCCGCAGACGAGCTCGAGCGAATCGAGCGCATCGTCAACGAGAAGATCGTTGCGAACATCCCGGTGCAGACCGAGGAACGGAACACGCAAGAGGCCATTTCTGCCGGGGCCATGGCGCTCTTCGGTGAGAAATACGGCGAGCGCGTGAGGGTCGTCAGCGTCCCTGGTTTCAGCGTGGAACTCTGCGGTGGCACGCACGTGCGCGCGACCGGTGACATCGGCTCGTTCTATATCACCGAGGAAGCAGGGGTGGCGGCCGGCGTTCGCCGTATCGAGGCGGTGACGGGTTTAGGCGCGATTGCTTACGCGCGCGAGCGAATCGATGTCGTGCGGCGGCTGACCTCCGAGCTCAACGTCCGCGCTCGAGACCTTGTCTCGACTGTCGAAACGCAGCTCACGACGACGTCAGCACTGCGCAAAGAAATTCAACAGCTGAAGACGAGGCTGGCGCTCGGCGGAGGAGGCGCGACTCCGGAGGATGAAGGCCGCATCGAAATCGATGGCGTGTCGTTCATTGCACGCCAGGTGAACGACATCGACAAGGAGTCGCTGCGTTCGCTCGCCGATACGCTGAAATCCCGTCTGAAAAGCGGCATCGTCTTTCTTGCGTCGCGCTCCGCGGACGGCAAAGTAGCCATCGTCGCGACGGTCACTCCGGATCTTGCCAAGCGCGCTCCCGCGGGACAGCTTGTCAAGCAGCTCGCGCCCATCGTGGGCGGAGGTGGAGGGGGCCGGCCCGATTTCGCCGAAGCCGGCGGCAAAGAGCCGGCGAAGATTCCTGAAATGCTCGCAGAGAGCCGAAGGCTGGTCCAAAGGCTTCTGAGCGGCAACTAAAGTCCCGCCCGGCACCGGCCGATACATCTCTCAGTTCGGTCCCCGCTCCCCGCGGTTTCCTCACCATGCGATTTTTGCCAGCGGCTCTGCTTCTGTGGCTCGGTACAGTTGTGCCGGCAAGTGCGCAGATCTACACCTGGCGCGATCCGTCTGGTCACCTCGTGCTTTCGAACAAACCCACTGCGGGCGAGGCGCCAATGACGACGTATGCCGTGCCGGGGTCGACGGATCTCCGGACGGCAACCAAGCCGGCCGCGGCGCGCGCCGCGGTCTACGACGAGTCCATCCGGCGCCATGCCACGGTACACGGCGTGTCCGTCGATCTCGTGCGCGCCGTCATTCAAGCGGAATCCGGATTCAATCCGTTCGCGGTTTCACCGAAAGGCGCGATGGGGCTGATGCAGTTGATGCCCGCCACGGCGCGCGACCTTGGCGTGAACAACCCGTTTCAGCCCGACGAAAACATCCGCGGCGGCGTGACCTATCTGGCAGGCCTGCTGGCGCGATTCGATCAGGACGTGGAGCGTGCGCTGGCCGCCTACAACGCAGGTCCAGAGCGCGTTGACCAGTACGATGGCGTCCCGCCGTTCCGCGAAACACGGGCCTACGTGAAGAGAATCACCACCGCCACCCGCGCCGCTGCGCCGCCCGAAACGGTCATCTACAAGTGGATGGAACTCGTCGACGGTCAGCCGAAGATGCGCTATTCGAATACCCCGCCACCAGGGCAGATTTATGAGGTCGTACGCAAGCGGTAATGGAGTGACAGAACCCTTCCTGCAGCTCACTCGATTGCTGCATCACGGCATTACTCAGTCGGGCGCGAGCCCTCTCTACCACCGTTCGAATAGCGCATCGAGCGGCACTGAGAGTTCCGGCAGGAGTGGAGAAGTCAGCGCTGCATGCGCCGCGGCGGTGAGCTCGTCGCCTTGCGACAGGCTTCCCTCGGCATTCCGGCGAAACACTTGAACCCGATCCCGATCGGGATCGACGAGCCAATACTCGCGCACGCCTGCCCGCTCGAACAGCTGGCGCTTGATGCCCGCGTCTCGTTTACGTGTGCTCGGCGAAAGGACCTCGACGACCAGCGCCGGCGCACCCTCGACGTTCGCTTTGGTCAGAATGTCGAGCTGATCAGCGCCGACGAACAACAGATCCGGTTCGACGACGTCGTAATAGGACATGACGACGTCCAACCGTGAAAGGAAGACACGACCGACGTGCCGTCGCGTCGCCAAGTAGTTCCCGATCGCCAGGTGAAGCCGTCCGATCAGCTCCTGATGGCGCAGGTTCGGCGACGGTGTCACGTAGTGGACCCCGTCGATGATCTCGTGCTGCTTGCCATCGTCCGGAAACAGCAGGAAGTCGTCGTAGGTGAGGCGCGTCTTCGAGCGAGAGCTGACAGGCATAGGGTCGTTCCCGTCCATGGGGAGATCTTACCGTCGTCCACACCACCTGATAAGTGCGAAGCGTGTACCGGTGACTTTTGTTAGGAAATCGTTGGAGCGGGCGTCTCGAGATCGCGAGAACTGATCACTGCCGCGAGACGTACGACGGCAGAAATTGCCCCGCGAAATGACGATGACGCCAACGGCCAGTGCCGGCGCGCGGCCCCTCCGATTCGCCAGCCGATGGCGGGTCTGATTTCCCGGCGATGATAGAATGACTTCTTCTACGGCTTTTCATTTAGAGGACTGTACAGGTGGCAAAGAGAAACAAGTCGGCGCTCAAGGCGCTTCGCCAAAACATCAAACGGCGTGAACAGAACCGGCAGCTTCGCTCGAAGCTCAGAACCGGACTCAAGGCGATGCGCAAGTCGGTCGATTCGAACGACGCCGAAGGCGCGCGGCAGAATTTTACCGAGACGCAGTCGCTGGTCGACAAGATGGCGGCGAAGGGGATGATCCATCGCAACACGGCCGCACGCTACAAGTCCCGCCTCACCGCGCGCCTCTCGAAGCCCGTCGTCACCAAGTAAGAAAGCGAGAAAGGGGACTGTCCCCTTTTTATTGTTCACTGGCGCGTCAGTTTCTGACGACTGCTGGCGATCCTTGTATGCCGCCGAGTGGGTCATCGTCGCGAGCACAATTCGATCACGAGGCGCTCGAGAACGAAACGAGGCTCGCCCATCGATGACTTGATGGCGAGATCGGCCTCGAAGACAGCATTGAGTCCGGCGGTCGCGCGTTCGTCGGATTTCAGCCGTCCGACCGCCGCCCGGATCTGGCCGAGAACCATGACGGGCGGCATCCCTTCGTCGATCAGCACGCCGATCTCTCGCAGCGCGTCGGCCGGCCTGCCGTTCCAGATGGCTTTGCCGAGCGCGAACTCCTCAGAGGACTCGGACTGCGGCATCACGAGATCCTTGACGTGTCGCGTCGTGACCACCTTGTCGCCGGAGGCGTACAGCACAAGCTTCTCAACCTCCGCCCGAAGGCGGCCGAAATTCAGGCCTGTCGCTTCGACCAGAAGCGAGCTTGCCCTCGGCTCGATGGTCAGACGATCCTGCTCGAGCCGTTTTTGAATCCACCGATTCGCCTCCGCGGCCGTCTCGAGCGATCCGGCGTTCACGCCTTGCGCGTGCTTTCGCAGAATCTTGACAAGGCGCCGGTTCCCGTCCAGCGGTCCCGCGACAAACACCAGCGTGGTCAACGGCTCAGGCGACTCGAAATACTGCTCGAGCTCCTCGGCCGGTGACACGCTCTTCCTGCGCTTTTTGTCGGCGTCGGCAGCCAGCGGCAATTCCGGTTCGTCATCTCTCGACCGGCGAGGCGACAACAGGCGATCCGCCTCGTGGACGATCAAGACGCGCCGCGGTGACATCATCGGCAACGTGCGGGCGTTGAGGAGTATTTCGCCAATCAGCTGATCGCGCGCGCCCGCTGTTGCCGCTTCGTTGGCGTAGAAACTCTGAACGTTGAACGCTTGTAAGCCCTCGTCCACAACGGCAGCGAATTCGAGCGCCAGATCGTGGCGCGAGTGAAGATCGTCACCCTCGATGAGATAAAGAGGCCCTGTCTCGCCGGATTTGATCTGTTTACGGACGTCAGCGGCCTTCACGGATTCGGGTTCCATGCAGTGGTGCGGCTGTAGCCGCGCCCCAGGGCGCACCTGAAGGCCGCCACTACATCCACATAAGTCCCCTCTGTGGCACCTGGGGAATCCGTCAGAACGCCTCGAGGATTGCCTGGACGACGCTGCGCGCGAAGTCGGTGGATAGTCGATCGATTGCCACGCGCTCCTGATCGAGAAATGCGGCGCCCGCGAGCGCAATGCTGGTTCGGCTCGCGAGCTCGTATTCGTCCGAAAACGACAGCGCCGGGTTCTCCCACAATGTTTTCTGCTGGCGCAGGTCGTCGAATTTCACCGCCACGGAAACGGTGAAGCGATATCGGCTCGCAAGTTGCGTATCAGTGAAGCCGACGGGAGACGCCGAGATGCCCGTGATGTCTCCGCGTACGACGCCATCCGCGCCTTCTTCGGTCGGCTTGACAGAGTATCGCCCGCGGCCCTGGAACTCGACGCGTACTTTTTCGGTGAACAACTGCTCGAGCCCCACGTATTGGGTGCGATTGAGAAACAGGGGCACCGCAATGAGCCGGATATAGCTTGGGAGAAACGATCCGCGCCCCGCCAGCGAGTAGCCACAGGCCGCGCTCACCGCGCTTCCGCCAAGGGCAACCAGCAGCTCCCGGCGTGTCATCACGCCGCAACCACGCTGACGAGCCGTCCACGCGCAATCACGACTTTTCGCACGGTCTTGCCCGCGATGTGTGCCTTGACGGCTGGATCCGCCAATGCAAGCCCTTCGAGCTCGGCGTCACTGGCCGCGGGCGAGACGGTCAGGCGGCTTCGCACTTTGCCGTTCACCTGCACCGGAATCACAATCTCCTCGGCTCGTGCGACATCGGCGTCGTACAGCGGCCAGCGCGCCTCCTGCAGCGTCTCGACATGCCCGTACTGCTCCCACAGCTCTTCTGCCGTGTGCGGCGCGAAGGGCGACAACATCACGATTACCGACTCGATGGCCTCGCGTGCCACGGCCGCGGCCTGCGGCGAGGGCCCGCGCTTGTCGGTGAACGCGTAGAGATCGTTCACCAGAACCATCATTGCCGAGACGGCGGTGTTGAACTGCTTGCGTGCATCCAGATCCTGCGTCACGCGCCGGATCGTGTCGTGCGTTTTCCGTCTCAGCGCCCGCTCGTCATCAGTCAACCGCGACGCGTCGATCGGTGTGCCCGTCGACTGCGACTTCCACTGCTGCGCGATGCGCCAGACGCGTCCCAGCCAACGATAGCTGCCGTCGAGGCCGGCGTCACTCCACTCGACTTCCTTCTCGGGCGGAGCAACGAACATCACGTAGAGACGCAGCGCATCGGCGCCCACCTTCTCGATCATGTTGTCCGGATCGACCACGTTGCCTTTGGACTTCGACATCACCGCGCCGTCTTTGAGCACCATCCCCTGCGTCAGGAGGTGGGCAAACGGCTCTGAGTGATTCACCATTCCCAAATCGCGGAACACGCGCGCGAAGAAGCGCGAGTAGATCAGGTGCAGAATCGCATGCTCGACGCCGCCGCTGTAGAAGTCGACCGGACACCAGTAGCCGACTTTCGCCGGATCGAACGGCAGCCTGGCGTTGTGCGCGTCGGCGAAGCGGTAGAAGTACCACGACGAATCGACGAAGGTATCCATCGTGTCCGTCTCGCGACGCGCGGGACCGCCGCACTTGGGACACGTGACGTTGACAAACTCCGCAACGTGCGCGAGCGGCGAATCTCCACGTCCCGTGAAGTGCGCCACTTTCGGCAAGGTCACGGGTAGGTCGGCCTCGGGCACCGCGACGACGCCGTCGGTCGGACAGTGGATCATCGGAATGGGCGTTCCCCAGTAGCGCTGGCGCGAGATGCCCCAGTCTTTGAGGCGATACTGGATCGTTCCTTCGCCCACGCCACGGCGCTTCGCATCCTCCGTCAGCAACTTGCGCGCTTCGTCTGAAGCAATCCCGTTCCAAGCTCCGGAGTTGAGCAGCACACCGTCGTTCGAGACAGCCTCTGTCATGCTGGCGACATGCGGCGCCACGGCGTCCTTCGGCTTCACGACCACTCGTATCTCGAGATCGTATTTCCGCGCGAACTCGTAATCGCGCTGATCGTGCGCGGGCACGCCCATCACCGCGCCTGTGCCGTACTCGCCCAGGACGAAGTTGGCCACCCAGATGGGCACCGCCTCGTTGGTAAACGGATTGATCGCGTAGTGCCCGGTGAAGAATCCTTCCTTCTCGATTTCGCCGCTCAGCCGCGCCGCACGATCCTGGGCGCGAAACTTCGCCGCCCGCGCGCGGAACTCGCGCGGCGCGTCGGACTGGTCCGCAAATCGGGACACCAGCTCGTGCTCGGGCGCCAGCAGCACGAACGTCGCGCCGAAGATCGTGTCGATGCGTGTCGTGAACACCTCGATCGAGGTTGAGGGATCATCTTTGAGCGCAAACTGCACGCGGGCGCCTTCCGATCGCCCGATCCAGTTGCGCTGCATCGTCAGCACTTTCTCGGGCCACTCCTGGAGCCGATCGATGCCGTCGAGCAAGTCGTCGGAGTATGCGGTAATCCTGAAGAACCACTGCTCGAGATCCTTCTGCGTGACCGGCGTGTCGCATCGCCAGCAGCGGCCGTCGACGACTTGCTCGTTCGCGAGCACGGTCTCGTCAGTGGGACACCAATTCACCGTCGATCGGCGGCGGTATGCGAGGCCGCGCTCGAACATCTTGACGAACAGCCACTGGTTCCAGTGGTAGTAATCGGGCAAGCACGTGGCCAGCTCGCGCTCCCAGGCGTAGCTGATGCCCAGACGCTGCAGCTGGCCTTTCATGTGCGCGATGTTGGCGAGCGTCGATGTCTCGGGATGAATGCCGCTCTTGATTGCCGCATTTTCCGCCGGCAGGCCGAACGCGTCCCAGCCGAAGGGGTGCAGCACGTTGAATCCCTGCAGCCGCTTCACCCGCGCGACGATATCGCCGATGATGTAGTTCCTGACGTGACCGACGTGGGCGTGTCCCGAGGGATACGCAAACATCTCGAGGCAATAGAACTTCCGCTTCGACGGGTCCTCCGTCACCTCGAAGGCGCGGTCGTCGGCCCAGCGCTGCTGCCACTTCCGATCGATTTCCTGTGGGCGATAGTCGGACATCTTTCCGAGTATGGAATCTTACAAGGATATCAAAGCAATGACCGCCAATACGGGGCCTGCGCGCGTTGTACTTTGCGAATCGTCTCCTCTGCCCGCCGCACGTCGCCTTCGATGTCGTCGCCTGGCGCGATCTCCCCTCGCCCCGATGCGAGCGAGGCAACCGTCTCGATACACTCCACCAGTGCGCGCATGTCGTACCCGCCTTCGCTGACGAACACCACGCGCCCTTCGCAAATTTCGTCGGCTGTGGCCAGCACGCGCGCAGTCAGTCGTCCATAGCCGGCAGTCGTCATGCGCATGCCCGCAAGCGGATCACGCTCATGCGCATCGAATCCGGCGGACACGAGCATCAACTCCGGCTTGAACTCCCGCAACACCGGCACGACGACTGTGCGATATGCCAAATCGAAATCGGCGTCGGTCGCGCCGACTTCGAGCGGCAGATTCACCGTACGGCCCCTCGCCTCGCCGGCGCCGATTTCATCGGCCGCGCCGGTTCCCGGATAAAAGGGGAACTGATGCGACGAGATGAACAGCACGTCCGGATCCGCATAAAACGTGTGTTGAGTACCATTCCCGTGGTGCACGTCGTAATCGACGATGGCGACGCGCTTCACTCCGCGGTCTCTCGCCCACCGGGCGCCGATTGCGATGTTGTTGTACAGGCAGAACCCCATCGCACGATCGTGTTCCGCGTGATGACCGGGTGGCCGAACCAGCGCGAAGGCGCGGGCACCAGTCGCTTCCAGCACGTACTCGATGCCGGTCAGCACGGCGCCTGCGGCGAGCCTCGCGACTTCGTCGGACTCAGGAGATGTAAACGTGTCGGGGTCGAGCATCGCGGTCCGGCCGCGAACGGCGCCAATGGCTGCGATGTATTCATCATCGTGCACGCGCCTCAGGTGATCGTCCGTGGCGGCACGCGGTTCGAGCGTCGTGCCACCGCTCTTCACCCACCGCGACGCCGCCACTTCCATGGCCTCGGCGCGTTCCACGCGCTCAGGATGGCCGGGCGGCGTCACGTGATCGGCAAACCGAGACGATGTGATCAACACCAGCGACATGTCAGCCTCGCAGAATCTCCATGCAGCGCTTCTCGCATGCCGTCAAGTCAGCCTCGAGGCGACGGCTGTAGTCTGCCAACACCGCATCGGAGGCGTCGCGTGGCACCACAAACGGCGGCGCGAAGACCAACGCGATCTGCGCCTGCGGTATGGGAATCTGTGTGCGGTCCCAGCTTCGAAGCGACCAGTGCCGATCGGATTCGAGATGAAACGGGATCACCGGCTGGCCCGTCGCTTTCGACAGCCACACCGCGCCCGGCTGTGCCACGCGTGCCGGTCCACGCGGGCCGTCGAGCGCGAAGGCGACCGGCTTGTCCTTGACGTCGCGGAGGAGTTGCAGCAAGGCCTTCTGCGAGCCGCGCGATGTCGAGCCACGCGCGGTTGCATAGCCGAATCGCTGGATGATGCGCGCAATCCACTCACCGTCGAAATTCTCGCTGGTGATCACGACAATGCCCCGGCGTCTGAAATAAATGGTGCCTGGAAGGATGCGTCCATGCCAGAAGGCATGTATCGGATTGCCGAGCGCCTCGGCAGCACGCAGATGCTCGAAGCCTTCGACGGTGTATCGATAGGTCGATCCGAGCGCCGCGAGTAAGGGATAGCCAAGCGAGCTGATTAACGAAAGCTCCAGGCGCTGCCATCGGGACGCCCGCCATGCTGGGGCTGTCATGAGTTTCCAGTTGCCAGTTGCCAGGTCAAAGTTCAGTAGTCCGTTGCCTCTTCGCCCGTAGTCTGATCACTCCGAACTGAGCAACTAAACTTTGAACTGGAAACTGATAACTGGAAACTGTTCTTACATCCCATCGTACTGGGGGCCGCCGCCGCCCTCAGGCGGCACCCAGGTGATCACGCCGTAGGGATCCATGATGTCGCACGTCTTGCAATGAACGCAGTTGGAGGCGTTGATCTGCAGCCGTCTCCCGCCCTTGCCATCGTCCACTATCTCGTAGACGTTTGCGGGACAGAATCGAACGCACGGGTGACCGTACTCGTCGCCGCAGATCGTGTGGCACACCTCGGTATGCACCAGAAGATGAACGGGTTGATCTTCTTCGTGCTGCGTGCCGGAGAAGTGTACGTTGGTCACTTTGTCGAACGTCAGTTTCCGATCGGCAGCGACACCGTTCGATGGCGCAAGGATGTCGCGTTTGTCGAGACCGTAGTAATCAGCAAGCCGCCGAAGGCGTGTATGGCCTGGCTCGCCGGTCAGGTCTTCTACCATCCGGCCGCCGGTGACCATGGTGAGGCCCGCGAACAGGGTGCCGGCCCACAGACCGCTTGCAAAGGCTTGATGCACATTGCGGACCGGATAAAGCTCCGACTTGATGGCGCTGCCGTCCACCAGCTCCTTGTATCGACGAAGCGACGTGGCCGACACATCGCCGCTCCGAATCGCATCGAACGCGGCTTCTGCCGCGAGCATCCCGCTTCGCATCGCAAGGTGAATGCCCTTCAGCCGCATGGAGTTCACGAAGTTCGCCGCGTCGCCGACGATGAGGCCGCCGTTGCAGAACAGGGTCGGCTGCGTGTTCCATCCGCCTTCGGGCAGAGCCTTCGCGCCGTACCGAATCAGCTGGCCGCCTTCGAGAACAGCTCGCACGAAGGGATGCAGCTTGAATCGCTGAAACGCGGCGTGAGGATCGAAGAGCGGGTCCTTGTAGTCGAGACCGACAACGAAGCCGATCGAAATATGATCCGCCGGCATCGCGTACAGCCAGCTTCCGCCAAACTCCTCCTGACGCAGCGGGTACCCCATGGTGTGGATGACGGTGCCCGCCGCGATGCGGCCCTTCGGCAGCTCCCAGATCTCTTTCAACCCGATTGCATACTGCGCAGCGTGAGCTTCATCTGCAATTTGCAGCGTACGCATCAGCTCTTTCGTGAGATTCCCGCGCACGCCGTCGGCGAAGATCGTGACCTTCGCGAGAATGTCGGCACCTGGCTCATAGTTGGGCTTCTGCTCTCCGTGGCGCCCGATCCCTTTGTCTCCCGTGCGCACGCCCACAACTTGTGAACCGTCGGAGAGAACCGTCTGGCCCGGGAATCCGGTGAAGACATCAATGCCTTCAGCTTCCACGAGGGAAGCCATCCATTTCACGATCTTGCTCAGTGAGACGACGTAGTTGCCGTGATTTGTGAACGGCGGCGGAGTGACCGGAAACCGCAGCGCCTTCTTCGGCGTGAGGTAATAAACATTGTCCTCGCGTACCTCGCATTCGAGCGGGGCTCCCCTGGCCTGATAGTCAGGAACGAGATCTTGCAGCGCCTCGGGATCGAGCAGCGCGCCTGACAATTGATGCGCACCGATCTCGCGGGCTTTTTCGATGACCGCAATCGAGAGCGGCTCGCCGCCTTTCTCCTTCTGCAATTGGGACAATCGGAGCGCCGCGGCAAGCCCGGCTGGGCCGCCGCCTACGATGAGGACGTCAACGTCGACTCGGTCGCGAGTCACCGACTACCCTTTCTGGAGCTCCGCCGCGATTGCCGGCGCAATCTCGAACAGATCACCCTGAATGCCGTAGTCTGCGACCTCGAAGATTGGCGCTTCCGCGTCCTTGTTGATCGCGACGATCGTGCGTGCGCCCTTCATTCCGACCAAGTGCTGTATGGCTCCTGAGATGCCCAACGCAACGTACAACTTGGGGGCGACCGTCTGACCGGAGCTGCCGATCTGACGCTCCATCGGGAGCCAACCGTTGTCGCAGATGGGACGCGACGCCGCAAGTTCGGCACCGAGCGCCTTTGCGAGCGCTTCTGCGAGCGGCAGGTTGTCCTGGCTTTTGATCCCACGGCCAACCGCGACAATGCGCTCGGCCTGCGACAGGTCGACGGCTTGCCTGACTTCCTGAAAAGGCTCTTCCGGCTTCTGACGCACGGCGCTGGCATCGATTGTCGCCTCCGCAGCGGTGATCGGCGCCGGTGACGCGCCGCGTGCAACGGCATCCGCTCGAAAGGCGCCGATCTGAAACGTAACGAGATGCGGCGTTGGACCCTCCGGGACGACGTCGGCGGTGAGCTTCCCCTGGAACATCGGACGCGCGAACGCAGGCGCGCCGTTCACATTGCGAATGGCGATCGCATCGGTGACGACCGCACGATCCATGGCGGCCGCCAACGCCGGCACGAAGTCGCGCGTTTGATACGTGTGCGGGAAGACGACGAACTGCGGCGACTCTGTCGTGACGATCTGCCGCAGGGCTTGAACGAACGCGTCAGGCGTGTACGTGCCAAGGGACTGGTTCTCGACGGCGATCACGCCTGCACTCGAGGCCGCGGCCAGTTCGTTGGCGAGAGCCGATACCGCGCGACCGAGGACAACGATCTTGAGAACGGCGATGTTCGCCTCGCGCAACAGTTGCTGCCCGGCGGCAACCGCTTCCCAGCTCGCGCGATTGAGCTTGCCCTCACGCTGCTCGGCGACGACAAGAATCACAGCACACGCGCCTCTTCGCGGAGGCGCCGCACCAGCTCTTTGGCGGCTTCAGCCGCGGATCCGGGAATCATCACGGTTTGCTTCGCCTTTTCGGGCGGATAGAGCGCGACGATTCTCTGGCGTGAGGCCACGGCGCTGGCAGGAGCGACCTTCTTAATCTCCTTCTTTTTCGCAGCCATGATGCCTTTGAGCGTTGCGTAGCGCAGCTGATTGATTCCGCTCTGAATCGTCAGGAGCGCAGGAAGGGGCATCGAGAGGTACTGAAACCAGCCGCCCTCGAGCTCCCGTTTGACACGCACGCTGCCGGCATCTGCAATCACCTCCATGATGATCGTCGAATGCGGTATGCCGAGACGTGTGGCCAGAATGGGCCCGAACTGCGCATGACCCTGGTCGTCGGATTGCAGCCCTGTCAGCACGAGATCGAAGCGCTCTTCCGCCATCGGATCGGCGAGCGCGGCGGCGGCGGCAAACGCGTCGGCGCCGCCCAACGCGGCATCCTCGACATGCAGAGCGCGATCGGCGCCGCGCGCAAGCGCTTCGCGGATGACCTGCTGCACGCGCGCAGGCCCGGCCGAACAGACCACAACCTCGCCGCTGTGCTTTTCGCGCAGGCGGAGCGCTTCTTCGAGCGCGTACGCGTCAGGCTCGTTCATCTCGTACGAGATGTCCTGCTCACGAATCCACTTCTTGTCCTCGGTGAGCCGAGGCTGCCACTCGCGTGTCGGCACTTGCTTGATGCAAACAGCAATCTTCATATGTCACACGGACGGGGCCACAGAGACACCGAGACACAGAGAAGACGTTGTACGAGACTTCTGCAACGAACTTTCTTTACGGCGCGGCAATATCCATCGTGATGCGACACGGTCGCGCCTCTGTGGCTTCGTTCGTCGTGGCTTCCTGAAATCGCTCGGAGTTCTCACAGTTCAAACCGCTTGAACAGCAGCGCTCCGTTGGTGCCTCCAAACCCGAACGAATTCGACAACGCGTAGCGAATCGTCATGTCGCGGGCGTGATGAGGCACGTAATCGAGATCCAGCCCCGCCTCGATGTTGTCGAGGTTGATTGTCGGCGGCACGCGCTGATGATGAATGGCAAGCGCGGTAATGCCCGCTTCCAGCCCACCGGCGGCACCGAGCAGATGGCCCGTCATCGATTTGGTCGACGACACCGCGAGCTTGGCCGCCTGATCGCCGAAAATGCGCTTGATCGCAACCGTCTCGATGCGATCGTTGTGCGGCGTCGAGGTGCCGTGCGCGTTGATGTAATCGATTTGTGCCGGCTCAACGCCTCCGGAATCCAACGCGGCTTGCATCACGCGGCACGCGCCGTCGCCATCCTCCGAGGGCGCTGTCATGTGATAGGCATCGCCCGACATCCCATACCCCACCATTTCCGCGTAAACGGGCGCACCGCGACGCTGCGCAAACTCGAGCTCCTCCAGAATGAGGATGCCGGCGCCTTCGCCAAGCACGAATCCGTCGCGATCGCGATCGAACGGACGGCTCGCGCCTGCCGGATCTTCGTTGCGCGTCGACAAGGCGCGCAAGGCGCCAAACCCGCCGACGCCCATGGCGCAGATCGCCGCTTCGGATCCGCCGGCGATCATTGCGTCGGCGGCGCCACGTTTGATGATTTCGTATGCATCACCGATGGCATGCGCCGAGGCCGTGCACGCGGTGCACGTCGCGGAATTGGGACCCTTGGCGCCGAACCGGATGGACACCTGACCGGCCGCGAGGTTGATGATGGCACTGGGAATGAAAAATGGGGAAATCTTACGAGGGCCGCCATCGAGCAGCGCTTTGTGCTCGCGCTCGATCGTCGTGAACCCGCCGATGCCCGACGCAATGAACACGCCGATCCGCGGCGCGAGCTCCGGCGTCACCACGAGCTTCGCATCGTCGACCGCAAACTGCGACGCCGCGACGGCGAACTGAATGAAGATGTCCATCTTCTTCAGCTCTTTTTTTTCGATGAACTGGAGAGGATCGAAGCCCTTGACCTCTCCGGCAAAGGTGGTCGCGAAGCCGGACGCATCGAAGCGCGTGATAGGGCCGATGCCGCTTTGGCCGCCACAAAGTGCATCCCAGTTCGCCTGGGTGCCAATCCCGACCGGCGACACCAGGCCAATGCCGGTCACAACGACTCGCCTGCTCAACGCTCCTCCGTCCTCCTGCCACACCGGAACTATTTCTTCTTGGCGTGCCCTTCGATGTACTCGATGGCTTCTTTGACGCGCGTGATCTTCTCCGCGTCCTCGTCCGGAATCTCGATTCCGAACTCCTCTTCAAACGCCATCACGAGCTCGACGGTATCGAGCGAGTCGGCGCCGAGATCGTCGACGAACGACGCGTCCGGCGTCACCTCTTCCTCGTCCACGCCCAGCTGCTCCACGATGATGCTTTTGACCTTGTCGGCTACGGCCACAGTGTGTCCTCCAGTCGCGGTACGTACTCGGCGGGGCTAAAGGCCACCCCAACGCGGGGACCGCGTTGGGGACCCCGGCAGCCCCGCCACTACAACGGGGCTGACGCCCCGCTCCTACATATACATCCCGCCGTTTACGCTCAAAACCTGTCCTGTAATATACGACGCCTCGTCCGACGCCAGGAAACACACGGCCGCGGCTACGTCATCCGGCGAGCCGGGCTTGCCCAGAGGAATCTGCAGCGACCAGTCCTTGTGCGTGTCCGAGCTCAGCGCGCGTGTCATGTCGGTTTCAATCAGTCCGGGCGCGACAACATTCACAGTGACGTTGCGCGACGCAACTTCGCGCGCGAGCGATTTGCAGAATCCAATCAGTCCCGCCTTCGACGCGGCGTAGTTCGCCTGCCCGGCGTTCCCTGTTTGACCAACGACCGAACTGATCGCCACGATGCGGCCGCTGCGCTGACGGATCATGGGTTTCAGAACCGCCTGGCTGAGCGCGAAGGTGCCGGTGAGGTTCGTTGCAATGACGAGGTCCCAGTCGGCGCGCTTCATTCGCAGCATCAATTGATCCCGCGTGACGCCGGCGTTGTTCACCAGGATATCGATCCGCTTGTGGCGCTCGAGCACGCCGTCGACGAGTGATTCCAGCGAGGCCGTGTCGGTCATCTCCGCGGAAGCGAGCTCGGCGCGACCGCCCGAGGCGACAATCCCGTCTACCGTTTCCCGGGCGTTTTCACCGCGCGCGACCGCCACGACGACAGCGCCCTCCGTCGCGAGCCGGCGCGCGATTGCGCGGCCGATTCCGCGTGACGCACCGGTCACAATCGCAATCTTTCCATCGAAGCGGGTCGTCACGACGATGCGCTCGTCTCCGCCCTCGCCGCCGCAAAGAGCTCCTCTACGGCTGCAAGGTCTGCTGGCTCGGCGACGTTCAGCACCGTCGCTCCTCTCGCGGACTTCTTCGCGAGCGCCGACAGCACGGTCCCTGGTCCGACCTCCACAAATCCGGTGACGCCTTCAGCCACAAGGCGCCGCATCACGTCGTCCCACCGGACAGGCGACGCAATCTGCGCCACCAGTGCGTTGATGGCTTCCGCAGCGTCCCGCTTTGGCTCCGCGTCGACGTTTGCGACTACAGGAATCCGCGGAGCGCGCGCTGGCAGCGTTCGTAGTTCCGGCTCCAACCGATCCTGCGCCGGTTTCATCAGCGCACAATGAAAAGGCGCACTTACTTGAAGTGGAACCGCCCGCTTCGCGCCAAGCGCTTTTGCCGCTTCCACGGCGCGCGCGACTGCGGCTGCCGCGCCGGCGATCACGATCTGGCTCGGCCCGTTGAGATTTGCGGCGCTGACGACTTCGCCTGCTGCCGCATCGC
>WNFU01001069.1_pt1 | contig 38394 bp, 37 predicted proteins | sample 5400121 | NCBI WGS metagenome assembly WNFU01 (sample SAMN13153360, study PRJNA577476) | soil metagenome | isolation source: 100 cm soil or saprolite under grassland replicate 1 | place: USA:California | collected 2016-06-15
CGAGGCGTGGGTCGACGGCGACCGGGTGCACATCGGCCTGGCCGGCTACTTCGCCCGCGCGCCGCGGCTGACCTGGCGGGAGGCGGCCGGGCTGTACCTGGCCGGCCGCGCGCTCGCCGCCCTGCCCGAGGTCGACGAGCAGGGCGCCCTCACCCGTGCCCTGGCCAAGCTCGAGGCGGTGCTCCCGGCCGACCAGCTCCGCCGGGTCCAGGAGCTGGGCAGCAAGGTCTCGGTCGAGCTGGACGGCGACCCGGTCGAGCGGGAGCGGCGTGCCGCCCTTGCCAAGGCGGCGGCCGCCAGCCGGCGGGTGGTGATCGAGTACTACACCGGGTCGAGGGGCGAGCTGACCCGCCGCAAGGTCGACCCTTGGCTGGTGTACGCCGCCTCCGGGCACTGGTACCTGACCGGCTGGTGCCACCGCGCCCGCGGCGAGCGCCTCTTCCGGGTCGACCGGGTGGTCTCCGTGGAGCAGACCGACGAGCCGTTCGAGCGGCCGGCGGACTTCGACTCGACCGCCTACGGCGACCCGGCCCAGGGCGTGGTCGCCGGCGGCGGCCTGGAGTGCGAGCTCGACCTCGGCGCCGAGGCCGAGTGGCTGGCCGACTACGTGCCCATCCTGGCCAGCGAGCGGCGCCCCGACGGCCGCCTGCGGGTGCGGCTGGTGGTGCACGAGCTGTCCTGGATCGTCCGGTTCATCCTGCGCCTGGCGCCCGACGCGGAGCCGGTCGGGCCAGCCGAGCTGCGGGCCGCGGTGGCCGCCGCCGCCCGCCACGCCCTTGGGCGCTACGGGGCGGCACCGTCCGGGGCGGGCGCTCAGGCGGCGCCCGGGGGCGGCGCCAGCTTCGCCTGAGCCACCCCGCCTGCGCCCGAGCCGGTGCTGACCAGGCCCCTCGGCAGAGTCACGGTGAAGGTCGAGCCCTTGCCGAGCGCGCTGTGGGCGGCGATGGTGCCCCGGTGGGCCTCGACCAGGACCTTGGCCACGTGCAGTCCGACCCCGGCGCCGCCCTGGCCGCGGGTGGCCGACCCGTCGAGCTGCTGGAAGGGATCGAACAGCACGGGGAGGTGGCCCGAGAAGACGCCCTCGCCGTGGTCGACCACCTCGATCTCGAGCTGCTCGGCCGTCTCGCGCAGGGTGACGGTGACGGCACGGTCGGGCGGCGAGAACTTGACCGCGTTGTCGACCAGGTGGCGCAGGACCTGCTCCAGCCGCGCCCGGTCCACGTGGGCGACCAGGTTGGCCCTGGGAGCGCGCAGCTCGAACGGACGGCCCGGGTGCTCGGTCCTGAAGCGGTCGAGCACGCCGTCGGCAAGGGCGACCAGGTTCTCGTCGGCCTGCTCGAGCGCGATGTCGCCCTCGGCCTTCATGCCCGACAGCAGCAGCAGGTCCTCGAGCAGGCGCTCCAGCCGGTTGGCCTGGACCTGCATCTCCAGCAGCATGCGGCCGCGGGCGGCGGGCTCCATCGCCTCGCCGCGCCGTGCCAGCGCGCCCACGTAGCCCTTGATCACGGTGAGCGGAGTGCGCAGCTCGTGGCCGACCACGGCGACGAAGTCGGCCTTGAGGCGCTCGATCTCGCGCGCCGCGGTCTGGTCCTCGAGCACTACGATCTTGGTGTCCCCACCGGCGGACGCACGCACCACGCGGGCGTGCAGCAGCCGCCGCGCCGCGCCGCTGCCCGCCCGCACGTCGAGCTCGCCCTCGGACCCCGCCAGGCAGAGGGCCTCCAGCTCGGGCGCGCGCAGGCGGCCGGAGACCGGACGGCCCCGGTCGAAGTCGGGGGAGAGGCCGAACAGCTCCGCCGCCAGTGCGTTCAAGGCGGCGAGGGTGCCGTCGGGAGCCACCAGCAGCAGCGGCACCGGCACCGCCCCGACCACCCCGTCGAGGGACGCCTGCCCGGCCCGCTCGGCACGCCGTGCCAGGCAGGCGTCGAGCGCGAGCCCGGCCTGGACGCTCCACAGTGCGAGCAGTTCCAGCGTCTCCGGGTCCGGTTCGCCGTCCCCGTCCTCCCCAACGCCGTCCTGTGGCGGCACCAGCACCAGCAGCCCGGCGCGCCGGCCGGCGGCAGTGAGTGCCACGGCCACGGGTCCGCCGGGCAGGAGCAGGGGACGATCGGCGGCCAGGGCCCTCGCGGTCGCCGGGGCGGCCAGCACCGCCTGGGCGGCCGCCAGCTCCACGCCACGGTAGAGGGCGAGCTCGTAGCCGCCGTCCCCGAGCACGGCCAGCACCGCGCCGTGCCCTGGGAACAGCTCGGCCACGCCGTCGAGCACGGCCGCGCCGAGCTGGTCGAGCCCGGCCGCGTCGCCAAGCCGGCGGGCGGCGGCAGCGAGCGAGGACGGCGCCGCGGCCGGGCGCCGTCCGGTGGGCTGGTCGGGCATCTGCCTCCCGGGTACGACAGGATCGCTGCGGGGATCTTCGGCATCCTGTGCCCTCCGGCACATGACCTGAAGGGGCCATTTGCCACACCCGACGAGCGCCTCCTGATCCACCCGGGGGCTACGGCTCCGCTCCACGAGCCCCCGGACCCCCGGTCCTCAAGGCAGCGGCAGAGTCGGCCGATATCCGCGGCAACATGCGCAACCGCGACCGCGAGCCCCAGACCAAGATCCGCGCCACCTGCCCGGCGTGCGGCGAGGTCGAGCTGACCCCGCCCGACGTCGAGCTGCACGTGTGCACCGCCGCCGAGCGCAGCTACTACGCCTTCGTCTGCCCGGACTGCTTCGAGCTGGTGACCAAGCCGGCCGACCAGCGCGTGATCCGGCTGCTCGTCTCTGGCGGTGTGCCGACCAGGTTCTGGGACCCGCCGGCGGAGCTGCTCGAGGCCCACGCCGGGCCCACGCTCACCTACGACGACCTGCTCGACCTCCACCTGCTCCTGGAGGGGCCGGACTGGTGGTCGCGCCTGGTCGCCGCGTGCCGCTGACGCTGGTCGACCGGTAGGATCCGGGGGTCCGTCTCCCGGGAGGTCCGCTCTGCCCGCCTACCTCGCCATCCTGCTCGGGTTGTTCTGGCTCGGCGTGCTGGTGACGCTCGGGTTCACCGCCTGGCGCCTGATCGGCAACCTCAAGTCGCTGAGCGACTCGGTCGCCAGGCTCAACCAGCGGCTGGCGCCGACGCTCGAGGAGCTCGCGGCCAAGAGCGAGGAGGCCGCCGAGCGCGCCGAGAAGCTGCAGGCGCGCGGCCAGCGCGGCGGCCGGCCTGACCACCGCTGACATGCCCGTCGGCCTGCCGTAGTAGCTCGTGAGGCGGTAGACTCGACAGCGACTTCCGGCTCAGCGCCGCCGGGTCTCGAGATGCCGTGAGGAGCGATCGGCCATGTTTGGTGGACCTGAGTGGATCTGGGTGATCCTCGTCATCGTGCTGGTGTTCGGCGCCAGTCGCCTGCCGATGGTGGGACGCAACTTCGGGCGCGGCATCAAGGAGTTCAAGGAGGGCGTCAGCGAGGGCATCAAGGACGACTCCAAGAAGCCCACCGCCGACCCCGCCTCCGACGAGCAGAAGCCGCTGAACTGATCCAGGCGGCCGGCGATCCCGCTCCCGACCATGCGATTGCGTCGCGCCCCGGCCAACCCCGGGGCGGAGATGACCATCCTCGAGCACGTCGCGGAGCTGCGCGACCGGCTGATCAAGAGCTTCGCCGCCCTGCTGGTGACCACCCTGGTCGCCGCCTTCGTGCTCTATGACCGGACGTTCTCCTTCATCACCCATTCCTACTGCGAGATCCCGGCGCGCTACCGCATCACCACCGCCGCGGGGCAGGGATGCGGCCTGCTCGCCCAGAGCCCGCTGGAAGGCATCGGCATCCGCATCCGCCTCTCCCTGGTGCTCGGGCTGCTGTTCGCCATGCCGGTGATCGCCTACCAGATCTGGCGCTTCGTCTCGCCTGGCCTCAAGCAGAGCGAGAAGCGCTTCGCCGTGCCCTTCGCCCTGGCCAGCACGCTGCTGTTCGCCGGCGGGGTGGCGATCGCCTTCGTCACCATGCCGAAGGCGATCGGCTTCCTGGTCGCCGCCGGCGGCAAGGGCCTGATCAACTTCTACGCGGCCGACCGCTACCTGCGCTTCGTGCTGTTCATGGGCGTCGCCTTCGGGCTCAGCTTCGAGTTCCCGATGGTGCTGGTATTCCTGTCGATGGCGGGGGTGCTGTCGTCGGCGGCGATGCTGCGGGCTTGGAGACCGGCGGTCGCGTTGATTATCGTTGCGGCGGCGGTGATCACGCCGAGCCAGGACCCCTTCAGCCTGTTCGCGATGGCGATCCCGATGTGGATCTTCTATTTCGCGGCGGCGGGGGTCGCCAGGTGGCTGATCGAACCTTGGCGCCGGCGGCGCCGGGCCGAGTTGATGCAAGGGAGCTAACGCAGCGTGGCGATCAAGGGAAAGACCAAGCGGAGTCAGAGCCGGCCGGGGCGCCGGCCAACGCCAGGCCCTCGGATCCAGGGCGTCGAGCGGCGGCTGCCCTGGTACCGGGCGCCGGCCTTCCCCGTGACCCTCGCGGTGGTGGCCCTGCTCGTCACGATGATCGCCGGGGTCAACCGGGCGCGGGAGGGCGTCGCCAGGGACGACGTGCGCCGTTTCACCGAGTCGCTGCGTACCGCGATGGCGCCGATGCCTGGCATCACCGGCCCTGGTACCACCGCCAAGCCCGGGTTCACCAGCGCGGGCGACCTGAAGGGCGGCAAGCTCAGGCCGGCCGACCTGGCCAAGCGAGCCAAGGACTGGCAGTCCCAGCTCGAGGACATCCGCACCAAGGTGGCCAACGTCAGCCTCGGCCCGGCGGCCGAGAGCAAGCTCGACGGCAACCCCACCAACCAGGCCGGCGGCCACGTGCCGCTGCTCGGCAGCATTCGCGACGCCTACGCGTCCGGAGTCGGCCTCTACTTCGAGGCCGCCCACACCTACGAGCTGGCCGCGAGCGCCCCGGCCAAGAGCCCCCTGGCGCAGCAGCTCGTCTCCCAGGGCGACGCCATCGCCAAGCGTGCCGAGCAGAGCACCGACGCGGCCGCCAACCAGCTCGTCCGGCTGGTGGGCCGCTACCACCTCGACGTCACCCGCCAGATGCCGGGCGAGTCGGCCGGGTCCTACGCCAACCGCTGGGCGAACGCCCCGCCGCCGGTCGACAGCGGCACGGGCGGCGCCACGGGCAACAGCCCGCTGCCGGGCTGAGCAGGAGGCGGGGGGGTGCGCGCGCTGCTGGCCTGCAACCCCGCTTCGCGCGGTGGGCGCGGCGCGCGCGCCCTGCCGGCGGTGACCGAGCGGCTCGGCCGGGCCGGGGTCGAGGTCGAGGTGCACCGCACCAGCTCGCTGGCTGACGCGCGCAAGACCGCCTGCGACGCCGCCGACAAGGTCGACGCGGTGGTCGCCATGGGCGGCGACGGCATGGTCGGGGCGTGCGCGGCCGGGCTGGCCGACGCCGGCCCCGACGCCCGCGCCGCGCTCGGCGTGGTCCCGACCGGCGGCGGCAACGACGTGGCCCGCGCCCTCGGCCTGCCGCCGGACGACCCGCTGGCCGCGGCCGGCCTCCTGCCCGGCCTGACGCGGCGGCGGATCGACCTCGCCAGGGCGGACGGCCGCCGCTGGCTCAACGTCGCCGGGGCCGGCTTCGACGCCGAGGTCAACCGGCTCGCCAACCAGCGCCTGCGCCGCGCACCGGCCACCCTGCGCTACGTCGGCGCGCTGCTCGCCAAGCTGGTCGTCGAGCAGCCGGCCCGCTTCACCCTCACCCTCGACGGCCGCTCCGAGGAGCTGGCCGCCTGGCTGGTGGTGGTGGCCAACGGCCGCAGCTACGGCGGCGGCATGCGGGTCGCCCCCGACGCCAGCTTCGACGACGGCATGCTCGACGTGGTGGTGATCGGCGACCTCGGCAAGGCGAGCTTCCTCGCCACCTTCCCCAAGGTCTACTCGGGCAGGCACGTCGAGCACCCGCTGGTCACGGTGCACCACGCCCGCCGGGTCGAGCTGGCCGCCGACCGCCCCCGCACCGTCTACGCCGACGGCGAGCACGCCGGCGAGCTGCCGATGGTGTTCGAGGTCGAGCCGTCCGCCCTGACCGTGCTCGCCACCACGGACGCCCCCGCGCTCTCCCGGCCCGTCTGAGCCTCGCCGTTACTCGGGTGGGGACGAGGTCCGGCGAAGGGGAGGGGTGGGCGTTGGGCTCGTTACCGGTCACCGCGGCGTTGACGCTCGGCCTCACCGGGCCGTTTCGGCGCCAGGGCGCCGACGCGGCCCGGGGCGTCCAGCTCTGGGCGCAGGCGGCCGGCGTCGGGCTGACCCTGGCCGACGACCGCGGCGCCAAGCAGGCCGCGGCCGAGGCGTACGCCGCCTGGGTCGGCCGCGTGGACCTGCTGCTGGGCCCCTACTCGAGCGGCCTGGTCCGGGCGGTCGCGCCGCTGGCGGCCCGGGCGGGCCGGCTGCTGTGGAACCACGGCGGCGCCGCCGACGACCTGGCCCAGCCGGGGGTGGTGTGCCTGCCCGCCCCCGCCTCGTCCTACTTCCACGTCGCCGTCGACGAAGCCCTCGCCCGCCACGCCGAGCGGGTCGTCGTCGTCCAGGACGCCGGACCGTTCGCCCGCGCCGTCGCCGCCGGCGCCGCGACCCGGGCCGCCGGGTACGGCCTGGACGTCCGGGTCGTCGACGCCGAGGCGGCCGAGGCCGAGGCGGCCGCCGGGACGGCGTTCCTGGTCGCCGGCCACTTCGACCACGACGCCAAGGTGGTCCGCCGCCTCAGGGAGCGGTCGCCGGTGGTGCTCGGCGCGGTGGCCGCCGGGATCCCGGCGTTCGGCCAGGAACTCGGCCCGGCGGCCGAGGGCGTGCTGGGGCCGGTGCAGTGGTGGCCGGCCGCGCGCACGCCCGAGGTGGGGCCGTCCGGGGCCGAGTTCGCCCGCCGCTACCAGCAGCACACCGGCCAGCAGCCGTCCTACGTGGCCGCCCAGGCCGCCGCCGCCGGCTACCTGGCCCACGCCGCCCTACAGCGGGGCCTGGCGGCCACCGACGTGGCCCGGTGGACCACCTCCACCCTGCTTGGTAGGTTCGCCCTGGATGCCGCCTGGCGCCAGGTCGGCCACCGCGCCACCACCGTGCGCTGGCAGCACGGCCGCATGGTCCCGCTCGCCCACCAACCAACGCACTAGCCCGCCACCCCCAGCAGGCCCAGAACAATGAGCTCACCACAGGAGGAGCTGGCCCAGCACCCGCTGGTGCGCAAGCTGTGCAGCACGGACGTGCTGCTGCGCTCCCGCCACGGTCGGGCGCTGTCGCTGCCGGCGGCGCGCTGGCAGGTCGAACCGCTCCCACCTGGCAAGGAGGCGTTCGCCCAGGGCGTGCGGGTGTACCGCTGCGTCGGCGCGGCCATCGGCGACCCGGCGGCCGGCACCGCCTTCCGTCCCATCCGGGCGCCTCAGGGCGGCTGACCGGCGGGGCAGGCTGGGCCGCCCGCCACGCCGCGCCGAGGGCCGGTTGGCACCAGGGCTAACCTTCCGCCTGGTTGCGGCGACCATCTGTGACCGATGTGGTGCACGCAAGGAGCCGGAGCACGACGGTGCCGGAGTCGGATCAGGCCGCGCTGGTCGGCGCCGCGCGGCGGGGGAGCCGGACGGCCCTCGCCACGCTCGTCAGCCGCCACCGGCCGATGCTGCTGGCGCTGTGCCAGGGAGCGCTCGGCGACGCCGGGCTGGCCGAGGACGCCGCCCAGGAGGCGGTGCTGCTGGCCATGACCAGCCTGGACCGGCTGCGCCAGGCGGAGCGGTTCGGCTCGTGGCTGGCCGGCATCGGCCTGAACGTGTGCCGGCGCTGGCGGCGGGAGCGGTCGCGGACGAGCTGGTCGTGGGAAGCACTGCAGGGCGGCCGCTCGAGCGAGCGGCCGTTTCCGGGTCCAGGGCCGGCGGAGCTGGCGGAGGCCGCCGAGGACGCGCGCATGGTCCGCGCCGCGGTCGCCGCCCTGCCGCCCGGGCAGCGGGCGGCGGTCACGCTGCACTACCTGGCCGGCCTGTCCCGAGCCGAGACCGCCGCGGTGGCGGGCACCAGCGTCGGCGCCGTCAAGGTCCGTCTGCACAAGGCCCGGGTCCGGCTGCGCGAGCAGCTCGGGCCATGGTGGAAGGAGGCGCACGTGCCAGAGGAGACGAGCGACTGGGTCGAGGCGCGGGTGGAGGACGTCCGCTGGGCGCCCGCCGGCGACGAGCTACCAGAGCAGCACGTGGTGCTGCTGACGGAGGTCGACGGCGACCGGCGCCTGCCGATCTGGGTGGGCCCGTTCGAGGGAACCGCCATCGCGATGAGCCTGCAAGGCGCCGAGCTGCCACGGCCCGACCCGTACCGCCTCGCCGCCGGCCTGCTGGCGGCGGCAGGGGCGACGTTGCGCGAGGCGCGGGTGGTCCGCCTCGCCGAGGGGACCTTCTACGCCGAGGTGGTGGTCGACGGCGACGACGGCGAGGAACGGGTCGACGCCCGACCCTCCGACGCCCTCAACCTCGCCCTGCTGCTCAGCGTGCCCATCCGGGTGGACCCGGCGATCTTCGAGCAGGTCGCCGCGCACGGACCGCACTCACCGCTGGAGGCCCGCAGCCTGCCCGACGGCGCGGCCGAGATCGTCACCAGGCGCCGCGCCGACTGGGAGCGGACCATGGCCGCCTTCACCGAGGCCCGCGAGCAGGACAGGTAGTCGAGCGGGCTTCTCCGGTCGGTGCCTCTGCTCCGAAGGCGTGGTCCGGTAGCGGCAGGCCACCTGCCCCGGCTGGATGATGTGGCTTACCCTGGGAGCGTGATCAACCACCACGCTGACGATCCCATGCTGCGCGATCCCGAGGCGGCCGCCCTGATCGAGGAGTTCGCCGCCGGCTACCCGTTCGAGCTGGACGACTTCCAGCGGCAGGGCTGCCTCGCCCTTGCCGGCGGCCGCTCGACCCTGGTGGCCGCGCCGACCGGGGCCGGCAAGACGGTGGTGGGGGAGTTCGCCGTCTGGCTGGCCCTGCGCGCCGGCGGCAAGGCCTTCTACACCACGCCGCTGAAGGCCCTCTCCAACCAGAAGTTCGGCGACTTCGTGGCGCGCCACCACGCCGGCAACGTCGGGCTGCTCACCGGCGACAACTCGATCAACGGTGAGGCGCCGGTGGTGGTGATGACCACCGAGGTGCTGCGCAACATGCTCTACGAGGGCAGCCCGACCCTGGCAGGGCTGCGCTACGTGGTCATGGACGAGGTCCACTACCTGCAGGACCGGGTGCGCGGTGCGGTCTGGGAGGAGGTGCTGATCAACCTCCCGCCGCACATCAAGGTGGCGTCGCTGTCGGCGACCGTGTCCAACGCCGAGGAGTTCGGCGAGTGGCTCGAGACCACCAGGGGCCCGACCGAGGTGGTGATCGAGGAGCGCCGCCCCGTCCCGCTGGACGACTACTACCTGGTGGGCGACGAGCTGCACCCGCTGCTGGTGCGGCGCGGCAACGGTGGGCCGGTGCCGAACCCCGCCCTGGCCCGCCGCGGCGAGCGGTCGTGGGACGGCCGCCGCTCCCGGGCTGGCTCGCTGCAGCGAGCCAGTGGCGGGCGCCGGGTCCGCTCGCGCGACTGGGTGCCGACCCGCATCGACGTGGTCGACCTGCTGGAGCGCGAGCGGCTGCTGCCGGCGATCTACTTCATCTTCTCCCGCGCCGGCTGCGACCAGGCCCTGACCCAGTGCCGCGCCGCCGGGGTGCGGCTCACCAGCGCGGCGGAGCAGGCCCAGATCCGCGAGTTCGTCGACCTCAAGGTCGCCGCGCTCGACCCGGCCGACCTGGACGCGCTCGGCTACGAGGAGCTGGCCGAGTCGCTGGGGCGGGGCGTCGCCAGCCACCACGCCGGCATGCTGCCGCTGTTCAAGGAGGCGGTCGAGGAGCTGTTCGCCCAGGGGCTGGTCAGGGTGGTGTTCGCCACCGAGACGTTGTCGCTTGGCATCAACATGCCTGCCCGCACGGTGGCGATCGAGCGCCTCTCGAAGTGGCAGGGGGAGCGCCACGAGCTGCTCACGCCGGGGGAGTACACGCAGCTCACCGGGCGGGCGGGCCGGCGCGGCATCGACCAGCGCGGCGCCGCGGTGGTGCTGCACCAGCCCTTCCTGCCGTTCGAGCGCATCACCGGGCTGGTCTCGGCGCGGACCTACCCGCTGACCTCCTCCTTCCGGCCGTCCTACAACATGGCCGTCAACCTGGTGGCCAACTACCGCCGCGAGGAGGCCGAGCGGCTGCTGGCCTCGTCGTTCGCCCAGTTCCTGGCCGACCGCACGGTGCACGGGGCGGAGCAGACGCTGGCGCGCAACGCCGAGTACCTGGCCGGCTACCGCGCGTCGGCCGCCTGCGACCGCGGCGACGTGGAGGAGTACTGGGCGCTGCGGCGCGAGCTGCGGTCGCGGGAGAGCGCCCTGGTCGACGCCGAGCGGCACCTGCGCACCGAGGAGGCCGCGGCGGCGCTGCGCGCCCTCACCCCCGGCACGGTCGTCTACCTGCCTGGCGGCAGGCGCCGGGGCCTCGCCGCGGTGCTCGGCCCCGCCGGCGGGCGCGACGGCGCCACCGGCGTGCTGGTGCTCACCGAGGACCGGCGCGTGCGCCGCGTGGCAGTGCGCGACCTCGGCGGCGCGCCGGTCGCGGTGGGCAAGCTGGCGATGCCGCGCGCGCTCTCGCCCAAGAGCCCGCGCTTCAAGGCCCGGGTGGCGGAGGCGCTGGCCCGGCTCGACCCGCCGCGGCCGAGCCAGACCCGGCGGCGCCGCAGCGCCACCGTCGACGACCCGGAGCTCGTCCGGCTGCGGCAGGAGGTCCGCGCCCACCCGGTGCACGGCTGCCCCGACCTGGCCGAGCACGAGCGCTGGCTGCAGCGCCTCGACCAGCTCACGCGCGATACCGAGGCGCTGGCCGCGCGGGTCAGGCGCCGCACCGGCTCGCTGGTGCGCATGTTCGACCGCGTGCTGCGGGTGCTCGGCCGGCTCGGCTACGTCGACGGCTTCGCGCTCACCGGCAAGGGGGAGACCCTGCGCCGCGTCTACAGCGAGGCGGACCTGGTGGTGGTGGAGGCGATCCACCGCGGCGTCTGGCACGGGCTGGACCCGGCCGAGCTGGCCGCGTGCGTCTCCAGCCTGGTCTACGAGGCGCGCGGCGGCGAGGGGCCGCCGGCGCAGCCGGAGCTGCCCAGCGAGCGGGTCCGCTCCGCCCTCGCGGCGCTGGACGAGCTGTGGCACGAGGTCCACGCGCACGAGACCGCCGAGGCGCTCGACCTGACCCGAGGCCTCGACCTCGGCTTCGCCGACGCCGCCTGGCGCTGGGCGACGGGCCAGCCCCTGGAACGCGTGCTGGCCGACGACGAGCTCACCGCCGGCGACTTCGTGCGCGTCACCAAGCAGCTCCTCGACCTGCTCCGCCAGATCCAGGAGGTGGCCGGCGACGGCGAGCTGGCCGCCACCGCCCGGGCCGCTGCCGCCGCCTGCCAGCGGGGCGTGGTCGCCTACTCCGGCCTGCTGTGACAGACCGCCCCAACCTCGGCGTGGCAGCCGGGGCGGGGGCGGTCGGTGGGCCTACGCGGGGAGCTCGAGGACCGGGCGCACCTCGATGGTGCCGAACTGGGCGCCGGGGATCCTGCTGGCGAGGTCGGTCGCCTCGTCGATGTCCTTGCACTCCAGCAGGTAGTAGCCGCCGAGCTGCTCCGGCGTCTGGACGGCGGGGCCGGCGCTCACCTGCGCGCGCCCGTCCCTGACGCGGACGCTCCTGGCCTCCGCGACCCGCAGCAGCGGCTCCCCGCTGCGCAGCAGGCCGCGCTGGGTGACCTCGCCGTGGAACGCGTCGTATCCCTTGGCCTCGGTGTCACCCTCGGGGGTGCCCCAGGCAGGCCGGTCGGCCTCGTTGCTGTAGATGAGCAGCACGTAGCGCATCTGCGCTCCCTTCCCTGTCGCCGGCGCCGCTCGCCGGCCTCACCTCGACGACGATCGGTGGACGCCGGAATCGACAGGGGATACAGCGAGGCGCAACCATTGGCACTCCAATCCCGCACGGTCTGGGTGGCTTCAGGTGGCACCTGCGCCCACTGATCCCGCAGTGCCTGGCGGACGCGAGGTGCTCGGCCGCCGGGCGCTCAACCGTGCCCTGCTGGCGCGGCAGCTGCTGCTGCGCCGCCGGCCCCTCTCCGCCGCCGAGACGATCGAGCGCCTGGTGGGCATGCAGGCGCAGGTGCCGAACGCGCCCTACGTCGGCCTGTGGACGCGCCTGGACGGCTTCCGCACCGACGAGCTGGCGGGGCTGCTCACCGACCGGGGGGCGGTGCGGACCTCGCTGATGCGCACCACCCTGCACCTGGTGACCGCCGAGGACAGCCTGGCGCTGCGCCCGGTGCTGCAGCCCGTCCTGCAGCGCGGCTTCGCCACCGGCAGCCCCTTCGGCAAGCGCCTCGCGGGGGTGGACATCGAGGCGGTGCTCGCGGCCGGCCGCAGGCACCTGCGCGAGCAGCCCCGCACCATCGCCGCGCTCGGCGAGCTGCTCGGCGAGCAGTGGCCCGACCATGACGCCGTCGCCCTGGCCTACGCGGTGCGCTACCTGGTGCCGCTGGTCCAGGTCCCGCCGCGTGGCATCTGGGGCTCGACCGGGCAGGCCACCTGGACAACGGTCGAGGCCTGGCTCGGCCGGCCGCTCGCCACCGACCCGGCGCCGGACACGATGGTGCTGCGCTACCTGGCGGCCTTCGGCCCGGCCACGGTCAAGGACGTGCAGACCTGGTGCTGGCTGACCAGGCTGCGCGAGGTGGTCGAGCGGCTGCGGCCGCGGCTGCGCAGCTTCCGCGACGAGGCGGGCAACGAGCTGTTCGACCTGCCCGGCGCGCCACGGCCCGACCCGGACACCCCGGCCCCGACGCGCTTCCTGCCCGAGTACGACAACCTGCTGCTGTCCCACGCCGACCGCGGCCGCGTGATCGCCGACGACCACCGCACCCGCGTGTTCACCCGCGGCTCGTTGCTGGTCGACGGCTTCGTCCGCGGAGCCTGGAAGGTCACCAGGCAGCGCGGGACGGCCATCCTGGAGGTCGAGCTGTTCGAGCGGCTCTCCCCGCAGGACGCCGAGGCCTCGGCCGAGGAGGGCGCCCGGCTGCTCGCCTTCGCGGCCGGCGACGCCGGCCGCCACGACGTCAGGCTCACCCAGCCGGGCTGAGGACCCTCCTTCGAACCTGGAACAATACCTCCGCCCTCGAGGCGTCGACCGGGCGAGACCGAGTTGGAAGGCAGCGATCGAGTGAGCGAACCCACCCCGGCCGAGGGGCTCCACCCCGGCCCCGCGCGCGACCCGGCCGCGCTGCTGCCGTTCGGGCCGCCGTTCCTGATCGGCGATCCCGCCGCCGGCCGCGGCGGCCTCGCCGAGCTGCGCCGCCGGCTGGCCCAGGCGGGGGTGGTGGCGGAGGCGGCCGTCGCCAGGCCGCCCGCCCGGGCGGCGGAGCTGGCCTCCGGCGCGCTGGCGCGCGGCGCCCGCCTGCTGGTCGCGGTCGGCTCCGACGAGGTCGCCCACGCCCTGGTCACCGCGCTGGTCGCGGCCGACGGGCCGGGCCACCCGGAGGCGGTGCTCGGGCTGGTCGGGCTGGGACGCCAGGACCTGGCGGCAACCTTCGGCCTGCCCGACGACCCCGAGCGGGCGATCCAGCACCTGCTCGGCGAGCGGCTGTTCCTCGCCGACGTCGGGCGCGCCCGCTGGCGCGGCCCCGACGGGGCCGAGCGAGCGGCGGTGTTCGCCAACTGCGCCGAGCTCGGCTACCCGGCGGAGACCTCGGCGCGGCTGGCCGGCCGCGACCCGACCCGCCGGGTCGGCCGCTTCGCCACCGCCCTGCGCGCGCTGGCCGCCAGCCGCTCGACCCCGGCGCGCCTCGCCGTCGACCACACCACGGTCGAGTTCCGCCTGGCCGGGCTGGTGGTCGCGAACGGCCAGTTCTCCATGGGCCGCATGAAGGTCGCCCCGCGCGCCCTGCCCGACGACGGCCGCCTGTCGGTGATGGCCTTCGAGGGCCAGCCGCTGACCATCTACGCCCGCTCCAGGGAGCTGTACTACGGCACGCACGTGCCGCACCCGTCGGTGCGCGAGTACCAGTCCGCCCGCGTCGAGGTCGACACCGCCGAGCCGCTCGCCCTCACCCTCGACGGCGTCCGCGTGCCCGGCGGCCCGCCCCTGACCGTCGACGTGCTCGGCAAGGCCCTGCGCATCAAGGTGTGACCTGTCGGCACGTCAGGCAGTGGCGTCGGCGCGGCGTGCACGGTAGGCGGCCATCTTCGCGCGGGCGCCGCAGGCCGCCATCGAGCACCAGCGCCGCCGGCCCGCCCGGCTGGTGTCGAGGAACAGCACCGCGCAGTCGTCGGCCTCGCACTCGCGGATGCGCCCGGCGAGCGGGCCGCCGAGCAGGTCGACGGCGTCGCGGGCGAGGTCGGCGATCAGCGCCGCCGCGGTGGTCGCGTCACGGCGCGACCACAACCGGCCGTCGTCGCCGAGCTCCAGCCACGTGCGTGGCTGTGGCCGCCCCGCCCAGTCGTTGACGATCGCCAGGTCGCCGGGGCCGGGCCGCTGGCCGGCCAGGCGGCGCCCGATGGTCTGGTACACCGCCTCGCGGAGGGTGCGCAGGTGGGCGAGGTCCTGCCGTGACACGGCCGGCGGCTCCTCGGCCACCCGGGCCTCCACGAACCAGCGGGCGAGGTCCTGCGGGGTCCGCAGGCGCTCGGTCCGGCGGCCCCAGCGCTCGCCCACGGTGCTGGTCAGGTCGAGGCAGACGCGGCCACCGCGGAACTGAAAGCCGGACTCGCCGGCATCGCTTGGCTGCAGCACCCTTGAAGGTTACCAGTTGATCTGGTAACACCATCCCGTTCGTCCCTGCCGGCACGGCGCCAACTCCGGTGGCGACCATGGCAAAGGAGGACCCCGTTGACCGACTACACCTGGCCGCAGGATCGCCGCGTCACCGTGCGGGACCTGCAGGTTGCGACCGACCGGGGTGAACGGTGGGCGATGCTCACCAGCTACGACGCCCTCACCGCCGGCGTGTTCGAACGGGCGGGCGTGCGGGCGCTGCTGGTCGGCGACACCGCCGCGCTGATGGTCTACGGCCACGACAGCACCCTTCCCGTCACCATGGACCAGCTCGTCCCGCTGGTGCAGGCCGTGGTCCGCGGCACCCGCAGCGCCCTGGTCGTGGCCGACCTCCCCCTCGGCGCCTACCAGGCCTCGCCGCAGCAGGCGTTCGACAACGCCGTGCGCCACCTCAAGGAAGGCGGCGCCCAGGCGGTCAAGCTGGAAGGCGGCGAGGCGGTCCTGCCCCAGGTGAGGACGCTGGTGCAGGCCGGCATCCCGGTGATGGGGCACCTCGGCCTGACGCCGCAGAGCGAGCACGCCCTCGGCGGCACCAGGCGGGTCCAGGGCCGCGGCGACGCCGGCGAGCGGCTGCTCGAGGACGCCGTTGCGCTGCAGGAGGCTGGCGCCTTCGCGGTCGTGCTCGAAGCCATCCCCGCGGAGCTCGGCACCCGCGTGTCCAGGGAGCTGTCGGTCCCGACCGTCGGCATCGGGGCGGGCGCCGGCTGCGACGCGCAGATCCTGGTCTGGCAGGACCTCGCCGGGCTCACCACCGGGCACGTCCCCCGCTTCGTCAAGCGCTATGCCGACCTCGACGACGTCCTGACCCGGGCGGTCGCCACCTACGTCAACGAGGTCGCCGAGGGCGCCTACCCTGCCCCCGAGCACAGCTACGCCTGACCTTCGGAGGTGCCATGGACGTCCGCACGCGGGCAAGCATCCGCTACGACGAGGCCGAGGCGGCGGCCTTCCAGGCCGCCAGGCAGCTGCCGCGCGACGGGCTCGCCCATTGGAGGGAAGCGGTCGCCCGCCACCTGGCGCCCCGGCCCGGCACGAGGCTGCTCGACCTCGGCGCCGGCACCGGGACCTGGGCGGCGGCGTTCAGCGACTGGTTCGGCACCACGGTGGTGGCCGTCGAACCCTCCGAGGCGATGCGCGCCCGCTCGTCGTACCCGGTCATGGTGGCCGGCCACGCCGGCGCGATCCCGCTGGCGGACGCCTGCGTCGACGGCGCCTGGCTGTCCACGGTGGTCCACCACCTTCCCGACCTTCCCGCGGCGGCCGCCGAGCTCGGTCGCGTGCTGCGGCCCGGCGCCCCCGTGCTGATCCGCTCGGCGTTCCCCGGGCGGCACGGGCGGATCACCCTGTTCCGCTTCTTCCCCGAGGCGGTCCGCGTGCTCGACAGCTACCCGAGCGTCGCGGCCGTCCGCGCCGCCTTCGCCACCGCGGGCTTCGAGCAGGTAGCCCTCGAACCCGTACCCCAGGTGAGCGCCGCCTCCCTGCGGCAGGCCGCCGAGCAGATGCGGCGCGACGCCCATACCCCGCTGAAGCTGATCAGCGACGCGGCGTACGAGGCCGGCCTCGCCCGGCTCCGCGCCGCCGCGGCGACCGAGACCGGCCCGGTGGTCGACACCCTGGACCTGCTCGTGCTCCGCAGGCCGACGCCCCGCGCAACCTGAGACGGCGATCCCACGAGCGAAGACGCCCGGCGAGGGTGGGTCAGGACGTGCAGCGTGGGCGGCGCTCGACGCCGCCATGGTCACCCTGGTCGAGCCCGCCCGCTGGCCCGTGGACCGGCCCGCCGGCCCGAGCACCGACGCCTATGGCGACGGTAGGATCATTGCATGGCAAACCCGCACGCCGTTCGCCTCGACCGGGCGCGCGAGCAGCTCTCTGAGCGCGGGGTCGACGCGCTGCTGCTCGGCCCCTCGGCCGACCTCGTCTACCTCACCGGCTACCATGCGCCGCCGCTGGAGCGCCTCACCATGCTGGTGCTGCCCGCCAAGGGCGAGCCCCGCCTGGTCGTGCCGAGGCTGGAAGCCCCGCTGGCCCGCGGCCACCTCGGCGACCTGGAGGTCGAGGTCGTCGCCTGGGACGAGACCGAGGACCCGGTCGAGCTGGTGCGCGCCACCCTCGGCGACGCCGGGGCTGTCTCGCTGCAGCCTGACAGCCGCGCCGCCGACGGGCGGCTCGGCGTCGGCGACCGGCTCTGGAGCACCTTCCTGCTGCGCCTGCAGGCCGCCCTGCCAGGGGCCGACTTCACCGTCGCGTCGGCGGTGACCAGGGCGCTGCGCATGGTCAAGGACGCGGCCGAGGTGGAGGCCCTCGCCGCCGCGGCCGCGGCGATCGACCAGGTGGTCGACGGCCTCGCCGGGCTGCGCTGGGCGGGGCGCAGCGAGCAGGAGGTCGCCCGCGAGCTCGACGAGGCCATCCGGGCCGCCGGCCACGACGAGACCTGCTTCGTGATCGTCGGCTCGGGCCCGAACGGCGCCAGCCCGCACCACGCCGCCGGCCCGCGGGTGATCGAGCCGGGCGACGCGGTGGTGGTCGACATCGGCGGGCGCCGCGCCGGCTACTGCTCGGACACCACCCGCACCCTGGTGGTGGGGGAGCCGCCGCCCGGCTTCGTCGAGCTCTACCAGGTGCTGCAGGCGGCCCAGGAGGCCGGTTGCCAGGCGGTCGCCCCCGGGGTTCCCGCCGCGGCGGTCGACGCGGCCTGCCGCGACCTGATCACCGGGGCGGGCTACGGCGCGCACTTCGTCCACCGCACCGGCCACGGCATCGGGCTCGAAGAGCACGAGGACCCCTACGTCGTCGCCGGCAACGACGAGCCCCTCGTCGCCGGCACGGCGTTCTCGGTGGAGCCCGGCATCTACCTGGAGGGCCGCTACGGCGCCCGCATCGAGGACATCGTGATCTGCACCGACGACGGCGCCCGCCGCCTCAACACGACCTCCCGGGACCTGCTGGTGGTGACCGGCTAGTGCGGGGTCGGCGGCGCTAGGAGGCGCGGTGGCGCAGCGGCAGGCCTGGTGCCCTCGGTGCGACGAGGTCCGGCAGGCGCGTCCCGGACGGCCCTGCCCGGTCTGCGGCAGCACCCTGCTCGGCGTGCCGACCCAGGTCGCCGGCCGCCGCGGCCGGGCGGTCCGCCCGGACCTGCGCGCGACGGTCGGGCAGGCCCGCGGCCGGCTGCTGCCCGCCGCCCGTGCCGGCCTGGCGGGTCTGGCCGCGGTCGCGCTGGTGGCGGGGACCTTCCTGGCGGGCCGCGTGACCCGATCAGCCCAGGCCGCGCCGGCGGCGACCACCTCCACCAGCGCCTTCGACTCGGAGGGCGGCCGCCAGTTCTACAACTGGTCGAGCCGCGCCGTCGACGGGATCCAGCTGATACTGACCAGCATCGACGCCGGCGACCGCATCACCACCGTCAGCCTGGAGGCGAGCGGCCTGCCCGACGCGCGCTCCATCGCCACCTTGCGGGGGCTCAGCGTCACCGACGCGAACGGCCACCGGCTCCTGCGCAGCGCGCCGATCCCGGAGGTGCCCGCCCGCGGCCGTGCCTTCAGCGGCCAGCAGACCGCCGAGGTCACCGTCGAGGACCGGCTCACCGACAAGGCCGCGGTCGACCGCGTCCAGGTGGACGCGGTCACGCTGGCCAGCCAGGTCGAAGAGCAGGTGGCGGTGACCGTGGTCGACCCGCGCTTGCGCCAGCAACCGCTGCACGAGACCGATCCCTGCCCCGGCTGCAAGCTCGACGCCCACTGCACCAGCTGCGACACGATGACCGTGGCCGGCGCGAGCTACCACCAGGGCGAGGTGGTGCTGCTGCTGGCGCCCAAGGGCCCGGTCGACCGCTCGGTGCTCGGCGCCGGCGACCCGGACGTGGTGGTCAGCAACTCCGGCTTCGGCGGCGAGGTGCAGCCGGCCGTCGACCGCAGCCCCGGCGGCGTCACCGCCGTCCAGTTCGCCATGACCGACCTGGCGCTCGGCAGCGCCAACCCGCGCGTCGAGCTGCAGGTGATCGTCTCGACCGAGCTGCACCAGACCGTCAACGGGCCCTGGCGCATGCAGCGGCGATGACGCGCTGGTGCCCGCGCTGCGACGCGGTCAGGGACGAGCGGGAGACCTGCCCGTCCTGCGGCACGCCGCTGGCCGACCCGAGCGCTGGCCGGCCCCGCCAGGCAAAGGCGGCGCCGGCGCCCGCCGAGGCGCTCCCGCCGGCCGACCCGGCCCCGTCCCGGGTGCGGGCCGCGCTCGCGCTCGCGGTGGTGGTCCTCGCCGGTCTGGCCTTCCTGGCCGGACGGGCCGGAGGCCTCGACCAGCGGGCTGACAGCTCCGACACCCAGACGAGCGTGACCTCGAGCGGCGCTGAGGCCAAGACGCCGACCGGCCGGCGCGACCTGGGCTGGTCGGCACGTCGCGGCGGCACGACCGTGACCGCCGTGGCCGTCGAGCGCGTCGGGGACGAGGGGCGCAGCCAGCTCGAGCTGCGCGTCGACGGCCTGCCTCGCGGGCAGGAGGTGCTCGGCCTGACCGGGCTCACCCTCAGGGACGACCAGGACGGCCTGTTCGCCAGTCCCGACGAGAGCCGGGTGGGCCTCACCGCCGCGGTGGCGGTCAGGCCCGGCCCCGACGGCACCTACCAGGTCGACCTCGGCCCGACGCCCGACCTCGAGGCGCTGGCCCGCGTCGAGCTCGACAAGCTGGTGGTGGGCAAGACCTCCGGCGCGAGCGTCACGCTCGCGACCCCCCGCCCCTGGCCGTCGGGGGCCAGGCGGCGGGCGATCGACCCCGGCGAGCGGGCCGGGGTGCGGGTCACCGTCCGCAGCGGCTCTCTGGTCACGCTCCAGCTGGAGGTGACGGGCGGCTTCGTCGGTGGCGGCCGGGCCGACGTGGTGGTCCTGGTCAAGCCCGGCTCGCTGAACCAGCAGCTGCGCGACCTGCTGCCGGTCACCGCCCAGCTCCGCGCGGGCGGCCGGGTGCTGTGCGCCCGCACCAAGCTGATCGGCGGCACGGCCCCGTACCCCGCCCTGGTGGTCGGCTGCCCGACCGGCCAGGTCGACCGGCTCACCGTGCAGCTCGGCGCCGGCAGCTCGACCGTCTCGCTGGACGCCAGGCTGCGCGACCGCGGCTGAGCGGCGGCCGGTCGCCGTCAGCGGCCGTCGGCGTCGGGGAGCCGCCAGCCGCGGCCCAGCCCGTACTCGGCCAGCCACGCGAGGAGCTGATCGCGCGAGGCGCCGGCCAGGCTGCCGCCGCTGAAGCGGGGGTCGCCGGTGACCTCGGCGATCACGTAGGCGGGCGGCCGGAACGCCCGCGCCCGCTGCTCGCTGGCGAACTCCTTGGACGCGGCCTTGCGGGCCTCAGGCGCCCGCGGGGCGGGCGGCTACCACTCGAACTCGCGGGGCGCTTCCGAGCGGTCGGCGGTCGGCTGGGACGGGGCGGACGAGCGCCAGGCCGATCCCGGCCCGGCCGGACCGGACGGCGGCGCCGCCTGGTCGCCGTCGCGCTTGTCCGAGGCATCGCGCGGGTTCGCCTCGACCAGCATGGGCGCGTGCCAGGTCTCGCCGACCAGCTCGAGCAGCGGGCGGAAGGCCGGGGTGGCCCGCGCCACCGCCTTGGCCTTCATCAGGTCGTCGATCTCCTCGCCCTGGACCTCGTCCTTCTCGAGCAGCCGCTCCGCCAGGGCGCGCACCGCCGGCTCGTTGCGGCGCAGCAGGTCGATCGCCTCCTGCTTGCACTCCAGCAGGAGCTTGGCGATCGCCTCGCGGTTCTGCCTGTCCTGCAGGATGGCCGCCATCGGGCCGCCGCCGCCGTAGGGACTCTCGTTGAGGACCCCGTAGGAGATCAGGTTCTCGCCCATGCCGAGCATGCCGAGCATCATCGCGGCCCGGTAGGTGGCCTGGCGCAGGTCCGAGACGGGGCCGCCGGTGGTGTCGCCGAACCAGATCAGCTCGGCGGCCAGCCCGCCGAGCGAGACGACGATGTCGCGGCGCATGTCCTCGCGCAGCTCGGTGTGACGCTCCTCGATCGGCGTGCGGTAGACCACGCCGAGGGTGTCGCGGCGCTTGATGATCGAGGCGACCTGGATCTGGTCGTCCAGCTCCAGGATGTAGCCGAGCACCGCGTGGCCGGCCTCGTGGAAGGCGGTCATCTGGCGGTCGCGGGCGGAGGTCGAGCTCGGCTCCTTGAGCCCGATCTCCTCGGTGACCTTGGCCTGCCAGAGGTCGTTGAAGTTGAGCGTCTCGCGCCCGTCGACCAAGGCGAAGATCAGCGCCTCGTTGACCAGGTTCTTGATCTGGGCGGGGGAGAAGCCGTAGGTCGCCCTGGCGAGGCGGCCGATGTCGACCGGGTCGTGCCGGACCTTGTCCAGGTAGTACTTGAGGATGTCCTCCCGGCCGCTGGACGAGGGGTTGCCGACGTGCAGCTTGCGGTCGAAGCGGCCCGGGCGCAGCAGCGCCGGGTCGAGCGTCGAGGCCTGGTTGGTCGCGCCGATGACCATGACGTTGTACTGGGGGATCTTGGGCTTGCCAGGCAGGTGCAGCAGGCGCCGCACGTGCCGCCAGAGCCCCTTCGGCATGGTCATGCCGTCCATCTGGATGAGCAGCTCGTTGACGAGCATGCCGCCCATGCCGCCGCCCATGCCAGGGGCCATGATGAAGCGCAGCGGGCCGCGGGCCGGAGGCGCGTCCGCCATCGTGGTGGAGATTCCGCCGCGCGAGCCGCCGACCGCGTCCAGCTCGTCGAGGAAGATCACCGAGCCGCCGTACTTGTCGGACAGGCGCCGGGCCTTCCTGAACAGCCGCGCGACCCGCAGGTTGCCGATGCCCATGAACATGTTGTTGAAGCTGGTGCCCGAGGCGTACACGAACGGCACCTTGGCGGAGCCGGCGATCGCCTTGCCGAGCAGGGTCTTGCCGGTGCCAGGTGGCCCTTCGAAGAGGATGCCGTGGGGCGGGTACCCGCCCGCGTCGCGGAACTTCTTGAAGCCCTGGAACAGCGTCAGGGCCTCCTTGGTCGACTCCACGATCTCGGGCTGGCCGCGGACGTCGTCGAAGCCGACGTCGTACTCGCGGGGGTAGATGATGTAGGTGCGGCCGCGCGACAGGAACCAGAAGAGCCCCGCGAACTGCACGATCATGAAGGTCATCAGCATGAGGACCATGAACAGCATGCTGACGATCTGGAACGGCAGGGCGCGCGTGACCGCCCAGAGGTCGAACTTGGGCGCGAACTCGCCGCCGGCCTTCATCAGGTAGGTTCGGTACTCGGGCGGCACCCGCGGGTCCCCGCCGAGAATGTCCCACCACGGCAGACCCCGGTTCGACTTGTACATCCAGTAGAGGACCGGGAGGAACAGGGCGTAGAGCACCAGGACCCAGAGGCCGATCTTGAGTGTCTTCTTGAACGTGTAGCGCAGTGCAGGACTCAAGATCCGCCCTCCTGAGCTGGGCCGGAAGCTGGGCCGGGCCGCCAAACGTCTTCCAAGCAGTATGCGCCCAGCACCGCAGGACCGCTACGCCAGATCCCGGCGGTGCTGGTCGCAGGGTCGATCCGTCTCGTACACTTCCCGAAGACTCGACCAGTTCGCCCGACATGTTCGCACCCCCGGGCCTCGTTGCCGCGCCGCCCCGGGCGGACGTGGCGGCCTTCCCTACAGGAGGTCACCCTGCCCGGCTTGGCGCTCCTCGCCCGCACCGTCTGGGGCACGCCGGGACCGACCGACGCGCTGGGGCGCCGCCACGACCTCGCCATCGGCGTCGACGGCGGCCACGTCACTGCGGTGGTCCCCGCGTCCAGAGCGCGCGAGCTGCGGCCCGACCGCACCGTCGACCTCGGCGACGTCACCGTGCTGCCCGCCTTCGTCGACGCCCACGTCCACCTGACCCCGACCGGCCTCTCCCTCGGCGGCGGCGACCTGCGCGGGGTCCGCTCCGCCAGCGACCTGCTGGCCGCGGTGCGGCTGCTCGCCCGCACGGCCCCGCCAGGCGGGCCGCTGTGGGGCCACGGCTACGACGACGCGGCCTTCGACCCTCCCGGGCTGCCGGGGGCCGAGGCCCTCGCCGAGGCGGCCGCCGGCCGGCCGGTGTACCTCTCGCGCATCTGCGGCCACCAGGGACTGGCCACCGTCGACCTGCTCGCCGATGCCGAGGCACTCGAAGCGGTCGGCTGCGAGCGCGACCGCGACGGCCGCCCCACCGGCGTGGTCCGCGGCCACGCCAACCGGGCCGCCCGCCGCCACGCGCTCGACGTCCTGCCGACCCATGGCATCCAGGCCGCCCAGGACCGCGCCCTCGACCATGCCGCCAGGCACGGGGTGGCCTGCGTGCACGAGATGGGCAGCCCAGGCATCGGCGGCCGGCGCGACTTCGACCTGCTGCTGGAACGGTCCGCCGGGCTGCCGGTCGAGGTGGTCGGCTACTGGGGCGACCTCGACCTCGACTACGTCGCCGGCCGCAAGCTCAACCAGATCGGCGGCGACCTGTGGCTGGACGGCTCGCTCGGGGCGCGCACCGCCGCCCTGTCCACCCCCTACGACGACGCGCCCGAGGCCACCGGCAGCCTCTACCTCGGCGACGCCGAGCTGACCGAGCTGTACGTCCGCGCCACCCTCGCCGGCATCCAGGTGGCCGTCCACGCCATCGGCGACCTGGCCATCGGCCAGGCGCTGCGCTGCGCCAAGCGGGCGGTACGCACCGTCGGCCGCACCGCCTTCGCCGCCTGCCGCCACCGTATCGAGCACGCCGAGCTGCTCGGCTCCGACGGCGCCGACCGCATCGCCGAGCTGGGCCTCACGGTCAGCGTGCAGCCCGCCTTCGACGCCGCCTGGGGTGGCGACGACGGCATGTACGTGCGGCGCCTCGGCCCGCGCCGGGCCAAGAGCATGAACCCGTTCGCCGACCTGTGGCGGCGTGGCGTACCGATGGCCGGCGGGTCGGACTCCGACGTCACCCCGCTCGACCCGTGGAACGGGGTCGCCGCGGCCGTCCACCACAACCGCTCCCCGCAGCGGCTCGGCCTGCCGGTCGCGCTGGAGCTGTTCACCCTCGGCGGCCGGGTGCTGGCCAGGCAGGAGCGCGTCACCGGGCGCATCCACCCCGGCCAGCGCGCCGACCTCGCCGTCTTCCCCGGCGACGTGCTCGCCGGCGACCCGGCGCGGCTGCGCTGCACCGAGGCGGTCGCCACCCTGGTCGCCGGCCGCCTCGCCCACGGCCCGGACGAGCTGGCGCTCGAGACCGCCGCCGGCCCGGTCGGACCGGCCTGACCGCCCGGTACACTCACCGCCAGCGTGACCCGGCACGCGCCCGATCGCGGGCGCGGCCCGGGCCCGTCGAGCCTCGCGTCCCACCGGAGGGAGAAGTCATGGCGAAGCCCAAGTTCCGCGTCACCTACGCCACCCTGACGGCCGACAACGAGGAGCTGCACGCCGCCTACGAGGACGGCGTGCGCACCGCCCGCTCCTGGCTCGGGGCGACCTTCCCGGTCTACGTGGACGGCCAGGCGCGCAGCGACGGCCCCACCTTCACCCTCACCAGCCCCAACGACTCCCGCCTGGTGCTCGGCAGCTTCCACCAGGCCAGCGAGCGCGACGTCGACGACGCCGTCGCGGCCGCGCGGGCGGCCTTCCCGGCCTGGTCGCGCACGCCCTGGCAGGAGCGCGTCGCCCTGCTGCGGCGCGCGGCCGACCTGATCAGCGAGCGCTCCAACGAGCTGGCCGCCCTGATGACCATGGAGGTCGGCAAGAACCGCCTGGAGGCGCTCGGCGACGTGGAGGAGTCGGCCGACCTGATCCGCTACTACTGCGACCAGATGGAGGGCAACGACGGCTTCGCCCACCAGATGGGACAGCTCTCCGCCAACGAGCACACCCGCAGCGTGCTGCGGCCCTACGGGGTCTGGGCGGTGATCAGCCCGTTCAACTTCCCCATGGCGCTGGCCGCCGGACCGGCCGGCGGCGCGCTGGTGGCCGGCAACACGGTGGTGTTCAAGCCATCGCCGCAGGGCTCGTTCACCGGCGCGAAGCTGTACGAGTGCCTGCGCGACGCCGGCCTGCCCGCCGGGGCGTTCCACTACCTGCCGGGCGGCGACGAGGTGGGCGCGACCATCGTCAGGCACCCGGGCGTCGACGGCATCACCTTCACCGGCTCCTACCAGGTCGGCATGCAGATCTACGAGCAGTTCGCCAAGGGCTACCCGCGGCCGGCGGTGTGCGAGATGGGCGGCAAGAACCCCACCGTGGTCTCCGCCAAGGCCGACCTCGACCTGGCCGCCGACGGGGTGATGCGCTCGGCCTTCGGCTTCACCGGCCAGAAGTGCTCGGCCTGCTCGCGCGTGTACGTGGAGCGGGCCGTCGCCGACGAGTTCGTCGCCAAGCTGGCCGACCGGGCCGCCAAGGTCGCCGTCGGCGACCCGGTCGAGCGCGAGGTCTACATGGGCCCGGTGATCGACCAGGACGCGGTCGAGCGCTTCCGCCACGCGGTCGACGAGGCCCGCCGCGACGGCAAGGTGGCCGCCGGCGGTGAGGTGCTGGCCGGCGGCGAGCTGCCGCCGGGCAACTACGTCGCCCCGACGGTGGTCACCGGCCTGCCGGCGGAGCACCGCCTGCTCGCCGACGAGCTGTTCGTGCCGTTCGTGGCCGTCCACCCGGTCGACTCCCTCGAGCAGGCGTTCGCGCTGGCCAACCAGACCGAGTACGGCCTCACGGCCGGCTTCTACTCGAGCGACGACGGCGAGGTCGACCGCTTCCTCGGCGAGATCCAGGCCGGCGTCGTCTACGTCAACCGCCGCGCCGGCGCCACCACCGGGGCGTGGCCGGGCGTGCAGCCGTTCGGCGGCTGGAAGGGCTCGGGCAGCTCGGGCAAGGCCGGTGGCGGCCTCTACTACGTGCAGCAGTTCATGCGCGAGCAGTCCCAGACGGTGGTGGCATGAGGGAGGCCTGGCTCGACCCTGCCAGGGCGGTGCCCGACGTCCGCACCGAGCTGCCAGGCCCGGAGGGCCGCCGTGTGCTCGACCGCGACCGGCGGGTCACCAGCAGGTCCCTGCCACGGGCCTACCCGATGGTGCCCCGCAGGGGCGCCGGCACGGTCCTCGAGGACGTCGACGGCAACCTGTTCCTCGACTTCAACGCCGGCATCGCGGTGTGCTCCACCGGCCATGCCCACCCGCGGGTGGTCGAGGCGGTCCGCCGCCAGGCCGGCGCGCTGCTGCACTACTCGGCCAGCGACTTCTACCTGCCGATCTACTCGGAGATGGCGGAGGCGCTGGCCGCTATCGCGCCGATCGCCGGCCCGCTGCGGGTGTTCCTGACCAACTCAGGCACCGAGGCGGTCGAGGGCGCGCTCAAGCTCGCCCGTGCCGCCACCGGGCGGCAGTACGTGATCGCCTTCCACGGCGCCTTCCACGGCCGCTCCTACGGCGCGGTCAGCCTGACCGCGTCCAAGGCCAGGTACCACGCGGGCTTCGGCCCTTTGCTCCCTGGCGTGCTGCACGCGCCCTACGGCTACTGCCACCGCTGTCCGCTCAACCTCACCTGGCCGGCCTGCGACAACGCCACCGTCGACCAGATCGAGCAGGTGCTGTTCCGCTACCAGGTGGAGCCGTCGGAGGTGGCGGCCGTGTTCGTCGAGCCGATCCAGGGGGAGGGCGGTTACGTGGTGCCGCCGCCGGGCTGGCTGGCCAAGCTGGCGGCCCTCTGCCGGCGGCACGGCATCCTGCTGGTGGCCGACGAGGTCCAGTGCGGCATGGGCCGCACCGGCCGCATGTGGGCGGTCGAGCACGCCGGGGTCGAGCCCGACGTGCTGATCTCGGCCAAGGGGCTCGCCTCCGGCCTGCCGCTCGGCGCCTTCGTCGCCCGCGCCGAGCTGATGGAGCGCTGGCCGCCTGGCGCCCACGGCTCGACCTACGGCGGCAGCCCGGTGCCGTGCGCCGCCGGGCTGGCCACCCTCGCGGTGATCCATGACGAGGACCTGCTCGGCAACGCCCGCGAGCAGGGCGAGCTGCTGCTCGACGGGCTCGCCCGGGTGCGCGCCCGCGCGCCCTGGCTGGTAGAGGACGTCCGCGGCCTCGGCCTGATGATCGGGGTGGAATTCCCCAGCGCGGCGCTGGCCGAGGCGGTGCAGCTCGCCGCCTTCCGCCGCGGCCTGCTGGTGCTCGAGGCGGGGGAGAGCGCGGTGCGCCTGTCGCCGCCCCTGGTGGTCACGCGGGAGCAGTGCGAGACCGCCCTCGGCCTGTTCGGCGAGGCCGTCGACGAGGTGGCTACCACCACCACGGGCGGCGAGGACGCCACGGCGCTGCGCGGGGAGGTCGCGGCTCGCCCCGGCGGCCACGCCTGAGCCAGCCGCCAAGTCGTTTCGGCGCCGGTGTAACGCCACGCGGCGTGCGGACGCTCTTGCCGGTGTGACGTGCCGGATGGTGCCGAACGAGCAGGCTCCAACCCGCGGGTGCCGCGCGCGGGTGGACCGGGGCGGCCGCTGACCGGCCGCCCGGCGGCGCTACGGCGGCGGAGAATCCGGGGCCCCCGTCCCATTCCGCCGCCGTAGCCGTCCGACGCCGCCGGGCGGTGCGGTCGCCCGGGCGTGTGGAGTTCGGCAAGCCGGCACGTCGCCGCCGCGAGGCGGGTGCCACCTGTCCCGCGCGCCCGTGCGGGGGGGTGGATGGGCGCGTGCGTCGCATCCGCCACCCGCGCGGCGGGCCAGCCGGGGCCGGCATGGGGCGGCCCCGGCTGGACCCTGCCCACGCCCATACCGGCGGCACCGCCGCGGAGGCGCCGACGAGCCGCCGCATCCTCCCGATTTGACACCTGGGACGGTACCTAGCAGCTTCGTCCGGGTAGAAACGGTCCGTCCGGAGGAGCGCGCATGGCCCGCCAGCGGCAGGCGCCGCAGAGTTCGCGTACGGCCGTCGCCCATCGCGGGGACGGCCGATGATCGGGGCGTCGTTCCAAGGCGTGCTGGCCGGCGCCGTGGACGGCGACGAGCAGTGCTTCGCGGTGATCTGGCGCGACCTGCAGCCGGCACTCCTCCGCTACCTACGAGTCGTGGCGCGTGGCGCGGGCGACGACATCGCCTCCGAGACCTGGCTCGACGTGGTGCAGACGATCGGCCGCTTCAAGGGCGACGAGCCGGGCTTCCGGGCGTGGGTGTTCACCATCGCCAGGCACCGCGCCCTCGACTGGCAGCGTCGCTCCATCCGGCAGCACGCCGCGCCGGTGCCCGCCGACCTGCTCGCCCACCACGCGGCGGACGACGACCCGGCCGCCGCGGCGCTCGAGACGCTTTCGACCGAGGCGGCGCTCGCGCTGCTCGCCGGGCTGCCGCAGGCGCAGGCCGAGGTGGTCCTGCTCCGCGTGGTCGCCGGCCTCGACGTCACCCACGTCGCCCAGATCGTCGGCAAGCGTCCCGGGGCGGTGCGGGTGCTCGCCCATCGGGGGCTGCGCAAGCTGGCCGAGCAACTCGCCGCCGAGGCGCCGGCACGAAGGGGCGTAACGCCATGAGGGACGACGACGCTCTTCGTGACGACATGCGCAGGCTCGGCCATCACCTCGACCGTGACCCACTGGACATCGACCGGGGCACGGCCGAGCGGCTCCTGGCCGGGACGCTCGACCCGGCCGACGCCCCGCCTGCTTTCGCCGCCGTCGCCCAGGTCCTGGCCGTTGCCGCCGCCCCGCCGCGGCCTGAGGAGCTTGCCGGCGAGGCCGAGGCGCTCGCCCTCTTCAGCAAGCACGCACCGGCGTGGGCGGTGCGCGCCGGGCGGCGGCTGGCGAGGCTGACGGTCGTCGCCGCGGTCCTCCTCGGCCTGGTCTCGGTGGGCGGGATCGGCTTCGCCACCGGCCTCCTGCCACGGACCGGGCAGTGGCTCAACCGCACCGTCCAGTCCGTGGTCGGCACCACACCGGCCAGCGACGCCCCGCCCGGCACCGAGCCGGGGAGCTCCAGCTCGACGCTGCTCGGCGGCGGGGGCGGCCCGGCGGCGCCGGGCACGACGCCGGGATCGGTGCAGAGCCCCTCGTCGAGCGCCGTGCCGGGGTCGACCGCGGCCGCCGAGGAACTCTGCAAGGCCTGGCAGGCCGGCAATGGCACGCACATGGACCCGGCCGCGTCGCAGGCGCTGGCCGCCGCCGCCGGCGGGAGCGGCAACATCCCCGCCTACTGCCGCGCCGTGAAGGAGGGACAGGGCGGCTCGCCGAAGCCCGGCAACGGCAACGGCAACGGCCAGGGCAATGGCAATGGCAACGGCAACGGCCAAGGCGGCGGCGGCGGCGGCGGTGGCGGCGGCCAGGGCCTGGGCGACAGCCAGACCACCCCGGGCGCCAACGGCCAGACCACCCCGGGCGCCAACGGCTGAGGCCTGTCTGCAATACCCTTGCGGTATGGGTCCGAGCCACGTGTTCTCCCGGGCGGTGGTGCCCGACCCGCCGAGGGTGGACCACGCCAAGGGCGCCGAGATCTGGGACACGGAAGGCCGTCGCTGGCTCGACGGCGCCGGCGGCGCCGTGGTCGTCAACCTTGGCCACGGCGACGAGCGGGTGGTCGAGGCGATGCGCGCCCAGGCCTCCCGGGTCGCCTACGCCCACGGCACCATGTTCACCTCCGACGCCCTCGAGGCCTACGCCGACGAGCTGGCCACGGTGGTGCCGGTGGACGGCGCCCGCGTCTACCCGGTCTCGGGCGGCAGCGAGGCGATCGAGACCGCGCTGAAGATGGCCCGCGCCTACCACCTGGCCCGCGGTCAGGACCGCTGGAAGGTGGTCGGCCGCGAGGGCTCCTACCACGGCAACACCCGCGGCGCGCTGGACGCCTCGGGGCGCGCGCCGCTGCGGCGCCCCTACCTGCCCTGGCTCACCCACGCCAGCCACACGCTGGCCGCCTACGAGTACCGCTGCCCCTTCGGCGACACCCACCCGGCCGCCTGCGGCCGGCGCTACGCCGACCACCTGGACGCGACCATCCGCGCGGCCGGACCGGAGACGGTGGCCGCGTTCGTGGCCGAGCCGGTCGCCGGTGCCGCCCTCGGCGCGGCCGTGCCCCCTGACGACTACTGGCCCGCCGTGGCCGAGGTCTGCCGGGCACACGGGGTGCTGCTGCTGGCCGACGAGGTGATGACCGGCTTCGGCCGCACCGGCCGCTGGTTCGGCTGCGACCACTGGGGCGTGCGGCCCGACATCCTGGTCGCGGCCAAGGGCGCCTCCTCCGGCTACTGGCCGCTCGGCCTTGCCGTTGCCAGCGGCCAGGTCCACGAGGCCGTCGCGTCCGAGGGCTTCACCCACGGCCTGACCTACTCCCACCACGTGGTCGGGGCCGCCGCCGGCCTGGCGGTGCTGCGCATCCTGCGCGACGACGGCCTGGTCGAGGCTTGCGCGCTCAAGGGTAGGCAGCTCCTTGCCGGCCTGGCCGCCCGGCTCGGGGACCACCCGGCAGTCGGCGACCTGCGTGGCCTCGGCTTGATGGTCGGCGTCGAGCTGGTCGCCGACCGGGCCAGCCGAGCGCCGTTCCCGCGCGCCACCCGCCTCACCGAGCGGGTGGTGGCCGCCGCCCGGGAGCGCGGGCTGCTGCTCTACTCCTCGACCGGCTGCGCCGACGGCCGCGATGGCGACCTGGTGATGTTCGGCCCGCCCTTCGTCACCACCGGCGCCCAGCTCGACGAGATGGTCGAGCGCTGCGCCCAGGCGGTCGAGGCGGCCACCGGCGCCGCCTCGTAGTACCTCGCCAAGTCGGGCTCGGTAGCAGCAGGGCGTGACGGGCAGGAGGCGGGACGGCCCGGCAGCCCCCCGACCACCGGCGGCGCGCTGCCGCCCCACCTCCTGCCCGTCACGCCGAGCGCCATCGCCCGCGCAGCATGGTCACCATGTCGGAGGCGGAGCCGTTCCACCCGACCGGCTCCACCACCAGCTCCAATCCTTGCAGGGCCCGCACCCGGACGAGCTGCCCGACCGCGAGCGGCGCGCTGGCGCTCCGTACCGCCCAGAGGGCGCCGTCCAGCAGCACCCGGCCGGTCAGCCCGTCGGCGGTTCGCACCTTCACCAGCCGGTCGATCAACCCGTCCGCGCCGGTGATGATCGGCGCACGCCAGGCACGCCAGACCTGCCGGGCTATCGTCGCCGCGGCCAGCGCCACGGTGACCAGGCCGATGAATCCGAATACCACGTCGATGACGAGCCAGAAGCGTGACTCCGCGCCGATCACGGTGAATGGGGCCATCTGCACCTCCCGTCCCGAGCGACCCACCTACAGACCGGTGACCGGCTGGGGAACACTTCCCGGCGTCGCACTTGCAATGGTGACGCGCCGACCGGCCTGCCGGCTGTGCACGTGGCGACATCCAGGTTGTCGCCTGGGCGACACGAATTCGCTTGGCAGGTCGCCTGACCCGCCGGGGCCGTCAGCGGGCCGGCGGTCCCCGACGGATGCGCGCGCGCATCTCGTCGAGCGCGCCCCGGAACCAGCCGAGCTTCTCCACCCACCAGGTGAGACCCGCGCCGGCGTAGGGGGCGACCACGCGCGCCGCCGCCGACGGGTCGCCGGGCGTGACGCCCTCCACCACCACGTCGAAGGGGCCGTCGCCCTGGCGGTGGGCGAGGGTGTAGGCGGCGATCTCGCCAAGCACCGCCGGCGGTACCAGCTCGGTGTGGCCGACGTCCCTGTGGGTCGGGAAGACGCCGTCCCAGCGCGCCGCGCGGCGGAACGGCCGCCGCGCCGGCCAGCAGCCGGCCACCCACACCGGCGGTCGCGGGGACTGGGCCGGGACGGGCCGGAACACGGTCGGCGCCACCTGGTAGTGGCGCCCCTCGAAGCCGAAGCGCTCGCCGCGCCACAGGCCGGTCACGATCTCCAGGCCCTCGTCGAGCCGCTCGGCCCGCACGCGCGCGTCGGGGTCCTCGCCGAAGGCGGTGAACTCCTCCGCCGGGCGCGAGCCCAGCCCGGCGCCGAACACCAGCCGGCCGCCGGAGAGCAGGTCGATCGCTGCCGCCTCACGGGCCAGCAGCCAGGGGCGCCGGCGGGCCAGCGCCAGCACCAGCACGCCGATCCGGATCCGCTCGGTGGCGGCGGCCAGCGCCGGCATCACCACCCAGGAGTCCACCACCGGCGCCTGGCCGTCGTAGGCCAGGTGGTCCCAGACGAAGAACCCGTCCCAGCCGGCCTCCTCGGCCTCGCGGCCGAGCTCGACCAGCAGGTTCGGGTCGGCGTACTCGCCGAGGTTGGGAACGCCGACGGCGAAGCGCAAGGGGATGACCTCCGGGTCCGCTCGTCCGGCGCGGCACCACGGCCGCCGCAGGAGCGCGGAGCACCCGCGCCGGCGTCACCATAACGCTCGGGTGTGGTCGCGCCTTCATCTGGCTTCGAGCAGCGAGCGGTCCTCGAGCCGGTAGCCCGTGCCCCGCACCGTGGCGATGCGCTCCAGGCCGAGCTTGCGGCGCAGGGGTAGCCCGAGCACGATCGTGCAGGGAGCGCGGCCCCTTGGTCCCCGGGCGGCGCGCCGCGGAGGCGGCCTTGGTACGCTGCCGTGCCGCAGGATCGCGCCTCCCCAGGTGTCGCGGGGTGGAGCTCGACTGGCGAGGAGCTTTGATGACCGAAGACGCCGTGCCCGAGGCCGACGCCTACGAGCAGAAGCGACCCGTGCTGGACCCGGACGATCCCGAGACGCCGCGGATCGGCGACGAGACGCCCGAGGCGGACGCGCTGGAGCAGTCCAGGCCCGTCCCCGTGGACGACGAGGACGACCGCCGCTGACCCGACCGCCGCCGGTGCGGCTGGCAGGCCATCCGCGCCGTGGCCGGCTGCTGCGCGGAAAAGGTGATTCCCGGTCGATGCCGCATTTACGTTCCTATCGGTGAAACTCCTGTTGCGGTAGCTCGTCCGGCTTCGATATTGTCCCCCAGATGGGGGACACGACCATCCGGAGTCAGGAGCCGATGAGCAAAGACAGCAAGCCCACGTACCTCCGTGCCGCTGAAGTCGCCGAGCTGCTGCACGTCACGCCGAAGACGGTCAGCCGCTGGGCGCACGAGGGTAAGCTGCCCTGCCTGCGCACGCTTGGCGGTCACCGTCGCTACCCGGAGCGGGAGATCCGCGAACTGATCGAGCGGCTCTCGGTGCAGGAGCCGGCCGCGGAGAGCAGGATCCAGCCGTAGCAATGGCAGCCGCCCGCCGCCGGCCAGCCGGCAGCGGGCGGGTTCATACCTCTGGCTCGAACGGGCCGGTCCGAGACCGGCGTCGTGGTGCTGCCTGAAGCCAGCCCGCACAGCACGGCGGTTCGAGCGCGCCAGGACCAGGTCCGACGGCTCAGCGCCGGCGGACCTGGTCGGAGAGGCGCCGGAGGTGCTGGCGCAAGCGCGCCAGCAGGCGGCGCGCCCATTCGTACTCGGTGGCGAGCAGGGCCAGGCCGGCCATGGTGACCAGCACGCCGGGGCCGGGCAGGACCAGCATGAGGACCCCGGCGACGAGCAGGACCAGCCCGACCACCAGGACGGCGATGCGCCGGACACCGCGGGTCAGCTCTTCCACCGTCGCTCCCCCCTTGCCGCTTGCCGTGGCCGCGCCGGCGCGGCCACGCTTCCGGTCATGTTGGCGGTGGGGTCGGCGCACCCGCACGCGCCGCCGCCACCAACGGCCCGGCGCGGCCCGCCCCAGCCCCCTGCTCGGCGGCCATGGCGAGGTCGTCCGGGGTGACCACGCCGACCAGGCGGCCGCCGTCGAACACCAGCGCCCAGCCGTTCCCGGCCAGTGACATGCGCCCGACCAGCTCGGTCAGCGGCTCGTCCGGCCGGGTGCTGACCAGCTCGTCGATGGGCACGGTGATGGCAGCGACGCGCACGCCGCCGCGGCGCTCCGGCGGCACCCGCAGCAGCGAGGCGAACGGGACCAGGCCGGCGAGGCGCCCGTCGAACTCCTGCACCGGGTAGGCGCGCAGGCGGTGGTCGAGGGCGTGGCCGTCAAGGAACGCCTGCACCGTGAACCAGGCAGGTCCGACCGGCGGGTCAGGAGCCATCACGTCGGCCACCCGCAGGTGGCGGAGGTTGCGCAGCAGCGCGGCCTGGTCGCCCTCGGCCCGGGCGGCGCCGTAGACGAACCAGCCGACCAGGGCGTTCCACAGCCCGGCGGCCTGCCCGATGGCCAGTACCTGGGTGAGCCCGGCGACCACCAGCGCGATGCCGACCACCTGGCCGGCCCGGGCGGCGGCGAGCGCCGCCCTGGCACGATCGCCGTGCCAGCGCCACAGCGCGGCGCGCAGGATGCGGCCGCCGTCGAGGGGCGCCCCAGGCACCAGGTTGAACAGCGCCAGCACGAGGTTGATCCCGGCCAGCGACCACAGCACCCCGCTGCCGAGACCGCCGATGCCGGCGGCGGTGACGCCGACGGCGGCCAGCAGGAACCCGACGCCGAGCGCCAGGCTGGTCAGTGGCCCCACCGCGGCGATGCGCAGCTCGGCACGGGGGCTCGGGGCGTCACCGCGGATGCGGGCAAGGCCGCCGAACGCCCACAGGGTGATGTCCTCCACGACCAGGCCGGAGCGCCTGGCGAGCAGCGCGTGGCCGAGCTCGTGGGTGAGCACCGAGGCCAGGAAGAGCGCGGCCGTGAAGATGCCGGCCACCCAGTAGGTGGCGAGGGTGTAGCCGGGGAAGGCGAGCGGAAGGATGCGGCCGGCGAGCGACCAGGCGATCACGGCGACCACCGCGACCGCGCTCCAGCCGACCCGCACGGGGAATCCCGCGATCAGCAACGCCCGCCCAGGCTGGGCCGCTGGCTTGGTGGTGAGGTGCTGCATCGGTGCCTCCGTCTCTGTCCGAGTGTCCAGAGCCGAAGGTCTCTCCCACCCGTCTACGGGAGGGCCGGTGCACCGGGCGCGAGGCCGAGATGACGATGCACCGAAACGGGATACTCCCCTTCGCAGGCCACAGAGTACTCCCGGCGATATCAAATGGCGATAAGCGGATCAGGCGGGGTCGGGCCACGGCGCACGGCGCCGGTGCCCGCTACAGGGCGCCGGCGTCCCGTGCCGTCCAGACGCTCGGGTAGATGGGACGGAAGCCCAGCTCGCGACGGATCCTGGTGGTGTCGACGATGCCGGCCCACGGGTCGTCGAGCGGCCGGGCGCCGGCGTCCGGCGGCGGCTGCTCGTGGTTGAGCGCGTACAGCTCGACCGCGCTGACCGGGGCGTCGTCCGCGGCGTTGTAGACGCGCCCGTCGACGCCGCCTGCCCGCAGCGCCAGCAGCAGGGCCTGGCCGACGTCGGCGTGATGGACGAGCTGCAGGCGCTGGTGCGCCGGCCAGTCCCGCGCCCACCTGAGCGACTCGGCCAGGTGCGGGTCGCCCTCGCCGTAGACGAACGCCAGCCGCACGATCCGTAGGCCGAGCCCCTCTCGTCGTTGGTCCTGCAGCGAGGTCTCCGCCGCCAGCTTGGCGGTGGGGTAGGCGCCCCCGGGGCGCGGCTGGTCGTCCTCGCGGGCCGGGCGGCCGCGCCCCGGCCCGTAGACCAAGTTGGTGCTGGCGAGCACGTGGCGCCCGACGCCGGCGGCCAGCGCGGCGTCGGCCAGCGCGAGCGCCGCGTCGCGGGTGACCGCCACGGTCTCCTCCTCGGGCACGCCACGGAACGCGGCGGCGAGGTTGACCACGGCGTCGACCCCGCCGACGGCCCGCTTCAGGGCGTCGGGGTCGCGCAGGTCGCCGACCAGCACCTCGGCGCCGCGGCGGGCGAGCGGCTCGGCGCGCCCGCCGTCACGGGCCAGGACGCGGACCTCCTCGCCCTGGTGCAGCAGCCGCGGGACGAAGCGGCTGCCGACGCGACCGGTCGCTCCGGTGACGAGCACGCGCATGCTGGTGCCTCCCTCAGGACGGTGATCAGGGTCTTGATCTCGTGAGTTGGCTATCATTAGTCGACTCACGGAATGCAACATGCTAGCCGGCTAACGAAATTCTCGCAAGGAGAGGAGCGTCGCGTGCGCGACTGGCAGACCGACTGGCTCAGCGACCAGTTCCAGGCCGTCTTCTGGGCGGCCAAGCGCGCGATGAAGGAGGCGTCGGACGCCGCCTACGGCCGCCACGGCGTGCGCAACGGGCAGCAGTTCATCCTCATGTCCCTGTGGCACGAGGACGGGCTCACCCCCGGTGAGATCGCCCGCCGCCTCGGCCTGGCCACCCCGACGGTGACCAAGGCCGCCACCCGCATGGAGGCCGCCGGGCTGGTGGTCAGGCGGCCGCACCCGAGCGACGCGCGCCTGGTCCGCATCCACCTCAGCGACCGCGGGCGCCACCTGCAGAAGGTGCTCGACGAGGAGATGCGGCGGCTCTCCGAGCGGGCGCTGGCGTCGCTGAGCGAGCAGGAGCGGGCCAGCTTCGTCCGCCTGCTCGACCAGCTGCGCCACAACCTCGTGCGCAGCGGCGAGGCGGACGGCGGCGCCGGCTGAGCCACCCGGCGGTCCTGCCGGCGCGGGCTGGGCGCCCTCACCTTGGTCGCGTCCTGGTGGGATGATCGGGCTCCCGCGCGTGCACGCGCGGGGAACGAACGAAGAAGGGGGGAAAACCCGTGCACCGCGTGATCCACTTCGAGCTCAACGTCTCCGACCCGGAGGGGTCGCAGGCGTTCTTCAGTGACGTCTTCGGCTGGAAGGTGTCCAAGTGGCAGGGCGGCCAGGACTACTGGCTGGTCACCACCGGCGCCGAGGAGGACGCCGGCATCGACGGCGCGATCATGCGCTCGCACGACGACGCCCCGCGGACGGTGAACACGATCGAGGTCGCCTCGGTCGACGAGACCGCCGCCAGGGTCACCGCCGCCGGCGGCGAGGTGGTCGTCCCCAAGCAGGCCATCCCCGGCGTCGGCCACATCGCCTACTGCACCGACCCGAGCGGCCTGACCTTCGGCATCTACCAGGCGGACGAGCAGGCCCAGGCCGGCTGACCGCTCCCGGCGACGAGTTGGTCACACCGGGGCGACGCCGTGGGCCAGTGCCCGCGCCTCGGGGTGGTGGACGAAGTTCGGCCGCAGGTCGGCGTCCTGGTAGTAGCGGTGGAACACCGCCGTGGCCGCGCCCGAGATCGGCGGCACGATCCACGACCAGTCCGCCGGCGTCATCCGCCCCGCCCGCTCCTCCCGTGCCAGGTGGGCGAGGAAGCGCTGCGCCTCGGTGTGGTGGTCGGCGACGGTCACCCCGGCCGCGTCGAAGGAGTGGAGCACCGCCAGGTTCAGCTCGACCAGCGCCCGGTCGCGCCAGAGCGAGCGCTCGTCGGAGGTGTCCAGCCCGAGCCAGGCGGCGACCGCCGGCAGCAGGTCGTAGCGGTCGGCGTCGGCCAGGTTGCGGGCGCCGATCTCGGTGCCCATGTACCAGCCGTTGAACGGCGCCGCCGGGTAGCAGATCCCGCCGATCTCCAGGCACATGCAGGACAGCACCGGCACCGCGTGCCAGCGCAGGCCCAGGTCGGCGAACCAGCGGTAGCGCGGATGGCCCAGCGGCACCTCGAGCACGGCGTCACGGGGGAGGTCGAACAGCCGCGGCGGCGCGCCGGGCGCCTGCACCACCAGCGGTAGCAGGTCGAACGGCGTGCCCGGCCCGCCGGGCCAGCCGAGCCGCCGCACCAGCTCGGTGAAGCTCAGGTAGCGCGGGTCGCCGACCACCGTCCCGTCGGCCAGGCGGTAGCCGGCGTAGCGGACGAGCTGCTCGTTCCAGATCCGCGGGCCGGGCTGGCCGGGCGCGTCGGGGGCGAACACGGTGATCGTCGGCCGGATGCGCCCGCCGTTGGTCGCCTCGCGCAGGTGCTCGACGGCCTCGGCCGCCACCGGCTCCGGGTCGATGAGCTGGCGCCGGTCGCGGACGCGCAGGCTGTGCCAGTAGAGCCGGCCGATGCAGCGGCTCGAGTTGCGCCACGCCGCCCGCGCGCCGAAGGCGAGCTCGGCGGCGGTGTGCGTGTAGGTCCCGGTGCGGTCGATCTCGGCGAGGACCTCCCGCAGCCGCGGCCCGAGCGGGCCGGCCTGCCTGGACTCGGCATGGTGGAGACGGAGGAACTCCTCGGCGGACCGGTCCAGACTGCTCACCGCGGCCCCCTCACGATTTACCGAAAAACGACGATAAACCTAGGCAGCCTAGATTGCCATAGTCGACTATTCCGGACTAGCGCCAACCCAGGGTGGAGGGTCGGGTCGCCAGGGGGCCGCAGCGGCCCAGCGTGCTACGGTCTGCTCGGGGGGGACCGGCATCGAAGGCGGTCCGGAGCGGACAGGTCGCGGAGGTGGCTGTGGCTGACGTCGCACCGTACTGGAACCCCAAGACCGAGACGCTCCCGCGCGAGGCGCTCCAGGCCCTGCAGCTCGCCAAGCTGCGCCGCCTGGCCCAGTGGGCCGCCGCCCGCAGCCCCTTCTACCGGCGCTCCTTCGAGCAGGCCCACTTCTCGCCCGAGCAGCTCCGCAGCCTCGACGACCTGCGCCGCCTGCCGTTCCTCACCCGCCAGCAGTGGATGGCCAGCCAGGCGGAGCTGCCGCCGTTCGGCACCCTGCCGGTGGCCGGCCGCTCCTCGGCGATCCGCTTCCACACCACCTCGGGGACCACCGGCCGCGAGCCGATCCGGGTGCTCGACAGCACCAAGGACTGGGCGTGGCAGT
>WNFU01001075.1_pt1 | contig 38320 bp, 40 predicted proteins | sample 5400121 | NCBI WGS metagenome assembly WNFU01 (sample SAMN13153360, study PRJNA577476) | soil metagenome | isolation source: 100 cm soil or saprolite under grassland replicate 1 | place: USA:California | collected 2016-06-15
AACTGGTCGGCGTCGCCCAGCGCGCGATGGAGATGGCGGTCGACTACGCCAAGGAGCGCGAGCAGTTCGGGCGCCCGATAGGCTCCTACCAGGCGGTCTCGCACCAGTGCGCGCGGATGCTCTACGACACCGAGGAGGCGCGTTCGCTTACCTACTACGCGGCCTGGGCGGCCGACGCCGAGCCCGAGACCCTCCCGCTTGCCGCCTCGATGGCCAAGGCCCGCGCCTCCGACGCCGCCTGGACCGTCACCGCCACGGCGCTTCAGGTTCACGGTGGGATCGGCTTCACCTGGGAGCACGACCTCCAGTTCTGGCTCAAGCGCGCCAAGGTCTCCGGCGAGCTGCTCGGGGAAGCTCGCCTGCACCGCGAGCGCGTCGCTTCCCTGGCGGGGCTCGGCGAGCCCGCCGGCGTGCCCGCCTGACCCCGGTTTCGCGCGCTCGCTAACCTCGGCGACGTGAGAGCGAGTTCCGGCAGGGGGCTGGTCGCGGTGCCGATCGCTGCATTTGCGCTGTGGGCGGCACCCGGAGCATCCGCCGCCACGCTGTTCGCCGATCCCGCCGGCTCGGCGAGCGGGACGTGCGAGCCGCCGGATCCGCCATGCACGCTACAGCGGGCGGTCGAAGTCGAGGCCGGGAACGGCGACGAGGTCGTACTCAATCCAGGGACCTACGTGGAGGGCGCCAACGAGGTGACGATCAACGTCGCGATTGACCTGCACGGCGCCGCCAACCAGACGCGGCCGACGATCACCTCCACGGCCGCCGGGCCGGCTGTAGATGTCGACGCGGCAGGGACCGTCGTCCGGGACCTCCGAATCGAGCACAGCATGGGGACCAACGGCGTCGCGCTGGACATCCAGGCACCCGCGACCGCGGAGCGGGTGGTCGCGACGAGCAGCGCGCACGTTGCCTGCCTGCCTGCCCTCGATGCGGTAATCCGGGACAGCGTCTGCACTTCGACCGCGCCTACCGGAGGCGCGGCCGTGCGGTTCTTCTCCAGCACGGCCACGAGCACAGCCACGCTGATCAACGTCTCGGCAGTAGCCACGGCCGGGAACACCAGCGCGATCGATCTGCAGGATGGCGACGCTGCCCAGCTGACGCTCAACGCGATCAACGTCATCGCAAGTGGCAGTGGAACAGCCGCCGACGTGTCGGCCGCCGCGACGACGGGGACCGTCACGATCAACCTGGATCATTCGAACTACGACACCGAGTTCGAACCCGGTCCGGGCACGACGGTCACCGATCCGGGCTTCGGTGCCAATCAGGTCGCGCCACCGCAGCTCTCAGGCCCCGGGGTCGGCGACTTCCACCAGCTGGCCAGCTCACCCACCATCGACGCTGGCACCGCCGGCGCCGGCCTCGGCAGCGCCGACATCGATGGCGATCCGCGCAGCCTGGGCTCCGCCCCCGACATCGGCGCCGACGAGTTCGTCCCCGCCGCAACGCCTCCCCCGAGCGGCGACACCTTCCCGCCCGACACCGGGATCCGCAAGGGCCCCAAGAAGAAGACCTTCAAGCGCCATGTCAAGTTCGAGTTCGGCGGCAGCGAGCCTGGCGTGACGTTCGAGTGCCAGCTCGACGAGGGCGGCTGGGAGCCGTGCACCTCACCCGTGAAGCTCAAGGGGCTCAGGCGCGGCAAGCACGTCTTCGCCGTACGCGCCATCGACGCGGCGGGGAACGCCGACCCGACGCCCGCGGATCGCCGCTGGAAGATCACGAAGAAGCACAAGAAGAAGAAGAAGAGTTAGTCGGTGACCTCGACGTCAGAGACCAGCTCGACCCTGCCGCCGCGGCGGTACTCGACGTCGACCACCTCGTGGCGGCGATACGTCCCGAACAGGCCGAGCAGCATCGCGAACCAGCGCAGCCCGCTCACCTTGCCTTCCTTGACGATCGGACGCTTGAAGACGATCTCGCGGCCCTCGACCCGGTAGTCGGGGCCCTCGCGCTGGCGTACGCCGTTGACGAACACCGCGTAGGGAGGCTCCGCGTTGCGAGGCAGACGCGCCCGCCGCCCCACCTCGACGCCCTCGACCTCGCGTCCCAGCTCCAGGCGGTCGTCCTCAGAGCTCATCGTTCGAGCGTCCTTCTCACGGCCTCGTAGGCGTTGGCGCTGCGCGACTCCAGGCGGCGCTTGAAGATCGCGCCGCGGTAGGGGACCAGCGCTCCGTCACCCATCACGTCGAGGCCCGCCTCGGGCCGGCGCACCAGCCCCGATCCAGTCAACTCCAGCCGCGCCTCGACCTGCTCGCCCGGCTCGTAGGTGCGCAGCATCGCCGCCTCCTCGAGCCCGCCACCGGCCCTTATCTGTTCGGCGCGCCGCTGGAGCTGGGCCAGGGCGTCGTCGAGCGTCTCGTAGCGCTCGCGCTCGACCTGCGAGCCGTGGCGGACCGTCAGCCGCCAGGCGCCCATAATGCGTGCTTGCAGGGCCTTTTCAGGCCCCGCGCCGCGGTCGCTTCGGCCGCCGCGCCGGCGGGCCGGTGATCTTCTCCGGCCCCTTGCGATCCCACGGCGCGACGTAGTCCTCGTCGCGCTTGCCGGTGTAGATCTGCCGCGGCCGGGCGATCTTCTGCTCGGGGTCGTCGATCATCTCGAGCCACTGCGCGACCCAGCCCGCGGTGCGCGGGATCGCGAAGATCACCGTGAACATCTCGGTGGGGATGTTGAGGGCCTCGTAGATAAGGCCCGAGTAGAAATCGACGTTGGGGTAGAGCTTCCGCGACGTGAAGTAGTCGTCGTCGAGCGCGCGCTTCTCGAGTTCCATCGCGATGTCGAGCAGCGGGTTGTCCCCCGTCGCGGCCAGCACCTCGTCGACGTGTGACTTGATGATCCGGGCCCGCGGGTCGTAGTTCTTGTAGACGCGGTGGCCGAAGCCCATCAGCTTCTCGTCGCGATTCTTGACGCCCTCGAGGAAGTCGGGGATGTTGTCCGGGGTCTCGATTCGGCGAAGCATCCTCAGTACCGCCTCGTTGGCTCCGCCGTGCAGCGGGCCGTAGAGCGCCGCGACGCCGGCGGCGACGGCCGAGTAGGGGTCGACCTGCGACGAGCCCACACCCCGAACGGCATTGGTCGAGCAGTTCTGCTCGTGGTCGGCGTGCAGGATGAAGAGGATGTCGAGCGCCTTGGCGAGCCGCGGGTCGGGCTTGTAGGTGTTCTCCATCTTGAACAGCATCGAGAGGAAGTTCTCCGAGTAGCTGAGCTCGTTGTCGGGATAGAAATAGGGGAGCCCCATGCTGTGGCGGTAGGCGAAGGCGGCCAGGGTCGGCATCTTCGCGATCAGCCTGATCGCCGCCATGTAGCGCTCCTCCGGGTCGTCGATCTGCTTCGCGTCCGGATAGAAGGTCGAGAGCGCCCCTACCGAGGCGAGCAGCATCCCCATCGGGTGGGCGTCGTGGCGGAAGCCTTCGAGGAACTTCTTTATGTCCTCGTGGACGAAGGTGTGGTGCGTGACGTCGAAGGTCCAGCGCTCGAGTTGGGGCTTGGTCGGAAGCTGGCCGAAGATGACCAGGTAGGCGACCTCGAGGTAGCTGGAGTGCTCCGCGAGTTGCTCGACAGGGATCCCGCGATGCTGGAGGATGCCCGCCTCGCCGTCGATGTAGGTGATCGCCGAGCGGCACGATGCGGTGTTGGTGAACGCCGGGTCGTAGGCCATCAGCCCGAAGTCGTCCTCGGAGACCTTGATCTGGCGCAGGTCCATCGCCCGCACGGTCCCTTCGGTGATCTCGAGCTCGTAGGAGTTGCCGGTCCGGTTGTCGGTGATCGACAGGGAGTCGCCGCTGGCGCCGGCCCCGTCCTCAGAGCTGTCGGCCTTGGCCTTGTCGGCATCAGCCGCCTTGGCCTGCTCGCGCGTCGCCTCCTGGGCCTGCTGCTTGGTCGCCACCTCGTCCTCCTCGGCCGGAGTTTGCGGGGTCAGGCGCAGTATCTCACCTGAGCGCAACCGGCCTCCGTCGGCGCGGTGGTCGCGCGAGCGGTGAATTGGCTGGTAATGGGCGCCCACAAAAAGGCGCCAACTACGCGGCTACGCGACCGGCCAACCCAACGGAGCCGTCTCCTTACCCAGCCAGTACCGCGTTACGCGGCCCACCAGGGTGCCTCAGTCGCCCTCCTCGAAGTGAGTCAGGCGCTTGAACGCCGCCAGCCGCTCGTCGATCTCCCCGCGTGTCAGACGCTGGACGCGCTCGGTGCCGAAGTCCTCGACGTTGAACGAGGCGAGCACCGAGCCGTAGGCCATCGCGCGGCGCAGCTCGCGCTCCCCGCCGTCGTGGGCTTCCGCGCCGTCGAGATAGCCGAGGAAGCCGCCGGCGAAGCTGTCGCCGGCGCCGGTCGGGTCGCGGACCTCCTCGAGCAGGTAGCCGGGGATCGCGAAGAACCCCTCGGGCGAGAACAGAACCGCGCCGTACTCGCCGCGCTTCGCGACGACGATGCCGGGGCCGATCTCCATTGCCGCGCGCGCCGCGCGGGCGAGGTTCGGCTCCGCGGTCAGCATCCGCAGCTCGGCGTCGTTGAGCAGCAGGCAGTCCACCTCGCCGATCGCGCCGAGCAGCGAGTCCTTCGCCGTCTCGATCCACAGGTTCATCGAGTCGAGCGCCACCAGGCGCGCCCCGTCGCACTGGGCTCGCACACCGCGCTGCAGCTCGGGCTGGATGTTGCCGAGGAAGACGGCGTCGGCCGAGCGCGACGCCTCCGACAGCTTGGGCACGAACTCGCCGAAGACGTTGAGCTGGGTGTCGTCGGTGTGGGCCACGTTCATGTCGTGCTCGTAGTGGCCGCGCCAAAAGAACGTCTTGCCGCCCTCGACGCGCTCGATGTCGCCCGTCGCGATGCCGCGCTCGCGCAGCACGTCGAGCTCGGCGTCGCCGAAGTCGTCGCCCACGGGCCCCACCACGCCGACGTCGGTGAAGAAGCTCGCCGCGAGCGCGAAATGGATCGCCGAGCCGCCCAGCATCCGCTCACGCTCGCCGAACGGCGTGCGCACCGAATCGAATGCGATGGATCCGACGACTGTGAGCAAGGATCACTCGGGTAGGATCGGGAGGGATGCGGCGGAGGTACGTGATCGTAGCCACGGCGGGGCTGCTCGCGCTCGGAATCGTCACTCCGGTGCTCGGCCACCCTGGCGCGGGCCAGGCGCTCGACCGCGCCAAGAAGGCGAAGAAGATCGCCAAGAGCGCCCGCGACAGCGCCAACGATGCCCTCGCGCTTGCGCAGCAGGCCCACACTCTCGCCCAGCAGGCCGACCAGGGCGCCCAGCGAGCCAACGGCCGCCTCGACCAGCAGCGAGTCGTCTCAGCCCAGGAGCCCTCGCTCGTCACCTCGACCGCGGCGATCGGCAGCTACGACGCGCTGGGCGGCCCGTCGGTCACCGTGACGGTCCCCGACTCGGGGCTCATCGAGGTCTGGGCCCAGGTGGACATCAAAGACGACGACGGCGGGGCGGTTGGTCTGTACGAGGACGGCCAGAAGGTCCCCGGCGTCTCCGAGGATGCCTTCTGCGGCGACGACACTGCCCTGATCGAGATGGACGGCGGAGGCCCCGGAGACGTCGAGACGTTCTCCACCCCGCCGATCCCCAACCTGAGCCTGGGTTGTACGAACGCGGGCGCGCCGAGCTCGGTGATCCTCCAGCGTCCGACCGGCAGCCACACCTACGAGCTCCGCTACTCGGAGTGCCAGTGCGGCGCCGGCGAGTCGGAGTTCTCCAACCGCGTGCTTCGGATCGCGCCCAGGCCCTGAGCTCGCCCCCTTCAACCGTGAGGTCGTTTCGCGACCTCGGCCTGTCGCCCGAGATCCAGCTCGTGCTCGACGAGCTGGGCTACGAGCAACCGACACCGATCCAGGAGCAGGCGATCCCGGAGCTGCTCGCGGGCCACGACGTGATCGGACAGGCCCAGACCGGGACCGGCAAGACCGCCGCCTTCGGGCTGCCGCTTCTCCAGTACCTCGACCCCGACAGCGACGAGGTCCAGGCGTTCGTGCTGACGCCGACCCGCGAGCTGTGCATCCAGGTCACCCAGGCGCTGCGAGCCTACGCCGAGCACCTGCCGGTCGAGATCGTGGCCGTGTTCGGAGGGGCCCCGATCCGCTCGCAGCAGGCACAGCTTCGGGCCGGTGCGCACGTCGTGGTCGCCACCGTCGGCCGGATGATGGACCTGATGTCGCGACGCTCGCTCGTTCTCACCTCGGCGCGGTACGTGGTGCTCGACGAGGCCGACGAGATGCTCGACCTGGGGTTCATCGAGGACGTCGAGAAGATCCTGCGGATGTGCCCGTCGGGGCGTCAGACCGGGCTTTTCTCGGCCACCATCCCGCCGCCGATCGCCCGGCTTGCCGAGCGCTACATGTATGAGCCGGTCACGATCAAGGTCACGCCGAAGCAGCTCACCGTCGACGCGATCGAGCAGGCCTACGTCGAGGTCGAGGGCCGTGGCAAGACCGACCGCCTCGTCGAGGTCCTGAAGGCGGAGGAGCCCGAGCAGGCGATCGTCTTCTGTCGCACCAAGATCGGCGCCGCGCGCCTCGATCGCACGCTGCGCGACCGCGGCCTCGACGTCAAGGCGCTGCACGGCGACATGTCGCAGGGCGCGCGCGACGGCGTGATGATCGCCTTCAAGGATCACCGCCTGCGCCTGCTCGTCGCGACCGACGTCGCGGCGCGTGGCCTCGACATCGAGCACGTCACGCACGTGATCAACTTCGACGTCCCGGACACCACGGACGGCTACGTCCACCGCATCGGGCGCACCGGCAGGGTGGGGCGCACCGGGCGCGCGATCACCTTCGTCACCAAGACTCAGCGCGGCGAGATCCCTCGGATCGAGCGCGAGGCCAAGGTCTCGATCGGGGCGTGGGAGCCACCCGAGGAGCGCCTCGAGCACGCCCCGCGCCCGCGCCGCAAGGAGCACCCGAAACCCGCCGACGGGGCCGCCGCCCCCGCCTCCGGGAACGTGAAGCTGTTCGTCAACCGGGGGCGGCGCAGCGGGGTCTCCGAGGACGACCTGCGCTGGGCGCTCACCGAGGGGGCGGTAGTCCCGGAGGAGGCGATTGCCGACGTTCGCGTCCTCGAGCGCTTCTCGTTCGTCGAGCTCGACGCCGAGCACGCCGACAGCGCCGTCGAGCGGCTCGACGGGACGAAGCTCAAGGACCGCCAGCTCCGGGTCGAGATCGCGCGCTCCTAATTCACGCCTGAGCCCACGCCTGGCTCGACCGGTTGTCGAAACCGGGCCACCTTATTTCCGACATCGGGACAAAGACGCATGGCGGGCACGTCCTCAACATGGTCGCCAGTCGTCAACCCGCGACCGCCGGGGCGCTTGCCGCGGCGGGCAAGGAGGTAGTGGCAGATGAAGAAGATGAAGAAGCGAATGCTCGCGGCGCTCGCCGTGGGAACGGCCGTCTCGGCCGTCCTGCCGAGCGTCGCGTCGGCCGACACACTCGAGGCCGCCCAGCACGGCGTCTTCCCGGACTCCGCGGCGATCAACTCGATCTGGGTGATCGTGGCCGGCTGTCTGGTGATGTTCATGCAGGCGGGCTTCGCGTTCCTCGAGATTGGGTTCTCGCGGGCCAAGAACGCCGGCACGGTGGTGGCCAAGATCCTGGCCAACTTCTCGATCGCGACCATCGGCTGGTACGCGTGCGGATTCGCGTTCGCGTTCGGGACCGGCCAGATCATCGGGCACGACGGGTTCCTGCTCCAGGACTTCGGCAACCCGCTGAAGGCGTTCCCGGTGATGGGCCTGTCCGACGCCACGGTCGAGTCGAAGTGGTTCTTCCAGCTCGTCTTCTGCGCCGTCTCGCTGGCGATCGTCTGGGGGACGACCCTGGAGCGGATCAAGTTCGGCGTCTACGTGATCTACGCGCTCGTGTTCTCGACGCTGATCTACCCGATCGGCGCCCACTGGGTGTTCGGCGGCGGCTGGTTGCAGGCCAACGTCGGCATGCAGGACTTCGCCGGCTCGACGGCGGTCCACCTGATCGGCGCGACCGGTGGTCTGGCGGTGCTGCTGCTGCTCGGCGCCCGCAAGGGCAAGTACTCGAGTGAGGGCAAGCCGCGTCCGATCCCGGGGCACTCGATGCCGCTGTTCGGGCTCGGGATCCTGATCCTGTGGCTCGGCTGGTTCGGGTTCAACCCGGGCTCCACCCTGGGGGCGCTCGACGGGCGCTTCCCCGAGGTGCTGATGATCACCCAGCTCGCCGCCGCGGCGGGCGTGATCACCGCGGCGATCACGAGCCGGCTGCTCCAGAAGACCCTCGACATCGGGATGATCGGCAACGGGGCGATCGCCGCCCTGGTAGCGATCACCGCACCGTCCGGCTACGTCGAGGCGTGGGCGGCGATCCCGATCGGCGCAGTCGCCGGCGTCATCGTCGTCGTCGGCGTGCTCGCGATCGACAGGGTCATCGACGACCCCGTCGGCGCGTTGTCGGCGCACGGCCTGGCCGGTATCTGGGGCACCCTGTCGTGCGGGTTCTTCACCTCCCCGAGGCTTGCCGAGTACAACGGCTTCGGGAATCCCGACGGCGGCCTGCTGTACTCGGGCAGCTTCGCGCAGCTCGGGCATCAGGCGCTCGGCGTCGTGGTCGCGTTCTCGTTCGTGTTCGCGGCCAGCTTCGCGACCTTCTGGATCATCAAGAAGGTCTACGGGCTCCGCGTCACCGAGGAGCAGGAGGACGCCGGCCTCGACATCTCCGAGCACGGGATGTACGGCTACCCCGAGCAGTTCATCCCGCCCGAGGAGTACCCGGGCGGCGTGGCGGCGCCGGTGCGGCCCACCGTGCCCGCACCCGCCACGGCGATGATGTCCGATCAACCCAGCAAGGCATAGGAGAGGTCACATGAAGAAGATCGATGCCTATATCCGGCACGAGGCGTTCGAGCCGATCCGCGCCGAGCTGGTGGAGCGAGGGTTCCCCTCGATCTCGATCAGCGAGGTCAAGGGCTCAGGGCGCCAGAAGGGAATAGTCGAGACCTACCGGGGCTCGAGCCTGACCGTAAACGTGCGACCGAAGCTCAAGCTCGAGGTCGTCGTCGAGGACACGGACAAGCCCCTGGTGGTTGAGACGATCCTCAAGCACGCGCGGACCGGTGACATCGGCGACGGGAAGATCTTCGTGATCCCCGTCGAGGAGGCGATCCGGATCCGCACCGGAGAGGAGGGCGAGGAGGTCCTACAGGCACACAAGGCCTCCGAGATCCCGGCGTAGCGAGTCCCCTCATCTCCACGGAGCAAGCGGCGGCGCCGGCGCAGTGGCGCCGGCGCCGCCGCCCAGCTCCCAAGGACTTCAACGACTTCAAGACCCAAGAGAAAGCGAAGGAGGAAGACAGTCCAATGGCAACGATTACCCAGGAGACCAGGGGCCCCGAGGACATCCTCGCGCGTCTCGACGAGGACGGGGTGGAGTTCATCCGCCTCTGGTTCACCGACATACTCGGCCAGCTGAAGAGCTTCTCCGTTGGCCGCGACGAGATGGAGGGAGCGCTCCAGGACGGGATGGGCTTCGACGGCTCGTCGATCACGGGGTTCAACGCGATCGAGGAGTCGGACATGATCGCGATGCCCGACCCCGAGACCTATGCGGTCCTGCCCTGGCGCACCAACGGCGAGAAGGGCAAGGTCGCGCGGATGTTCTGCGACGTGCTCAAGCCGGGCGGCGAGCCCTACGAGGGCGATCCCCGCTACGTCATGCGCCGGGCCCTGGCCCGCGCCGAGGAGATGGGGTTCGACCACTACTACATCGGGCCGGAGCTGGAGTTCTTCTACTTCCGGACCGACGGAGTGGGAGAGGACGGCGTGCCCGAGATCCTCGACAAGGGCGGGTACTTCGACCTCACGACCCTCGATGCCGGCTCGGACCTGCGCCGCGACACCGTCAACGCGCTGAAGGCGGTCGGGATCGGGGTGGAGTACACCCACCACGAGGTCGGGCCCTCTCAGCACGAGATCGACATGCGCTATGCGGGCGGGCTCGAGATGTCCGACAACGCGATGACGTACCGGATCGTCGTCAAGGAGATCGCGGCACAGCACGGCGTCTACGCGACGTTCATGCCCAAGCCGCTGTTCGGCGAGAACGGGTCCGGGATGCACACCCACCAGTCGCTGTTCGCCGACGGCGGCAACGCGTTCTTCGACGCCGCCGACCAGTACCACCTGTCGGGGGCGGCGAAGTCGTACATCGCCGGGCTGCTGCGCCACGCACGTGAGATCGCGGCGCTGTTCGCGCCCAACGTCAACAGCTACAAGCGGCTCGTGCCGGGGTTCGAGGCTCCGGTCTACGCCGCGTGGTCGCAGCGCAATCGCTCGGCCCTGGTGCGGGTGCCGGTCTACCACCCGGGCAAGGAGCAGGCGACGCGCGCCGAGCTGCGTTGCCCGGATCCATCCTGCAATCCCTACCTGACGTTCGCGGCGATGCTGCACGCGGGGCTGGACGGGATCGAGCAGGGCTACGAGTGCCCCGATCCGATGGAGACCAACCTCTACGACCTCTCGCCCGAGGAGCGCGAGGCGCGTGGCATCGAGCAGCTGCCGGAGACGCTCGGCGAGTCGATCGAGGAGCTCGCCGGCTCGGAGCTGGTCCGCAAGGCGCTCGGAGATCACATCTTCGAGCGCTACGTGGCGCTGAAGCGCGAGGAGTGGGAGGAGTACCGCATCCAGGTGAGCAAGTGGGAGCTGGAGCGATACCTCCCGGTGCTCTAGCCGAGGTTGGTTCGAGCCCGGAAGTCGGCATGGACGACCTCCACGCCCGGATGCTGGCCGCCGTGCTCGGCGGCCAGGGCCTGGACGGCGTAGCGGAGGTCGCGGCGGCCGAGGCCGGCGGGCAGGTGGCGATTCTGCTGCCGGCCCGCGGCCTCGCCGCCGTCGCGCCCGCGCAGCGCGAGCTCGACGAGCTGATGGCCTACGTCGGCGAGCGCGTGCGGGGCGCCGACGGTGAGCCGCCGGAGCCGGTGGCGCTCGAGGCCCCGGTCGAGGCGGGCGGCGAGCCGATCGGCGCCGTGCTGCTGCTCGGCAATCCGAATGGGTCCGTAGCGCTCGACCGCACCGAGATCCTGCGCACCGCCGCGGTCGCCTCGCTGACCGAAGTCGCCGTGATCGCGGCGCGCGACGAGCTCACGGAGGAGCTGCGCGCCACGCTGCTCGAGGACCTGCGCGCGGGGGGAGGCATCGCCCGCGCCGAGCTGATGCGCCGGGCGGCGCGGCTGGGCTGCGACCTGACGCGCGGCGCGGTCGTGATCGTCGCCGAGCTCGAGCGCCTGCTGCCGTCGCGAGGCGCCGCGCTGATCGACTCGGAGTGGCGCGGCGCGCTCGCCGAGCCGCTCGAGGGGCGGATCTACGGCATCCTGCCGGCGTCGGGCGGCGACGAGGCGCCGGAGCGCACGATGAAGGCGGCGGGCGCGCTCGTACGCCGGCTGCGCAAGCACGGCGGCGCCGCCCACTCCTCGTTCTGCGCCGACCCCGAGGGGCTTCCCGACGCCCTCAGGGAGGCCGAGCTCGTGCTCGAGGTGACGGCGCGCGATGAGCGGATCGCCGAACGCGTCGGGACCGGCAGCGCCGACTCCGTCTACCGGCTGCTCTTCCGTGCCCTGGTGTCCAACCCCGACGAGGTGCGGCGCTTCTACGAGGACACCGTGGCGTCGCTGGTCGACTACGACCGCCAGTACCGCACCGACCTCGTCGGCACCCTCGAGGCCTACCTCGACAACGACTGCAACATGAACGCGACCGCGCGCGCGATCTTCGCCCACCGCCACACGGTTGCCTACCGCCTCGACCGCATCCGCCAGATGACCAGCATGGACCCCACGGTCACCGACGACCGCGAGCGTCTGGGTCTCGGCATCAAGGCATACCGCCTGCTGGCGCCGTCGCTGCCGCGCTGAGCGGGCGCCGGTCGGCGAAATGCCGTCATAGACCCGGGGCGCCTGGCCAGCGCTGGACACTTGCCGGCCTCGCGATGGCGTGTGTGCTTGCCAGTGGGCTCGGTGCCTGCGGCGGGGACTCCGACAGCGGGGAGGCAGGGGAAAGCACGGCCGAGGGCGGCTGCCCGACCTCGCAGGGGCGACCCCGCTAGGGAACAGGCCCCGGACGCTGAACAACCGGCGATGAGTTCCGCGGCCCGCCGCGGTCTTAGGGATAGGTTGCAGTCATATGGCGCCGGCGCGCCGGCGCACAACGAAAGGAGACAGGATGGGACAGCCGGTTGTCCATTTCGAGGTCGTCGGCAAGGACGGCGAGAAGCTGCGCGGCTACTACTCGGAGCTGTTCGGCTGGGAGTTCGGCGACCCGATCGGGCCGACGAACTACGCGGTCGTCCCGCGTGACGGGAACACCAACGCGGACGGGGCGGGAATCGGGGGCGGCGTCGGGACCGGACCCGAGGGGTACGAGGGGCACGTCACCTTCTACGTCGAGGTCGACGACGTCGAAGCCGCGCTGGCCAAGGCGGAGCGCCTCGGCGGGACGCGCGTGATGGGCCCGGAGAAGATGTCCGAGGTGGACATCGAGATCGCCCTGTTCACCGACCCAGAGGGTCACGTGATCGGCCTCGTCAAGTAGCGGCAGCCGACGTGGCACCCGAAGGGCTCCCGCGGTGCGGGGCCCTTCGGGTGCGCATCGCGGGCCTGGCGCACACTTGGGACTTGACGACTCTGCGATGCTCGGTACAAGGCGTGGAGCGGATGGCGGGGGCGCAAGCGCCGCGAGTCAGCAAGTGAAAAGGAAGCTCGAAGTCCGATGGCCTCGTGCGATCACCTCGACCATGTTCACGTCACCGACCTCCCCGAGGGGGTCGAGGGCTGCGAGGAGTGCATGAAGACCGGCGATCCGTGGCTGCACCTGCGGATCTGCCTCGAATGCGGACAGGTCGGTTGCTGCGACAGCTCGCCGAACCAGCACGCCTCGCGCCATGCGCGCGAGGCGGGCCATCCGCTGATCCGCTCGCTGGAGCCGGGAGAGCAGTGGTCGTACTGCTTCGTTGACGACGTCGCCATGGTGATCCCGGAGATCCGGGGCGAGACGCGGATCCCAGCCTCGCCGCTCGGGGGTTGACGGCGGACTACTCGACGCGGTCGGTCACTGGATCAGGACGCTCCCCGAGGTACTCGACCCAGCGAGTCTTGACGCACGGGTAGTGCTTGGAGGCTTCGACGAGATCCATGAAGCCGACCATGTTGTGGTCGAAGCGCTCCTGTAGCTGCGCGTCGGCGATCCCCCCGTCGGGGTCGAAGGACCGGTGCGCCTGGGCCAGGGAGAACATGTCGGGGTAGATCCGAGCGCCCAGGTGCTCGAAGGGAACTCGCAGGGCCCACAGACCCCGGTTGCCGCCCACCATCGACGGCGACGCCGACAGCAGCAGCCCGTGCTTCTCGTTGAAGGGCTGCGGGCTGAAGCGAGACACCCAGTCGATCGAGTTCTTCAGCTCCCCGGGCATCGACGCGTTGTACTCGGGGGAGCTGATCACGAAGGCATCGTTGGTCTGGATGCACTCGCGAAGACGATCGGCGCCCGGAGGAAAGCCGACCTCGTCCTGCACATCGGCGTTGTAGGAGGGAGTATCGAAGTCCGTCATCGGTCGGAGATCGACCTCCCCGCCATTGGTCTCGATCGTGCTCGCCGCAAGGCGGGCCAGTCGTGCGTTCAGCGACTCCGCCTTCAACGAGGCGGAGAACACCAGAACGCGAACCGGTTCGCGGTCCTGCGGAGCCTGCAAGTCAGAGCCAGCCACGTGCTTGAACCTCCTTATGAGATCAACGGCGTCGCCGCACAGCGTCTCACGCCCGGGAAGGCGTGGATTCGACCGCGTGTCGAATCGGAGCAGGCAAATCTCGGACACTGAGACCCGTGACAAGCGGGCCGCGGTTCCGCATCCTGCGGGAATGAAGCGGCTGTCTCATCTCGATTCCTCGTTCCTGCGCGTCGAGTCGCCGACCGCGCACATGCACGTCGGGTGGTTGGCGCTCGTAAACCTGCCGGCGGGGATGGAGGCGCTCGACACGGACGCGCTGCGGCGCACCGTGACCGGGCGGCTGCATCACGCGCCGCGCTTTCGCCAGCGCGTCCAGCCGGCGCCGCTCGGTGAGCCGTTCCTGCACGACGACCCCGACTTCGAGATCGCCAAACACATCACCGCGGCGCCGCGGCGCGTCATGTCGGCGAGCGAGCTGCGTGCGACCTGTGACCGCTTCCTCTCCGAGCAGCTCGACCGCGAGCGTCCGCTGTGGGAGATCCGCGTGGTGCCGCGGGTGGGGGAGCGGCGCGCGGCGGTGATCGGCAAGGTCCACCACGCTCTCGTCGACGGGGTCGCCGCGGTCGAGCTGGGGACGCTGCTTTTCGACGTCGATCGCGACGACGCGGCCGGCGACCCGGACGAGGCGCCTCCGTGGCGGCCCGAGCCTGTGCCGAGCCCGGCGCGCTTTGCGCTCGACGTCGTGACCGACGGTGCGGTGGAGCAGTTCCGCACCGCGCGGCGGATGATGGGGTTGACCCTGTCGCCGCGCCGCACCCTGCGCGTCGCCGACACGATGCGCCGCGCCGCGCTGTCGCTCGCCGAGGAGGTGATCCAGCCGGCGCCGGTGACCTTCGTCAATCGCCCCATCGGGCCAGAGCGGGCGCTGCTCACGCGAAGCGTCCCGATCCGCCGCCTGGAGCGGATCAAGCGCCCGCTCGGCCTGAAGCTCAACGACGTCGTGCTCGCCGTGATGACCGGAGCGATGCGGCGCCTCGCCGCGCTCGCCGAGGAGGAGCCGACGGCGCTGCGCACGATGGTCCCGGTAAACGTGCGCGGCGCCGCCGACGCCCCGGCGGAGGGCAATCGGATCGCGTTCGGGTTCGTCGACCTGCCGGTCGACGAGGCCGATCCGCTGCGCCGCGTCAAGCTGATCCGCTGGCAGACCGAGCGCCTGCGCAGCCCGGACGCGATCGTCGGGAGGGACGCCCTGATGCGCTCGGTGGGGATGCTGCCGGAGCCGCTGCGCACGCAGGCGGCGCGCTTCGCAGCCAGCTCGCGGACGTTCAACCTCACGATCTCGAACATCGTGGGGCCGCGCGTGCCGCTCTACGCGGCGGGCGCCCGCGTCGAGGAGATCTATCCGGTCATCCCGCTGTCAGATGCCCACGGGCTCGCCGTCGGCGTCCTCAGCTACGGGAGCTACCTGCACTTCGCGCTCCACGTCGCGCCGCGCTCGCTGGTCGAGGCGGGGGACCTCCCGAGGCTCGTCGGCGCCGCGATCTCCGAGCTCGAGCGGACCCTGCCGGCCAAGCGCGGGCTCACGCCCGCGCGCCGATTGTCTCGACCGGCGAGCGTCGCCGCCCGCGCACGATCCCCAGGTGGGGCCCGACCGGGAGGCTGAGCGCGAACAGCGCGATCGCGACCAGCGCGATCGCCGCGCCGGCGGCCACGTTGACGTAATGGCTCAGGTAGAGACCGCCGACCCCGGCGAGCACCGCGAGGCCCGCCGAGAGCGCCAGGACCGCGATCAGTCGTGAGGCGACGCGGAGCGCCGCGGCTCCGGGGGCGATCACGATCGCGACGACGAGCAGGTTGCCGAGCGCCTGGACCGCGATCAGCGTCGTCACCGCAAGCAGTACGAGAAGGGTGAGCTCGACGCGGCCCGGAGCCGCGCCGAGGCTGGGAGCGGTCGCGGGGTCGAAGCCGGCGAGCGCCAGGTCGCGGTGCCGCGCTCCGAGCGCGATCAGCACGCCGGCCGTGAGCAGCGCGGATACGAGGATCTCGCCGCTCGTCACGCTGAGCGGATCGCCGAACAGAAGCTCCCCCAGACGCGCCGGGACGTCGGGCGACAGCGCCAGCAGCGCTCCGGTGGCGAGCATCGCCGTGACCACCACGGCGACCGCGACGTCGGCGCCGACTCGGGCGACTCGCGAAGCGAAGACGATCGCCACCGCCGCGACGACGAGGCCGGCGCCGGCGCCGAGGGTGAGCGGCAGCCCAGCGAGCGAGGCCACGACGAGCCCCGGGAGCATGGCGTGGGCGATCGATTCCGCGGCGTAGCTCTGGCGGTAAAGCAGGACCCACGCGCCGAGCGGCCCGCACGCGAGTCCGAGCACGATCACCTCGATCAGCGCACGCTGGCCGATGCCCTGTCGAAACGGATCGATCAGCGCGTCGAGCATCAGTGCTCGTGATGCTGGACGACGACGGCTCGACGCCCGCCGTCGAGGACGATCAGCTCGGCGCCGTAGGTGCGCTCTAGGACCTCCGCCGTCAGCGTGGGCGCCGGCTCGCCGAAGGCGACCTGGGCACGGTTGAGGCACAGCACCGCGTCGAACTCGCGTGCCTGCTGGATGTCGTGAGTCGCGACCAGCAGCGCGCGGCCGTCGTCGCGCAGCTCGCGCAGGACCGCCATCACCCGCTGGGCCGAAGCTCTGTCGACGCCGCTGAGCGGCTCGTCGAGCAGCAGGATCTCGGCCTGCTGGGCCACCGCCCGCGCGATCAGCACCCGCTGGCGCTGCCCGCCCGAGAGCGCGCCGAAGCCGGTGGAGGCCGAATCGGCGAGGCCGACGCGGCCCAGCGCGTCGGCGGCGATCCGCCTCTGGGCCGTGCCCACCCTCCGGTACCAGGGCAACTCCGCGTAGGTGCCCATCAAGACGACGTCGAGGGCGCTCACCGGGTAGTCGAGCCGCGAGCGCTCGGTCTGCGGGACGTAGGCGATCCGGCCGCGAGCGCGGATCCGGCCGCGGCGCTCGGGCAGCTCGCCCAACAGGGCGCGCAACAGGCTCGTCTTGCCGCCGCCGTTGGGCCCCAGCACCGCCACGAGCCGGCCAGGCATCACGGCGAAGTTGAGGTCCTCGACGGCGTGCACGCCGGGCCGGTAGCCCGCGGCGACGCCCTCGACCTCCAGCAGCGGCGCGGCGCTCAAGACGCGTCTCCGTACGTCGGCCCGGCCCGCAGCGCGACCTGGAGCAATGCGCAGAGGGCGAATCCCGCGCCACCGAGCACGGCGATGGCGGCGCCGGGCGGAACGTCGAGCTGGTAGGCGACGGTAAGCCCGACGAGCCCCTCGACGAGGGCGATCGCCGCGGCGAGCAGCTCGAGCGAGCGGACGCTGGTGGCGAACAGTCGCGCCGTTGCGGCCGGGATCACGAGCACCGCGCTGACCAGCAGCGCGCCGACGGCGTCGATCGCCGAGACCGCGGCGACCCCGATCACGGCGAGAAGCGCGGCGTCGGCCAGGGCGACGCGCAGGCCGAGGGCGCGGCCCCCCTCGGCGTCGAAGCCCCCCGCGACCCAGCTGCGTCGAAAGGCGAGCGCGGCGGCCGCGACCAGCGCCAGCGCGGCGCCCGTCAGCTCGAGCTCGTCGGGGCCGATCGCGAGCAGCGTTCCGAACAGCAGCTGGTCGACCTCGGATCCGGACTCGAACACGTCACTGGCGAGCACGATCCCGATCGCGAGCGCGGCGACGAGCAGAAGCGCCGTCGCGGCGTCGTAGGCGATCCGGGCCAGCCGGCTCAGGCGCTCGAGCCCGGCCGCGAACAGGAACCCGGCGCCGAGCGCCGCCAGGGTGGGGGGAAGGCCCGCGGGGCCGGCGACCACGAGCCCGGGAAAGGTCGCCGTTCCGACGCCGTGAGTGAAGAAGGCCAACCGCCGCAGCACGATCTGGGCCCCGAGCACGCCCGCGATCGGCGCCAGCAGCACGATCTCGAGCGCGGCGCGCTGCATGAACGGGAGCTGGAACGGATCGAGCAGCGTTGACACGGCCGGGCTCCTGCCTAAACTGAGAACGAGATTCGGTTATCGAAACTGTTGAGAACGATTCTCTCATTCTGACCATGGCTGCCCGTGCAGGCGAAGTCGACTCCCCACCGGCCGAGCATTGGGTCAAGTTCGCCGAGGGCGAGCTGCGCGCCGCCGGCTATCGCGCCAGCGCGCCGCGAGCCGCCGTGATCGAGCTGATCGGCCGCCAGGACTGCGTCCTCACCGCCCAGGAGATCGCCGACGAGCTGCGGCGACGGCGACGCGCGGTGGGGATAGCGACCGTCTACCGAACCCTCGAGCTGCTCGACCGGCTCAAGCTCGTTCAGAGGCTTGACATCGGCGGGGGCTCGACGCGCTACGAGCCGGCCCTGCCGGGCGGTGAGCACCATCATCACCATCTCGTCTGTGAGCGCTGCGGACGTGTCACGCCATTCGAGGATCCCGAGCTCGAGCGCGCGATCGCCGCGCTCGCGCGGCGCCTCGACCACAGGGTCGGGGAGCACGACGTGGTGCTTAGCGGGAGCTGTCCGGACTGCGTCGACGCCACGCGCGACTGAGCCGGGCTGCGCTCCGTGGGTGGCCGAGGCGCGGTAGCTCAGCCTGAGCCCACGTCGATCTCGCAGCTCTGCGCACCCCCGGTGAGGCCGTCGACCATCGTCGCGGCGTTCGCGGCCATCGAATCGATGTAGGTCGCCCCGCTGGAGTCCGGCGGGCCCAGCGCGTCCGCCCACAGCACGCCCCCGATCTCGGCGCCGGTCTCGTTGGCGATCGCGTCTTCGAGCTGCTGGCTGACGCCGGCCTCCGGGAAGACCGCCTTGACGCCCTCCGTGCGGATGAGGTCGACGAGGTCGGCGGTCTCGCCGGAGGAGGCCTGAGCCTGGGTCGTCAACGCCGGGATCGCCGCGCCGATCACCTCCATGTCGTAGCGATTCGCGAGGTACCCGAGCGCGTCGTGGCTGGTCACGAGCTTGCGCTGGTCCGCCGGGATGCGCTCGATGCAAGCCTCGATCCGCGAGTCGAGCCGCTCGAGCCGGGAGACGTAGGTCTTGGCGTTCTCCCGGTACTCGCCGGCGCCGTCGGGATCGACCTCGATCAGGCTGTCGCGGATCTGCTCGACGGCAGCGATCGCGTTCGTCGGATCCTGCCACCAGTGCGGGTCGACCTCCGGCTCGCCCCCCTCACCCTCACCCGCGATGGTCTGCACCGAGTCGATCAGCGTGACCACGGGCGCCTCGGTGCCCGCGCTCTCGACGATCTGGTCGAGCCACAGGTCGAGGTCGCCTCCGGACTGCAGGATCAGGTCCGCGTCGGCGACCGCCTCGGCGTCGCTGGGCCTGGGCTCGTACTCGTGCGGGTCGGAGTTCGGGGCGAGGATCCCCTCCACGTCGGCGCGATCGCCCGCGACGTTGGCGGCCAGGTCGGCGACCTCGGTGGTCGTCGCGGCCACCTCGACCCCCGAGCTCGCCGAGCCGCCGCCGCCATCCCCACAGCCGGCGAAGCCGAGCACGCCGACGGCGGTGGCGACCAGCGCGGCGAGCGTCGCCGCATTAGGGAGATTGAGAATCGCTCGCATTAGTGGCCGATCGTATCGCACGGGCGCGACGCACCGCGAGGTGAGCGATCATGCGGGCTCATGATGTTGCCGGGGACGAGGGTCGGCAGGGTGTGGCTTGCTCTGGTGCTCGCGCTCTGCGTGAGCTTCCTGGTCTGCTGTGGCCAGGGCGGGTCGGCCTCACCGACCCTCGCCCCGCCTGCGAAGCGCTTCAACGCCGAGGCGGCGTGGCGGCTGATACGCCTCCAGCTCAGCTACGGCCAGCGTCCCGCCGGGTCGCCGCAGCTGCGGCGGCTGGCGGTGAGGCTGCGCGACCGGTTGCCGCACGGCCGCTTCGAGAGCATTCCGGGCGATCCGCTGCTGCGCAACGTGGTCGGCGTCATACCGGGTTCCCTGCCCGCCGTGGTCATCGGCGCCCACTACGACACCCTCGCGGCGCCGCAGGGATTCGTCGGTGCGAACAACGGAGCCGCCGGCACGGCCATCGTCGTGCAGCTGGCGAAAACGGTCGCGCGGCTCGATCGGCCGGGTGGCTCGCCCGAGATCCGGTTCGTGCTCTTCGATGGGGAGGAGCCCCCCGAGGGCCTCCCTGAGGACCAGACCGACTTCTACTCCACCGGGCTGCGAGGCTCCCGCGCCTACGCCGGCGCCCATTCCTCCCAGGTCGGCGCCATGGTCCTGCTCGACTACGTCGGCAACCGGGGCCTCCGACTGCCGCGCGAGGGCTCCTCGTCGGCGTCGGTCTGGGCGCAGGTCAGAGCCGCGGCGCAGGAGGTCGACGCCGGTGAGGTCTTCCCTCCCGGGCTGGGACCCACGATCGTCGACGATCACACCCCATTCCTGCGGGCCGGGATCCCGGCCGTCGACCTGATCGACTGGAGCTATCCCGGCCATGACCTCTCGGATACCCTCGACAAGCTCTCGCGCCGCAGCGTCGATGCCGTCGGTGAGACGCTGACCAGGCTGATCCAGCGGATCGACGCGCAGGGGCTGCCGGGCGGCTGACGCTCCGGGCGCCCACCGGCCGGCCCCGCTAGGTTCGCCCGCCTCCCGCGCCGGCTTGGGCGGCGGCGCGGCTGCGCTCGATCAGTCCCCTCCAGTCGGTGATCCGGAAGACGAGGAACAGGGCCACGAAGCCGAGCGCGGCGGCGAGCGCAGCGACGGCGATCTGCTGGCCGACCGAGAACGACAGCACGGCGACGCGCGACGGGCCCTCGAGAGTGGCGACGAGCAGCGCCTGCTGAGCGCCGGCGCCGCCCGGCGTCAGCGGAAGCGTCGTGGAGATCGCCTGGACGGCCATCAGCAGGCCGACGTTGCTAAACGAGCCGCCGATCCCGAACGCCTCGAGGAAGAACCAGAAGGATGCGAAGCGCGCCATCCAGCCGACCATCTGCCAAGCGGCGACCTCGCGCAGGTAGCGCTTCGGGGTGCGCACGATCGCGACGCCCTGCTTGAGCTTCTGCCACAGCGCCTCGACGCGGCGGGCGAGGACGGCGAACAGCGCGATCGCGCCGATCCCGAGCGCGGTCAGCATCAGCATCAGCAGTTCGGGGTGCTGGGCCCAGAAGGCGATCTCGAAGGCGGGAAGGTGGGGGAGCCGCGGCGCCTCGGGCAACAGCCCCTGGGTCAGGGCGTAGCCGAGCACGATGAGCCCCATCGCGGTGTCGAACGGGGTCAGGACCGCGAACGAGGAGGCGATCGCGGGATAAGAGGAGCCGGCAACGCTCTGCTTGGCGAGGAAGATCTTCGCGGCGTCGCCGACCCGCGCCGGGACGATCGCGTTGATCCCGGCGCCGGCGAGGAAGGAGGCCTGGATCATGCGCTCCGGGACCGGGGTGGTCGGGTAGGAGGCGCGCAGGGCGTTGGCCCAGCCGTGGGCGCGGGCGACGAGCATCGCCGCCCACAGCGCGAGCGCGACGGCCATCGCGGTCCACTCGATCGCGGCGAGGTTCTCGAAGAAGGTCTCGGCCGCATGCAGGAAGCGGTCGAGGCTGGATCCGACGTCGGCGTGAATCACGGGCACATAGGCTAAGCGGGTGCGGACGCTGGTCCTCTACCTCGCCGCCGGCGTCGTGTACGTCGCGATCGGAGTCGCGTTCCCGGGGTTCCTGTACTCGGCGGTGGTCTGCGCGGTCTATCTCGCGGTGACGGTGTGGGCGATTCCCGAGCGGATCAGGCGCCTGCGGTCGCGATGAGCTGGTCGACCCACGACCTCGAGCCGTACGTCTTCCAGCGCAAGCTGGGGCTCGGAGTGGCCTTCGTCCCCCTTCTGGCCGGCTCGTATGCGCCCGACATCCTCACCAAGTGGTTCGTCTACGGGTTCGACTTCCTCGGGGTCCACCTGCGGGCATCCGATCCCGCCCAGTTTCACCGCGGCTGGCCGGGAGTCGGATTCACGCACTCGCTGGCGTTCGGCCTGGTGATCGCCGGGTTGGTCTACTACTTCACGCGCAGCAGGGTCTGGGCGCTCAGCTTCCTGATCGGCTGCTGGGCCCACGTGATCTCCGACATCGGCGACACGGTCGGGGTGATGCTGTTCTTCCCGTTCTCGACCGACCACGTCGCGATCGACGCCTGGGCCTACGCCGGCCACCTCGGCCGGATGACCGACGCCGCCGCCTACTACAGCGGCCTCGGCTGGACCTGGGACGCCTTCTGGGCAGTGTGCGCGCTGCTGTCGTGGCGCGTGCTGACGACCGAGTACTTCCGCACCGTGATCGTCCCCGCCGACCCGCTCGTCTGGCAGAAGCTCGTGCGCCGCTATCCGGAGGGGCTGTTGCTGACCCTCTACCGGGCGATGTTCTTCTGGGGCATCGCGCGCCTGACGGCGTGGCTGATCTGGGCCCACGTCTTCAACGACTACTCCTTCGACCTCTCGTGGGGCGGCCCGCACTGGGTGGACGCGGCGGGGAACTAGGGAGGAGGGCCGGCGCGAGCGCCTATCCGTTCGCGCTCGCCGGATAGCGCGTGATCTCGATGCCGCCTTCGGGCGGGATCGGGAGAAACTCGCCGGGCGGCGCCTGCCCGAAGCCCGACACGTTCAGCACCAGGTTCACGAACAGCGGAACCGAGGCGTCCTTCTTCATCGCGATCACCCCGACCTTGTTCGAGGGGCACGGGGTCGCCTTCTTGGTGCAGTTGAAGCCGTTGTTCTCGGTGATCTCGCCCTTGAGGTCGGACACCGCCGATCCCACCACCCCCGGATCGGTCTCGGTCGGGCTGTCGGCGAGGACGATGCGCGTCGAGACGTTGGCGTTGTGGTTGAGCAGCGTGACGTCGGTCGTCAGGCCGGCCCTGACCGCGAGCTGCTCGCCGGTCTTGAGGTCATCCATCTCCTGGGAGAAGATCACCGCCTCGGCCTCGGGGTTGAGCGAGATCGCGTTGGTCGTCGGCGAGGCGTTGCCGATCGAGAACGTCCCGGGTGGCGGGGGCGGCGGGACCGCCGCCGAACTGCCGGGCCGCGTGCGGACCGCGTTCACCCGCCCCTTGTCCTGCTGGACCTTGCCGTTGCGGTTGTTGGCTCCGACGAGGACGACATTGCGCTTCGGGCTGCCCTTGCGGTGGTAAGCGTCCATGACCAGGTTCACGTAGCACTGGCCCGTCGAGCACGGCAGCGCGGCGAGATCCACCTGCAGCGGCGGAGGCTCCATCGTGAACACGCAGTGGTGCTGGCGGTTGGGGAGCTTCTGGCGGCAGTTGACCTCCTGGCGCGGGACGAGGGCGAAGCCCGACGCCGTCGTGGGGGCCGTCGATATGACGATGCTGGCTCCGATCTTCGGATTGAAGTCATAGGGCGCGCCGACGCACTCCGACGACTCGAACCGGCAGTCGGTCGTTATCTCCGCCTCGGCGCTGACCTCGAGCTGGTCGCCCGTCAGCAGAGCGCCGAGGCTGTCCGGCCCCAGCGACATCACGACGCGCGGGCTGACCAGCGGCTTTTTCGTGATCGGAATCGTGTCGACCAGCTCCGACTTGTTTCCGGTCGTCGCCACCTTGACCTTCGACGGGCCGTTCTGCGCGGCGGCCACCGGGGCGGTGCTCAGACAAGCGAGCAGCGCCACAAGCGCAGCAAACGACGCTCTATGCGCGCGAAAGCCCATTCTGCGAATCAACACCTCGACCTCGTTCGAGTCGCGGCGCGTCAACCCTGCCCCGATCGAGGAGCCGCATTCACTCCGCAGGGTAGAGGGTGACCTCCAGTCCGCCCGCCTCGCCCACCTTGACGAGGTTGTCGCCCGGCGCCCGTCCGCCCACCCTGCCGACGCCGAGCACGAGGTTGGCGTACAGCGTCTTGGGAGCATCCTTCTCGATCGCGACCACCCCGATCTTCCGCGTCGTGCAGGGCGTCGTGCGCTGGGTGCAGTTGAAGCCGTTGCTCTCGGTGACCTCGCCGTTGGGCGGGGCGATCTGGGACGCGAGCTGCCCAGGGGCCGTCGCGGTGGGGGTGGCCGCGATGACGATCCGCGAGGTCACGTTCGCGTTGTGGCGCAGCCGCACGATCCCCGTCTGCATGCCCGCCGTGGCCACGAGCTGCTCTCCGGCCTCGAGGCCGTCGAGCGGCTGCGAGTAGACCACCGCCTTGCGCGGCGGATCGTCCAGCGACAGGCCGCCGATCAGGCGCTGGCCCGTCGCCGCGGTGATCGTCCCGTCCGGGGGCGGCGGGGGCAGCGCGGCGGGATCGGCGCCCCGCGTGCGGATGGCGTTTATGCGCCCCTTGTCCTGCTTCACCGACCCGTTCTGCCCGGCGCTGCCGACGATCAGCCGGTCGTTGGCGTGCGCCGCGGGGTGGTGGGCGTCGAGCAGCAGGTTGACATGGCAGGAGTCCGGCGCGCACGGGATCGCGGCGAGGTCGGCGATCGGCAGCTCCGTCGCGGTGAACACGATCATGCAATGGCGCTCGCGGCTCGGTGGCTTCTGCCTGCAGATGATGGTCTGGCGGGCGCTGAGCGCCATCGTGTCGGGACCGGTCACCGTCTCGGGCCCGGCGGCGAGGATGAGCTGGGCGCCGACGGCCGGGTTGTAGCGGTAGGAGCTGCCGACGCACTGGCGCCCGTGCTCGCGGTTGAGGCAGTCGGTCGTGACCTCCAGCTCCGCCGAGACCTCGAGCACGTCGCCCGCGGCCAGCTCGGGCAGCTCGCCGGGGCCCATCGACATCGCGACGCGGGTGCCGCCGCCGGGGTGCCTGGCGATCGGCACGGTGCGCCGCAGCTCGGAGCGGTTTCCGGTCGTCGCGACCTTTACCGTCACCTCGCCGTCGCGCGTCTGAGCGGGCGAGCTGGAGGCGAGCGTCGCGGCGACGGCGGCGACCAGGCCGAGGGCCGCGACGGCGGGCCGCGTGCGCTCAGTCGGCGGCGACACCGAAAAGCTCCTCCAGCCTCGCCACGGTCGCGGCGGGGTCGCGGTGCAGGATCGCGGTCATGCCGACGGCCTCGGCCCCGACCACGTTCTCGCGCAGGTCGTCGACGAACACGCACGCCTCGGGCTCTATGCCGAGCCGCTCCGCGCCCAGCCGGAAGATTTCCGGCTGGGGCTTGTGCAGTCCGACCTCGCCCGAGATCACGACGGCGTCGAACAGCTCCTCGAGCAGACGCGGGTCGTAGATCCCGGTGCCCCACGAGTTCGAGATCAGGCCCGTCTTCACGCCGGCGCCGCGCAGCGAGCGAACGGCCCCGATCACCCCGTGCTCGGGCCGCAGGGCGGCGAACAGGCGCTCGATCAGGCCATCGGTCTCCTCGATGCCGAGCCGCCTTCCGAAGCGCGACGCGAAATCGGCCTCGGTGAGCTCTCCCGTCTCGAGCATTCGCAGGTCGGCGAGCGCCTCGGGGTCGTCCCTGAACAGCCGCCGAACCGTCCCCTCGGGCAATCCCTCGGCTTCGCAGAAGGCATCGAAGGACTCCCAGATGTTGGTCGTCAGCACGCCGCCGAAGTCGAGCAGCAGGCCGCGGGGAGCCGTGCCGGAACCGGACACGATCAGCCGAACAGCGCCGGCGGGAAGCGCGTGACGCTCAGGCCGCCGGACTTGCCGATCTTGACGTGGTCCCCGGGCCCGGCGGGCCGGTTCTTGGGCCCCGTGATCGCGACGAGGTTTACGTACAGCGGGCCGCCGGCGTCCTTCCTCATCTTCAACACCCCGACCTTACGGGTCAGGCACGGGCTCTCGGCCTGGGTGCAGTTGAAGCCGTTGTTCTCGGCGATCTCGCCGTTGAAGTCGGCGATCTCCTTGACCTGGTGCCCCTGCCCCGTGGCCTGCCTGCCCTTGGCGAGGATCAGCCGCGCGCCGACGCGCGTCGCGTAGGGCAGGTATGAGATCTGGGTGATCATCGTCGCCTCGACCTCGAGCTGCTCACGATCCTGGAGTCCCTCGAGCTTCTGCGAGTAGACGACCTGTTTCGAGAGGTTGAGCGGCAGCGCGGCGTGCACGCGGGCATGGGTTGTGAGCGTGGTCGCCTGCTGCTCGGCGGCGCCACGCAGGCGCACCACGTTGATCCGCCCCTTGTCCTGGAGGACCGCCCCGTTGGGCCGCTGGCCGCCGACAATCACGACGTCGCCGGGTTGCGCCGCGTTGTCGTGCGCCTCGACGACGAAGTTGACGTGGCACGAGCTCGGGTCGCAGGGCAGTGCCCCGCCGCCGCCGACGTCGACGCCGCCGCGCGGGACGAGCATGCAGTGGTGCTCGCGATCGCCGGTCTGGTTGTGGCAGACGTTGCGGTCGGGTGCCGACAGCGTCACCGCGTTGGGGCCGCCGGTTACCTGGGCCCCGTCGGCGAGCACGAGCTTGCCCTCGATCACGGGGCTGTATCGATAGGGACTGCTCGTGCAGCGCGGGCGGTGGAAGGTGCAGTCGGCGGTGATCTGGACCTCTGCGGTCGCGTGCAGCCGATCACCCTCCTGGAGGTCGGGCAGCTGCCCCGGACCCATCGACATCACCACGCGGGGCTCGCCTCCGGGGCTACCCGCGATCGGGATCGTCTTGATCAGCTCGGCATGGTCGGCCGTTGCGGCGACCAGCACGGACGGCACCGGTGGTTCGGGTTCTTGGGAAGAGGCGGCGCCCGTCAGGGCTGCGGGGACCACGGCGATGCCGAGCACGACGGCAGCGAGGAGGGGACGTGCGATCCCTGCCACAGGCGGGCGATTCTATTCCCGGCGCCCTTCGCCGGCCGCATATGCTGCCCGCCGATGAGCGAGGTCCCGGAGGGCATAGACGCGCCGCGGGTCGAGGCCTGGTTTGCCGAGAGCATCCCCGGAGCGGAGCCGCCGCTGACCTACGAGCGGATCTCGGGCGGGCGCTCGAACCTGACCTACGAGGTCAAGGACTCGGGCGGCGGGGCATGGGCGCTGCGGCGCCCCCCGCTCGGCAAGCGGCTCGGCTCGGCGCACGACATGGGGCGCGAGCACAGGGTGATCGCGGCGCTCGCCGAGACCGACGTCCCGGTCCCGCCGGTCGCCGGCTTCTGCGGCGACGACGAGGTAAACGGCGCCCCGTTCTACGTCATGGACTTCGTCGAGGGCCCGATCCTGCGCTCCAAGGCCGAGGCGGAGCAGCACTTCGACGATGGTCAGCGACGCGCGATCGGCGAGCGCGTGGTCGACACCCTGGTCGCGATCCACGCCGTGGACCCCGACGCAGTCGGGATCGGCGATCTGGGCCGCAAGCAGGACTACGTGCTGCGCCAGCTGCGCCGCTGGCACGGCCAGTGGGAGAAGTCGAAGACGCGCGAGCTGGCGGTGGTCGACGAGGTGCACAGCCGCCTCGAGGCGCGGGTGCCCGAGCAGGGACCGGCGACGATCGTGCACGGCGACTACCGGCTCGACAACATGATCCTGACGCCCGGCGGCGAGGTCGCCGCGGTCGTCGACTGGGAGCTGTGCACGCTCGGCGACCCGCTCGCCGACGTCGGCCTGCTGATCGTCTACTGGTCGCAGGAGGGCGACGAGCTGGTGCCGCTGTTCGACCCGCCGACCGCGGCGGCCGGCTTCCCGACCCGTGAGGAGCTCAAGCACCGCTACGCGGAGCGCTCCGGGCGCGACCTGTCGCAGCTCGACTTCTACGTCGCGCTCGGCTACTGGAAGCTCGCGATCATCCTCGAGGGCGTCTACGCGCGCTACGCGGCGGGGCAGTACGGAGAGGCAGAGAGCGGCTTCGAGGAGTTCGCGCGCCTCGTCGAGCGACTCGCCGAGGGCGCCGACGAGGCGGAAAGGAGACTCGGGTGAGCGCCGGCTACACCCACCTCAACCTGAAGCGAGACGTCGAGGACATGGCACCGAAGGGCGGGATGGCGCCCGACGTCGAGGCCCGCTTCGCGACCGCCTCGCTGGATCTTGAGAAATCGGCCGTCAGCCATCAGCGGCTGGCCCCGAACGCCCGCGCGCCCTTCGGGCACAGGCACAAGCAGCAGGAGGAGCTCTACGTCGTGCTGAGCGGCAGCGGGCGGATCAAGCTCGACGACGAGATCGTCGAGCTGCGGGCGCGCGATGCTGTGCGCATCGCGCCCGACACGATGCGTGCGGTCGAGGCGGGTCCCGAGGGCATCGAGATCCTGGCGTTCGGCGCACCCAACCTAGGCCCCGCCTCGGAGGACATCGCCGAGTCGGTGCCCGGCTGGTGGAGCGAGGGAGGTCCCTGAGCTGGCTCAGCCCTTGCCGAAGATCATCACTACGTTCGGGTCGGCGGGATCGACCTTGACGGTGACGTTCTCGCCCTCGTTGAACGGCGCCGACGGGTAGATGTACTGGTTGGTGGTGACCTCGTAGGGCTCGCCGCTCGCCGGCTTCACGGTCAGCGTGATCATGTGCTCGGTGCCGCCCGGCTTGTCGGTGTTGCCGGTCGAGGTCATCGTGTCGATGTGGGCGGGCGTGTCGACGCCCTCCTTCATCAGCTTCTGCGCCCGGTTGGCCAGCTCCATCTGATCGCCGGAAGCGCCGACGCCGATCTTGCTGGTCTGGGCCTGGGCCGACTCGGCCGCCTGCTTGACCTTGTCCATGAATCCCATTGCTCGCCTCCTGTACGCGTCGCGGTTCTTTGCGGCAGCGACTCTACTGACCCCTGCAAGCGCTCTTAGCTCATTCTCAGCCCGCGGCGGGACAATGGGGGCATGCGGATACTCGTCGTCGACGACGAGGCGGCGGTGCGCGACTCGCTCGAGCGTGCGCTGCGGCTGGACGGTTACGACGTCGATCTCGCGGCTGACGGGCGCGAGGGGCTGGAGCGCTGCCGCGCGGCGCCGCCCGACGCCATCGTGCTCGACCTGCTGATGCCCGAGATGGACGGGCTCGAGGCCTGCCGGCGCCTGCGGGCGAGCGGCGACCGCACCCCCGTCCTGATGCTGACGGCGCGCGACGGCGTCTCCGATCGCGTTGCCGGGCTCGACGCGGGGGCCGACGACTACCTCGTCAAGCCGTTCGCCCTCGAGGAGCTCCAGGCCCGGCTGCGAGCGCTGCTGCGGCGCTCTGGCGTCAACGGCGCCGACGGGGAGGGACGGGTCCTGCGCTTCGCCGATCTCGAGATGGACACCGGCGCTTACGAGGTGAGGCGCGGCGAGCGCGAGATCGAGCTGACGCGGACCGAGTTCTCGCTGCTGCGACTGCTCCTCGAGCACCCGCGTCAGGTGCTGCCGCGCTCGCTGATCCTCGAGCGCGTCTGGGGCTACGACTTCGGGCGCTCGTCGAACTCGCTCGAGGTCTACGTCGGCTACCTGCGCCGCAAGCTCGAGGGCGGGGGCGAGCCGCGGATGGTCCACACCGTGCGCGGCGTCGGCTACGTGCTCCGCGAGCCCGCGGCGCCGTCGTCGTGACCTTCCGCCGCCGACTCGCCCTCGTCTCGGCGGCCGCCGTCGCCGTCGCGGTGGTGCTCGCATCGGTGATCGTCTACTTCGTGGTCCGCGACGAGCTGCGCGACCAGGTCGACTCGGGCCTGCGCGACCTCGCTCAGGGCGCCTCGATCACGGCGCTCCCGGCGCCGCCGCCCGGGCCGCGCCAGGCCGGAGCGCCGCCCGGAGTGGGGCGGGCGGGTGGGCCTCGCGGGACGGGGCAGGGGCAGGGGATCGCCGTTCCCGTCCCGGCGCGCGGGCGCCGCCGGCCTCACAACGTCGAGCTGGCGCTCCCCGAGCCGCCGCTTGGCGCCCCGCCCGGCTACGGGCAGCTGATCACCGGCAGGGGCGAGGTGCTGCGCAACCCCGGGACGGGCCCCGCGATCCCGGTCTCGGACGAGGCGCGGAGCGTTGCCGCGGGCGCGCGCGGGCCCTTGTTCGAGGACGTTGACGTCGGCGGCGCCCACCTCCGGGTTCTGACCGCGCCGGGAGGGCCCGGCGAGGCGGTGCAGGTGGCGCGCTCGCTCGACGAGGTGGACGCGACGCTGCGCCGGCTGGCGGTCGTCCTCGTGATCGTCGGCCTCGCGGGCATCGGCCTCGCCGCCGGGCTTGGATGGCTCGTGTCGCGCGCGGCGATCGGTCCCGTCGAGCGGCTCACCAGCGCGGCCGAGCACGTGACGAGGACGCGCGACCTCGGCAGCCGGATCGCCACCGAGGGCCGTGGCGACGAGCTCGGGCGCCTCGCGGCCGCGTTCAACGCGATGCTGTCGGAGCTCGAGCGCTCGCTGAGCGTCCAGCGCCAGCTCGTCGCCGACGCATCGCACGAGCTGCGCACCCCGATCACCAGCCTGAGGACCAACATCGAGGTGCTGGCCCGCCCCAACGGCCTCCCCGATGCCGACCGCGAGCGCCTGCTGCGCGATGTCATCGCCCAGCTCGGCGAGCTCAGCGCGCTGGTGGGCAGCCTCGTGGACCTCGCTCGCGACGAGGAGCCCGCCGCCGAGGTCGAGGAGCTGCGCCTCGACGAGCTGGTCGCCGACGCCGTGCGCCGCGCGGAGCGCAACTTCGGCGAGCATCGCTTCACGGCGCGGCTCGAGCCATGCGTGGTGCGCGGAACGCCGGGCCGGCTGGAGCGCGCCATCGGCAACCTGCTGGACAACGCGGCGCAGTGGAGCCCACCGGGCGGTGCCGTCGAGGTCTCCGTCGCGGCGGGGGTGGTGACGGTGCGCGACCGCGGCCCCGGGATCGACGCCGAGGACCTGCCGCACGTCTTCGATCGCTTCTATCGCGCGCCCGCTGCCCGCGGCAGGCCCGGTTCGGGCCTCGGGCTGGCGATCGTCCGCCAGGTCGCCGAGGCGCACGGCGGCTCGATCGTCGCCGAGCCGGCGGCCGGCGGGGGGGCGCTCATGAGGTTGTCGCTGCCGCTCGCCGAAGCTGGATCGCCACAGCCCTTAGAGCTCTTAGACAAGTCTTCGGATCCTCTCAGCTGACTCTCAGCCCCGCCTGATCTCCTGCAGGCAGCAATGACAACGGCAAGGAGGTCGAGATGACGACCAGCAGTCCCGAGTCCCCCGAGTCCCCCGAGTCCCGCAAGTCCTTCAACTGGCGCTCGCCGCAGGTCGCGGTGCTGCTCGGCGCCGTCGCGGTCGCGGCGATCGCGGTGCCCGCGTGGGCGAAGTCCGACCACGGCCTCGACGACGAGCTGATCGCGGCCGGCGGGCCCCCGGGGGTCACCCCGCGCGCTTCCGGGCCGATCCCACCGCCCCCCGGCGAGGCGACGGCCGTGCTCCCGGCGGGCTCGCCCGCGGGCGCCCGGGAACGTGGGGAGCGCATAGCGCCGCTGCCGCCGCCGCCGGGCGCGCCGCCGGGCCCTGGTCAGCTCTTCCCGCTCAGCGACGAGCAGATCGAGCAGCAGCGCGACGCGCTCCAGAAGTTCGTCGACTGCCTGCGCGACCACGGACAGGACGTCGGCGACCCCGAGGTCGGGCGCTTCCAGATCGCGATCCCGGTCGGCGACGACGCGATGAGCGAGGAGTTCCAGCAGGCCGCGGAGGAGTGCGGCGGCCCGCCCCCGTTCCAGCCACCGGACGAGGACGAATCGCCGCAGGCTCCGTAGCCGCGGAGCGATCCCAAGCCCATCCCGGATGTGGAGGAGCCGTCGCGAGGCGGCTCCTCCGCGCCTGGGGTCAGCTAGCGCCGCTTGACGCGCTCGCAGCCGCGCACGCGGTCATGGCGGTCGACCGTGGCGCGGTCGTGGCCCGGGCCGCAGATGACGACGTCGTGCCCGCCGCCGACGGCGCGCACCTCGTCACGCCCCCGGCCGCCGGAGGCGCGGTCGGCTCCGCGTCCCGCCTTGAGCAGGTCGGCACCGGATCCGCCGCCGAGGCGGTCGCCGCCGCCCTGGCCGGTGAGACAGTCTCCGCCGCCGCGGCCCTTGAGCCGGTCGCGGCCCGAGCCGCCCGCGATCGCGTCGGGCCCGGGCCCGCCCCTTATGTGGTCGGGCCCCTTGGTACCGGTCTGGGGGTTCGAGCAGTCGGGGCCGCCCCCGCCCCCGACCGGCTCGGAGACCGGCAGCTCGACGTGGGCGCTCGAGACGTCGAGGTATCCGGTCGACCGCTGGACGTCGTACACGCTGGTCCCGGGCGCGATCTGCAGCTCGTAGCCCGCCGGCGTGCTCAGGCTCGCGGTCCGCTCGAGCGGAATCGTCAACTGGTGCTGCTGGCCGTCGAGCATGACCGGGATCGGAGTGGCGAGGTTGTTGACGACGACGTTGCGCGACCGATCCACTATCTGCGCGTAGACGAAGGTCTGCGCGGGGCTCGCGATCCCCGAGTAGGAGAGATCGAGCTTCGGCTCGCCCACGACGTTGACGGGATCCTCGGGCGTCGCGACCGGCGCCGTGACGGCGACCGGCGCGGGCGTCGCCGCGATCAGGAACGGCGACCCCGTGCTCGCCTGCGCGTTGAGCGGCAGCTGCCCCGAGCCCGTGCCCTCGAGGGTGCCGACCCGCTCGAGCGGGTAGGCGTCGCTCGAGCGCCAGTCGCCATTCTCGTCGATCCATTCGAAGGTCGGTCCGACCTCGGCGTCCTGGTCCCCGCGCAGGTAGCGGCTCATCCAGGCGAGCACCCGCTTGTCGACCCGGCCCTCCTCGCCGCGATTCGTGAGGCAGACCCCGTGACCGCCGCAGAACCACATCATCTTCAAGGCGTTCCCGTTGGCGCTCAGCGACTCGAAGTTCCGGTGCGCCTGGTCGAGCGTGAACAGGGTGTCCCCCTCGCCCTGGACGAGCAGCGTCGGTGCCTTGATCCGGTTGAGCAGGAAGTCGGGGCCGTGAGATGCGAACCAGGCCTTGTCGTCGTCCGAGACCGTCCCCGTCGCCGTTGCGCTGACGGCGGTGCTGTAGAAGTGCTCGTCCTGGTGGCCGGTCTGGACCCCCGCCGGGCTGAAGACCCCCGGCAGCGTGGTGGCCGCGACGCCGGCCCCGATCAGGATCGATCCCCATCCGGTCTTGACCCCGCCGTTCGTGAACAGGCTCGAGACCTGTGAGTTCCAGGCGATCGCGGGGGCAATCGCGTCGACGCGGTGATCCAACGCGGCGGTGACGAGCTGGATCCCGCCGCCGTAGCTTCCGCCCGCCATTCCGAGCCGCGGGTCGCCTGGTCCGTCGAGCTTTGCCTCCGGCTGCTGGGCGATGAAGTCGATCAGCGCTTGGGCGTCGCGGCCCTCGTAGTCGGGTGAGTCGACCTCGACGGTTCCACCCGAGTCCCAGAAGCCGCGCGGGTCCCAGGTCAGCACGTTGTAGCCGTGCTGGTAGAAGACGGACGCCGAGGTCACTCCGAAGAGTCCCGCTACCCCGGCGCTGTCGTCGCTCGAAGCGTCCTCCGCCGGGACGCCCCAGCCCGGGCCCACCATCATCGTCGGCGCGCGCTCGCCGGGATGAAGGTCCGGAGCGGGATAGAAGTGAGCGCCTATCGGCGTGCCGTCGAACGAGCTGACGATCGCGTCGCGCGCCTGTGCGCTCGGGACGAGGGCAAGGACGGCGATCGTCGCCCCCAGCACCCCGGTGAGCCAGGCTCTGCCGCTCACATCGCGACCGTACCACCGGCCGCTGGCCCTACGCGCGGATCGATCAGGCCTTGGCGGGCTGCGGCCGCTCGACCGCGGCCTCGCGCTCGGCCTCGGCGCGCTTCGCCCACTGGCCGAGCTCGCGGCGCGCGATCACCATCTTGTGGACCTCGTCGGGTCCGTCGGCGACCTTGAGCATGCGCGAGAAGCGCCACATCCCGGCGAGCGGCGTGTCGTCGGACATGCCCAGTGCCCCGTGGACCTGGATCGCGCGGTCGAGCACGTCCATGACGACGTTGGCTGCCACGACCTTGATCATCGAGATCGCCTGGCGCGCCGCGCGCTTGCCCTCGGTGTCCATCTTCCATGCGGCGTGGAGGGTCAGCAGCCGCGCCTGGTCGGTCTCCATCCGCGACTTGGCGATGAAGTCCTGGACGAACTGCTTGTCGGCCAGCTTGCCGCCGAAGGACTCGCGCTCGTTGGCGCGCTTGCACATCATCTCGATCGCCCGCTCGGCGGTGCCGATCGCCCGCATGCAGTGGTGGATCCGGCCCGGGCCGAGGCGGTCCTGGGCGATCACGAACCCGGCGCCCTGCTCGCCCAGCAGGCTGCCGGCGGGCACGCGGCAGTCCGCGTAGCGGATCTCGCAGTGGCCGGGGCCGCCGTCGTGGCCCATCACCGGCACCGCCCGGATCAGGTTGAAGCCGGGGGCGTCGGTGGGGGCGAGGATCATGCTCGCCCGCGCGTAGGGATGCGCCTCCGGGTCTGTCACGCACATCACGATCGCGACCGACGCCCCGACGGCGCCCGAGGTGAACCACTTGTGGCCGTTGATCACCCATTCGTCGCCGTCCAGGACGGCCTCGGTGCGCAGCGTCGTCGGGTCCGACCCCGACACCTCGGGCTCGGTCATCGAAAAGCAGCTGCGGATCTCGCCGTCGAGCAGCGGCTCGAGCCACTGCTCGCGCTGCTCGTCGGTCCCGTGCTCGGCGAGGATCTCCATGTTTCCGGTATCGGGAGCCGAGCAGTTGAAGGCCATCGGGGCGATCGCCGGGCTGCGACCCATCTCCTCGCACAGCACGCCGTATTCCCAGTTGGTCAGGCCGGCGCCGTAGCGCTCGTCGGGCATGAACAGGTTCCAGAGGCCCTCGTCCCGTGCCCGCGCCCGGATCTCGACCAGGATCTCGGGATACGGCGTACCCGGGCCCACCTCGTCGTCGAGCGCGCGCAGGGCCTCGGCCTCGGCCGGGTAGACGTGCTCGTCCATGAACCCCCGCACCCGGTCACGCAGCTCGGTGACCTGAGGGCTGAGCTCGAAGTCCATGCCGTGGAGCCTACTGCGGGCGGCGAGCCTTTACGGCGCGGCCGGCTGCGCGCGGCGTCTGGCGGCGCGTCCGCTCGAGATCACCTGGGCCGCGAACAGGACGGCAATCATCACGCCGGCGATCCCGATCGCCGGCACGACGACCTCGGGTGTGCCCTCCTTGACGATCAGCGTCGTGCCGGAGGCGATCAGGACGACGGCGAGCGCGGTGCGCAGGAAGCGCTGCGGCGCCTTGACAGCGAGCGAGCTGCCGACGATGACGCCCGGGATCGAGCCCAGCAGGATGTTCCCGGCGAGGCCGAAGTCGACGTTGCCCCCGACCCAGTGCGCGATCCCCGCCGCCCACAGCAGCACGGCGGCGTGGAAGATGTCCGTGCCGACGACGCGCTGCGGCGTGAGCCGGAAGACCGCGATCAGCGCGATCGCGATCAGCGTGCCGCTGCCGGCCGAGGTCAACCCGATCACGAACCCGGTCACGGCGCCGGTGACGATCGCGGCGACGATGTGGCGCGCGTAGAGGTGCATCGCCGAGCGCTCCTGGATCACGTGCGAGAGGAACATCGAGCGCAGCAGCGTCGCGACGCCGACGACGAGCAGCGCCCCCCCGACCATGCCCAGCACGAGCGTGTCGAGCGTGTCCTCGCCGTAGATCCGCTGGAGCAGCTCGATCACCCAAACCCCGGCGATAGCCGACGGGACGCTCCCCACCGCGAGCCAGAAGGCCAAGCCCCGGTGGACGGTCTTCAGCTTGAGGTGCTTGTAGCTGCCCACGGTCTTGGTGATCGCGGCGTAGAAGATGTCAGTCCCGATCGCGGTCACCGGCGAGATGCCGAAGACCAGGATCAGCAGCGGGGTCATCAGCGACGCGCCGCCCATGCCGGTCATGCCGACGAGGAGGCCGATGCCGAAGCCGAACACGACTATCGTGGGATCCATAAGTTTTGGTCTTTGCCGATCGAGTTACTCAGGAGAGGGCCGCGAAGGCGGGAATGGTAGCGACGTTCGAGGCGTGGCTCGAGCTCGATTCGCGCTAACGCGTCACCCAGGCGTCCGGGTGATCGGTCAGCTCGCGGATCGGCTCCGGCAGGTCGCCCGAGGTCAGGTCGGCGAGCGTCACCTGCTCGAGCACGGCGCGCAGGTTGGCCCGCACCGCGATCCAGACCTCGCGCAGGTGCTCGGCATGACCCCGGTACTCGGTCGCCTCGGGCGCCGAGTCCTGGATGTTGGCCAGCGGGCCCTCGACGGCGCGGATCACATTGGCGAGCGTGATGTCATCGGCCGGCCGGGCGAGCCAGTAGCCGCCGCGCGCGCCGCGCTTCGCGCGCACCAGCCGGGCGTGCTTGAGCTCCAGCAGGATGTGCTCGAGGAACTGAAGCGGGATGTCCTGGGCCTCGGCGAGCCGCTCGCCCTTGATCGGCTCGCCGTCCTCGGCCGCCGCGAGCTCGAGGCTGGCGCGGATCGCATAGTCGGCCTTGGCGGTGATCCTCATTTGAGGACATTGTCGCAAGTCGGGTCAACAAATATCGGCGACAATGCCGCTCCGCGATGATCGACCTGCAATCGCACTCCACCGTCTCGGATGGCGAGCTCGCGCCCGCCGATGTCGCGCGCGCCGCGGCGCAGGCGGGCGTGACGACGATGGCGCTCACCGACCACGATGGCGTGGCCGGGGTGCCCGCCGCGATGGCGGCGGCGGCCGAGGCCGGGATCGAGTGCGTGCCCGCGGTCGAGATGTCGTGCGTCCACGTCTACTCGGAGGACCTCCACATGCTCGGCTACTGGGTGGACCTCGACGCGATCGCACCCGCCTGCGAGCGCGCCCAGCAGGAGCGCATCGAGCGCGCGCGCGAGATCGTCGAGCGGCTCAACGAGCACGGGGTCCGGGTGAGCTTCGAGGACGCCGCCGCCCAGGCGGGAGCCGCCGATGCGATCGGGCGCCCGCACATCGCGCGCGCCGCCGGCGCGGGCCCCGACCTGGGTCCGTTCTTCGAGGAGTACCTGGTCCCGGGAGCCAAGGCGTTCGTGCCGCGGCGCTGGCCCAAGGCCGAGCAGGCGATCGAGCTGATTCACGCCGCCGGCGGGGCGGCAGTCGTCGCCCACCCCTACTGGGACGTCTCGGAGCCCGACCAGGTCCGTGACCTGGTTGAGAGCCTGAAGCGCGAAGTCGGCCTCGACGGGGTCGAGAGCTTCTACCCGCCCCACACGCGCGCCGAGACCGAGCACTGCCTGGCGCTGTGCGAGGAGCTCGACCTCGTGCCCACCGGGTCGTCGGACTTCCACGGCCCGAACCACAAGACCTTCGCGCGCTGGGGCGCGTACCAGACCTACGGGCTGGGAGACCCCCAGGTACCTCCGAAGCCCTAGATGAGCATCTAGGCGGGTGGGATCAGGTCGCGCTCTTCGAGGTACGCGATGATCTTCTGCGCCGACTGCTCCGGGGTCTCGTGCTCGGTCTCGAGGACCAGCTCGGGGTTCTCGGGCGGCTCGTACGGGTCGGAGACGCCCGTGAACTCCTTGATCTCCCCGGAGCGCGCCTTCGCGTAAAGGCCTTTGGTGTCGCGCTGCTCGCACACCTCGACCGAGGCCTTGACATAGGCCTCGATGAAGCGCCCGTCCATGAGCTGGCGCGCCTCGGCGCGGATCTCGCGGTAGGGGGAGATCGCGGCGGTCACCACCGGCACGTCGTTGCGCGACAGCAGGTCGGCGACGAACGCGATCCGGCGGATGTTGGTGTCGCGGTCCTGCTTCGAGAACCCGAGGCCCTTGGAGAGGTTCTCGCGCACGATGTCGCCGTCGAGCACCTCTACCTTTGAGCCGCGCCTCTCGAGCTCCGCGACGAGCAACCCCGTGATCGTCGACTTGCCCGCTCCCGAGAGCCCGGTGAACCAGAGCGTGAAGCCCTTGTCGCCAGCCATTGTCAGTCCGGTTCCTTTCTGTACGAGTCGATCAGGATCTCGGCAACCTCTTCCCGGGTGAACTCGTGCGGCGGCGTCTGCCCCGCCGCGAGCATCTCCCGCACCTTCGTACCCGAAAGGAACAGATGCGACTCCTCGGGGTGCGGGCAGGTCTTGTTGGAGGCCATTCCCTCGCAGTCCTCGCACCAGAAGGTGTGCTCGAAGAACAGCGGCTCGATCCCGAGCTCGGCGAGGTCGACCTCGTAGAAGATCTCCTGGGCGTCGTACGTCCCGTAGTAATCGCCGACACCGGCGTGGTCGCGCCCGACGATGAAGTGCGTGGCGCCGTAGTTGCGGCGCACGATCGCGTGGAAGATCGCCTCGCGCGGGCCCGCGTAGCGCATCGCGGCCGGGTTGACGCCGAGGATCACGCGCTCATCGGGGTAGTAGCGCTCCATCAGGATCTCGTAGCAGCGCATCCGCACGTCGGCGGGTATGTCGCCCTTCTTGGTCTCGCCGATGATCGGGTGCAGGAAGAGGCCGTCGGAGATCTCCAGCGCGGCCTTGGTCAGGTACTCGTGCGCGCGGTGAATCGGGTTGCGGGTCTGGAAGGCGACGATCCGCCTCCAGCCGCGCTCCTGGAAGGCCTTGCGTGACTCCTCGGGCGACAGCAGGCGGCGCGCGAAGGCCTCGTCGTGGTCGGGCAGCGCGTCGGCCTCGATCGGGCCGGCGAGACAGCGGTTGCCCTCGCCGTAGATCGCGGCGACGCCCGGGTGAGCGTCGTCGGTCGTGCGGTAGACGTTCTCGGCCTCGCGCTCGACGTCGCGGTCGAAGACCTCCTCGACCGTCAGCCGCCCCAGGGACTTGCCGTTCGCGGCGGCGAGCTCGATTACGTCGCCCTCGCTCGCGTCGACGCTGGTCGCGAGCACGACGGGGATCGACCAGATGCCGCCGCCCGCGAGCC